>Ga0326597_10014938_pt1 | contig 10163 bp, 8 predicted proteins | sample RVTome_12_FD_203789 | JGI IMG/M metagenome (GOLD analysis project Ga0326597, IMG submission 203789) | Soil microbial communities from uranium-contaminated site in the Upper Colorado River Basin, Wyoming, United States - RVT100D185 | ecosystem: Environmental > Terrestrial > Soil > Contaminated >...
CGGAATGGAACGCATTTAAACATGAACGAGCACCAAAACATGAGCGGCCAGCCAATCCAGAGCGCGCGGCGCGCGCAATCCACTCGAATTCGTCGCTTCAAGTGGCATTCTTCAACGGCCTGTTAGGGGTATCCGTGCCGGATTTCCGCTACGGGCACGCGGCCGCTCGGGACTGGAAGGAAGCCGCGGAAGCCTGCGTCACGCAACTGGGCCAGGGGCCGGCGAGCCTCGGGTTCCTCTACGTGACGGACCTGCTCGCCGACCACCTCGGCGACATTCTTGCGCATTTCAGGGGGAGGACCGGCATTCCCCACTGGGTCGGTACCGTCGGCATCGGCGTCTGCGCCACCGGCCGTGAATATCTCGACGAGGCGGCGATCGCGGCGATGGCCGGCGATTTCGAGCCGGACTCCTTTCGCGTGTTCTCGGGCGTCGCCAGCGCCGCCGATGTCGACAACGTCGCGCTCAAGTGCGGCGGGGCCGCGCCCAATTTCGCGATTATCCACGCCGACCCCCAAATCCGGCACATCGCCGACCTCGTGAGCCGTCTGGCCGCGAAGGTGGAAAGCGGTTTTCTGGTGGGCGGACTCACCAGCTCGCGCCGGCAAAACCTGCAGGTGGCGGACGGGGTGGTGGAGGGGGGGCTCTCCGGGGTGTCGTTCGCCGACAACGTCACCGTCGCGACCCGGCTCACACAGGGCTGCTCGCCGCTCGGGCCCAAGCACGTGGTCACCGCCAGCCAGCACAACGTCATCATCAGCCTGGACGGGCGCGCCGCACTCGACGTGTTCAAGGAGGACATCGGCGAGTCGCTCGCCCGCGATCTCAACCGCATCGGCGGCCAGGTGTTCGCCGGGCTGCCGATCGCTGGCAGCGACACCGGCGATTACCTGGTGCGCAACCTGGTGGGCATCGACCCCGCCAACCGGTTGATCGCGATCGGCGAGCTGTTGCAGCCGGGGGCGAGCGTGATGTTCTGCCGGCGCGACACGAAGACCGCCAACGAGGACATGACCCGCATGCTGGAGAGCATCCGCAAGGGCCTGTTCTCGCGCCCGCGCGGCGGCATCTATTATTCCTGCGTCGGGCGCGGGGCGAGCCTGTTCGGGCCCGAATCGGAAGAGCTCAGGATGATCCGCGACGCGCTCGGCGAGTTCCCGCTGGTCGGCTTCTTCTGCAACGGAGAGATCTCCCACAACCGGCTCTACGGCTACACCGGCGTGCTCACGCTCTTCGTATGATCAGGCAGCTATCAGCGATCAGCTCTCAGCTACTGCATTGACATGTTTCAAGCCGATAGCTGAGGGCTGACCGCTGAAAGCCGTTCCACGATGGGTTCCTATACCGACAACCTCGTTTTAATGCTGCCGCTCAACTGGCTCGACGTGGCTGCGCTGCTGTTGTTTGCCGCGGTGTGGGCCGGCTACCAGTGGTATGCGGATTATGGCGGAGCGGCGCGGCCGCGGCTTGGGCGGGAGATGGACCGGTTCGTGCGCGGCTGGATCGAGCGCATGGTCGAGCGCGACAACCGCATGGTGGATGTCAACGTGCTGCGCAACCTCATGCGCAGCTCGCAGTTCTTCGCATCCACCACGATGCTCATTCTCGGCGCGCTGGTCGCGCTCATGGGCTATGCGGAAAAGGCGGCGAGCGTGGTTGCGGAGCTGCCGTTCACGCAGCAGGTGTCGGAGCGCGCCTGGGAGCTCAAGATCGTGCTCCTGCTGCTGATCTTCGTCTACGCGTTCTTCAAGTTTTCCTGGTCGATCCGCCAGTTTGGCTTCGGCTCGATCCTGGTCGGCGCCACGCACAAGCCGCCCGAGGATGCCGGCGAGTACGGCGCGCACATCGAGCGCGTCGCGCTGATCATGTCCTTCGCCAACCGCAATTTCAACCAGGGATTGCGCGCGTATTACTTCGGCGTGGCCGCGCTCTCGTGGTTCCTGCACCCGGCGTTGATGATGGCGGTGACGCTGGGGGTCCTCTACGTGCTGCACCAGCGCGAATTTCGCTCGCGCACCCTCAATGTCCTGCTACGCACCGAGCAGGAATAGGGCTCACGCAGGCGCACGACGGGGGGATGGCGTGCTCCCACACTGCCGGACCGCAGGATATTGAGATTGAATTGTCTTATCTCATGAACGGGAGCACTTTGGCTCCCGTTCATGCGGCGCGCTTCTGCAGGCCGGCGGCGCGGGCCCTGGCGGGCAGCCCGGTTGCCTCAAGGTCGGCGCGCATCTGCTCTTTCGCTTCCCGGGTCATCTCGGCGCAGGGCACGCGTACCGGACCGCCCGTCATGCCGATGCACTCCATCCAGAACTTCTGCTCGGCGATGGCCATGCGGCCGCCGCCGCCATAGCCGGGAATCCACTTCGCGAGCACCGAGCGCAGCGGGTTGAGGCTCCGGCAGATCTCGGTCGCCTGGTTCATGTCGCCCGCCAGCGCGGCGCGCGCGTAATCGTTGACCGGCAGGTAGCCGGGGACCTGATAGAGATGGGGGCAGTAGTTGAGCAGCCAGCGATCGCCGCACACGCTGATGTTGTAGAGAAACGGCGCCTCGTCGGCGACGCTGACCTCGACGGCATGGCCGATCGCGTCGCGCAAGGCGGTGGTGGGCTGAGGCTTGGCCACGCCCTGCTTGAAGCCGCAGATGTTCGGCAGCGCCGCGAGCCGCTTCGCGAGCCTCGGCGAGATCGGATAGGTCACTTCCGTATTGAAGAGAACGATCCCGATGTCCACGCGCTCGCACACGAACTTGTAGTAGTCGTACACGGCATCGTCCCCGCGGGCGGCGACATAGGGCGTCAGGATGATCACGAAATCGACGCCCGCTGATTGCGCGTGCTGCGCGAGCTTCACCGCCTCGTACGGATTCTGGTGGTGGCAGCCCGCGATCAACGGGATGCGGCCCCGCGCGACGTCGACGTTGATCTCGACGACGCGCATGCGTTCCTCATTGGTCATCGCCCAGAACTCGCCGACGTTGCCGATGCAGTAGTGGCCTTCGAGCTGGAGTTTCGAGATGCAATGCTCCAGGTTGGCCGCGTTCCCGGCCTCGTCGAGGCGGTCGTCAGGGGTGAAATTCGTGGGCAGCGCGGTCCACACGCCCTGCAGAACCGTCTTCGCGTATTCCTTGGCTTCGTGCTTGTGGTATTTCATCAGTGGCCCCGCCTCATGGATGGCTCGCTGCCAAGCATAGCAAATCGCCTCCAGCGTCGCCATTCGGACCGAGCACAATCGGCGATGCGAGATGCGGGATGCGGGATGCGAGATGCAGGATGCGGGATGCACGATGCGGGTTTCTCTCATCTCGTACTTCGTATCCCGTATCGCGGATCACGATCCACGATTCACGGCTTTCCTAGAGCAGGCGTTGCAGGAAAACGACGTCGAGCCACCGGTCAAACTTGCGGCCGACCTCGCGGAAGTGGGCAACGCGGGAAAACCCCGACGCCTCGAGCAGGGCGATGATGGCAGTCGACTCGCTGCAGCATCCGCCGACGAGTGCGTGGTGCCCGAGAGCTCGGGCGCGCGTGAGCAGGTCGGCCAGAATGGCCCGGCCGATCCCGCGGCGATGCCGCTCGTGGTGGACGTAGATGGAAAACTCGGCGGTGTGCCGGTAAGCGGGGCGGCCCCGGAACACCTCTAGTGATCCCCAACCGACGACCAGACCGTCGGCCTGGGCGAGGACGACCGGGAGGGCCTGCGAGCGGTTTTCAAGCCAGGTCAGACGCTGCTCCAGCGTCAGCGGATCGGTGAGGAAGGTGGCCGTGGAGTTTATGACGTAATGGTTCTGGATGCTGTTGATGTCTTCGGCATCGGCCCGGGTGGCGAGCCGGATCGTGCAGTCGCTCATGAATCGGATGCCGGCGGCGAGGCGATCGATGCTCAGCCGACACCGGCCCGCGCGACCACCGGATGGTTCCGGCGTCGCAGGATCCAGTAGCCGACGAACAGGCCGACCGGGACGCAGGCGAGCACCGCGACCTGGCGATCCGGATGGAGCAGCACCGTCAGCGCGACGGCGGCGAGCGCGAGCCGCAGCGGCACGTCGATTTCGCGGCGGTCGGCGAACCGCGCCTGGATGGCAAAACTGATCCCGATCGTCGCGGTCATCATCAGCAGCATCGCCCCGATCTGCGCGATTCCCGGCTCCAGCACGAGCTCCGGCCGGGTAAAAACCCCGCCCATCAGGACGAACAGCGAGACGCAAATCGTTATTGACCGGAACAACGTTTGCAGGAAGGGCGCGTCCGCGATCTTGGCTGTGACCGCAGCGACCACGGAGGTGGGCGGAGTGAGCTCGCCCCAGACCGCGAGGAAAAAGGCGAAGAAGTGCACGACCCACGGGTCGACGCCGACCTTGATCATCGGCGGCGCGATCACGAGGGCGGTGATGATGTAGGTCGGCGCCGGCGGGAGCCCGGTACCGAGCAGCGCGCCGAAAAAGAAGGCGACGCCCACCATGGCGACGAGGTTGACTCCGGCGGTTTGGATCAAAATGGCGCCGATCTTCGTTGGCACCCCGGTTATGACCAGCGCCCCGGTCATGATCGAAAGCGTGGCGAGCAGCAGCGTCAGGTCTGCGGTCATGTTGGCAAAGCTGTCCACGAAGCGTGCGAGCGGGGCGAGGAGCGCGTGCCACGACCAGCCGTGCGCCCGCGCGATCGCCGCCAGGTGCGCGACGACCAGGGCGCCGGCGACGGCCAGGAAGACGTAGAGCGCGGCGAACATCGGCGCCAGGTGCAGCGTCGCCATCAGACCGATCAGCCCGCCGACGACGCCGATGAAGGCGGCGATGTTCATCCAGTCGGTCCAGCGCATGGTCTCCGCGGTGACAGCGTCGAGGCGCGCGCGGTGGCGCGTCGCCAGCAGGTAGACGGACACGGCGACGCCGGCGAAGTAGACCAGAGCCGGCGCGTAGCCGCGTGCGACCACGTCGAAGTAGCTGCGCCCGAGGAATTCCGCCATCAGGAACGCCGAGATGCCCATGACCGGTGGCATCAACTGCCCGCCGAGCGAGGAAGCGGTCTCGATCGAGGCCGCGACCACCCGCGGCATGCCGGCGCCGATCATGGCGGGAATGGTGGCGGAGCCCGTGGTGATGGCGTTGGCCGCGCTGCTGCCGCTCACGCTGGCAACGGCCATCGAGCCGAGCACGGCGGACTGTGGCAGGGCGTGCGGCGAGCGCGCGGCGATCTGCGAGGCGCCCCTGAGGATCGAGTCCACGCAGCCGAAGGCGCGCAGCGCGGAGAGGACGAGGATGAACGAGCCGATCAGCGTCAGCGCGAGCTGGGGCAGGTTGGAAAAGATGCCGGTCGACATTTCGACGCTCATCGCGCTCACGATGCGCTGCCAGTCGAGGCCGGGATGGAAAAACATGCCGGGCACCACCGAGCCGTACACCGCATAGAGGATCAGGACGATATTCAGGATGAACAACGTCAGGTAGCGCTTGCGCGCGTACTCCATGATGAGCAACGCCATCAACGCGCCCATGGTGAGATCGGCCGTGCTCCAGATCCCGGCGCGCACCGTGCCGATTTCTTCGTATTCGACGTACATGTACACTGCAACGGCAATCGAGATGACGACGTAGGCCGCGGCGATGACGCAGTTGGCGAGCGCCGGAAGCCGCGGGTAAAACTCGTTCTTGCGCAGCTCGTCCAGCGTGAACAGGATGAACGTAACCGGGACCAGCGTGATCGCGAGCAATACCGGCCCGCCCGCGCCGGTCCAGTAATAGACGAAAAGGTAGACGAAGAAGAAGATCGCCGTCAGGTAGTAGAGCCGATCAACCACGAGGCGCGGCCGAGAGGAGGGCGCGGCGGTGACGGTCATGTCCGCAGCGCGGCTCGTGTGGGCGACAGGGAACGCGCGCGGGCGAGCGCCCGCGCACTGTTCCCCTTGTGATTCACGAGGCCGAGCCTACTTCTTCGCGATCCTGGCGTCCCACTTCTTGTCCCAGACGCCCTTTTCGCGCATGTACTTCGCGAGCCCCGGATGGATCGGAACGTAATCCACCGAAGAGGTAACGCCCTTGCGCTGGAAGCCGGGCATGTCCTTCGCGATCTGCGCAAAACTCGCATCGGCTTTGGCCAGCTCGACGACGTTTTTCTCGATCGCCATGAGCATCCTGTACATGTCATTCTCGGGCACTTCGAGACCGACGTGGAAGCCGTAGTAGAACGGCAGCAGCACCACCTTGTCGGCGTGAACGTCCTTCTTGAAGACGTCTGGTTTCACCTCGATAACGGCAAAGCCGAACTGCTTCAAGCCCTCGATTTCACTGGCGCTCGGGTTGAGGGCGGCCCAGTCCGCCGCTAGCGATGCCTCGGTGATCCAGCTTGCCGGTGCGGTTTCGCCGGCGGTATAGATGATGAACGCTTCGAGCCCACCGGACTGAAGCAGCGAGCCGGCGGCCGAAAGGTCGACTTGGCGGTACTGGTGCCTCACGCCTAGCGCGCCGTAGGCACGTTCGAGATGGGCGCGCACGTCCCACGGCAGCAGCCCGGTGAATATGGCTTTGCCGTTGAGGTCGCCCCATCCCTTGAATTTGCCCTTGTCGCGCGAATGGACCGCGGTGCCGACCTCGATGGTGTACGTCCAGAGGGACTGCACCAGCGGGCGCTTGACGCTCGCCTTGAAGCCCTTGAAGCGATTGATGTCGTTGGCGTACTCGTAGAAGCCGATATCGGCCCCGTAGTAGCCCTCGAACTTGCCGGTGGCGTAGCCCTTCATGGTAATGATGGCGCCGGTCGCCGGCTGAACGGTGATCCGGTAATCCGGCATTTCGCGGTTGAGCACTTCGGCCAAGGTGACGAGCGCCCGGTGTCCGGACGATCCGACTGCCGCGGTGCCCCACGGAATCTCCTTAACCTGCGACCACGCCGGCGCACCCCAGGCCGCCGTCAAGCCCACGACGAGTAACGCAAGCGCGCGTTTGAACATGGCTGATCCCTCCTTTGTGGATGAGGGAGGGTTCTGTCGACCCTCCTGAGTTTTCATTGTATTACATCCGAAGCCGCAGCCGGCGGGCGAGAGCAAGCGGGCGAGATGGATAGATTGGGGCCGGAGCGGGATGCCCGAAATCCGAAAAAGCCGTTTTGAATCCGTTTGTTCCGCACCAGCTGGACAACGAGTGACGAGATATGGGTGACGAACTCCCGCCAAGACCCTGGTCCTGGTCTATTGACCCATCGCCTCTATTCGTCACTATTAATCGTCACCCTTACCTCGTCACCATTATTCGTCACTGTTTCTAGAACGAGGAGCCAGGCTGTTTCAGAAACTCGATTTCCTCCGGGGTGGAAGTGCGCCCGAGGATCTCGTTGCGGTGGGGGAACCGCCCGAAGCGCTCGATGATATCGCGGTGGTGCCCGGAGTAATCCGCGAATCCGGTGTATTCCTTGCGCCAGGCCGGCGCGACCTCGGTCGCAAGCCGCTCGAACGAGCGCGTGCCGAGCCGCTGCAGCTTGAGATCCTCGGCATGCTCGAACGGCAGGTAGAAGAACGCGCGCTGTGCCGGAATCAACGCGCGGTCCACGCCCCGATCAACGCCTGCAAGGGCAAGCTGTTGCGCCGCCGGGTCCTGCGCGAAGGCGGCTGCGGTGCCGCGGTGGATGTGGCGCGAGAACTGGTCGAGCACGACGATGAGCGCGATTCTGCCGTGCGGCGTCGCGGCCCACTCCGCGTCCAGCTCGCCGCGCGCGGCGCGCCGGTGCAGCTTGCCGAAGCGTTTCCGGAGGTCGGCGTCGTAATTGCGCCCGTAGCTGAACCACATCTTTTGCTTCGCTCGATCGAGCGCGCCGTCGGCGGCGCAGGTGCCGAACCAGAAGTCGAGCACGGACTTAATCTCGTTCATGCAAGCAAACTAACCGCCAAGAAAGACACGAACGACAATTGAACCGCCAAGACGCCAAGAGAGGCAAGATAATAGAACCGCCAAGCACGCCAAGTAACGTTAAATCGGGACGCAACGCGCCCGTTTAACTCCGCGTGTTCGAACGGACGAACTCTCGCCGTTCAACACGCGGGTTCACAAACCAGTCACTGGTCACGGGAGCTGGGTCGAATCACGAATCACGATTCACGAATCACGGTCCGGTTCGGGCTTGCGCTTCAGCATCGAACCGAGGTTCTCGAACGGCCGGTAGGTGGCCTGGGAGCCCTTCTCGCTCCCGGGCTGCTCGCCGCCGCGTCCGACGCCGTCGAGATACCGCCGATGCTCGGCCTCGTGGCAGTAGGTGCACAGCAGCTCCCAGTTGCTGCCGTCGGGCGGATTGTTGTCGTGATTGCCGTCCCGATGGTGGACTTCGAGCAGCTGCAGATTCGCGCGCGTGAATTGCCTCGCGCACCGGCCGCAGACCCACGGATAGAGCTTGAGCGCCTGCTCCCGGTAGCCCTTCTCGCGTTCCGCCTGCGCGCGCCGGGCCTCCGCGACGATGCGGTCCAGCCGGCCGGCATCGGGTGGTGATTTCCTGGTAGGCACGATCCTCCGGGCCTGAAGGGCTATGATTCGTGATTCGTGAATCGTGATTCGACTCTTGGTCTTTACTCTATTCTATGGGTTCCGGTGCTATTTTTCTGTCCCTACTGTTCTGGGCCGGGCCGCCGCGCGAGGTTTCGTATCTTGATGGCGGAATAATATCGGATTTCCGGTTGTGCCTTGCCAAGGGGAGGGCTTTGGTCTAGCCTGCTGGCGTTTTTTTCCATTATCGGGCAAGAGGGGGGAGACTTGATTTGTCGTGACTCACGTAATTCGCCCGGCCCCTTTGTTTGTGATGGATGATGCGTGCGTTCCACCATGCGATTGGCGTGATACAATTTTTCGGCCGATAAAAAAGGGGGAGATATGAAATCCGTTCTGCGCGTGCTGTGTTTGGGCATAGTCCCGCTGTTGGTCGCCTGTGCCAGTACCACCGATTACACGCCGACCGGCAAAATCGAGGTGCTCTGGCTCGGGCAGTCGGCAACGCGAATTACCACCGTCACCGGGAAAGTGATCGTGATCGATCCATTCCTCGTCAATAACCCGAAAACGCCACCGCAGTACAAGAAACTCGAGGCGCTCGGCAAGGTGGACCTCATCCTGGTCACGCACGGCCACGGCGATCACTTCGCCGACGCGCCGGCGCTGGCCAAGATGAACAAGATTCCAGTATACGGGCCGGCGGGCCTGAATCAGGCGGCGATTACCCTGGGCATCCTGCCGCCCGAGCTGTCGGTGCGCTTCGGCAAGGGTGGCACAATCACGCCGTTCGGCCCCGACGGCGTGAAGATTACCGCGACACACGCCGAACATTCCTCCGAGCTGCTGTGGCGCAATCCCGCGACCGGCAAGGACGAATCGCACGTCGGCGGCGAGCCGGTCGGCTTTATCATCGAGCTTGAGAACGGGTTCAAGATCTACCACATGGGCGATACCGGCCTCTTCGGCGACATGAAGTTCATCGCCGACTACTACAAGCCTGACCTAGTGATGATCCCCATCGGCGGGCATTTCGTCATGAGCCCGAAGGACGCGGCGTTCGCGACGCGCGAATGGCTGAAGCCGAAGTTCGCCATCCCGATTCACTACGCTACGATCCCGGTGCTGAAGGGTACGCCACAGGAGTACATGCAGGCGCTCGGAACAACTACGACGAAGGTATTTCCAATTAATCCCGGTGACAAGCTCATATTCTGAGTATTTGTGTCGGCGTGAGCAGCGTCACCGGGAGTCCAGGACGATCAGATCACCAAGGCGGAACTCGCTGCGATGTGAACAATGCGGCACTCATCAACGAGAACGGGGCCGGAGCGGCCCCGTTTTGTTTTTGATGCGTGATGGGTGACGAGTGATGTGAACAAAAAGTGACGCACACCTCTTAATTATTCTGTGACGACACGAACGTCAGTCGTCACCGAGTTCGCGATGAAGCACTCCTTGTGCGCTTTGTCGTGCAGCCACTCAAGGTCGGCGGGCGTCGGCTGCTTCGCGCCGCCGTACACAATCTTCGGATGCAGCTCCACGCGTGTGATCGCCATCCTGCCCTGAGCGTTTTTTCCGAGATGACCCACGGCGGCGTCCTCGTAGCTCTCGACGACGAATCCCTTGTTCGCGGCGAGCGCGAGGAAGGTCAGCATGTGGCAGCTCGACAGCGCCGCGACCAGCGCCGCCTCGG
>Ga0326597_10014939_pt1 | contig 10163 bp, 7 predicted proteins | sample RVTome_12_FD_203789 | JGI IMG/M metagenome (GOLD analysis project Ga0326597, IMG submission 203789) | Soil microbial communities from uranium-contaminated site in the Upper Colorado River Basin, Wyoming, United States - RVT100D185 | ecosystem: Environmental > Terrestrial > Soil > Contaminated >...
GAAACTGTGACGGCGCCGAAGGGTGCCGGCGACCTCGTGGCGGGCATGCCGGGCGATACGGCCAACGACCACGACCGCTTTCCGCGGTTGGCGGTCGACGCCACACCAGCGGCGATCGAGGCGCAGGTGATTACGCGCTGGGAAGCCGACGGGAGCGTCGATCGCGCGCTCGCGAAAGGCGCCGACGGATCGCTGCCGGCGTTCAACTTCTACGATGGTCCACCGACCGCGAACGGACGCCCCGGCATCCATCATGTGTTCGCGCGCACGGTGAAGGATCTCTTCAGCCGGCATCGCGCCATGCACGGCTTCTACGTGCCGCGCAAGGCGGGCTGGGACACGCACGGCCTTCCGGTCGAAATAGAGGTCGAGAAGGCGCTCGGCATAAACGGAAAGCAGGACATCGAGCGCATCGGCGTGGAGGAGTTCAACCGCCGCTGCCGCGAGAGCGTCTGGAAGTATCGCGAGGAATGGGAGCGGCTCGTCGCGCGCATCGGGCACTGGCTGGACTACAAGCAGCCGTACGTCACGTACGAGAACGCGTACATCGAGAGCGAGTGGTGGGCCCTCAAGACGCTGCACGACAAGAACCTCCTCTACCGCGGCCACAAGATCCTGCCGTACTGCGCGCGGTGCGGCACGACGCTGTCGAGCCATGAAGTCGCGCAGGGGTACGAGGACGTGGAGGACCCGTCGGTGTACGTCGCGCTGGATCTCATTGACGACGACGGCGATTCGACGGCTGACGGTTCACGCGCGACGGCCGAAGGTCCGGTGCGGCGCCGCATAGTGGTCTGGACCACAACCCCCTGGACGCTGGTCTCGAACGCTGCACTTGCCGTGCACCCGGACCTCGCGTACGTCGAAGTGCGCAAGAAGTCCGGTCGCGAATGGACGCTCATCCTCGCCGAGGCGCGGGCGGCGGCGGTGCTTGGCGACGGCTGGCAGGAACGCTGGGACACGGTCGCCACGCACGCCGGGCGCGATCTCGCCGGCAAGCGATATACGCGACCACTCGACTGGGCGGCGTACCCGGAAGGCAATCACGAGATCATCGTCGCCGAAGGGTTCGTGTCGGCCGATGACGGCAGCGGGGTGGTGCACATGTCGCCGGCCTTCGGCGCCGACGACTACGCCGCAGGGCAGCGTCACCAGCTTGCGTTCCTGCAGCCCGTGAATGCGCGCGGCGAGTTTCCCGCGGAGATGCCCGTTGTCGGCGGCAAGTTCGTGAAGGACGCCGACCAGCTGATCATCGATGAACTCAGGAAGCGCGACGTGCTTTGGAAGGCCGGCACGCTGACGCATTCGTATCCGCACTGCTGGCGGTGTGGCACGCCGCTTCTTTACTACGCGCGCACGTCGTGGTTCGTGCGCACGACAGCGTTCAGGGACGAGATGCTGGTGCGCAACGCGGCCGTGAACTGGATTCCACCCGAGATGGGCTCGGGCCGGTTTGGTGAATGGCTTGAAAACAACATCGACTGGGCGATCTCGCGCGATCGCTACTGGGGCACACCGCTTCCGGTCTGGATCTGCGACACGAACGACGATCATCGCACGGTTGTCGGCTCGTACGCCGAACTTGCGGAGCGCGCGGGCCGCGCGCTTGGTGAGGGCTTTGATCCGCATAAGCCGTACATCGATGACGCCAGGTGGACGTGGCCGTGCGCCGATTGTGCCTTGGCGCGCGGGCAGCTCCCGCTGGATGAGCGCGCTCGCCGTGAGCGGACGATGAGCCAGCCAACCATGCGCCGCGTGCCCGAGGTGATCGACGCGTGGTTCGATTCGGGGTCGATGCCGTTTGCGCAATGGCACTATCCGTTCGAGAACAAGGAACGCGTCGCACGCGAGTACCCGGCCGACTACATCGCCGAGGGCGTGGACCAGACGCGGGGGTGGTTCTATTCGCTGCTCGCGATCGCCACGGGGCTCGGCGATGCGCTGCCGAACAATTCATCGGGAGCGGCGGCGCCGTATCGCGCAGTGGTGGTCAACGACCTCGTTCGCGACGCGAAGGGCCAGAAGATGTCCAAGAGTCGCGGCAACGCGGTGGATCCCTGGTCGGTGATCGAACGGCACGGTGCGGACGCGGTGCGGCTGTTTCTGATCGCGTCGAGCCAGGTGTGGACGCCGAAGAATTTCGACGAGCAGGCAATCCGCGACACGGCGGGCCGCTTCCTGATCACGCTCCGCAACCTGTACCAGGGCGCGTTCGCCCAGTACGCGAACTTCGGTTGGGAGCCGTCGCCGCTCGATCCGCCGCCTGCGGACCGGCCGTTGCTCGACCGGTGGGTGCTGTCGCGGCTGCGCGTGGTCGAGGCCGAGGCCGACGGGCTGCTCCAGCGATACGATGCAACGAGTGCCGTTCGACTCGTGATGCAGTTCATCGACGAGGACGTGTCGAAGTGGTACGTGCGGCTTGCGAAGCGCCGCATGTACGACGTGGACAGCGACGACAACCGCGCCGCGTTTGCGACCCTGCACGAGGTGCTGGTCGTGTCGTGCCGGCTGCTGGCGCCGTTCGCCCCATTCGTGACCGACTGGACGCATCGCGCGCTCACGGGTGAATCGGTGCATTTCTCCCCGTACGTTCGCGGGCGGGTTGATGGCGGTGCGCGTCGAGCGGGAGTCGTGGCAGCCGGGGCAGCCGGGGCAGCCGGGGCACCTGGCGGCGTGGTGGCGGCTGCCGAGCCGGCGCTCGAGGAAGCCATGGGCGCGATTCGCGCCCTGGCGTCGGCTGGCCGGGCGGCGCGCGAGACCGCCAAGGTGAATGTGCGCCAGCCGCTTGCGAAGCTCGTTTGCGTGACAGATCCGCTGTCGCCGGCTGCGTCGGCGCACGTCGAGGCGCTGGTCCCGATCCTTGCGGCCGAACTGAACGTGAAGGTGGTGGAATTCGCCACCAGCGCGGACACCCTCGTGACCCTCGAAGCCAAGCCGAACTTCAGGTCCCTCGGGAGGGTGTTCGGCAAGGAAACCCCGCGCGCCGCGGCCGCGGTGGCGGCGCTCCGCGCCGACACGTTGCGGGCGTACGAGCGGGGCGAGCCCGTACTCGTCCATGTGGACGGCCGCGAACATACGCTTGGCACGGACGACCTCACGATCGTGCGCAAGGCGAGCGGCACGTTGGTCGTCCATCAGGAAGGCACGCTCTTCGCCGCGATCGATCCGACCGTCACACCGGAGTTGCGTTCCGAGGGCATAGCCCGCGAGGTGGTGAGCCGCACCCAACGGCTGCGGAAGGAAACCGGGCTGGAAGTGAGCGACCGTATTATCCTCATCATCGCTGGACCGGCGCCCGTTACGGACGCCGCAACGGAGTACCGGCAGTGGATCGCCGGCGAAGTGCTGGCCCGGGACGTCAGGATCACCGCCGAGGCGCCGGTGGGCGCCCGGACAGTTGAACTCGAACTTGACGGCGTGACCGCTCTACTCGCCCTAACCAAGGAAAGCTGACGATGGCGGCAACATCAGGCGGCGACAAGCCGTTCAAGCCGATGAACAAGAAGAACCTCGCGCACTTTGAAAAGCGGCTGCTCGAGGAGCGTCGGCGCGTTCTCAAGGAACTCGGCCACTACGACGAGACGTTCGGCAACACGCCGCAGGGCGCCGATGGCGACCTGTCGTCGTACTCGTTCCACATGGCCGACCAGGGCACGGACGCCATGGAACGCGAAAAGGCGTTCCTCTTTGCCAGCCAGGAGGGGCGATTCCTCTGGCACATCGACGAAGCGCTTCGGCGGCTCTACAAGCGTCCGGAGGCATACGGGAGGTGCCACAACTGCGGCGGCGAGATCCTGTTCGAGCGGCTCGACGCGCTCCCGCACGCGCGATTCTGCATCGACTGCAAGCAGACCGAGGAAGATGGAAAGCGCTGACGGCACGCACGCCCTTGGGTCGCAGCCAGCTGTCGGTCCGGAGGCCGTCGATCGGCAATCGGCGCTGCAGGCGCCACCGCGCGGCGCATTCGCGCACGTCCGCCTGTTCACGGCGATCGTGGGATCGGTGTTCGTCGTCGACCAGATCACGAAGTTCGTGGCGGTCGACGTGCTGACGCCGGCGTACCTTCCGCGCCCGGTGCTCGGCGAAGCGCTGCGACTGACCCTCGTCTATAATCCGGGCGCCGCGTTCGGCCTGCACCTTGGCGAGTACTCGCGCTGGATCTTCATGGCGCTGACCGTCGCCGCCCTCGCGCTGCTCTACCGGTTATACCGGGAAACGGTCGTCGGTGACCTTCGCAAAGTGATTGCCATTGCGCTCGTGAGCGGCGGGGCCGTGGGCAACCTGGTCGACAGGGTGCGTTCCGCGCGCGGCGTCGTGGACTTCATCGACGTGGGCATCGGCACGAGCCGGTGGCCGACGTTCAACGTGGCCGACATGGCGGTGAGCTGCGGTGCCATCGTGTTGGCGTACGTTCTCTGGCGCGAAGACACGGCGAGGGCGGAGGGCAGTGGACCCGACACATCGGTTCGCGGTTGAGGAGCCGGCGCGCCTCGACGTGCTTGTCGGGCGCCTGCTCGGCATCTCGAGGACGCAAGCCGCCACGCTGATTGCTGGTGGGCGCGTCCTGGTCAGCGGGCGCGCGCAGCGCGCGAGTTTTGTTCCCGATGCAGGCGCTCCGGTCGAGGTGACGATCCCGCCCGTCGAGTCACGTGAGATCGTGGCCGAGTCACTTCCGATCTCGGTCGTCTTTGAGGACGATGAAATCCTCGTGGTCGACAAGGCCGCCGGGATGGTGGTGCACCCCGCGCCGGGTAACTGGACGGGGACGCTCGTCAACGCACTCAAGGGCCGTGGGCAACCGCTGGCGGCCGGGGGAAGTGAGGAGCGGGCCGGGTTGGTGCATCGGCTCGACAAGGATACATCGGGGCTGATGATCGTCGCCAAGACCGATCGTTCGCACCGGATCCTTTCCAAGGCCATCGCCGATCGGCGCATCACGCGGCGTTACGCCGCGCTCTGCTGGGGGCACCTGTCGGACGACGACGTCATCGTGGACAAGGTCGTCGGCCGCAGCACGTCCGATCGTCGCAAGATGGCGGTCGACGTCCCCGGTCGCGCCGCCAGGACCGACTTCCATCGTCTGGCGAGGTTCCTGAGCACCGACCTCCTGCGCGCACACCTGCACTCCGGCCGGACGCATCAGATTCGCATTCACCTTGCCTCTATCGGACATCCCGTGGTGGGTGATGACACCTATGGCGGCGGCGGCGCCAGGCGGCTCGTCGCGCTGCCTCCCAAACGACAGTTTCTCCATGCGGCATGGCTCTGCTTTCGGCACCCCACGACCGAGGAAGAACTGGACTTTCGCGCCCCGCTGCCCGCCGATCTGCGCGAGTCGCTGGTTACCGTTTCGGAGATGCCCGAAATAATTGCCCACCCCGACCCCTTGGAGTACCTTGGCTTCTATAGAGTCGGCGACTGAATTTCAGGGGCGGAGGCTGCTTCGATTCCGGGCTGCGGGCACGGCGTGTGCCTGCGATCTCGGTGCGGTGCAGGAAATAGTCCGGGGGCGGCCCATCGCCCGCTTGCCGGGGGCCCCGCCGTGGGTGTGCGGAATCATGAATCTGCGGGGAACTTTGCTGACGGTCGTCGATCTTTCGGTGCGGCTTGGCGGGAAATCTGACGGGCCACCGCGGATCGTCGTCGTGGCGGAAGGGGCGGGAAAACGGCTGGGGATCGGCGTCGAGTCGGTGCAGGGCGTGGCCGACATCACCGACGAAGCACTCGAAGGAGTGGATGCGCAGCGCGCGTCGGGTGGCGTGATCGGGGCGCTTGCGCATCTCGACGCGGAACACGGGGGAACGGCGCAGTGGTGTGTGGTGGACGCGATCGCGCGTGAAGCGCTCGCGGTCTGACGAACGACTCACAGCGAGAGGGCGACGTGGCGCACACGGTTCTGATCTGCGATGACGCGATTTTCATGCGGACGATGGTCGGCGACATCCTCCAGCAGGCGGGCTTCGAAGTGATCGGCGAGGCGGAGACTGGCACGGACGCAGTCGAGAAGTACAAGCAACTGCGGCCCGACCTGGTGACGATGGACATCGTCATGCCCGACATGGGCGGCATCGACGCGGTTCGCGCCATCACCGAGTTCGATCCCAATGCCAAGGTCCTGATGTGCAGTGCGATGGGGCAGCAGGCACTGGTCGTCGAGGCCATCCAGGCGGGGGCCAAGGACTTCGTGGTGAAGCCTTTCCAGCCGAGCCGCGTCCTCGAAGCCGTCCAACGGGTGCTCGGCTGAGGCCTTCGCGCGCGTAGGCGCGTACTGCCTCCCGATCCTCCGACCCGACTCCGACGATGGCGCTCGACCCGGCCCGATACGCGGAACTTTTTCGCAGCGAGAGTCAGGACCAGCTCGCGGCGATCAATCGCGCGCTCCTCACGCTCGAGGACGAACGTGAATCGCCGGAGGCCGTGGCCGAGGTGTTCCGCGCCGTCCACACCGTGAAGGGCATGAGCGCGACGATGGGGTATCAGGCGGTGGCCGAGTTTTCCCACGAACTCGAATCGCTCCTCGACCGGATGCGCGGCGCCGGCGGTCCGGTGTCGCAGCCCGTCATGGACGCCTTGTTCGCCGCGGCCGACGCGCTGGAGCGCGGCATCGGCGAGGCGTCCGAGTCCGCGCCACGCACGGGCGAGATGACCGAATCGCTTTCGCGACTCTCAAGCGCGTTTCGGGCGGTCGATCCGGACGCGACGGGCGGCGCGCCCGAGGGCAGCCAAACGCCCGGACCCGCAACGCCCGAACGCGCAGTGCCCGAACGCACAATGCCCGAACGCGTAACGCCCGCATCCGGTGCGTCGGCCGTCCCACCCGAAGGAGACAGCGGCACGCCGACGACAGGCGCTCCGCATGTCCTGGAGGCAAAACCCGACGCGCCGAGTGCCGCGCCCGATCCGTTCGACGGGCCGGGCGTGGTCATCCGCATCCGTCAGTCAGCGACCACGGCGCTGCCGGGCGTGCGGGCGCTGATCGTCTCGCAGCGGCTCGGCGCGATCGGTGTGGTGGCGGCCGTGAGTCCGGCGCTCGAGGTGTTGCAGGCGGCAACCGAGCCAAAGGCATTTGCCGTCCGCCTGGTGACCCAGGCGACTCAAGAGCAGATGGAAGCCGCCGTGCGCTCAGCCGGAGACATCGACAGCGTTCAGATCGACATGCTGGGGCGCGCGCGGAAGCGGGCGGTCTCGCCCCAGGAAGAACCGATCGTCGAGTCTACGTCGGCGCGCGTGCGCCAGGTGAAGATCGATCTCGCCCGCCTCGACACGATGATGAACCTCGTTGGGGAGCTGGTGATCGCCCGCGGGCGCCTCCTGCAGCTGACGGCGTCGTCGGGCGACACCGCGCTGGACGAAACGGTTCAGCAGGCCTCGCACCTCGTGGGCGAACTGCAGCGAGAGATCACCGCGAGCCGGATGGTGCCGGTCGGGCAGGTGTTCGACCGGTTTCCTCGACTGGTGCGCGACGCATCACGCTCGCTCCAGAAGGAGATTCGTTTCGAGATCGAGGGCCACGACATCGAACTCGATCGCTCGCTGCTCGACGAGCTGGCCGAGCCGGTGGTTCACCTGTTGCGGAACGCGGTGGACCACGGACTCGAGGGCCCGGCTGAGCGCACGGCGGCCGGCAAGCCGGCGATGGGCCGGTTGGTCCTTTCCGCGGTGCGGGACCGGGCGGCCGTGCTCGTCAGGGTCGCCGACGACGGGCGGGGGATCGACCGCGCGCGCGTCCTCAAGAAAGCGCAGGCAGCGGGACTCGTGGATCCGAGCGTCGTCGAACTCGACGACTCGGACCTGCTGCGCTGCGTTGCCCACGCCGGATTCTCCACCAAGGATGCGGTGACCGGGCTTTCCGGGCGCGGCGTGGGCGTGGACGCCGTCGTGAGCAAGGTGCGTGGCCTCGGTGGCTCGCTGGAGTTGCAGACAAGCACGGGCGCGGGAACGACGTTCACGCTGCGATTGCCGCTTACCGTCGCGATCGTGCGCGCGCTCCTCGCGCGCGCGGGCGGCGAGCACTACGCGTTGCCGCTCACGCACGTGCGCGAAACTGTGGATTGCGGGCCGCAGTCTGTGCGGCGGGTGAATGGCCGCGACGTGCTGGTGCTGCGCGACGAGGTGCTGCCGCTGCTCGACATTCGCGATGTGGTGCAGCTCACGGCGCCGCGCGTGGCCGGCAGCCAACGTGAAATCGTCGTGTTCGAACGCGGCGGCCGGCGCGGCGGGCTGCTCGTGGATGAGTTGATCGGCCAGGAAGACATCGTGGTAAAGCAGTTCGACCCAGCGCGCGACGGACTGGGACTGTTCACCGGCGCAACGATCCTCGCGGATGGTGCGCCGGCGCTGATCATGGACCTCGGAAGCCTCCTCTAGCCAGGCCGAACGGTGAACGACGCCCGCAACCTTACCCCCGAGCAGCTCGACGCGATGCGCGAAGTGGCGAACATCGGCGCTGGACACGCCGCCACGGCGCTGTCGCAGATGACCGAACAGCGCATCATGATCAGCGTGCCGCGCGTGAATGTGTCGCCTCTCGAGGAAGTGCCGAACCAGATTCGCGAATCCGAGGAGCCCGTCGCGGCGGTACTCATGCGCATGATGGGCGACCTGACCGGGATGACGCTGCTGGTGTTTCCGCAGGCGTCCGCGCTCCAGATTGCGTCGCTGATGATGCGCCGCCCCGCGACGACGCTCGGCGCGATGGAGCAGTCGGCCATCAAGGAAGCCGGCAACATCCTCGGGTCGGCGTACATGAACGCGTTGGCGGAGTTCATGGGAATGATCATCATGCCGTCGCCGCCGTCGCTCACGGTCGACCTGTCGGACGCCGTGCTGAGCAGCACGTACGTCGAAGTGTCGCTGACCGGGTCGTACGTCTTCTGCGTTGAAAGCGAGTTCATACTGCAGGAGAGCGGTACGCGCGTGCGCGGCCTGTTTCTGCTGCTGCCCGACGGGCCGAGCCTGCACGCCATCCTGCGCTCCATCCGGGTTGGATGACCACGACGCTCGGTTCGGATCGTGATCGCGACGCGCTGCGGTCGTTTGCCCGGCGGATTGATCCGTCGGACGCGGGGGCGCACAACAACCTCGGCGTCCTGTACTACAACAAGGGGCTGTTCGAGGAAGCCGCGGCCGCATTCACCAAGGCGCTCGAGCTCGACGCCAAGATGCAGGTGGCGCAGCGGAACCTCGAAGTCGCATACCTCAACACGGGCTACTATGACAAGCGCGTGGCGCAGCTGCGCGAGCGGCTGCGCGTGCGCATGGACGATCGCGATGCGCGATGGGAGCTGGGCCGCGCGTACGCGCTGCTCGGCCAGCACGAGGAGGCGGTCGCGGAGTTCGAGGCGTTGCTGCGCCACCATCCGGGCGACCTCGGGGCGCTGACCCAACTCGGCCTCGCCGAAAAGGCGCGCGGAAACCTCGGAGAGGCTCAGCACTGGGTCGAGGAGTCGCTGAAGCTCGATCCAGACAGCTCGGTGTCGCACTTCACGCTCGGCGAGATCTTTTACAACCAGGGGCGGCACGAGGACGCGCTGAAGGCACTGCAGCGCGCGGTCACCCTGAACCCCGAGAATCCAGACGCCCACTTCCTGCTCAGCTTCGTCTACGGCGACATGGGGCGGCACGACGAAGCGCGCGCTGCCAGCAAGCGTGCTGTACAGCTCAATCCCGCGTTGTCGCGCGCGCAGACGAATCTCTCGATCGATCAGTACAACCCGCAAAAGTACGAGGAACTGCTCAGCCAGCGGCAGGACCGCCACGAGCGTCGCTCGGTGCGGCAGATGCAGGTATCGGAGCAGGGCCAGCTCGCGCACTACAACCTCGGCGTCGCCTTCCGGCAGAAGGGATACTACGCCGAGGCGCTGAGGGAGTACCGGATGTCGCTCGAGCGCGGCGAGGACAGCTTCCTCGCGCGGCAGGCCATGGCGGAGGTCTACCTGCTCAAGAAGGATTCGGCGGCGGCGATCGAGTTGTACGACCAGCTCGTCGCCGAGTTCCCGGACCGGCCCAAACTGTGGAACGAACGCGGACTGGCGCTTCACCAGGAGAGTCGGCACGCCGAGGCGGCGGAGAGCTATGCCCGCGCAACGGCCGCCGATCCGTCCTATGCCATCGCGCACAACAACCGGGGCGTGGCGCAATACCACCTGGGGAAGCGTGACGAA
>Ga0326597_10014940_pt1 | contig 10163 bp, 4 predicted proteins | sample RVTome_12_FD_203789 | JGI IMG/M metagenome (GOLD analysis project Ga0326597, IMG submission 203789) | Soil microbial communities from uranium-contaminated site in the Upper Colorado River Basin, Wyoming, United States - RVT100D185 | ecosystem: Environmental > Terrestrial > Soil > Contaminated >...
CGCCTCCTTGCGCACGAAGTTGCGCCGGCGCACCTCGGCCGGGTCGAGCTTCAATTCGCGCGCGACGCAGTCCATCATCCGTTCCAGCGCGAACGCAGCGTTGGGACGACCGGCCCCGCGGATCGGCGTGGTCGGCACCGCGTTGGTGAACAAGACCTCCATGCTCACGTCGCAGGCCGCAATCGCGTACGGGCCCGGCAAAGGCCCGAGGCTGGTGAACGGCAGCACCAGGCCGTTGGGAAGGTAGGCGCCACTGTCATGCAGGATCTTGCCGCGAATCCCGAGCACGCGCCCATCGCCGTCAGCGGCGACTTCCATCTCCCAGACCTGATCGCGCTGCTGGGTCGTGGTCAAGAAATGCTCGCGCCGGTCTTCGATCCATTTAATTGGCCGCTCGAGGTGCAACGCCGCGAGCGCCAATACCAGTTCTTCTGGATAGTGCGCAGCCTTCGGCCCGAAGCCTCCGCCGACATCGGGCGCGATCACGCGGATATTCGCCTCTTCCCGGCCCAAGTACTGGGCAAGATAGCGGCGCACCATGTACGGCGCTTGCGTCGCACTCCACAAAGTCAGCTGATCGGTCGCCGCCTCGAAGGTCGCGATCACACCGCGGCACTCCATCGAATGCGGGCCGCCACGATGTTGCGCATAGGTTTCGCGAAAGACATGCTTGGCGCTCGCAAACGCGCCAGCAGCATCGCCGAAGCGTAAGGCGAGCGAGGCGATCAGATTGTTCGCCGCACCGCGATGAACCTTAGGCGCATCGGGCGCGCTCGCTTTGCGCACATCGACCATCGCCGGCAGCGGTTCGTAATCCACCTGCACGAGCTGCGCCGCATCCTCGGCGATGTAGCGGTTCTCGGCCACTACGAGCACAATCGCCTCGCCGACATAGCAGACCTCGTCGCGCGCCAGCGGATACTGCGTGATGTTCTGTTTTATCACCGGATTCGGGTTTGGCTGCAGCATGCGCTTATTCACGTACGCAGCGCCGAGATCGTTCAGAGTCAACACACGGACAACGCCCGGGAGCGCACGCGCAGCCGAGGTATCGACGGCGCGAATCCCCGCGTGTGCTTCCGTCGAACGTACGAATGCCGCCTCCAGCATCCCGGGCAAGCGAATATCGTCGACGTACCGGCCGTGCCCAGTGAGCAGCCGAGGGTCTTCGATACGTTTAACCTGCGCGCCGAAATTGCGTCCGCCCATGGTCGTTAATTCTCCGGTGTAGGCCGCGATGGCGTGTGCTCTTGGGAATCCGTTTCGGACTTCGCCTTGCCGGTCACCATCGCTCGCACCGCTCCCGAAACCAGACCGATCGCCGACAAAGGCTTTGCCTCCCCGGATGCGATGCTCTCGGCGCCGCCGCGGATTTGCGCAGCGAGATTGTGCGCGAACTGATTGGCAAACTGATTGCAGATCTCCTTGATAAGCCCGGCGCCGCGACCGAACTGCGCTACCGAACCGGTGAGGTTGAGATCGGTGACGACGTTGACGCGCGTCTGGTCGCCCTCGGCGGCAAGCGCGAAAGTCATCTCGCTCTGAATGTTACCGCGTCCTTTGGTATCGCTGCCGCGGATCGACATTTTGGAGACTCGACTGACCGGATCGATATCGTGCAAGTGCGCTTCGCCGCTGAACACCAACTGCACGGGCCCGACCTTCACGCGCGCAAGGCCCTTATAGGTGCTGGCGTCCACGACCTCGGTGAGTTCGGCGCCAGGCATACACGGCGCGATCCGCGGCACGTCGATGAGAATCGTCCACGCCTGCTCGATCCCGGTTGGGACCATAAAAGTGTTCTCGACCTTGATTCCCATGACCTCTATCCCTTCGGCGCAGGCCGGCGTTTGAGCCCGAGCAACCGGGCGGCGTTGCCACCGGAGATCGCGTTGCGCTCGGTGGCCTTGAGTCTCTTTACTGCCGCGATCGCGCCCAACGGATCATATCGAAATACAGCCGGCGCAGGTAATATCGGTTGGTCTCTTGTTGTGTTGATCTGTGGCAGTCGAACGGATCTGTGCGTCAGGTTACCTCACGATGCCCGCGCAACGAATGATAAGCGAGCCCCGCGGCGCAGTGAAGACCGATACAATGTGCGGCCCGTCGGACGCTCCGAGTCCGACTGTTTCTCAATCGATCTCGACACCGTGGAAAACCGCTCGCGCGGCGACGCCATCATCATTCGTGGCGCGCACCAGAACAATCTGCAGCATCTCTCGCTGGACCTGCCGCTCAACCACCTGATCGTCGTCACCGGCGTGTCGGGTTCCGGCAAGTCCTCGCTCGTGTTCGACACGCTCTACGCAGAGGGCCAGCGCCGCTACGTCGAGACCTTCTCCCCGTATGCGCGCCAGTTCCTGGATCGCATGGACAAGCCGCAGGTCGAGCGCATCGAAGGCATTCCGCCCGCGATCGCCATCGATCAGACCAACCCGGTGCGCACCTCGCGCTCCACGGTCGGCACCATGACCGAACTCAATGATCACATCAAGCTGCTCTATGCGCGCGCCGCGCAACTCGTCTGCCGCGGCTGTGGTGCAGCGGTACGCCGCGACAGCCCCGAGTCGATCATCGCGGACTTGGCCACACGTGCGCAGGCGGCGGGCGATCCACGCCTGGTCATCACCTTCCCAGTGAGCGTGCCGAAGAATTTCTCCGCTGCCGAAGTGCGCGCGGCTCTCGAAGCGCAGGGTTATACGCGCATCCACCGGCAACAGGGCGATTCGATCGAGGTCGTGCAGGACCGGTTGCGCCTGGGTAATGCCGAACGAGCGCGCGTCATCGAAGCCTTGGAAGCGGCACTGCGTATCGGGCAAGGGCGGGTGAACATCTATGAGCTGCCCGAATCGGATCGCGCTACGGCGGCAGAAACCAGGGCCTGGCGTTTTTCCGCGGATCTGCATTGCCCGGATTGCGACATCCACTATGCGAATCCGACGCCGAGTTTGTTCTCGTTCAACTCTCCGCTCGGCGCCTGCGAAACCTGCCGCGGGTTCGGGCGGGTGATCGGGATCGATTTCGGTTTGATCGTGCCCGACGAGAGCAAGACCCTGCGCGACGGTGCGGTGAAACCCTGGCAGACGCAAAGTTTCAAAGAGTGTCAGGACGATCTCGCCAAATACGCGAAGCTCCGGGGCATCCCGTTCGACAGGCCGTTTCGGGAACTGAGCCCGGCCGAGCGCGAGTGGGTGCTCGAAGGTGAGCGTGAATGGGTGAGCTGGAGAAAATCCTGGCCCGGCACTTGGTATGGCGTGCGGCGCTTCTTCGCCTGGTTGGAGACCAAGGCGTACAAGATGCACATTCGCGTGCTGCTCTCCCGCTACCGTGCCTACACCCCGTGTCCACTATGCGACGGCGCACGCCTCAAAGCCGACGCCCTCGCCTGGCGTCTGGGCAGCCGCGCCGATGCCGACGCCGTTTTAGCTGGCAATCAGCGCTACCTGGCGCAGAACCTGGGATACGGCCGCGACCTATTGGAGACTCTACCCGGGCTAACGGTACACGACTTGATGCTGTTACCCATCGAGCGTTGCCGCGACCTGTTTGCAGCGATCCATCTGCCGGCGCCGCTCGACGAAGCAACCGATCTGCTGCTCGCCGAGATTCGCGCGCGCCTCGGTTACCTGTGCCAGGTCGGGCTCGGTTACCTGACGCTCGATCGCCAGTCGCGCACACTCTCCGGCGGTGAGGTGCAACGCATCAATCTGACTACGGCGTTGGGCACGTCACTGGTCAACACGTTATTCGTCCTCGATGAACCGTCGATCGGGTTACATCCGCGTGATATGCGACGCGTGATCGAAGTGATGCACCGGCTGCGCGACGCCGGCAATTCGCTCGTGGTCGTCGAGCATGACCCGCAAATCATGCGTGAAGCGGATTGCCTGCTCGACATGGGTCCGGGCCCCGGCGAACGCGGCGGAAAAGTCGTGTACTTCGGCCCGCCGGAGGCAATCGGCAGCGCTACGGACTCGCTCACGGCCGAGTATCTTGCGGGCCGAAAACGCGCCGACACTGGATTGCGGATGCGCCCGATCGATGGGTCGACTCAATGTCTCGAGCTAACCGGGGCAACCGAGCACAACTTGAAGGCAATCGACGTCGCGATTCCACTCAACCGGCTGGTGTGTATCACCGGCGTGTCGGGCTCGGGCAAATCGACCTTGGTGCAGGACGTGCTCTATGCTGCCTTGCGCAAGGCCAAAGGCAGGCCCACGGAAACCCCTGGCGCGTTCCTCGAACTGCGCGGCCACGAGCGCATCGGCGAGGTGGTGATGGTCGACCAGACGCCGATCGGGCGCACCACACGCTCGAGCCCCGCGAGCTATGTCGGTGCGTTCGATCCGATCCGCAAGTTGTTCGCAGCGACCCCGCTCGCAATGGAGCGTGGCTACACTCCAGGCACATTCAGTTTCAATTCGGGTAACGGCCGTTGTCCGACCTGTGGCGGCAACGGCTTCGAGCACATCGAGATGCAGTTTCTCTCGGATGTGTATCTGCGCTGTCCGGACTGCGATGGCCAGCGCTTCCGGGCCGAGGTCCTCGAGGTCACTTTGGATGGCGTTGATGGCGCTCCGGGGCCTTCGATGTCGACGTGTCTCGCTATGACGGTCGCCGAGGCGCTCGCATTCTTCCATTCCCACGCTGCAGTTCGATTGGCCCTGCAGCCGCTGGCGGATGTCGGTCTGGAATATCTGCGGCTCGGCCAGCCAGTGCCGACGCTCTCCGGCGGCGAAGCGCAGCGCCTGAAGCTCGCCGGACATCTCGCCGAGGCGGCGCGCTCGAGTGGAGTCAGGCCCCCCAATACTGGCCTTCCCCCGCAATCCCGGGGGACGGTCGGGGAGGGGGCAGGTAAGCTGTTTTTGTTCGATGAACCGACCACGGGGCTGCATTTCGAAGACATCGCCAAGCTGCTGCGGGCGTTTTCCCAATTACTCGCTGCTGGCCACTCGCTGGTCGTGATCGAGCACAACCTCGATGTCATTCGTGCGGCCGATTGGCTGATCGACCTCGGGCCCGAAGGCGGAGAAGCCGGTGGCGCCATCGTCTGTGTCGGCACGCCGGCTGATGTGATGGCGCACGCGGCGTCGCACACGGGCCGGGCATTGCGCGAATACCGGGACAGTCCACGTTTTTCGCGTGCATCCGAAAAACGTGGTCTGTCCGCGACTTCTATTCAAGTGCACAACGCGCGCGAGCACAACCTGCGCAATATCGATGTCGAAATTCCGCGTAACCGATTCACCGTCGTCACCGGAGTCTCGGGTAGCGGCAAGAGCACGCTCGCATTCGACATCCTGTTCGCAGAGGGCCAGCGCCGCTACCTGGAATCGCTGAACGCCTATGCGCGACAGTTCGTACAGCCCGCCGCGCGTCCCGATGTCGATGCGATCTTCGGCATCCCGCCGACGGTCGCCATCGAGCAGCGCACCAGCCGCGGTGGACGCAAAAGCACGGTGGCTACGCTCACCGAGGTGTATCACTTCGTACGGCTGCTGTACATGAAGCTCGGCACCCAACATTGCCCTGCATGCGCCGTCGCCATCGAACCGCAGAGCTTCGACGCGATCGTCGCGCGCATCTTGCGCGATTACCGGGGCATGCGCGTGGGCTTGATGGCTCCGCTGGTGGTCGCACGCAAAGGCTATTACACCGACCTCGCGAAGTGGGCTGCGGGTAAGGGCTACACGCACCTGCGGGTCGACGCTGAGTTTCTGCCGACCGAGCGCTGGCCGCGTCTTGACCGGTTCCGCGAACACACGATCGAGCTGCCGGTGGCGGATGTCGCAATTCGCGCCGATAACGAAGCGGCCTTGCGCAAGGGTCTGGCGAGCGCACTGGAGCATGGCAAGGGCATCGTCCACCTGCTTAGCCCCCTCGAGGCACTGGCGCAGGCGATCGCGCATAACGATCCGTCGCTCGCGCGCATGCAGGTCGCGGTGTTCTCGACCAAACGCGCCTGCCCGAGTTGCGGACAAAGTTTTCCCGAACTCGACCCGCGGCTGTTCTCGTTCAATTCCAAACACGGCTGGTGTGCAGCGTGTTTCGGCACGGGACTGCAATTGAGCGGGTTCGACCAGGAGCAAAGCGGCGAGGAAATTTGGTGGAACGACCGCTACGCCGGAGACGCGCAAGCCTGCGACGTCTGCGCCGGGCGAAGGCTGAATCCGGTTGCGCTCGCCGTTCGATTTCGCAGCCGGAATATCGCGCAACTCTGCGCCCTATCGGTCGCGGATGCGGCACGAATGTTCGCCGAACTCGAACTCGTGGGCCGCGCCGCCGAGATTTCTCGGGACATTGTCGCCGAGCTGCGATCGCGTTTAAGGTTTCTCGAAGAAGTAGGCTTGGGCTATCTTGCGCTCGAGCGCTCGGCGCCCACGCTTTCCGGCGGCGAAGCACAGCGCATTCGACTGGCTGCGCAGCTGGGGTCCAATTTGCGCGGTGTCTGCTACATCCTCGATGAACCGACCATCGGCCTGCATCCACGCGATAACCGGATATTGCTCGACACCCTGACCAAGCTGCAAGCCAAAGGCAACACGCTGGTGGTCGTCGAGCATGACGAGGATACGATCCGGCGCGCCGATCACGTTATCGACTTGGGCCCTGGTGCAGGCACCCGTGGCGGCAAGGTGGTCGCCGCAGGTTCAGCGCAGGAACTCATGCGCACCGACGCCTCGGTTACCGGCCAGTTCTTGGCGCGCCCCTTATTGCACCCGCTGGTGCAGCGACGGACCGTCGCTAACAAAATGCCAGCGATCGAGATCGTCGGCGCGAGCCTGCACAACCTGAAGCGCGCGAACATCCGCATTCCGCTCGGCCGCTTAGTTGCCATCACGGGAGTATCGGGTAGCGGAAAAAGCACACTAGCACGCGATGTGCTGCGGGAGAACCTCGCACGACTGCTGCGAAAAAGGGGACAGTCCCCATTTTCCGAACGGAAAATAGGGACTGTCCCCTTTTTCGCCTATTTCGGTTGCGAGGCCATTCTCGGCTGGGAGAGTATTGGTCGCGTCCTGGAAGTGGATCAGACGCCGATCGGCAAAACGCCGCGGTCTTGTCCAGCGACCTACGTTGGATTCTGGGATGCCATTCGGCGCCTGTATGCCGAAACGTCCGAGGCCCGCATGCGCGGTTTCGGCCCAAGCCGTTTCTCCTTCAACACCGCAGGCGGGCGCTGCACGTCTTGTGAGGGCCAGGGCGTAAAGCGCATCGAGATGAGTTTCTTGCCGGAGGTCAAGGTTCTGTGTGAAAGCTGCGGCGGCGCACGCTTCGGCACCGAAACGCTGGCCGTGCAATTCAAGGGTAAGTCGATCAGCGCTGTTCTATCGATGAGCGTCGACGAAGCGGTGGAGTTCTTTGCCGCCCATCGCGCGATCCATCATGCGTTGAGTCTGCTGCAAGCCGTTGGACTCGGATACCTGACGCTCGGCCAGCAAAGTCCGACGCTCTCCGGCGGAGAAGCCCAACGCATCAAGCTGGTGACCGAACTCTCGAAGGTGGGAGACAGGCCACGTTTTTCGCGTCCTTCCGAAAAACGTGGTCTGTCCCCTATTACCTCCACGCTGTACGTGCTCGATGAGCCGACCGTCGGGCTGCACATGGCGGATGTCGAGAAACTCATACGCGCGCTGCATCGGTTGGTGGACGCCGGTAACACGGTCGTCGTCATCGAGCACAATCTGGACGTGATCGCCGACGCCGATTGGATCATCGACCTGGGCCCCGAAGGCGGAGATGCGGGCGGACGGGTCGTCGCGGCCGGCCCGCCGGAGCGAATCACGGCCCGTGCCAGCCGCTCGCACACGGCGGCCGTGCTCGCCCCGTTCCTCGCTGAGCGCTCGGTGTAATCGGGGGCAGACCACGGTTTTCGCGTCCCTTCGAAAAACGTGGTCTGCTCCAGATTACCGGGCTGCGGCTGGGGGCGCAGCTAGAAAATTCTCGAGCAAGGCATTAAAGCGCTGTGGCTCGTCGACAAACAATGTGTGCCCCGCTTCTGCGAACACCTCGATGCGCGTGCCTGGACGATGGCGTTTCAGGTTCGCGGCCTGCTCCGCAAACTGCGGCGTGACGACATAGAGCAACGGCTTGCGAAATGACCGGGCGATGTCGCGCCAGTGCTCGCGCGCAAACGGGTAGGAGAGCAGATCGATGCTCGCCTGCAACGGCATACGCATGGCGCCTTCGAGCAGCTGCTGATGCTCAGCCGCAGACCGTTTGCTGCGAAAGATCGCACGAATAAATGTATCGAGCGCGCGCGCTCGATCTGCGCGTAAGTTATCCAGAAAATTTCCCGGCGCCGGCGGGGGCTGCTCTCCGACCGAACTATCGACGAGCACCAGCGCGTCGACTGATTTGTCACCGAATTGGTGAACATACTGGAGTGCTTCAAGAGCACCCAACGACCAGCCGACCAACACAACTCGACGGTAATGCCCGACGAACTCCGCAATATCGCGCGCGCGCCGCTCGGCGGTATAGCCTTTGGAGGGCACTTCAGATTGGCCTTGGCCACGTGGATCGAGCGCGGCCACGCGATAGCGCTGCGAGAGCATGCGTAGTTGCTCGTGCCAGATGGACGCCGGCATCGACCAGCCGGGAACCAGCGCGATCACAGGTAAGCGCTCAGACACGCGCGGCGGCAGTGCCTCGAGAACATGTAGCCGTACGCCGTCGGAGGTCTGAAAGGAGCTGCTCGTCACCGGGCTTGTCGATTCGCTCTGCCTCAGCCGCGAGGGGGCGGCGCTGACTGCCACTGGTTGCAGCAACGCCAGCCCGAGCAGAACAAAAAATGCTCGCTCGCGCCCGTAGATTCGGAGGCTCACCCCCACATACTACCGAGTGCCCATGCTTTTGACAGCAGATCGCGCTGCAGAGGCTTGCACGGAAATCCGACGCGCAATCATGGCGTTCGATTTTCCGCCTCGCCAGTGGTAACTAAACGAGAAGGGTAATTCCTGGGGACGGGCATTCTTGTACGCACCATCCAAACCCGGCTGATAGGCCCAGTGAAACGGTTTGATCGGCTTACGATACCCACCGAAAAGCTGCATGTCCCAGCCGCTCGCCTTGAGCACTTCGTAGGGCATCCCGGTATCGTCCTGGACCATCAGCTCGGCCACTTCGAGCAAGGTATCTCGAACGACCCGGAACTGCCGATCCTGCAGCAAGTACGAGGCTGATTTGAGCAGCATCGGGGCGGGCTTGGCGCTTTTCAGATGAGCAAGAAACTCCGGATACGTCGCCAGACCGTTGTTGGTCGCGTCCACGGAGAAGTACTGCACGGTCTGCACCTGCGCGCTACCGGGGCGCTGAAACGCGATCCGCACCGCACGCAGCTTGCGCAGGGGTTTTGGCCTCGGCGGCGCAGCGCTGTCGGATGGATCGGTCGCACCTGGAAGCGCGAAGGGTTCGACCGACCGGACCTCGAGACCCGCGAGCGCCATCGAGGCGATGATCACGGGCACGACGCCGCGTAGCTGCGAAGTGTGCAGCTGCTGCGACATGTGCGAGGTGATGAAATAATTGCGCTCGACCAAGTCGCCGACCGCGGCGCGAACATCGATGAGCAAGCGGGCGAAGGCGGCTCGATCCAGTTTCTCGATCTCGGGCGCCTGCCCGGGCCGCTCCAGGCCGAAAAAAATGTAATTCTTGCACCCCGGAAACAGGATGTAGGCATTCGCGAAGTCCGGGCCGCTGAACGGGTACAGCAAGGTTCCGGATCCCGCACAGCCGGACCGAATCGTTTGATCGCGCCAGCGCGACATGCTGCTCTCGCGGCCCCGCTTCACCTTGGCCCAGCCGGCTTGAATAACATCCCTATGCTCTCGCCACTCAGGGGTTTGAGCTAGATCGAAATGCGCTGAATTCGATGGAGCAACGCCGGCGAGCAAGCGGGCGACCGATGCGACCCGGTTATCCGCGGATGGATCGATAGCGACCGCTGGCGGGTTACCGAGTGCGACGGCGGGCAAGAATGCAAGCAAAAACCCTATCGCTCGCGCCGGCAACGAAGCAAGAATAGACATGAAGTCGACCAAATCGCTCGAACAGTGCTAAGGGTACAACGACCGAGCCCACTATAAGACCTACAGCAGAGCGGAAATTTCACGCTATTTCCGTTCCGACTGCCGCTTGCCGGAGCAGGGTTGCAAGCGCGC
>Ga0326597_10014941_pt1 | contig 10163 bp, 5 predicted proteins | sample RVTome_12_FD_203789 | JGI IMG/M metagenome (GOLD analysis project Ga0326597, IMG submission 203789) | Soil microbial communities from uranium-contaminated site in the Upper Colorado River Basin, Wyoming, United States - RVT100D185 | ecosystem: Environmental > Terrestrial > Soil > Contaminated >...
TCCCGAGGGCGTTTTCCCGGTCTTCAAGGTGCGCGTGACCGCCGACGCGCCAGCGACTGAAGGGGAGATGCTGGAAGCGCGGATGGTCATCCGTGATGGTCGTTTCTACACACCCACGGTCGAAGTCTGCGGCGGCCGGGTGCCCCGTGAGATCACTCTGACCGACGGCAATCCCCCGCTCGAGGTCGAAGACTGCGTCGTCTACCTGAAAGCCTCGTCCGTCGCGCCGTTCATCCGCTGCGATGCGAACGGGGACGCCACGCTCGAGATCTCCGACGCGGTCGCGATGCTGAGCGAGGTCTTCCTCGAGAACGCGCCGCTGAATTGCCGTGCGGCGGGCGATTGCAACGGCGACGGCGCGCGCGATGTGACGGACACGGTCTACCTGCTCTCCTACCTCTTCTTGGGCCGCCGCGCGCCGCCCGGGCCCTTTCCCGCGTGCGGGAGAATCGACGTGCCGCTCGAGGAATGCCCGCCGGGCTCGACGGCCTGCCGGTGAGCGTCGCTCGCCGGCAGGCGAGCCTGCGGGGCGTGACGCCAAGTCTGGCTGCGGAACGCGACGCGGCCTCGTCAACGACAGTGACGGCGAAATCGACTGTCACGATTCAGAGTGCGACGACAGCACCGCGTGCGGAGAGATCTGTGGCGACGGCATCGACAACGACAGCGATGGGGGAACCGACTGCATAGACTCGGAGTGCGCCGATGAGCTGGACTGCGGCGAAATCTTCGGCGACAACGTAAACAACGACGATGACCCCGACATCGATTGCGACGATTCGGAGTGTGCGAACGATCCGAGTTGCGAGTGATACGTGGCTTGCCGAGCACGCTGGTCTTCACGAGCCTGGAGGTGCGATCATGACACGAATCGCAACCCTCGGTTTCCTGCTGGTGACCACATCGGTGGCCGCCCAGACGAACGGCCGCTTCGAGTTCAGGATCGACGGCCCCTGCGGCGAGACCATCGTCGGTCCGCCGGGGAGCCAGTACGACGACGGAACCGGAGGACTCCCGTACTACACCGAGTGGCGAGAGTTTCCCGACGGCGTGACTCGGCTGATCGCTCGCCAGTGGCTTGGCCACACGTGGGAAGTGGTCTTCACTACCGAGGATCTCCCGGATACGGGGAACCTTCCCGATTACATAAACGGCGTTCAGTGGTGGCAGTACGCTCTCGGAGCCGAAGGGCCACTCGAGATCGTCGACATGACGACCGACGGAACGGCAGGGTGCTCGAGCGGCCGGTTCCCCGAGTGCTTGAGGTTGGTTGGGTACGACTACACCGAGCTCGTCGATCCTTCCGAGGGGGACCAGATCGACGAGAACGTGGCGGCCTACTCTTACGTCCTCCTCACGTTCTCGGGCATCCGGACCCTGCCGCTCGAAGGCAGCGTAGCGGTGGGCAAGGTCCGGCTCTTCGGCAGATTCCCCGAAGAGGAGGGCATGACGGCGAGCGGCAGGGTGTACTTCACGACGTGGGTGGCACCGACGGGCTACCACGTTGTCGCCGCGACGGTCAGTCGAGGGCGCACGTACACCGAAGAGATCGGCGATCCGCCCGTGACCGTCATCGACTGCGAGTACACGCTCAAGGCGTCGTCCGTTGCGCCGTTCATCCGCTGCGACTCGAACGGCGACGGGGCCATCGACGTCGCCGATGCGGTGCATACGCTCAACGAGCTCTATTTGGGCCACCCGCACTCCTCGTGCTCGGCGGCCGCCGACTGCAACGGTGACGGCACCCGGGATCTCTCCGATGCCGTCTTCGGTCTGTCGCACATCTTCGTCGGCACCGCGCCGCCGCCGCGGCCGTACCCGTCGTGCGGCCGCGTGGACGTGCCGGTCGAAGAGTGCCCGCCGGGTTCGACCGACTGCGGATGAGCGGTGATCTCCGGCCGTCACACTGGCCGGATCCGGTCGCGTCACCGCGGCTCTGCCGAGGCGCGCCGCTCTCGATTGCGCTCACGGTCCTCGCCGTCGAGGTCTACAGGCTCGTCGTCCTCGCGCTCTTCGCGGCGATCCTCGGCGAGCCGTTCGGCTTCCTCCGACTCTTGGTGAACGGAGGGCGCGATTCCGTCCCCGCGCGGGCCGGCGGTTCAAAGGGGATCTCCGCCGACCCCGACCTCGCGTGGTTCCGCAACGAGGGGGCGCAGCAAGGATTCGGCGCCGACGGCCGGATCTACCTGTCCTTCCTCGACAAGAAGTTCGGGGACGACTTCGTTTTTCGGATCAACGTCGGCGGCGAAACGGTGCCGAAGAAAGAGTGGATCAGCGACCGCAATTGGCCCCCGGTCCTGGGTCAGCAGACAGGGCAGATCCTGTCGTGGGGCCAGACCCCGCAGGATTCGACCGGGGTCGTCGACCCGGCCCCGCCGGATGTCTACAAGACGGTCCGACACACGGTCGGAAGCCCGCTCACGTACGACATCCGCGACGTCCCTGACGGCACCTACAAGATCCGCCTCCACTTCAGCACCGGCAGCGCGTCCGCAAGCGCGACGACCTTCGACGTCGCGTTCGAGAGCGCGGCACCTCAAGCTCCGCTCGCGAGCTTCAACCCTGTCACAGCGGCTGGCGGGGCGAACAAAGTCGTCGTCGGCGAAGCGACGGGGGTCAGCGTCGGCGACGCGAACCCCGGTTTGCAGATCGTCTTCTCACCCGTCGGCGGGACTGATGAGGCGATCGTCGCAGCCATCGAGATTCTCGAGACCGCAGGCAGCGGCTTCGTCAAGTGGATCGACTGCGGTGGGTCGGGGGGTACTACCTTCCAGCCGGTTCTCGAGCACGACGAATGGGTCGGCGATGCGTCCTTGGTCGGCACGCCAGCCGGGATGAGCGGAAGCCTGCCGGACCAGGATCAGACGGGCGTCGTGAACCCGGCTCCGAAGACCGTGTATCGAACACGGCGTCATTCGGCCGACCCGGCGAACCGCGCGCCGCACGTCTTCGACCTCGCCGACCTGCCGAATGGCACCTACAACGTGCGCATTCACTTTGCCGGCGCAACAGAAAACGAGTCCTTCGACTACGAGATCGAGGGAGAGGCAATCCCCGAGCTACAAGACATCGACCCCTACGCGTTGGCTGGAGGACAGGACAACCAAGTCGTGATCGTCGATCAGGGACCGACCGGCGCTCCGATCCAGGTCACTGTCAGCGATGGCAACGGCATGCAGATCGAGTCGATTCCGGATCCGATGTCGCAAACCGGAGAATCTTACGAGGCCGCGATCGAGCTCGAGTTCCTCGGCGAGGTTGACGACACCGATATCTTCCTGCTGGTCAACGACTCGCCGCTGGATGACATCCCGGCCGCGTCCTCCTGGGTGCCGTGGAACGGCTCCGACGGCAGGCTGAACACCGACGGTCCGGGCAATTCGCAGTTCTTCCACGAAATCGCCGTCGACCAGGTCTCCGGAAACGTCGCGCTCACCTGGGAAGACTCGCAATCGCAGCAGGATCTCCGCCGGGTCCAGTTCTTCTGGACCCACACGACGAGCTTGATCCCGTCGATCGAGTTCGCGCCGGAGTCTTTGTTCCTACCGGGCGAGGTGGCTTCATTCGGAGGGAACGATTCGGAGGGAGTAAACTCGCAGTCGCGCCTCGGCGACTACACGAGCATCGACTTTCATTTCGGTGTCGTCTTCTCCGCCTGGGCCAACAACTCCGGTCAGCATGGAAACCCAGATCCCGAAGGCCCCCCGGATCCGGATCCGGAGGCGGATCCCGGAATCCCGGTTCCCGTCGGCAAGGCGGACTTGTTCATCCACAAGAGGACGGTACCCTAGACTTCGGCTTGGTCGGGGGACCCGGGATCCGGAGCACCGGGACGACACAGGAGGGCTCGCCCATGAGGATTTCGACACTGTTGCTCACCTACTTCTTCGCGGCGCTCTCGTCAGCGCTCGCGGAACCGCGCCACTCGACCTTCACCCTCAGCCTTCGCGGTCCTTGCGGACAGACGCTGGAGGCGCCAGCGGGGAGCCTCTACGACGACGGCACCGGCGGCGCGCCGGACTTCGTGAACGATCGACCGGGCCACGTCTGGGATCTGGTGCTGACGAGAGAATCGGTCGCCGGCCGGGATCAGCGACCGTGCGCATGGTGGTGGACGTGGGGAGTTGGCGTGGAGGGCCCCGTTCGGATCACCGACATCAGCTCGGTGGGGACCGTCGCGTGCTTCACGCACGAGGGTCCCGGTTGCTTCGCACAGGGAGCGTTCGCCGACGCGACCCTCGAGCTCACCGGGCTGCCGTTCGGCGTCGGCCCGCAGACCGAGGCGAACCACGGCGCGATCGGCTCCTTCCGGGCGGGTCTCGAGATGCCGGGCCTGTGCTTCGACGCCGAGTACTTGATCGCGAGGATCCGTGTGGTCGGGTACTTTCCCGAGCGGGAAGGGGAGACGGCGCGATGTCGGGTGTTCCTCGCGCCGCGCACCGGATCCCGCGGCATCGACGAGCCGGTGGAAATAGTAACGGCCTTCGGGGACAGTGTAATCTCACTCACGGAAGGCTGTCCTCCGCTGGTCGTCGAGGACTGCGAGTTCTTCCTCCGCGCGGCACCACCAGCCGCCGACGTGCTGCGCTGCGATGCCAACGCCGACGCTCGGTTGGAGATCTCCGACGCGGTGGCGATCCTCCAGTTCCTCTTCTCGGGTGGCGACGCCGACGTCTGCACGGAGGCCCTCGACTGCGACGGCGACGGCGAGCGCAACATCACCGACGCGGTCTACGGCCTGTCCTTTCTCTTCCTCGGCGGTGCGCCGCCACCCGAGCCCTTCCCCGCGTGCGGAAGGGTCGAAGGCTTGACGTCGACGCAGTGCCCGCCTGGTTCGACGAGTTGTCTCTGAGGGCCGCCGCGGGCGCGGCGACGAGACTGTCACCACCTACCCGTTGGGAACCGGAGCAAGAACTGATGTTCGCGAACTACGGGTCGCCTCGCAGTCGCGGCGGGAGTTCCGCGCGGCGCGAGCGAATCGCAGGCTTCCTCGCCGGCGCTTACCTCTGCAGCTGCGGCTGGTGCTTCGCCCAGCCCTACGTAGAGTGGGAGCGTGTGATCGGGGGTGCGAATGACGAGTGGACTGCTTCGGTTCGACAGACTCCCGACGGAGGGTTTATCGCGGGGGGGTTCCTGATGTTGCAAGATATCCTCGGAATGGATGCCTTATTCGTCAAGCTCGATTCTGCCGGCGACCTGGATCCGTCCTGGCCCATGAACCCGCGTACGCACGGCTACTTCGGGGATAGTTTCGAGTGTGTCTGGGCGGTGGAGCCGACCCGCGATGGCGGCTACCTAGGGGTCGGTTCGACTACCCTGTTGTCGTTTTCCGGCGGTGACTTCTACGTGATCAAGCTCGACGCGCAGGGCGCGCTCGACCTGGCCTGGGTGCCGAACCCTCGGATCATCGGCGGCGGCCGGCAGGACTACGCGACATCGGTGTGCGCGGCGGAGGACGGTGGCTACGTCGTTGCGGGTGCGACGAGCTCCTTCGGGCCCGACACCGACGTCATGCTCGTGAAGCTCACGGCCAACGGCCGTCTGGACGGTGGTTGGCCGCGAAACCCACTGGTCCTCGCGGGAAGGGGGCTCCAGCGGGCGGCGTCGATTCGCGCGACCAGCGAGGGCGGCTACGTCGTGGTCGGGGACACGAACACGTTCGACGCGGAGGGCGTTCAGGTCTACGGAAGCGCGGTCTACATCGCGAAGCTCAACGGCGACGGCACGCTCGACGAGGCCTGGCCCGAGAATCCCAAGAGTCTGCGCGTCGACGGCAGCAGCCGGGCTTCGTCGGTGGTGCAAACGAATGAAGGCGGGTTCGTGCTGGTGGGAACGGCGCGGCCGCCCGTCGGCAGGCCGTCGGGACGGCGAGAGATGTTCGCGGCAAAGCTCGATTGCGAAGGTGTTCTCGATTCCGGCTGGCGCGAGAATCCGAGGATGTTCGGGCTCGGTATCGGTGACCTGGCCAGCTCGCTGGTCGAGCTGCCGGACGGGGGATTCATCGTCGCAGGCTGCACCGAGCAATCGCGTCGGGGACCCGACGACGTTTTCCTGATCAAGCTCGATGCCGACGGCGAACTCGACCCAGACTGGCCGCAGAACCCCCTCGCGTTCGGGCGCGAGTTCGACGACGTGGCGTCGTCGATCGACGTCTGCGCTGACGGCGGTCTCATCGTCGCCGGCAAGAGCCGCGCTCCTCCGCTGCAGGCTCACGATGATGCGTACATCGTGAAACTGAGCTTCGGAGCGCCGGCCTTCGTGCGCGGTGACGCGGACTCGAGCGGGCGGATCGACCTGGCGGACGGGGTCTCGGTGCTCAACTGGCTCTTCCTCGGCGCAGGCGCGCCGGCCTGCGCCGACGCGGCGGACTCGGATGGCTCCGGCGATCTGCGACTCTCCGACGCGGTGATGGTCTTCGCGTGGCTCTTCGGCGGCGGCGACGCTCCCGCCGCGCCGACGCCGAGCGCGAGCGAGTACCTGTCGGAGGACTGCGGCCGGCAGCCGACGATTCCCGGCGAGCGGGGACTGGGGTGTCTACGAAGCGCTTCCGTCTGTCATTGAGCGGAACCACAGCGACGAGCTGGTCACACGCTCGAGCCCGCCGAGGTCTTCCTCCCAGAGGGATCACAGCCCGGGCCACATGGGGAAGCATCGAACGATGCGGATCCACTGGCCGAATCCGGTCGCGGCGCCGCGGCTCCGCCGAGGCGCACCGCTCTCGATCGCGCTCGCAGTCCTCGCAGTCGAAGTCTACACGGTCGTCGTTCTCGCGCTCTTCGCGGCGCAAGTCGACCCGCCGACGGGCTACCGCGCGTTCGTATTCGTCGAAGGTGCCGAGAAGCGGGCTCAGGGACTGGAGCGGATCGCCGAGAGCTTCGCCGAGCGTCTCGCACCGTTCGACGGACAGTACTACCTCGACATCGCGGCGCGCGGATACCGGCGCATCGCGGCAGACGATCCGAACGCGCGATCGGCATCGGCCGGGAACTACGCGTTCTTTCCGCTCTATCCGCTCTGTTTGCGCGCGCTCGGATTCCTCGAACGCGGTTCGAGAATCCTCGCGATGGTCGTCATCCAGTCGCTTCTCGTCGCCGCGGCCGCGGTCGGAGTCTCACGTCTCGCGCGACATCTCGCGGTCCCGCCGTGGCCGAGCGTGCTCCTCGTGCTCGCGTTCCCGACCGCTACGTTCCAGAGCGTCCTCTACAGCGAGAGCTTGTTTCTCGCTTTGACCGTCGGCGCCGCGCTCTGCGCGCTCGAGCGTCGCGTCGCGCTCGGTGCGGCGTTCGGATTCCTCGCCGCGTTCTGCCGGCCGCAGGGGATCCTCGTCGCAGCGTTGTGGCTGCCGTCGTTCGTCCGCAGGCGATCGGCCGCTGCCGCGCCGCTGGGCGCGACCCGAAGAGCGATCCTCCTCGTGCCGATGGCGGCGCCTCTCGTCGGGCTCGCTGTCTTCGCGGCGATCCTCGCGCTGTCGATCGGCGAGCCGCTCGGGTTCGTCGCGATCCAGTCGCAGTGGTCGCGCGAGTTCTCGGCGGGAAGCCTCTTCGCCGAGCTCCTCTCGCCGTTCGAGTACGCCGGCCCGCCGTTCGACCTCGTCGCGCTGGCGTTGGCCGTCGCACTCCTGCCGTACCTGTGGCGCCGTTTGCCGGCGCCGCTCGCGCTCTACGGGACGCTGAGCGTAGTCCTGCCGCTCGCGACCGGCACGGTGCTGTCGTTCGGGCGCTTCCTGTCGGTGTCGTTTCCACACTTCCTCGCGCTCGGGGCGCTCGTCGAGCGGCGCCCGCTGCTGCTCGCGATCGTCGTCGGTTTCTTCGTGGTGCTGCGCTGCGCGCTCGCGAAGGGCCTCGTCGCGTGGGAGTTCGTCGGCTGACGGTCCTGTTGTCGAACGAGAAGAACGGACGCAACGAGTGGGAACGGGCGAGGTGAAGTCATGAGGCACGGAACGCCGCGGAGTCGATGTGCGCTCGAGCAGAAGGTGCTGCGAATCACCGCGTGCGTCGCACTGGCGATGCTTCCAGCGGTTCTCGTCGTCTGGAACTTCCGCCCCGACATCCTCGCCAGCAGCTGCATGAGCTACGGCTACGGCTGCACAGAGGATGCGTGCTTCGTCGTCGAGATCAGCACCGACTACGGCGCGAGCTGGCAACGCGACACCGCGTGGATCTACGGCCAGGGCGGCGCGAAGATCGATCTCTACGTGCGCACGACGCTGAGCCTGAGCATCGACGAGGTCGAAGCATGGTCGTTCGGCGTACGCCACAGCGCCGCGACGCTCGTGGCGAACGGCGGCGCGTTCGACCTGAACGGCACCGCGGTCGGACCGGGGACCGCGAGCGCGAAGGGCGGCGGGGCGCCGGACTTCGAAGCGACGCGCCGCTGGGACTGCGGTCTGACGCAAGGGGTCGTCGTCGACATGGATGGTCAGACGCCGTACGTGACCATCGGACCGGTGACGGACCTCGTGACCGCGTACGCGTGCTACGGGGTGACGGTGCCGACGAGCGGCCCGACGGTGCAGACGGTGACGCTCGAGTTCGAGGACGACGTCGGCGACCCGGCGGTCGCGAACATGGTGTCGCGCGACGCCGCGGGCGCGGCACCGTGCCTCCAGAAGCTAACGCTGAACGTCTACCGCAGCTACTACACGCCGACGCCGAGCTACTGTCCGTCGATGTCGGGGCAGGGGTGGCCGTGCGAGGGGCAGGGAGGTGGCGCCGGAGGATCGCCCGTTCCGTTGATGTTCCGGCGCGGGGATGGGAACGCGAATGGCGCCATTGATCTCACGGATGCCGTGATCCTGTTCGTCTGGTTGTTCCTGAGCGGCGCCGAGCCGGCCTGCAAGGAGGCCGCAGACTTCACGGACGACGAAAGGCTCGACATCTCGGACGGCATCAGCGTGCTGAACTTCGCGTTTGCTGGCGGCCCACCGCCTCCCGAGCCGTTCCTGTTTTGCGGCTTGGATGCGTCGTCACCTCCCTCCGGGACCGCTCCCTTCGGTTGCTCGTCCTACGCGCCGTGCGCCGGTGCCGAGGTTACTCTGCCGAACCTCAGCCAACGGCCAGAGTTCGAGTCGGAGACGGCGGTGGCGATCAATCCCTCGGATCCTGACAACATCGTGGCCTTCTCGATTCGAACCAACTTCGACACACCGCCACCGGGGAACCCGTGGAACGGGATCTTCCGCGCTGTGACGGTCAACGGCGGGGCGAGTTGGCGCACCGGAGACGTGTTTGTTGACGCAGCAGCCAATCAGTTCGACCCGGCTGCCACGTTCGACGAGCACGGCAACCTGTTCGTCGTTCACACCTCGAGCGGGGGGCTCATTCTCCACGTGAGCTTGGACGGCGGATTCACGTTTCCCCCCGACCTTCGCAGCATCCTTCCCAGCGTCGACCGCCCTACCGTCGTGGCAGGCCCCTCCCCGACCGGGGAAGCGCCGGGCAGCACGGCGGTCTGGCTGGCCGGTCGCAGCGGTGCGCCGGGAGAAAACGGCGCGATCCGAGTCCACGGCGCCGTGGTCTCGGGCCCTGTCACTTCCGCGCTGGCGTTCAAGAGCTTCCTGGTGACTGAGCCGACTTGCTCGTGTCACTACCCGGAGCTCGCCGTCGGGCCGAGCGGGGAGGTGATGGTCTCTTACCAGAACGGAGCTCACCCCGAATCACCCACAAGACCGATCACGATGTTCACGCAGGTGCGTCCCGACGCGATGTTGAGTGTCCCCGACAACGAGCTCGTGCAGTTCAGGCACCCGATCGTCGTCGGGAAGACGAATGTCGTCGGGAGAAGTGGCGCGCACATAGGGCGTGACCGCGTCCCCGCGCGGCCCGGCGGAGCCCAAGGCATCTCCGCCGATCCCGATCTCGCCTGGTTCCGCAACGAGGGGGAACAGTCGGGATTCGGCGCCGATGGCCGCGTCTACCTGGCCTTCCTCGACAAGAAGTTCCCGGACGACTTCGTCTTCCGGATCAACGTCGGCGGCCCGACCGTGCCGAAGAAGGAATGGATCAGCGATCGCAGTTGGCCGCCGGTCTTGGCGCCGCCGACCAGTGAGATCCTGTCGTGGGGCTCGACGAGCCAGGATACGACCGGGGTCGTCGACCCGGCCCCGCCGGATGTCTACAAGACGGTCCGACACACGGTCGGAAGCCCGCTCACGTACGACATCC
>Ga0326597_10014942_pt1 | contig 10161 bp, 8 predicted proteins | sample RVTome_12_FD_203789 | JGI IMG/M metagenome (GOLD analysis project Ga0326597, IMG submission 203789) | Soil microbial communities from uranium-contaminated site in the Upper Colorado River Basin, Wyoming, United States - RVT100D185 | ecosystem: Environmental > Terrestrial > Soil > Contaminated >...
ATGCGGCCATGCGCCCCCAATCTGACCGGTCCGCAGATGATCACGCCGTCTGTTCAACTTGGGCTGGGAGCACGTTGAACCGGCTGGATTTGACGCCCGTTCGGGCCAACGCAGAGACTCGCTAAATGAAGATCATCGTGGATCCGTCGGCGGCCGAGCGTCTGTTCACCGACGTGTTCCTTCAATCGCACAAGCGTCCCCCGAAACGCATCGTGCTGGATCTGGATGCCACGGACGATCCCATCCATACCCATCCCTCCGCCCTTTGCTCCCTTGCTCCCTTGATCCCTTGATCCCTTGCTCCCGTGCTCCCGTGCTCCCGTGCTCCCGTGCTCCCGTGCTCCTTTGCTCCCTTGCTCCCTTGATCCCTTGATCCCTTGATCCCTTGATCCCTTGATCCCTTGATCCCTTGCTCCCGTGCTCCCTTGATCCCTTGCTCCCTTGCTCCCTTGATCCCTTGATCCCTCCGTCCCTGTGCCCTTGGCGGTGTAGGAAAATGTAGCGTGTTCGTCCCGCCTGTAAGAAATTGTTACGCAGGCGGCCGTGTTGTTGAACGCCGAGGTCCCTACCGATAGAATCCACGCCTCTATGCCACGCGGCCGGGCAACGGTTTTCCCATTCGGGCCCGGCGCGGCCGAACGAGCTAACGCACAAACATGAAAACAAGGACCCAGCCAATGAACACGAGAACCGTCACGTGGACCACGACGTTACTGCTCACTCTCACCTGCGCCGCCTGGGCGCCGGCCGCCCACGCGCGGTCGGGCTTCAAGCTGACCGCCGCGGTTCCCGACGACGTGTTCTTGTGTGCGGCCCATCGCCACAACCCGGAGAGAAAGTTCCTCGAGGAATACTGGAAAGAGGTGTTCGCGGCCCTGAAGCAATCCGGGGTCGCGGCGGACGCGATGGCCATGCTCAGCTCGAAGCTCGGCGCGGAGCAGAACGCCGAGGTGAGCCGCCTCAAGGAGTTGACGACTCGTCTCATCGACGGCGTCGAATGGGACAAACTGTGCGGCGGCGAGTTCGTCTTCGCGGAACGCATGAGCAAGCCCGTCACACAGGGCAGCAACGTCCAGATGGGCCCGCCCGACCTGGTGTTCCTCATCCGCGGGGCCGACGGCAGCGCCACAAAGAACTACGCGGGGCTGGTCGCGATCCTCAAAGAAATCGTCACTGAGATCAACAAGGCCGCGGGCGAAGAGGCCCTCGCACTCGACACCACGCCGCGCATGGACGCCCCCACGGCCAGCCTGAAGATCACGAAACTCTCGGGCAACGAGCCGGACTTCGCGCCGTCCGTCTCCCTTCACGGCGACGTCATAGTCATGGCGATGGGCGAGAAAATCCTCGGCGAGGTCCTGGGGCTGTTGAACGGCAAGTCCACGGCCAAGCCGCTCTCCGAGAGCCCGCGTTTCAAGAAGGCGTTTACCGACCTTCCGGCGGCGGAAGACGCCATGGTTTTCCTTGATATGCAGGCGCTGCTGGCGTCGATGAGGAGCATATGCGGAATCGTGTTCGAGGCGGTGGGCTCGCAAACTTCCGCCGACGTCCGCAAAGAGCCTCTGTCTCCCGAAGCCAAGGATCTCGACAAGAAGTCAATCGAAGCCTACCGGGGCAAGGACTACGCGCAGGCGTTGACCTACGCGCGCAAAGCCCATGAGATGTCTCCGGAAAACGCCCGACTTATGTACAACGTCGGCTGCTTCAGCGCCCTTACGGGCCACAAAGAGGAGGCCCTCGGCTGGCTCGAGAAATCGGTCGACGCCGGATTCACCAACCCCAAGCACATCGCCCAGGACAGCGACCTCGACAGCTTGCGCGAAGACCCGCGGTACCAAGCGGCCCTGGCCAAGGCCGAGGCCCAATACGCCGAAAGCGTCAAGACCTGCCCGGAAGAGCTCGATCTTGCCAAGACCATCGCCGCGAAGGTGCTCGACGTACCCGCAATGTTCGACTACGTGGCCACCGTCGAATACACGGACGAATATACCACGCGCAAGGACACGATCGTCGCGCTTGTGGAGGGCGCGTCGGAAAAGCCTTTCTACTCCGTATTTGGAACACGTAAACCGCTCACCAGCTTCGACCGCTTTCTGCCGAAGGAGACGGTGTCCTTCTCGATCAACGGCGGAATTGACCTGACGGGGCTCTACGAGTTCATTCTGAATTCGATTCGCGAGGTGGGACCGAAAGGCGAGGAAATTCTCGCGCAATGGGCGGGCGTCCAGCAGGCCGTCGGCTTCGACGTTCATACGGACTTGCTCGGCTGGCTTGACGGAGAATTCTTGAGCGTCTCAATCGACCGTCAGGGCACCGAGGAGTTCGTTCTGCTTGTCAAGGTGAAGGACGAGGCCGCGGCCCGCGAAAAGCTGGCCACCGCATTGACTCACGTTTCGGCGAGCCTCCAGGCCCTGTCTCAACAAAACCCGATGTTGGCGATGGTCGCCCTCCGCGCGGCGCCCACCGCCGATCCCAAGTTGGAGGGGTTTCACGACGTAACCGTCGGCATGCAGCCGCAGCCCGCGGTTTGCGGAGTTTCCAGCGGTTACCTTATGATCGCCCAGTCCGCCGCCGCGGCCACCACGTGCCTCGAGACCGCCGCCGGGCAACATCCCAGCGTTCGCGAGAACAGCCGCCTCATGGGCGAGGCCCTTGTTCCACAGGGGGCGTTCCGGTCGATCACGTTCTCCGACAAGCGAAGCCTGGGAGACGATATCTCCCAGATTCTGGGTGCCGTCGGGATGATGGGCGGTATGGCCATGATGGCCGTTCCCGACCCTGACGCACAGCAGATCCTCAACAAAGTACTCCAGATGGTGATGAAACTCGGGCCGGTCGCGCAGAAGATCGACTTTTACAAGTCCAGTGCCGGGTATGCCACGTTCGACGGCAAGGCGTGGCACTCGCGCACCGCGACCAACTATCAGTCTCCCGCCGAGCGCGTGGCCCAACGCGGCGAGTAATCCACACGCGCGCCACCGGCCGCCGCCGATTCCCCATCGTAACTTTCGCCGCCGATTGACCAGAACTCCCCCGTGCGCGGCTGGAATCGGGTTCTTCAACGCGCCGTCAGGCGTGTAGTCGGGACTCGCTCTTACGATTTCTTTAGCGGAGCCGTGATGTGGCGGCGCATGCCCCAGTAGACCGCGGCCGCCAGGAGCCCGATCAGCGCGCTGCCCCCCCAAAGCCATTTGCCCCCGAAGCTGCTCATCACGGCGCCCCCCACGGGCGCACCGATCATCATCGCGCCGGAGAAACACACTCCAAATGCGCCCATGTAGCGCGCCCGCAGGCGGACCGGGGCAAGGTCGCTGACGATCGAATACATGAGCGGCGCGTTCATGATCTCACCGAGCGTCCAGATCGCCGTCGTCGCCACGAAGTGCCACACGGCGACCGCCGGGGCCATCAAACCGAAGCCGATCGCGGTCACCACCGCCGAGAGTGACACCATCGGTCCGCGCGGAAGACGCGTAATGATCGACGTCACCGGCAGTTGTAGAACCACGATCATTATCCCGTTGAGGGCGATTATGCGCCCATACACGTCTTCGCGGATCCCCAACGTCTGAAGGTAAAGCGGAAACGTCGAGAACGATTGCATGTACATGACGGTTAGCAGGAACGAGGCGAGCCAGTAAGTAAGAAACGTCCAGTCGGTGAGAATGTGCTTGATCGCGTCGCGAATGCTCACTTCATCCCACTCATGGCCTTGGGGCGGGCCGGCGGCATCGACGCCTGCCGGCGCGGCGCGCGTCTTTCCCCGCGGCGGCAGCGTCTCGCTAAGCGTGAACAGGATTATGGCCGCAAAAACCGTGGCCGTGAGAGCGTCGCCCCAAAACAACCATTGAAACGAATACGTTGCAACCATGCCCCCCACAAACGCGGCCACGCTGAATCCGAGGTTGATCGCGACGTACATGAGCCCGAAGGCCGCCGGACGTGTTTCGGGCTCGACAAGATCGGCGATCATCGCGGAAGCTGCCGGCCTATACATCTCCGCGAGCACCGCGAACGCCAATAGGGCGCCCATTATCGCCCACGGCGACGTGAAGTATCCGAAGACTATCAATACCGCCGCACCGCACAGCAGGCTCATCAACATTACCGTGCGCCGTCCGATGGCGTCGGCCAGGTGCCCGCCGCAAAGTGATGCCACTACCGCTCCAAATCCGTACACGCCGATCGCCCGCGTCGCGAACCCAACGTCGAGATTGAGCTCTTTTTGAAGGTAAATCGTTAGAAAGGGTACCAGGAACGCCCCCGCGCGGTTTATAAACGCCCCAAGGCAAAGAATGTGGATTGCCCGAGGAAGCTTAATATATTGCGTGAACATAGCATGGTCTCATTCCGGCCGGGCTCGGCCGATACCCTCCGCCGCGTGCGTCACGATTAATCGCCGTGCGCGATTATGCCAAGAGGCCGAGCCGCGCCTGCTCTTCCGAGCCGCGCCTGCTCTTCCGAGCCGCGACCGTCAGGGAGCGACCCTTGACGCTGCCTGCTTTTCCGAGCCGCGCCTGCTTTTCCGAGCCGCGACCGTCAGGGAGCGACCCTTGACGCTGCCTGCTCTTCCGAGCCGCGCCTGCTTTTCCGAGCCGCGACCGTCAGGGAGCGATCCCCCACAACTCGCAATTTCAATTGTGTTGATCCACTAGCGTGTCAAGGGGAGTCGGGCGATGCGTCACCGCAAGGCCGATCACTCGACTTAGGGCGCGCTCGACAACAACATGAACACTTGGCGAAGACATGATTCACAACATGAACAAAACCGCTTCACGGCAGTCAAAACCTTGCAAGGCTTAGAAAGTTCAAAAGTTGACACCTTCCGACCTTACAACGTTCCAACCTCGCAACCGCAGGCCCTGCTTCCGGTTAATCACGTAAATCCTGTCTATTCCCTCAGAAATCGTCCAAGTCGTTCTTGAGCGCTGCCTTACTGGCCGGCCGTAGAATCGCTTCGCCGCACGAAGTCGCGCCAGTTCCGCTCCAAACCCTCCATGGTCAGCCCGTCGTACGCGGCCGAAAGCGATTCCGCGGTTGTGCCTCCGCCCTTGAGCCCCTCTATAAACCTGGCGAACCGCGCGGTGTCTTCCGTTTCGAGATAGGCCACGACGCTGTGGGCCAGCGCATACTCATGGACCGGGATCGGCCCTGCGCTGCGTAACATGTCGCCGATGGCCCAGTCGTAGCGCACGTGCTGGCGCGCAAACAGCTCCGCGTTCTCCGCGTTCGGGCAACGGTCACCCAGCACGCGCTCCGCCACCAGGTCCGCATATCCTTCGTTTACCCAGTGCGGGATCAGGCGCGTGGAGTAAAGGCGGTGCAGGAAAGCGTGCGTACACTCGTGCGCCAGCGTACACGCGAACCGGCCGTAGTCGTATTCGCTGCTTCCGTCCCTGAGAACCACGACGTGAACGTGCCCGTTCCGCTCGATCGAGCGGCTGTATCCGAGCGCCTCCTTGCTCTCGAAGCCGTCGAAATACCGCGCGAATCTCCAGAAACGTGCCTTGGACCGCCAGCAGAACACCGGACACTTCGCCAGAAAGACGTTCTCCGGCGGATCGATTCCCAACTGCCGCGCAAGGGCGGAATATACGGACTCGCACCAGCGCGCCAACTGTTCACGCTTGTGTTTTTCCCAGTCGGTGAATATGAGGAAATGCTCAGTTTCGATCACCGCGAGGTCTTTGCAGGTAGTGTCGCGAACGCGCTCGCCGAAGATCCGGTAGACTTCCATGGCGCGGGTACGGGCGGCCGGATCGGTGGATAAGACCGCGCGGCCGCCTTCCTGCCCGGCGGTGCCGCCGCAAAGGGCCTCCCCCAGCGAATCAGCCAGGCCGCTCCCGCTCAGCTCCGCATCGGCGCTGATTTCCAACCTGTCGAGTATTGGATCGTCGCCGGCTTGCGCGGGCCGAGGCCTGCTTCTGAATTCTTCGAACGCCCGGCGCACGCGGACTTCGTAAGACGAGTCAAGCCTCGTAGCGATCTTGAAGTCGGCCGCGGCGAGGTCGTTGCGCTCGCGGGAGAGGGCGAAAAGCCCCAGTTCGAAGCGGTCCGACGCGGTCAGCCCCGCGATCCCGCCGCGCGCCAATGCCAACAGGTCTCGTTTGGCGACGTAGGCCGATCCGGTCTCAATCTCGTCCCAGGAGAAAACGTACGGAGTGCCGTCGGCCGCCACGACCACGCCGTGATCCGTGTGATCGATGACGAGCCCGGTCAGCGCACCTCCCGTGCGCAGCTTAACGTCGATGCCGATCGTCTCGGCCTGGCCCATAGCCGGCTGATTGAAAGTTAGCGGCACGCCGCACAGCATCGAGCAAACGATTCGCTGCGGCGTCGGCCGGCGGGGAGCGTTGAAAGGAACCGACCGCGCTGGACGGCTTCGACGCTGAGTCACCCAACCACCATCATTCGAGGCCCTCGGCCGTACGTTCGGCCGGTGCCTTCCCGTCGGTTTCGAGGATCGTCAGTGCGGGATACCGTCCGCGAAACTGCGCGAGCCGGCCGCAATCCAGTTGAACGTCCAGTTCCACCGCGCTTCCGACGTATGCCCGGCGGAGTACGTTTGCCAGTCGGTCGAGCTCGGCCAGCAATCTCCCCTCGCGCTGGGGAACGCGGATGCGCACCGTAGTGGTCTGCGAATCCATCCGCCCGACGATCTCCGCGGCAAGAGCGTCGATTCCCGCTCCGGTCTTGGCGGATGCGCACAGGCATTTTGACCCGCGGCGCGACATCAACTCGACCGTCGAGGCGTCATCGGCGATGTCGATCTTGTTTAGCAGCGTTACTTGCGGCGTGGAATCGCAGCCGATACCGGCCAGCACCTCGTCCACCGCCTCCACCTGCTGCCAGGCCCTGTGCGAGGAAATGTCCACGACGTGCAGCAGCAAGTCCGCGTGCAGCGCCTCCTCCAGCGTCGCGCGAAACGAGGCGACCAGTTGGTGTGGAAGGTTGCGGATGAACCCCACGGTATCGCTCAAGAGGACCACGCGCCCCTGGCCCAGCTCCCAACGCGCCGTCTTGGTGTCGAGCGTCGTGAAGGGCCTGTCCCCGGCAAGCCTGCCCGCCCCCGCGACCCTGTTCATCAGCGTGCTCTTTCCGGAATTCGTGTATCCCACGAGCGCAACCGTGAACTCCGCGCGGCGCGCGCGCACCTCGCGCTGCTTGCGCCGATCGATCTCCCGGATTTCTCGCTTGAGATGGGTAATTCTCTTCCTTACCACGCGGCGATCGACTTCTATCTGGCGCTCGCCCGGCCCGCGTGTTCCCACGCCTCCCACGGCGCCCGCGGCGGTCGCGCCCCCGGCGCCGGCGATCCGCTCCAGGTGCGTCCATAGCCCGCGCAGGCGCGGCGAAGTGTACTCGAGCTGGGCCAGTTCGACCTGAAGCTTGGCTTCACGCGTCGTGGCGCGCGATGCGAAGATGTCCAGAATCAGTTCCGCGCGGTCGATGACCTTGCAATTGACGGCGTTTTCAACGCCCCGAATATGGCGCGGGCTCAGGTCGTTGTCGAAGATCACGACGTTCGCATGGCTTTCCCCGACGCGCTCGGCCAGCTCCTCCAGCTTTCCCGTACCGAGGGCGTGCCCGGACTCCAAAGCCATCCGCTTTTGTATCATGGAGTCAACCACCTCGACGCCGGCCGAGCCGGCCAACGCCGCCAGCTCGCCGAGCGGGTCGCTCAGGTCTGCGGTCGTATCCGGAAGTAATATTCCTACGAGAACGGCGCGCTCAGGACCGCGCGCGTCCGCCTCCTGGGCCGGACCACGCGGCGTCGCTGGAACATAAAAGCGCGCACGGCGGCGGTCAGGGGGGTCGGAACGAATTGGCGAGCGGGTCATGGCTTCGGTCCATTCTAGTAAACCCCCTTGGAACCGGTCAAGAACGCAGACGTCCCCCCCAGCGCCGCCCGCCGACTAATGCAGGAGCCTGGACGAAGCGGACCCCATCAATTCCGAGCCGCCTGTCTGCCGTGCCGGGCACGGCACAGGCAGGCGCCCGCCCAGCCTCCCCCCTTTCCAAGGGGGGACATAGGGGGGTCCTGCCGCAAGCCCAACTGCTCGTACCACACCGTTGGCCTCTATGTCCGAATCCATAAGTCCCTCCGCCTGCCACCGCGAAATCGTATCCCCGGCGGGGCGCCTGCACGCACCCAGCCTCCCCCCTTTCCAAGGGGGGACATAGGGGGGTTCTCCCGTAAGCCCGTGGAACCCCGTCGTCAATCCCATTTCGCCCCATCCGATGTTGCCAAATGGCACACCGCGCGGGTTGGGACAGCCGCGGGGGCGCTGCCCCCGGACCCCCGAGGTTTGGCGCTTTGTGGCCAGAACAGGCGGGGGTGGACGGAAGCATCATCAGGGATGGTGCTCCCGTCCCTGTCCCGGCATCGGAGCGAGCGCTCGGGTTGCTCCTCAGCAGAGCCCTATCCTCTCCTCCGATACGGCGCATTCTCGACGGCCTTCGCTTGGCGTCAACCATCGCGTCGATCCTTCAGCTCACCATCGATCGCCATGTATTCCTCCACCAGGGCTCGACTGCAGTTCAGCGTAAAGGCCGTCTGGTCAACGCTCATGCCCTGTTGCCGGCAATGCCGCATGCGGTCGAACTGCCCCAAGTAGCGATCCACGGCCTCCAGGCTGTGATAGGTCTCCTGGGCCACGAGGTCCGCCGACTTGCCCTGGGCGTAACGCTTCCAGCAAATGATTCGCTTGTGCGTCAGGCCCGTACCGACATCGTGAAGCGTGGCGCGACGAGGAACCAGCTTCTTCGTCCGCCGCTCGTATGTGGTTAACGCCTCGGCCACGCGGCTGTCATCGGCGCCCAGCAGTTCGGCCAGATCGCAGTTGGACAGCAACGCGCCTTGTTGGTGCGACTGATGACACAACCGAACGGCCTTGCTCTGCAGCCGCTCCATCGGTCGCTTCCGATCGATTCGTGCGTCGATGTCCTCCGCCGTGCTCAGGTCCAGGACCACGGGGACCAGCTTGGCGTCCGTCAGGCGTTGTCGAAAACGCGGCGGGTGGTCCGTGGCCACGCCCATCCACAACACCTGCCCGTGCCGCACATGGTCCTGAGGACGCACATGGGCCTCGATCACCTCCAGAATCATCTCCGCGCACAACCCCCGAATCCGCGGCCCCCCGATCCGCGGGAACTGCTCGGCGATGGCGTGGGCCAAGGCGTTTTGCAGGGTTTTCTCCTGCAACGGCGCGTATTTCTTGCGGATATAGTCCGGCGTGCGACTCATCGGCACGCCTCCGTCGTTTTTTCCCCGAGCGGTCCGCCGGGGGCGGAGCCGATCCGCCGCAACTCCTCCAGGTGATAGGCGTAGTGCTTGTCCTGGGCGCACTCTTGGAGCAATTCGAGGTATCGCCCGACCAGTCCACGGCCACGACGCAGCAAGAACGCGATCTGACCGACCGGCATGTCGTGTTTCGCCAGTTGCGCGCAGCGTGTGAACGTCGACACATAATTGGCCACCGCCGCCGGCGAGTGACGCATGATCTGACAGATCTGCGTCATGGTCTTGCCCTCCAACGCCAAACGCACGATCTGAACACGATGCGTCAACACCGGACCGATGTCGTGCACCGTGCTGCGCAAGGGGAGCGGAACCATTGGCACCTTCTCGCGCAGCGCCTGAAGGTCGCGCGAGATCGTCCGGGGGCTGATGAAGAAGATGCGGTAGGCCAGGTCCTCGCGGGTGAGCAACGCCCCTTGACTCAAGGCTTCTTGACAGAGGTCCGGGATTCGTGATCGACGAAAGGCCTCCGCACCTTGCTGCTGCAGACAACGATCGTCCTGCGCCCCGCGATGAACCGTTAGACGAATCGTCCGCTTCTGGCAGTCGGCCACCGCCTTGCCCGCCGGCTCCTCCGCGTCGACGGCCACCAGCCGGATGGAGCCGGGCGGCAAGGAGCCGTCCGATCCGTTCAGGTACGGTCCGTAGACCTCCTGCACCACGTCCACCACCGCCTCGGCCTCGAACGGTGAGCAGTTGAGCCCTTCCCGGACCACCGTTCGAAACTGAGCGTCCAACGTCTTGCATTCCAGCCGCCTAAGCTCTTCTCGCTTCGCATTCCGCACGCCCATGCCGGTCCTCCTCGTCAAAAACCACACCCAAACTAACCGGTGTGCCATTTGGCAAGAAGGTAGGGGCGG
>Ga0326597_10014943_pt1 | contig 10161 bp, 10 predicted proteins | sample RVTome_12_FD_203789 | JGI IMG/M metagenome (GOLD analysis project Ga0326597, IMG submission 203789) | Soil microbial communities from uranium-contaminated site in the Upper Colorado River Basin, Wyoming, United States - RVT100D185 | ecosystem: Environmental > Terrestrial > Soil > Contaminated >...
TCGCGACCCTTGTGGTCCCGCAGTCGCGATTGCATCATTCATGCTATCCGCATCGTTACCCTTGACGCGAATTTCTCGATGAGAGTCTGCCCCTGGCTCGCAGGGGGTCTGCAGTTGCTCCCGGTTCTGCTGCCGTGCTCCATTGCTGCACAAGGCGTCGGGGGTAGTGTGTCCGCCCGGGCCACCGGAGAACCCATTGCCTCGGCGCTGGTCCAGATCCTCGCCCGGGACAGCACGGTGCTGAAGAGCGTGTTCACCGACCAGGCCGGCACGTTCTCGTTCCGGATTCAGGAGTGCGGGCCGCCTGATGGCTATCTTTACGCGGAGCACCTCGGTTACCAGCCTTTCGTCACGGCGATTCGGGACCTGCCCGAGAATTGCGCGACGTGGCCGATCAGGCTCGAACTGCAGCCCGTGGCTCTGCCGGAGCTGCCCGTCGAGGCGTCGCGCCGGAACCGATCTCTCGAGCAGGTCGGATTCTACAATCGACAGCGCATCGGACTCGGAACGTTCATCACGCGTGACATGCTGGAGGATCGGTACAGGACGTCGGCCCGGATAGCCGAGGTTATCCAGCAGGTGCCCAACATATTCCGCGTGGACATCGGAACGAACGAATCGGTGTTGTACCTCCGGATGCACCCGACCTTCAACTTCACCACGCCCTGTCCCGCGGTCGTCTACGTCGATGGGCTGTTCTATCAGACGCGGCTCCCGCGCCTGAACACGAGCGACATCGAGGCAATTGAGATTTATCGGGGTGCGGCCGAGGTGCCGGCCCAGTATGGCGGTCCTTATGCAGCCTGTGGCGTGGCCGTGCTCTGGACGCGGACGGGCGCGGGCCGATGACGGGATTCGGGCGGACGACGGGATTCGGGTGGACGACGGGATTCGGGTGGACGACGAATCTGGTGGCGATCGCGGTCCTGCTCGCGGCCGCGTGCGCGACTCCGGGCCCGGTTTCCCTGGATGATCTGCGACCCGGCCAATCCGTTCGCGCGAGTCTCAGCGCTGCCGCAGATGGAGAGTTCATCACGCGACAACTCATTCGGCAGGTCGGCGGCTCGATCGAGGTCAGGACGGCATTGGATTCGACGCCGGTGCGGCTTCGCCTTCTGGAGCTGGAGCGACTGCAGGTCATCCGCGGCCGCGCGAGGCCGAAGGGTAGCCTGATCGGCGCATTCGCAGGCGGCATCGGCGGCATCGTCATCGGGATGGCATGCCAGGCACGGTGTACGGAGAACGAATCCGGAAAGCGCTATTACGCCCCGATTGCCGGGTTCGCCATTGGCGCGCCGATCGGTGCCCTCGTCGGTGTCGTGCTGGCGCCATTGCGCTGGGTCGATGTGCGGATTCGGTAGGCGGCAGCCATGACGAGATCAGTCACCTGTCTGACACTCGGCCTCGTCGCCTGGATCCGGTGGAGGCGACGGCCGAACGCAGGCCGGGGCCGCCGGATGGATAATTGGCTTGACGCCATTGGCGCCCCGGAGTAGAGTATTGGCGGCGCCGATCCGCGCCCAACCTCTCGAGACTCCGCCCCAGCCGGAGTCCTGTGCGAGGCAAAGGGGGGCACACTCCCGGATTCGCATCGCAGGTCCTTTGAGTCATCACGGGTTCGCTGCTGGGGAGAGGCCCGTGGTGTACGCAGAGGAGACTTGACGATGCCACGCAACAAGGATTTCAAGCGACTCGTCCGCGCTCGCATGAGCAAGACGGGCGAGGCCTTCACTGCCGCCCGAAGCCAGATCCTCAGGAAGTCCGGCGCAAAGGCGGATCCACAGGCGGTTGCACCCACCCTTCATCCTTCACCGATTTCTGCTCCCTCTCCAGTTGACTGGGCCGATCTGGCGGGCGTGAGCGTTGAGGCCATCAAAGCCCGTACGGGTTGCACCTGGGAGCGCTGGGTCCATGCGCTGGACCGCCACGGCGCCCTGGAGATGTCGCACCGCGATATCGCTGCGCTTGTGCAGAAGAAATACCGGATCGATGACTGGTGGTCGCAGACGGTCACGGTCGGATACGAGCGCATCAAGGGGCTGCGCGCACGGGGGCAGCGACGCGACGGCACGTACGAGATCACTCGATCGCGCACGTTCGATGTGCCCGTGGAAAAACTGTTTCAGGCGTGGGCGGATGCCGATGTGCGGCGGCGGTGGTTGGGCGGTTCTGCCGTGGAGGTCCGCACGGCAACGGCGCCCAGGTCGATGCGGCTGGATTGGAAGGACGGCGGCATCATTGCCGTCGGCTTCACCGCGAAGGCGGAGTCCAGGAGCTCGGTGGCGGTGGGTCACGGCAAGCTGCCCGACCGCGCGACGGCGGACCGGCTCAAGCAGTACTGGTCGGAGCGGCTGGATGCGCTCGGTGCGGTTCTGACCGGAGTTTAGCGGCGCTCGCCACGGTGCTCGGGTTTCGGCTGAAGGGTCACGTGGTGGAAACCCATACCGACGGCGCCGCGAGACCGGTCTTCCATTTCGAGATGCTGCGCGACGACTTCCTTCTCCTGCATCGTGCCGCATTGCGCGCGCGCTCATCGTATCGGTGCGATTATCGGACCCGAGGCGATGGGCCCGATCCCGCTGTCGGTGCCGCGGTGAAGCTGACGGAGCCGGTGGAATCGTGCTTCCCGGTGAGCGAACCTGCAGGGCCGATTGTGACAAGCGAAAACCAGTCAGCATGCCGACACTACGCGACCCATCCCGACGGCGAGGAGACGTCAGCTACGAGGGAAGTGATTACGGCTCGCAGGCCCGGCGAACTCGTGTGCCTGGTGCCGCAAGTGGAGTGAAGGTGAATCGCGGTGCGATGGTTTGTGGTGCACGCTGTCCAATAGCCGGCGCATCATCGAGCACGTCATTGTTCGCCGAACGCCGTACGATCCGGATGGTCGCCGGCCGGCGGCGAAGACTTGCCGTAGTTCTCACGGCCGCTCGGCCGGTTTAGATTGGACCGGAGTCTCGCAGCGGCGCCGGACCGTGGTCCGACCTCGTAAGCGATTGATTCAGAGAGGCTTGCAAAGAGATATGAGCGAACGACGATACAGCGAAGAAGAAGTGGCGGCCATCTTCGGGCGGGCGACGGAGGCGCAGCCGGTGACCCGGCGGCAGGTTTCCTCCGCCTCTGGCATGACGCTCGTCGAGTTGCAGGACATCGGTCGCGAAGTAGGCATTGCGCCGGATGCGATAGCGCACGCGGCCCGCTCGATGGATGTGGCGGAGCGGCCCGTGTCACGCACCTTCCTTGGCCTGCCGATCGGTGTCGGCAAGACGGTCGAGTTGGGGCGACGGCTGTCGGAAGAGGAGTGGGAGCGTCTCGTCGTCGATCTGCGCGAGACGTTCGACGCGCGCGGCAACGTCCGATCGGACGGTTCCTTCCGCCAGTGGACGAACGGCAATCTGCAGGCCCTCCTCGAGCCGACATCAACGGGGCATCGCCTTCGCCTGCGCACGGTCAAGGGGAATTCGCGCTCACTGATGGGTGCCGGGCTCGGGGTGCTGGGCGTTGCCGTGGCCACTGCTCTGTTCGGCGGGCTCGGAGATATCGGATCCCTTGGGGGTGTTGGATTTCTGTCGATGATGGGTCTGGCCATGTTCGGTACGGGGGCGCTCCAGCTGCCCGGCTGGGCGCGCCTGCGGCGGCGGCAGATGGATGAGGTGGTTTCGCGACTCGTGCTTGCGGCGCGGGAACCGAAGGCCCTGCCCACGGACGGGACCTGAGTGTGAGTGGCCGCGACGCGCGTGGTGCCGCGATCGGTTCCTGAAGCGATGGTCGCGTTTTCCTCGCCGCCACGAAGGGCATGAGAGTATCGTCGATCGCCTCGTTCGCCATTGGCGTTCAGATGCTGCGTACGAACCCGATGCGCACGGTGCTCTCCACGCTGGGCATCATCATCGGCGTAGCGTCGCTGGTCGCGATTCTCTCGCTCGGCGATGGACTCGAGCAGTTCTCCCGCAGGCAGATCGAGGAAACGACGGACCTGCAGATCATCCAGGTCCAGGCGCGCACGACGGATCTGATCGAAGGCGTTCTCATCCGCCGCGACTCGGTGCCTTCATTGACGCCCACGGATGCGCTCGACCTCACGCGGCACCTCGGTTCGCGTGCCAGTGCCACACTGGCCATGGCGGCATCCCTGATGGTTCGAGTGGCCGGCGACACGTCGCGACACGCCGCCGTCGTCACCGGCTTCGCTCCGGCTGCGGCGGCCGGTGCGGGCGATTCACTGGATGCGGGACGCTGGCTCGTCGACGAGGATGCGATGGCGAGTCCGCCGGTGGCCCTGCTCGGCAGGAAGCTCGCCGAGGAGATCGATCGCGAGCCGGGCTCTCTGATCGGCTCGGACATCACGATCGGCGAACAGCGCAGGATCGTCGTGGGCATTGCCGGTGGACCGTCGGCGAGTCGGCTGGCGCGCGTGTACGTGCCGCTGGGTGAGGCCGGTCTGGAGTTGCTCGAGGGTGACGGACGCAGCCCGTCCCTGCTGGTCCGGGTCCGTTCCGTCGAAGACGTGTCCGCGGTCGAGGCCGAGGTCCGGAGCTGGCTCGACGCGCGATTCGGCAACGCCGATCGCGATTTCAACGTCGCCAGCAACCGGGTTCGCGTCGACCAGGTTCGTCAGGTCTTCCTCGTCTTCAGGCTCGCGCTGGGCGCGATCACGGGCATCGCGATTCTCGTAGGCGGGATCGGCATCATGAATGTACTTCTCGCCTCCGTGCAGGAGCGCACGAGGGAGATCGGTGTGCGGCGATCCGCGGGTGCGCGCCGACGCGACATTTTCCTGCAGTTCCTGGCCGAATCCGTTGCCATTTCGGGGATCGGCAGCTTCATTGGCGCCGGCCTGGGCGTTGCGGGCGCATTCGGGATTACCGCCATCATCCGCCGATTCACCGAGGCGCCGGTCCACGCGGCTTTCACCTGGATCACGCTGGTCATCGCAGCGGCGGCGGCGATACTCGTCGGCATCGCCTTCGGCAGCTATCCTGCCCGGCACGCAGCGCGGCTGTCGCCCATCGAAGCGATCCGCCACGAGTAGTCGCCCGGCACGTTGATCTCGAGGCGGGGCTGTTTGGCGACCTCGTGCGTGAGGGTGTGTCGCGGGCCTGGCGACAGTGCAAACCGGTGAAGCATGATCGCGTGCTCCGGTTACTGCGATCCAGTGCACGCGAATCCTGCTTCAACACACTGACTACGCTTTTTCCTTCTTGAACTCGTTGGTCTGGACGTTGTAGTGAACGCCCTTCATGCGCTTGACGCCGTCAGCGGTCCGTTTGTAGACCGTCTGCTGGGTGCGGTCCTTGCCGTCCTCCTCACGCCAGAAGAACGGAGTCGGGCGACCATCCTGCCGGTATATTCTCATTTTTGCCACGTGGATCTCCATTCGGGGGCGGTGCCTGGCCGAGGCTCCATCACGGGCCTCATCGATGCGGTGGGACGCGCTATAATACCCGCGTTGCGGGCACGCGTTCCTGCGTGCAGAATAAAAGGCCGGGAAGAGCGGACTCCCGCAGCCAACGTTACGTTGAACGGTGTGAGCCGAGAGATCGGCAGAACGGCGCCAACTACGACGGACGAATGCCGTATCCGGGTGCTCGGTCGAGGGCGCATTCCGGTCGAGCGCGCGCTGCGCCCATCCCTACACGCACGACCCGGCGGATCGCGGCTTCAGCATCGGGTTCCGTCTGGTCCGCGAAGTCGGCTGATGCGACACTCGGCCGAATGGACCGGGACAATGGACTCTGAACATCGACTGGTGCGCGCAGCACTGGCCGTCGTGAGCTGCACGCTCGCTCTGGCGGCTTCCGTCGGTCCGGCCGCCGGCCAGCTTTGCGACCCGCGCAAGACGCGAGAGGAAGCCGGCCCCGGCGAGGTGTTCGCGGCTTACGGCGTCGAGGGCACGTTCGTCGTGCTGAACACCGGCTCGCACACCTGCACGAGCTTCAATCCGACGCGGGCCGCGACGCGGTTCCTGCCGGCATCGACGTTCAAGATCTTCAATACCATGGTTGCGCTTGACGAGGGTTCGATCCCCGATGCGGAGACGGTGTTGAAGTGGGACGGCGTGGATCGCGGCTCGTCGGCCTGGAACCGGGATCAGAACATGCGCACGGCGTTCCGGGCCTCCACGGTGTGGTTCTACCAGGAGCTGGCTCGCCGGACGGGCGAGGAGCGAATGCGGAAGTGGCTGGAGCGGGAGCGATACGGCAATGCCGATCCGTCCGGCGGTATCGATCGGTTCTGGCTGGACGGCGGACTCCGCATATCGGCGAACGAGCAGATCGATTTCCTGTACCGGCTGTACCGAGGCGAACTGGACTTCTCGGCTCGTGCGCAGAACATCGCAAACGACATCCTGACGTGGGAGCGATCGGACGAGTACGTGCTCAAGGGCAAGACGGGTTGGACGGAGTACGACGGCCGTCAGCTCGGCTGGCTGGTCGGGTACGTCGAGCGGAGCGGCAACATCTGGATCTACGCCATGAACTTCGAGAGCCGGGATCCGGCGTTCCCGATGGTGCGTGCCCGCGAGGCCATCCTGAGGCAGTTGCTCGACCGACTGCACGTTCTGCCGTCGCCCGTCGCACGCTGATACAACGGACCGCTCGGTCGTATCACTTTCGGCGGCCCGGCGAATCGCTCAACTCGCCGGCGTAGCCCACGCACGGATGCCGTCGAGGTCGAGCGTGACCAAGTGGCGACGGAAGAACTCCGCGTTGAGCAGCCCATCGTAGATTCCGTCGCGCACGACCGCGTTCAGCTCGACGGTCCCGAGGCCGACGACATCCAGGCGGACCGGCACGGGCGTGTCGGCGTCGGCAGTCAGTCCGAGCATTTCCGCGGCGTGCGGCGCGAGCAACACGGGACCGATGTTCCCGGAATCCAGCTCCAGCCAGATCAGGCCCCGGGGAGTGCGGACCGCAACGAACACGTCGAGCGCGGCGCCTCCGGCCTGTCGGCTGGCGCGCATCTGGAGCGGCCGCGCGTTCGACGGCACGGGCCGATCGGGGCGCGGATCCTCGACGGTCAACCGGTTGTTCGCGAGATCGATGGTCAGAACGTGGCCCTCGAACAGGGGCAATCCGACGAGGCCGTCGAGTGGGGGCGCGTCACCCAGCAGCGCCATCAGGTCGAAGACCGCGAGTTCCGTATTGCGCGTGTAGGAGAGGCTGGCGAGCGACCGGACGCCGCAGCCTGGCGCGTGGATCGATTCACCGCTGTAACGAAAGCCCGTCAGCCGGCCGACAGGAGTGCAACCGATGGAGTCCGCGACCGCGGGCGACACGAGGTTGAGTCCTCCACCCGTATCGAAGAGGACCTTGCCGGTCCAGTTCCCGATCGTGAGCGGGATCGTTCGGAGATCGCCGACGTAGGTCGCCAATCCGATCTCCGTTCGCGCGGCGGCCGGCAACGTGGTCTGCGGTGTTCCGGAGCGGGCGCACGCCACAACCGGGATCGTCGCGAAGCCGAGAACGAGCAGCATGCGCATGGATCAAGGTTAATGCGACAACGATCCGGCCACAACGTTCGCAGTAGATTCAGGCAGTCGTAAACGGAGTCGTCGACGAATCCGGGGACGCCGTGGCGAGCGGCTGCCCGATGGCCGCGGTGAAGTCCGTCCGCGCGGGTCGCTCGTTGACCGTAGGCGGCAACCGGCCTATCGTTGGCGAAACGTCCTCAATGCTGCGTGTTCCGGCGTCGCGGCGCGCGCTGTATGGCTGGAATCCATCCGTCGAAGCAGTCTGTGAAACTCCGCGGGACCAGGAGGTGCAATGAAGCGGGTTGCCGCGATCTACGACATCCACGGGAATCTTCCGGCCCTCGAGGCCGTGCTCGAGGATATCCGGCGAACCGGCGTCGATGCCATCGTCGTGGGCGGCGATGTCGTGCCGGGGCCGATGCCGCGAGAAGCGCTCGATCTCCTGTTCGGGCTCGACATTCCGGCGCAGTACATTCGCGGCAACGGCGAGGCCGAAGTACTGGCGGAACGCGCGGGTGTGGAGACGGGCAACGTTCCGGAACGGTTCCGCGGCGTCATTCGCTGGTCGGCGAGCCAGCTCGACGTCGAGCACGAGCGCGGGCTCCTGGGCTGGCCCGCAACCGTGCAACTCGCGATCGAGGGGTTGGGCGAGGTGCTGTTCTGCCATGCAACGCCGCAGAGTGATAAGGCGATATTCACTCGTCGGACCGCCGAGCAGCGACTGCTTCCCGTCTTCGAGGGTCTCGATGCACAGGTTGTCATCTGCGGCCACACGCACATGCAGTTCGACCGGCAGATCGGCGCAGTCCGGGTGGTGAACGCCGGCAGTGTGGGGATGCCGTATGGCGATCCGGGCGCGTACTGGCTGGTGCTGGGCCCGGACATCCAGCTGCGTTGCACGTCGTACGATCTCGAGCAGGCCGCCACGCGCATCACGCAGACCGGCTACCCGCAGGCAGCCGAATTCGCCGCCAACGACCTGCTGCATCCGCGATCGGAAGCGGAGACGCTCGATGTGTTCGGCCGTTTCGAGCTGACGCAGCCGTAGGCATCGACGTCATCCGGTCGTGCGGTCGTGCGGACGGCGGTCGCCGTGCATTCCGGCAGAGTCTCATAGTGGTGCGCTGGAGGCGGGATCTCGCCGGTTGCTTGCGGGGCGCGCGCGGGACTCTCCATCGTTGGTTCGCCCGGGAGCCGGCGAATCGTTCCGCCGTCCACCGACTCGCGCGAGTCGCCTGCCGAACCCGGCTATCCTCGAAGGAGCCTCGCCATGATGGACGGATCGACGAGAAACCGCATCCGCACAGTCGCAACCGTGCTGTTCTTTTCGAGTGCGGCCCTGCTGGCGCCCGGATCGATCCGCGCGCAGGAACTCATCGGCCGCGTTGTGGACGCGCGATCGAACGCGGCAGTGTCGGCAGCCACGATCCGATTGCTGGCTGGTGATGCGGTGATCGCGCTTACGGAGGCGAGCGATTCCGGAACATTCTCGATCCATGCCGACAGCGCGGGGACGTACGGCCTTCGCGTCGAACGGATCGGATACGCGACGGCGAGACTCGGGCCGGTGCACCTGGAGGTAGGAGCCCGCACGGACGTGCTCCTGCGCATCGCGGTGGATGCCGTACCGCTCGATGCGCTCACGGTCGTGTCGGAGTCCGTCATGCCGTGGCTCTCGCGCGTCGGCTTCTACGATCGCCGCAGGCTCGGCGCGGGCCGGTTCATCGAACGTGCCGACATCGTCAAACGCGATCCGCGGCGGACCAGCGACCTGCTGCGCAGCATGCCCGGCCTGAAACTCACGGCGACGCATGACGGAGGCGTGGATGTGATGATGCGCGCAGCGGGAACCACGAGCATAACCAACCGGAACTGCAGGCCTCAGATCTACCTCGATGGGATTGTCGTCGCCCACGCCCACATGCAGGGGTTCCCCGAACACCGCATCGATCTGGACGCGATCCTGCCAGGCGATCTCGAGGCGATCGAGGTATACAGCGGAATCGGTCAGATCCCGGCACAGTACGGCGGCGCTCATGCCGGTTGCGGCGTGATGCTGATCTGGACGCGGAAGTGAGATCGCGGAGCTGGCGGCGGGCTCCCGACCGAAAGGACCAGGGCTGCATGTTGGAAGGAATGCTCCGCAACATCCGGTGGGCAACACGCGGTCTCCGCCGGACACCGGGATTCGCCGTGACGACGATCCTCACGCTCGCGCTGGGCATCGGCCTCTCGACGGCGGTGTTCACGGTGGCGCAGGCGCTGCTTCTGCGGCGGCTGCCGGTGCTCGATCAGGATCGTCTCGTCGTGGTCTGGGGCGAAACACGGGATGGGAGCTTCGCCCATTATCCGGTGACGGTGGATGACGCCCGCGAGTTTGCGCGCCGCACCGTGTCGCTGGAACGCGTGGCCTTTTACGCGTACGAGGGTGCGACGCCGAAGCCGGTCCGGGAGGGCGACCGGATCTCGCGGTTCGGGCAGGCCCTGGTGTCGGGCGATTTCTTCGATGTGCTCGGCACGCCGCCTCTTCTCGGTCGCGCGCTTCGTCCGGAGGACGACGTGGCGGGCGCCGCGCCGGTCGTGGTCCTGAGCCACGGCGCGTGGCAGCGCCGCTTTGGTGGCGACCCGGATGTCATCGGGCGTGAACTGCTCATGCACGAGACCGGCGTGGTATACACGGTCGTCGG
>Ga0326597_10014944_pt1 | contig 10160 bp, 10 predicted proteins | sample RVTome_12_FD_203789 | JGI IMG/M metagenome (GOLD analysis project Ga0326597, IMG submission 203789) | Soil microbial communities from uranium-contaminated site in the Upper Colorado River Basin, Wyoming, United States - RVT100D185 | ecosystem: Environmental > Terrestrial > Soil > Contaminated >...
CCGTGCGCGCTCATCAAGCTCGGGCACGATCAGGTCGAACTTCTCTCGCACTGTCTGCTCTGCATCCACACTCTCTATATCGGCAGAGAGCACGACGTTGATTACTTATTTCTTTACGGGCCCTAAGCACACCAGGGCCTACCGCGCTCTGCTCGATGGTGGTGGCGTTGGCAGAATCGAGGTTCACGGCGTAGGCGTCTAGGATCGTGTCGGGATCGGTCCCGAGCTCCCTGGCTGCGGCGCAGCCCCACTGCGCGGAGTCCTGCATGCGGATCGAATCGGAAACCTGCGCAATGTTCGGGAGGCAGCGAATAGCGCCGGCGATCGCCGTGAGATAGGACCCGAAGAGTGTGGGCAAGGCGGACTCGAACTGAGCCATGAGCTCGCGCTCTGGGCGCCTGTTCCTCAGTTGCGGAAGGTGGAGGATCACCGCGCGATCGAGAAAATCGGGGCGAGAGGCAAGGTCGGCGATGCCGTTCACCATGATAGGGCGGGTGGCCTGGAGAATCTTTTCATCGTCATCTGTGTATAAGGCGCGCGCCGCGAAGCCGCTACCCGTTGCCACTGCGCAGAGAGCGTCAGAAAGATCGGCCGATAGCGATGACACGTTCTCGAACGCAACGATTCGTGAATTCGATGCGGCGATCATCAAATCTCGCTCGGACTTCGGTGGGCGGCGAAGCGGCGCTTGGTTAGGATCGACGAGGCGACGCAGGAAGAAGCAGAGTGTTGTCTTCGCGCTGCCTTGCTCGCCGTTCACCACGAGGATGATGTATGGCCCGCGGGGTCGGAGTGCGTTGACGAGCCAGAGCTGCACGAGTCGAAACTCGCCGTCGTTCGGGACGTTGAGAAACTCGCGGAGATCGTCCGGCTTGCCCCCAGCCACAGGGAAGGGCAGTGCGAGCATCCCGCGCCGGCGGACGAAGCGGACGGGCACATCGATCGACTTGACCACCGTGAACCCGGTGGTGTCCACCCGGATCGCGTGCCACTCGGGGTCTCCGACGTCGATCCAGATCACGGAGTCGTCGCCGGCCGTGCGGATGGCGACATCCTGCTCGGCTCCGTCGTAAATGGCCTGTGCGGCGATGACGGCGAGCGCGTCGGCCATTGCCGAGGCAGAGGGAGCCTTGCGCGTCTGCTTGTAGAAGCGGCCGGCGAGCCAGCGCCGGAACGGTTTTCCGCCGATGGGCCAGGTCTCACGGTGATCGCCAAGGGTGATGGTGGCGAAGCCCTCCGACTCGTAGCCCCCCGGCGTGTGGAAGAGGATGGTCTCGGACTCGGCAATCCCGACGAGCTCCGCGGATTGAGTCTTGTCGCCACCTGACGAGGACGAGGAGGATGAGGGCGACTGCCAGCCGGGCTCCAGGAGCTGGCGCAGATCATGCCAGTCGCGACCGGCGCACCCGTTATGATGGCAGCCGGCCCCGATTGCACCGTTGCCGAACTGCACGACGAACATGGCCGAGTTCGTGTGCTCGGGGTTCCACACGCACGCGCGGAGAATCCACTTGCGGGCACCGCTGCCTCCACCTGACCATGGGTGGGGACCGTCAGCATCCGGTAGGTAGTTCTGGATCCATGCATCCAGGTCGAAGCGCGGCTTGGTGACCTTGTCCTTCTTCGAGACGCGGGGCTTGGTGGGGGCGGAGTCCGCGAGGCTCTCGAGAAGGTCGGCCGGAACGGGAAGAAGTTCATCGGGGACATGGAGGATGCGCGACAGGCGGTGCGGGCGATCAGGAGTAGTCGGCCCCTTGCGTGCCACGCTGCCGTACAGCTTGGATATGCGAGCAGGGTTGCCGACCTTGATGTCGATCGAGACTTCTGATGAGCCGAAGCGGAGGTCGAGTGCCTTCAGCGCCACGGGGATGAACGGGCAGCTCGCCGGGATGGACGTGGCGTAGAGAAGGTGGAAGCCGTTCCCGCTGTCACCGACGATGGGCGCCGCGAAGCCGAGATCGGAGAGGTGGTCACATGCGGCGCGGGCGACCGTGTGGGCGAGCGCCTTCTCGGCGTCGGTGGCGGAGACGTTGGACGGCCGGACTGGATCGACATCGACGAGGAACCAGAGGCGCTCCTCGATGTCACGATCCGATGGGAGCTCTCCCTTCTTCGCGCGCCGGAAGGTGTTGAGGGCGGCACCATCGGTCGCCCCGAGGCGGTTCAGCAGGAGGAACAGGCCCGTTGCGCTGCGGTGACTGAGCTGCTCAGCGTGATCGACGAGGATCGTCGGGTCGTCGTAGAGTCCGGAGTAGGTCGCCGTCCGGCTTCCGCCGTCGGGAACGTTCAGGGCACGAAGCTCTGTGACGCCGGCGCGGTCGAGGATCAGTGTTGCATGGCGGAGCATCTCGGCACGGTCTGCGACGAGGGAGGTCGTCTTATCGGACATACGTGCTCCCCCTGACGGCAACGGGATCGCTCCTGCGCTGGAGAACCGGTGGACGGGTGGCGGAGCGCCAGCACGTTCGGAGCCGATGTGAGTGGTTTGGTCGCATGCGAGTTGTTTCAGCAGCGACCCGTCAGGCCCTGCTCGCAGGCGCTTGCTCGAGCGCTTCGAGCAACTGATCCCACCTCACGCGCACGAAGCGCGTGCCGACGCGATAGGAGGGGACGCGCCGCTCCCGGATCCAGCGGCGGAGTGTGGTGACATGGATGCCGAGGCGATCCGCGGCATCTTCGAGGGTCAGCATCTGAGACATCGTGGGAACTCCAGAGAGCCTTCGTTGACTATCTGGAGTGATCCTACGGCATCATCTCGTCGCTGCAGCGCGACTTACGAAGTGTACGAAGGATCGTCCGAAGTTTCGTAAGCCTTGGGGGCCTGGTCTTGACCCTGCCTAGCGCGGCTGCCAGGAGTAGAGAAGAAACTCGCGGAGGAAGGCCTTGCGGTACGAGACGCGGGCGAGATCGACCCCGCCACCTTCGCGTGCGCTTGGGGGGCAACCGCGCTTCTTGTAGTAGCTGTCGACAGTTGTCGGGGGAAGGCCAATGGAGCCCATAGCGCCGCGCTCGATGGGATCGTGAGGATGTTGTTCCAGGTCGTGCAAGACGTGCAGGATCCGGTCGATGTCTTCCGGAGGGAGTCCTCGCGCCTCGAGGATGGAGGCGGGAGAGGATGCGTCGCTTTGTGATACCGGGTTGTTCGCGAAGTAGGGAAGCGTCTCCAGATGCTGACGAAGGCGATCGATACGAGCCGTCTCGGGCGAGTCGGTGGCGGCGAGGATGCGGTGGATCTCGACCTGGGAGAGAACCCGAAGGAGCGTGGCCGCTGCCTTCTCCGGAGACACGGCGACCAGGGGAGAGAGCGAGTAAACCTGGCGCGAAGCAGCGGGCTTCACGAGGACCATACACGGTAGCTGATTGGCTTCGATCCCAAGGGCACGTGCGGCCGCCCACGTCTCGTAGGCGACGACTGCGTGTGAGTCGGGACGCTGCTGAAAAGCCAGAGTCCAATCCCGGCGCGAGGCTTGTGGAGTCGATCCGAGATTTCGAAGAAACGCGTCGAACTGGGGGCCGGTGAAAGCTGGGTTGCCGATCGCGATGAGGTGGAGAAGGTCTCCGGTTTCCTCGTCCAGAAAGGGAGCCATGGCCAGGATGGAATCGTGCAGGCCCGAGGACTCCGGCCCGGTGAGGAGGACGACGATGGGAGCCTCCGGGAGTCGCGGGGCCAGGGGCGGAGGCGGTGCGTGCACGGTGCCGGATTGCGGCGGAGCGATGGAAGCCGCAGCTCCCGGATCGCGAATGACGTGCTGGACGAGGCGGGTGGTCCCGCTGCCGAACCCCTGGCGCTCGTAGGCCGGAGGCGCAGGTCGCGTCTGGCGGCCGAGATCCGTCCGCTGGATCCTCGATCCGAGGTCCCCGTGCTGGCGTTTGAAGTCGCCCCGTTCCATGAGTGGAGTCCCTCCCGATACCCAGTCAAGAAATCCGCTGTAACCCGTCGCGTACACTGGATAGTGTATGGGGGTACTCGGTTGGACACAAGCACTTGAGGTCTCGATGCGATGCGCCAGAGGGCCGCCGAGTCAACGGGGTTGCTGTGCTTCCGGCTGGTGCGGGTCATCCGCTCTGCGGTGCGGGTCATCGGGGGGGGCTCACGTGCCGCCAACGACCCGCACAGCAAGTCCATGGTGCATTCATGGTTAAATGCGTTTGCGGGTCATGCGGGTCTTGCGGGTCGTTCTGCGGCGACCTTCGCATGTGCGCCCACTCGGCGCAGCGCGTGCAGTGGCCCCCGAGTTTTCCAAGAACTGGCCTGGTGAGCGAAACATGGCCCCTTTGCCCCTCTTGGGCGCCGCTCAGCGCGCACAGCTCTGCCCCCGAGCAGTGGTGAGGGGATTCCTCCGGGGGGGGACACCCTCCGGCTGGCGGGGGACGCTCCGCGGACACGCACCTGGGCGGTGTTGTCGCGATGGGTCGCCGCCCCCCCGTGCCCCCGGCGCACCCAGCCGCTGGGCTGGGGGTGCCCCCGGGTGGAGCAGGGCTCAACCAGGCCCCGATTCTGCGTACGGTCGTGCGTTGTACACCTCGACCAGACAAGGCCCCCGCAAGACGACCCGCATGACCCGCAAGACCCGCAAATCGTGGTAACTCCATTTTGCGTATCTGTTTGCGTTGCGGGTCGTTGTGCGGGTCGTTGAGGGTCGATGACCCGCACCTGGAGCGGAACGACCCGCAACCGGGACCTGCGAGGCCCTTCCGGAATCGCCTGTTGCGATGGTTGCGTTTATTGCGTCTGTGGGGTATTCTGGGGGTGGAGTCCGCTTGGCAGTCTCGGAGGTCCCCCGATGGTCGACAAAATGCTTGATGCTCTCTCCCCCACGGAGGATGAGGCCGAGCTCGCGCGCGAGTCCAGCCGCCGCCTGAGCCCCTTCGTGACCGAGGATCTCCCCGTGCGGATCCCCGGCGAGGAGGAGGGGGTCGTCCTGCCCGCCGTCGCGGTGCGCCTCCTCGTGGAGCTCCTTTCGGAGCTGGCCGAGGGGAACGCCGTGACCCTCATCCCCGTCCACGCGGAACTGACCACCCAGCAGGCAGCCGATATGCTCGGCGTCTCCCGGCCCTTCCTGATCAAGCTACTCGCGGAGGGGGCCATCCCCTACCGGAAGGTGGGGACCCACCGGAGGATCCTCTTCAGCGACCTCATGCGATACAAGGAGGACATCGACGCCAAGCGGCACCAAGTCCTCGACGAGCTCACCGAACAGGCGCAGGAACTGGACATGGGCTACTGATCCGTGGTGACGTTCACGGCGCTCTATGACGCGTGCGTGTTGTACCCCGCGCCGCTGCGCGACCTCCTCATGCGCCTCGCCATGACCGATCTCTTCCGGGCGCGATGGTCGGCGGACATCCATCGGGAATGGATGGCGAGCGTCCTGCGGGATCGGCCGGACTTGACGCTTGACCAGCTCGAACGCACGCGGGATCTCATGGACGGCCATGTTCGGGATTGCCTGGTCACCGGCTACGAGGATCTCATCCCTGCGATCCGTCTTCCGGACTCCGACGACCGACATGTCCTTGCCGCCGCGATCCGATCCCGGGCTCACGTGATCGTGACCTTCAACCTGAAGGACTTCCCGGAGGACTGCCTGAGCCCGTACGGTACAGAGGCTCAGCATCCGGATGATTTCGTTGCGCACCTGCTGGATCTGTGGCCCGGCGATGTCTGCGCGGCCGTGAAGCGGCAACGGGGGGGGCTCAAGAGGCCGCCACGCTCGGTCCGGCAGCTCCTCGATTCACTGGAGAAATCGCAACTGCCCATGACGGTCAGCCGGTTGCGAGAGTTTGCCGACTTGCTCTGAGAGCAGCTCACACCGTCAACGTGACCCCTGCCCCCCTCCTCAGCCTCCACGCGGCGAGCGCCAGGGCCACGACGCAGTCGTCGTGGGTCCCGCTCGGTGCCCCTGTCTTCACGTTCCCGGCGTCGGTGATCGCGTATTCGAACGACTCCAGCTCATCGATGCCGACAGGCCAGAGCTCGGGCCGCGGGAGGACGATCTCCTGGCGCTCGATGAGCAGCGAGAGGTTGTTGATCAGATCGGACTTCGAGCGCGCGGTGAAGGGATAGGCCCTGCAGATGAGACCCGACCTCCGCAGCTGCTCGAACACGGGCTCGCCGGGACCGGTGCTGTCTACCGTGATGATCACGTTCCCGCCGTAGCGCTCGAAGGATGTCTTGATCCTCTCCACCTGGAGTGCCCAGTCGAGGCGATGGAACCTGTCGGCGAAGATGACCCGCCTCTGCGTGTCGATCAAGACGAGGACCGTGAAGTCCTCGATCTTCGCAAGGTCCAAACCGCCGTAGTAGAGCTCTCCAGGCACTGGCGCTCGCCATCCCCCCGTCGCGATGTCGCGAACGTTGCGGAACACCTGGCCGGCACCTTCGAGAAATTGGCCGCCCAGCTCCTGAAGGAACACCCGCTCCGGGAGGCGATCGCGCTCGGCTTCGATGATGTTGCGATCGAGGTGAGGATTTTCCCAGGATGGCGCATTCCACGACTCGTAGTCGGGATCGGATCCCTGCCCGCGGCGGAACGCGTCGTAGAACCAGCCCTTCCCCTTTGGGGTGGAGATGAGCAAAGCCCAGCCCTTCTTGTCGATCAGGCGCTGCGCCAGGTGCCCTTCCCATATCGACGGCTTCAAGCGTGCGGCTTCATCAACGATGACCCAGTCGAGTCCCTCACCCAGGAGACTCACGGGGTTGTCAGCGGACTTCGCCCTGACCTCGCTCGTCCCTCCCGCGAGGTTGCGAAGCACGAGGCGCTTGTCGCTCTCCCGGAGGAGCACGAGCCGGTGGCGGAGACGCTCGGCTGCGATGAGCGCGATCTCGCGATAGACCTTGTCAGCCAACTCGTAGGTCGGCGCGCACACCCATCCGTAGCCTCTCTCCTTCGGCTCCATGCAGGCAGCGAGAGCCTCCATCGCGGCCGCGCGGCTCTTGCCCCACCTTGTGCCGGACGCGAGCACGCGACGCGGGGCCTTCGAGTCGTGCACGAGCTGCTGGCCGGGATGCGGAGTGTAGCCGATGTCCTCGAAAAACCTCCGCTTGTTGAAGGTGGCGGCTTCAGTGGTCATGACGTTTGCTCCGCGGTGGAAGGAGCCGGCCTTCTCTGGCCACGAGGCCGGCTCCACTTCCAGATCCCGTAGAGAGACAGCGCGAAGTAGACGGCCTGGAGCGCCGCCTGTTGGGGGAGGCCGTGATGGTAGTCGGCAACCGCCCAGGTGGCGTTCGTGATGGCCCAGAGAACAAAGCATAGCCGGTAGCCGTGGATGTTGAGGATGACCCCGAGCAGCGAGAGCACCGCCATCACCCAGTAGAGCACGGCTCGCCCTCCTGTGCTCCGAGCCGCTCGAGCCTGATCTCCTCGAAGCTGCGTCCGTCGCCTTCGAGGAGCGCCTTTCGTCCCGTGAGTTTCTCCCAGCGCATGACGATCACGTCAGTGTAGAGGGCGTCGAGTTCCATGAGGAAGGCCTTGCGGCCCGTCTGCTCCGCAGCGATGAGGGTCGAGCCGCTCCCGCCGAAGAGGTCGAGGACGTTCTCGCTTTTCCGGGAGCCGTACTGGATCGCTCGGGCTGCGAGCTCGACGGGTTTTTCCGTTAGGTGGACTGATGCGTGCGAGCTCACCTTGCGCACCGACCAGACGTCCGTCGCATTGTTTGGTCCGAGGAAGACGTGCGCGGCGCCTTCACGCCACCCATGGAATCCGAGCTCGAAGTTCCCAAGGAAGTCCTTGCGAGTCAGGACCGGATGCTCCTTTACCCACACGATTCCCTGCGAGAAATAGAGTCCGCACGCGGCAAGGGGTCCGGGGTAGGAGCCCAGGTTGCTGTACCCTCCCCAGATGAGAAAACAGCGACCTGGGAGCAGCACGCGTGCGATGTTGCCGAACCACGCCATGAGCAGCTTCTGGAACTCCTCGTCGGAGACGTAGTCGTTGGCAAGCGGGCGGTCCTTCGGCCGGAGTTTTCTCGTCGTGGCCTTGGCCTTCTCGGGGTGTCTCTTGACGTCGAGCTTCTGGTGGTGGCTCACGCCCTTGAAGGACGAGAGCCCCGCAGCGATGGCGTTGTTCGATCTCGGCTCGACGCGAACGTTGTACGGCGGGTCGGTGTTGACGAGATGGATCGGAGCGCCAGCAAGAAGGCGGTCGACGTCCTCGGTGCTGGCACTGTCGCCACACAGCAGCCGGTGATCTCCCAGCACCCAGAGATCTCCCGGCCGGGTCGTCGCCTCGTCGGGCGGCTCCGGGACTTCGTCTTCCGTGATCTCGGTACCCACCTCAATGTCGGCCTGGATCTCGTCGAGGAGCTGATCGAGGTCGGTCTCGCTGTAGCCGACGCCGTCAAGTGCGCCCTCATCCTTCAGCTCCAGGAGCAGGCGGGCGAGCGTCTGCTCATCCCACGTTGCGAGCTCTCCCGTCCGGTTCAGGGCAATCCCGAGCGCGGTGGCGGTGAGGTCGTCGATATCGAGCTCCACCACCTCGGCCTCGGTCCAGCCGAGCTTCCGCATCGCGACCCAGCGACCGTTGCCTCCGATGATCCTCCCGGTACTCTTCTGCACGACCAGGGGCTCGGCCTGGCCGAACCGCAGGAGGCTGGCCACGATGGCGTCCAGGTTCTCCTCGGGGTGGTGGCGGGCGTTGCTCGGGTCGAGGTGGAGGGAGTCGAGGGGGACCCTGCGGGTCTGAAGGCGGGGTACGTCGGTTTCCATAGCCAGCTCCTCCCAGGTAGGGACAGGGGATGGGCGTCGACTTGGAGGTGGCTTGGAGGTGATAGCCCCCGGGGAGGGCCGCTTGGAGGTGTCTTGGAATTGCTCTCATTCTACCACGCTCGCCTTGCCTTCGGACGCCCGTCGAGGCTTCCTGTCACGCCACCGCGTGGCGTGCCTGCGCGGGAGGAGGGAGCGCCCGTGGACAACCGCCAAGATCACCAGACCCACGACGAGATCCGGGTCCGGAAGCTCGTGGTGGTGGACGGCGAGGACCGGGCGCGCCTCGTGCTGGAGGTGCTGGCCACCGGCGAGCCCCGGAACGGCGGGGTGAAGGCGGTGCCTCGGGTCTCGCTCCTGACCGAGAAGGGGAAGGCGGTCCTGGTCCTGGAGGTGGATGCCCACGGCGAGGCCCGGGTCCAGGTCGGCGACCCCGACCGGGGGCCGCTGGCAGAGGTCGAGGCCGGGGTCGTGCTCCTCGGGTGGGGAGGGAACGCACGGGTGGCGGTCGTCGCCCGGGAGGAGGGTGGGGTGATCGACGTCTGCGACGAGGACGGGGCGCCAGTGCTCAGATTGCCCGAGGAGGGGTAGTCCCTCGGCCTACTCTCTCTTCCCCAGGAACCGATCCAACGCGGCCCCCGGCTCCACCCCGCACGCCTTGGCCCAGTCGCAGAACTCGGCCACGCGTCGACCCGACGGTTGCCCGTCTCGCAGTTGTAGATCCAGCTCTGCGGCTTCCTGAGCCGCTGGCCCAGGTCGCGCTGGGTGAGTCCGGCCTCCTCACGCAGCGCCCGGAGAAGGGGGAGGAGCGGTCGGTACTTGCGCGAGTGCTGGGCCTTGGTCGCCATGGCCCGAGAAGGATCGCGCCCCCAGGGCTTGACACGATTGGAGTGTCAGGAGAAGCTCGGCTCGTGGGGAGACGGTCCCTCTTGTTTGCCAGGAGGTGGGTATGCCCGGTCCACAAACTCAGCACGCTGCGCAATGGGGGGCGGACAGTTGTCCGGCAATCCGCGCCTTACCGCGGAGCGGCGTAGGCACCGTGTGCATTGGACTCTTCCTGGTCGCTGTGCAGTGTATCGGCTGCGGAAGAAGGACCTTGGACAGTGTCCTTGTTGGTACCTGGACCGCTTCAACCGCAGACATCCTTGCCGCGACGGGAGGCAAAGAGATGCCCGACGGTGTCGGCGCCTTGGCACTCCCATTGATGCGGGACCAAGCAATAACCATCACGTTCACGGAGACCGGACACGTCTCAGTCGCTATGCTCGGCAAGGAGCGGATGGGATCTTGGACTGCGAAGGACGCTGATATTCGAATCGTGCTGGAGGATGCTAGTGGTCTGATTCACTCTGTTGGGACATTATTCAGTGCGGCTCGGGCGCGGCCCACCTTCGCAAGGATCTCGTCGACCGTCTTGCGCCAAACGAACGGTTTCGGGTCGTCGTTGTGCTCGCCG
>Ga0326597_10014945_pt1 | contig 10160 bp, 7 predicted proteins | sample RVTome_12_FD_203789 | JGI IMG/M metagenome (GOLD analysis project Ga0326597, IMG submission 203789) | Soil microbial communities from uranium-contaminated site in the Upper Colorado River Basin, Wyoming, United States - RVT100D185 | ecosystem: Environmental > Terrestrial > Soil > Contaminated >...
GCTCGACGGCGGGCTTGCCGAAATGATGCGCGTGAAGGCCGACTGGGTGGTGCCCTTGCCCGCGGGACTGAGTTTGTTCGAATCCATGGCGCTCGGTACCGCGGGCTACACGGCGGGTCTGGCCGTCGAACTGGCGGAGAAAAACGACCTCAGCCCCAAGCAGGGCAAGGTGCTTGTCAATGGCGCCACCGGGGGCGTGGCGAGTCTGTGCATCGATATGCTCGCACAACTCGGCTATCAGGTCGTGGCGCTAACGAGTAAGTTCGCTGAAGAGAGCTATCTCAAGGCGCTGGGCGCCACGGAAGTGCTCGATCGCAGCAAACAGGAATTCGGTTCGCGTCCACTGGAAAAGACGCTCTGGGCGGGCGCCTTCGATTCGGTCGGTGGCGATCAGCTGGGGTGGCTCACTCGCAGCATGCAGCAGAATGGCGTGATCGCAAGTTTCGGCAATGCCGGCGGGATAGAACTGAAAACGAATGTGCTGCCATTCATCCTGCGCGGTGTACGCCTGGTGGGCGTCGATAGCGGGTCGACGCCGATGCCGTTGCGGCAAAAGGTTTGGAACCGCTTGGCCGCGGATCTCAAACCCCGGCATCTCGCGCGCATTGCTCACACGCTTGCGTTGGATGAGGTGCCGGCCTATTGTGCCCGCATGCTCAAAGGGCAGATCCGCGGGCGCGCAGTCGTAAAGTTCGGTTGATTCCGAAATCGAGGAAAGATCATGGCAACGAGCTACCGCGATTTCCACCGCCGTTCGCTCGAGGATCGTGAAGGATTCTGGGCCGAGCAGGCCAAACTGGTCGATTGGCACAAGCCGTTCGACAAGGTGTTGGATTATAAGCGGCCACCGTTCGCGCGCTGGTTCGTTGGAGGATTGACCAATCTCTGTCACAACGCGGTCGATCGCCACCTTGGTACGCGCGCGAGTCAAAATGCGCTCATCTACATCTCGACCGAGACCGGCGAGCAACGTACCTATACGTTTCGCGACCTGCACGCCGAGGTAAACCGCTGCGCAGGGATGGTGCAATCGCTCGGCGTCGGTAAAGGCGACCGGGTGCTCATCTACATGCCGATGGTGCCCGAGGCTATCTTCATGATGCTCGCCACCGTGCGTATCGGCGCGATTCACTCGGTGGTGTTCGGCGGGTTCGCCGCGCACAGTCTGGCGGCGCGTATCGATGATGCAAGACCCAAGGTGATGGTGATCGCCGACGCAGGTATGCGTATGGGCAAGGTCATCGACTACAAGCCGCTGGTGGATGACGCCATCCGCCTTGCACAGCATCCACCCGCCAAAGTCATCGTGCTGAATCGAGGCCTGGATAAGGAGATGAAGCGCTCCGAGGGCCGTGATCTCGACTACGCCGAGTTGCGCTCGCAGCATTTAAATGCACAGGTTCCGGTGACCTGGCTGGAATCGAACGAGCCCTCATACATTCTCTACACCTCCGGCACGACTGGCCAACCCAAGGGCGTGCAGCGCGATACTGGCGGATACAGCGTCGCGTTGGCCGCGTCGATGAAGCATATCTATTGCGCCGAACCCGGGGAGACGTATTTCGCGACATCCGACATCGGCTGGGTGGTGGGGCACTCGTACATCGTCTACGGACCGCTCATTGGCGGCATGACGACAGTAGTCTACGAAGGCGTGCCGATTCGGCCCGATCCAGGCATCTGGTGGAAGATCGTTCAAGAGCACAAGGTCTCGGTGATGTTCTCGGCGCCCACTGCGATTCGGGTGTTGAAGAAGCAGGATCCGGCCTACCTGAAGAAGTACGACTTGAGTTCGCTCAAGTATCTTTTTCTCGCGGGCGAGCCGTTGGATGAACCGACCGCACGCTGGATTTCCGATGCACTGCGCCGTCCGGTGCTCGATCACTACTGGCAGACCGAAACCGGCTGGGCGATTCTGTCTGGCTTTCCGGGCATCGAACCAGCAACGCTCAAGTTCGGCAGCCCGAGCTTCCCGGCCTATGGCTATGACGTGCGCTTGCTGCACGAAACTACCGGCGAGGAAGTCGGCGACAACGAGAAGGGCGTGGTCAGCGTCGTTCCACCGCTACCTCCGGGATGTTTGTCCACATTGTGGGGTCAGGACGAGCGCTTCGTGCAGACCTATTTCAGCGGTTTCGACGGCAAGCAGGTGTATTCGACTTTCGACTGGGGAATTCGCGACAGCGAGGGTTATTACTTTATCCTGGGGCGCACCGATGACGTGATCAATGTCGCTGGTCATCGCCTGGGTACGCGCGAGATCGAGGAGGCCGTGAGCGCACATCCGAATGTCGCCGAAGTCGCGGTGGTCGGCGTGCAGGACAATCTCAAGGGTCAGGTGCCGCTGGCGTTCGCCGTGATGAAGGACGCGTCCAAGGTCGCCAGCGCGCAAGCAGCTCAGGCAAGCGAACGCGAGGTGTTCGAGATCGTCGACAAACAGCTTGGCGCGATCGGTCGTCCGGCACGCGTTTTCTTTGTCACCTTGCTGCCCAAAACGCGCTCGGGCAAGGTCCTCCGACGCAGTATTCAGGCCCTGGCCGAGGGTCGCGATCCCGGCGATCTGACGACACTGGACGATCCGACTGGGATCGATCAGATCCAGGCCGCAGTGGCGAATCTCGAGCGCTAGGTCAAGATCGTGTTCGCGTAATTGCTTGAAAGGCGGGTCTCGGGTCCCGCCCGGATATCGAATTTCAACGGAGATTGCTCATGGCAGATCGAAGCGGCGAGACGCACAAGCTGGTCCTGATGGGTTGCGGCGATGTGGGTCCGATCCATGAACCGATGGATGCCTACAGCGTGCTCGCGCAGCCGACATTGGCGAGCGCAGATCTGCGCTTTGGTCAAGTCGAGCGCGTCTATTCCGAACGTGGCGCTCTGCAGGTCCATTCGGGCGGTGCGCATAGCCGCTGTAATCCGGCATTGGTCTCGGTGTTCGAAGACTGTGGCTTCGACGTGGTGTCGGTGGCGAGTAATCATGCAATGGACTGGGGTCCTAACGCGCTGCTCGATACGATCGAGCTGCTACAGCGTAAAGGCGTGCATGTGGTCGGCGCCGGACGAAATCTGGACGAAGCGAGGACTGCCGTGATCATCGAGCGCAACGGCTTGAAGGTCGCGTTTCTCGCTTTCTGCTCGATTCTCAACGAGGGCTATGCGGCAACGCAGACCAAGCCTGGGATCGCGCCGCTGCGCGCTCATACCTACTACGAACCAATCGAGTACCAGGCGGGTGTGCCGCCGCGGGTCGTGACCGTTCCCTATGAAGAAGACTTGAAGGGAATGCTCGCGGCAATCGCACAGGCTAAGCGCTCAGCCGACGTCGTGGTTCTATCGCTGCACTGGGGGATACACTTCATCCCACGTATGATCGCGGACTACCAGCCGATCGCGGCGCAAGCGGCATTCGCGGCCGGAGCGGACTTGATCCTCGGACATCACGCGCATGTGCCGAAGGCCATCAGCGTCTACGCAGGCAAGGTGTGCTTCTTCAGCCTGAGCAATTTCATCATGTCGTCGTCTGCACGCAGCAAGGAAGACGGAGCGCGCTTCGAGCGCCGCTATGGGGTGACGCTCGACCCGCAGTACCCGCATCTTCCCTACGGCGCCGACGCCAAGCGCAGCCTGATTGCGAAAGCGGTGTTAGCGCGCAAGGGCGTGGAGCGGACCTCGTTCCTACCGGTGCTGATCGATCCGAAGCTGCGGCCGGAAGTCCTGCGCCACGACGATCCGCGCTTCGTCGACGCGCTGCGCTACATGCAATGGGCCTCGGAAGGCTTCGATTGCAGTTTCAAGGTCGATGGTGACGAGATCGTAGTGAGCTGATCAGGCCGACAGGGTCTGCACGATCTCGCTCACGTCCGTGACCTTCTCCAGGTTCCAGATCATGTCTATGGCTCGATCCATATTGGCAGCACGGATCGGTAGCGCCGAAAACGAGACACAGTCGCGAAACTTTGCTTCGAGCAATGCGTTGTCGACCGGATGGCGTGGATCGCCCGGCACGCCGTCGGGTTGGTGCAGGAGCACGCGTCCATCCTTGGTCTTGATCTCAACGGCTGTGGTGCTGGACGCATAGCCCGATCCCCCTTTGCCGAAATCCGCACCCGCAAGCGCGCGGTAACTCACCCGATCGGCCATTGCGAGCACCGCCGGGTCGCGCAAACCCGCATCGGTGTAGTCGCGTAGACCCACGTTCCCGTTCTGCATCATGACTGCGGTGGTGAAGGGGATGCTGTACTTGCCATCGATACTGGTCTGCGGCCTGCGCTTGCGCTCCAACGGCTCGCATAGAAGCTGCGTCCCTCCGGTGCCGCCAATCACTGCGATGGACTCGACATCTGCAGGGCGAATCTCATGTTGCTGGCGCAGAAATAGGGTCGCGGCGTTGGTGGGCCGGGTGTAGGCGCACGCTGGCCAGACTTTGAAGCCGTGCGTCTTGAGCAGCGGGAAGCGCGTGCCGAGATCGCCGACGATGGCATCCCAGTCGGGCGTCGAGGTGCGCACGTAGTTGTGAAAGAGGCCATAACAGCCTTCAATGATCTCCTTCGAACCGATGATGCCGCGCTCGGCGAGGCCTGCACCAGCGGTTGCCGCTTGCCCCGCGAAGCCGGCTTGCATCGAGCGCATATGGGTTGCGGCCCCGACCGCCATTTGCCTGCTGCCGCTCATCTGGTTAAATCCAATGCCTAATGCATTCTCCATCTTTTCCGCGTCTAAACAGAGGATTCGGCCCGCCGCAGCCGCTCCGGAGATGAACCCGAAAAGCTGGGTCGCGAACCAGCCTTCGGTCATCGTCCAGTCCCCGATATCGATCGCCAGCGCGAGCCGTGTGTGGATATCGGTACCCGCAACCACCGCAGTGATCAGGTCACGCCCGCTGGCGCCGCCGCGCTTTTCCGCAATCGCCAAGGCGGGCGGAATCGTGCAAATGCTGACATGTCCACCATCGCCGACATCGTCGTAGTCGAGCATGTGACCGAGACTGCCATTGACGAAGACCGCCCACGGCGCTGGCGCCTTGCCGCCAAAACCGAGTAGCGTGCTCTCCGCCTTACCGCCGAGATCCTTGACATAGTCGGCGACGATTCGGCCTTCCGTTGCTATCCCACTCGCGCCAATAATCACGCCGAGCGTATCCAAAACGCATTGTTTGATCATTTCGATCAGTGCAGGCGGCAGCGCTTCGTACCGTAACGTCGCGGCATGCACGGCCAATTTACGCGTTGCACCCTGCCCCGCTTGTGCGCTGCCGAAGTTGATCATGGCCACACTCGCGGCGGAGGCGGGGTTCGAAGTCGGAATGTTTGCGTTGTCGTTCATGCTGGCCTCCTATATCGATTGCGACCGAATGTCTGCGTTCGCACCCAGGTCGCCGGTCATCTGTAGTGTACGATTCTTGCACGCCGATGGGCACTGGGGTCGGGTTCGCCGCCCGATGGAGAATCACCACGTCATTCCCGTGGCCGGGCGATATATGCAGGTTAACCCCATTCAAGTTACTCGTGCGTTTAAGTCACGCGAGACCGGTCCAGCCGGGACTGGGCGTGAACCTGGAGACCAAGCGATGAAACATATTTCGATTATGGCGCGATTTGCGCTGGCCGTCCTGCTGCTTATGTCGGGTGTCGGCGTGGCGGGCGCCCGTTCAATCGCGTTGCCCTACGTCAAGGCAAAGCTCGTACAGGTCGACGTCTACGACCGGGCCAATGGTTCAGCGCTTCCGGTCCACAGCAAGGATGGACGCAATTACATCGTCGGCACCCCTGGACATGAATACGCGATACGAATTCGCAATTGCACCGGCGCACGTGTATTGGTTGTGACCAGCGTGGACGCAGTCAACGTCATCTCCGGCGAGACGGCCGTTCCCTCTCAGTCGGGCTACGTCCTCGAACCGTGGGGTTCGATCGAGATCGCGGGCTGGCGCAAGAATCTGCAGCGTACTGCCGCGTTTTTCTTCACCGAGCATCAGAACTCTTACGCCGCTCGCACCGGGCGATCGGACAACGTCGGCGTCATCGGTGTGGCCGTGTTCCGCGAGAAGGGGCGACCGATTTCCCGGCGCGGGCGCGATTTGCGTCGTGAACAGGCTGCAGCGGAAAGCGAAGCGCCCGGCGCCGCCGGCCGCCTTGAATCGCATGCCAACGCGCAGGCGCCGGCCGCGGTCCCGAGCGAACGCGCCAGCGCCGATGAACTCTCTCGCCAGGACCTGGACGATGCGGCTGCGCGAACCTTGGGAAAATTAGGCACCGGCCATGGACGCAGCGAGACGTCATGGGCGAAAGTCGTGCAGTTCAAGCGCGCGAGTAAGAACCCCGCTGAGACCGTTGTGCTGCAATACGACCGGAGGGAGAACCTGGTGGCAATGGGCGTCCTACAGGCACCCACACCGCAGTATGCCCGCCACGATCCGAATCCGTTCCCGGGTGCAATGCGTTTCGCGCCGGACCCGAAGCCCTGATTGCGATTCACTTTGGGGCAGCCGCACGCATAGCCGATTGTGCTAATCGATCGCTTGCCGCGGATGGTACAACTCACATCTTTCCTCGCTGGACGAATCGTGCTAAACGTGAGCTGATGAACGCGCACGGAGACATCATGGTTCGATACGACATGAGCCGATTACTGATCGCGGCGGTTGTCGCAGCCTTCGGGTTAGTCCTGCCGAGCCTTGCGGCCGGCCGCTGTGAGGTCGAGCGCCCGATCCGGTTTGCGGGCAATGACTGGGCCAGCAACAGCTTTCACGTCGCGGTTGCCAGTCACATACTTATGAAGGGCTATGGCTGCAAGGTGGCATCGGTGCCGGGGACCACGCAGCCGCTCCTCAATGCGCTTGCCAAAGGCGATATCGACGTCAACATGGAGCTTTGGAAAGACAACAACGTCGAGATCTGGGAAAAGATGGAACAGAGCGGACGCGTCCTGGAAACGAAGGGCGTCTCGATTCAGGGCGCCGTGCAGGCCTGGTGGGTACCGCGCTATCTCGTCGAAGGCGACGTCAAGCGCGGCATCGAGGCGCAGGCGCCGGCATTGCGGGCGGTTGCCGACCTGCCCCAATACAAGGCGCTCTTTACGGATCCGGAGGAGCCGTCAAAGGGTCGTTTCTACAACTGCAAGCTGGGTTGGAACTGCGAGCGGGTGAATACGCGAAAACTCGAGGCCTACGGCCTGCTTGAGCATTTCACTAATTTCAGGCCCGGTAGTGGCGCTGCTCTCGACGCCGCCATCGACTCGGCCTACAAGCGCGGCAGGCCGATCCTGTTCTTCTACTGGGGCCCGACCTGGGTTCTGGGAAAGTATGATCTGGTGCGCATCGAGGAGCCTGTCTATGACAAGGCGATCTGGGAAGCGCTCGACAAAGCCGAATCGGGCGCCGGCCTCAAGGCCACCGCCTATCCAGCGGTCCGCGTGTCGATCGCGGTGAACAAGGAGTTTGCCGAAGCCGCGCCATCGATCATTCGCTTCTTCGATCGCTATCGAATGCAGGACGGCGTCGTCAACCAGGCGCTGGTCTTCATGCGGGAAAAGAAGGACCGCACCGGCGCCAAGGCCGCGCGCCGATTTCTGCGCGAGCATGCCGCGTTGTGGACAGATTGGGTGCCGGCCGAAATCGCCGTTAAGGTCAAGGCCTCGTTGTAATCGGCGCGCCGCGCCGCGCCCGCCATGCCGATAGCCAGCGCCCTCACATTGCTTACCTGCGTTGCGATTGTCGCAGCGCTCATTTATTTCGGCTTGCGCCGGTGCAAGGACGCGACGCGCATTGCGACTAGCTTGGGTGCGGCGATGTTGCTCATCGTCGCGGGCTTTGCCGGCGGCTGGTCGGCGCTGGTCGATGGGGGCTATGAACTACCCTTGCTGCCGATTGCCAAGCGCGTCGACCAGTTGGTCGACTGGATGGTGATCCGCTATGGCGATTTCCTGGGCGATCTCAACAACTGGATTGTTCACAAGATCGGTTTTTTCGAACGCTTTCTGCATCAATCGGTCGCCTGGCCGTTGATGGCACTCTTGTTTGCCGCAATCGCGTTTCACGCCAGCCGCAGTCTTACTCTGAGCGCTGGCGTGGTGATCGCCTTTGCACTCATCTGGTCGCTCGAACTTTGGACGCCAACGATGCAGACGCTCTCTCTGATGAGCGTCTCGCTGCTGGTCACCGTGGTCTTCGGTCTACCGATGGGCATACTGATGGCGCAAAGCAAACGGCTGCGCGCGGTCATGACACCGGTCCTTGATTTCATGCAGACGATGCCGTCGTTCGTCTACCTGATCCCGGTGGTGATGCTGTTCGGCCTCGGCACCTTTTCCGGTGTCCTTGCAACCATGATCTATGCCGCGCCGCCGCTGATTCGGCTGACTGATCTTGGCATCCGCCTGGTCGACAAGGAGATCGTCGAGGCGGCGACTGCCTTCGGCGCGACCCGCTGGCAGACGCTGTTCGGCGTGCAGCTACCGCTCGCAATGCCCAATATCATGGCGGGCATCAACCAGTCGATCATGATGGCGCTGGCGATGGTCGTCATCGCTTCGATGATCGGTGTGCGCGGACTAGGTCAGGAAGTACTCTACGGTTTGCAGCGCCAGGAACCCGGCACCGGCTTCATCGCCGGACTGTCGATCGTCCTGCTCGCGATCGTGCTCGATCGTATTACCCAGGCTTACGGCCAGCGCCTGGCCGCGCATCGGCAAGTCGTTCATTGAGAACCGCCCGTGGGCGACATCGTACTACGCAATGTCACCAAGATTTTCGGCCCGGCGCCCGCTAGCGTACTCGAGCGGGTGCGCCAGGGTGTGCGCAAGGAAGAACTGCTCGCCCAGACCGGTCATACGATCGGCGTGCGCGGCGTTTCGCTCACCATCGAAGCGGGCAAGTGCTTTGTCGTTATGGGCCTATCGGGATCCGGCAAGTCGACCTTGCTGCGTCACCTCAATCGGCTCATCGATCCGACCAGCGGCGAGATCCTGTTCGACGGAGAAGACATCCTGCGTTTGCAGGCCGACGCACTGCGGCGCTTTCGCCGTGACCGTACCAGCATGGTGTTCCAGCACTTCGCTCTTTTTCCTCACAAGAGCGTGCTGGAGAATGCCGCCTATGGGCTCAATGTGCGCGCGAGCGGAATCGGTGAGCGCAACGCGAACCTGGAAAAGGCCAGGCGCTGGATTGAGCGTGTGGGTCTGAGCGGCTACGAATCGCAGTTTCCGAGCCAGCTCTCGGGCGGCATGCAGCAACGGGTCGGCCTTGCACGCGCGCTCGCGACCGATGCAGAGGTCATGCTCATGGACGAGGCTTTCAGCGCACTTGATCCGCTTATCCGACGCGAGATGCAGGACCAGCTGATTCACCTGCAAGCCGAATTACGCCGTACGATAATTTTTATAACCCACGACTTGAACGAGGCCCTGCGATTGGGTGACCGTATCGCCATCATGAACGACGGTGCAATCGAGCAAGTCGGCACGGGCGAAGAGATCCTGCAGCATCCGGCCAGCGAATACGTCGCGCGCTTCCTCGAAGACGTGAACCGCGGCCGCGTGCTGACAGCCGGGGCCACGATGCTCGAGGCAATCAGCGTGCGCGACACCGATACGGCTGAGCTGGTGTTGACGAGGCTGCGCAGACAGAAATTGCCGGTCGCCTACGTCGGCGATGCGCGCGGGCGGCTGATCGGCGCAGTGACCGAATCCATGCTGCGCAGTGCCGGACCGGCCGCAGCAATGTCCGCGCTCGCCCGCCCGGTGCCCGTGGCACCCGCGACGCTAGTGCTGGAGCGGGTGCTGCCGCTTACCCTCGCGAGCGACCTCCCAGTCGCCGTAATCGATGCGCAAGATCAAGTTCTTGGGATGCTGCCAAAAGACCGCATCATTGCAGCGCTCGCGGCGCATCATGGAATTCCGGGCACTTGAAGCAACCCGCAGCGCTTGAATCGCGTGCGGGCAATGCGCCAAGGTTCCTGCGATGCGCACGATCCACAAGACGGGTGCTTGCGAAATGCGCACACCGCACAGGCGGTAGCCCTCAGCTGCGTTTAGTCCTTGCGCAGCTTGCTTAACCAATGCTCCATCTGCTTGCCCGCTGCCTCGCGGCCGCCCAATCCAAACGACAAGGCGACGGCAACCGCCACAGCGCCGAGTGTCAGACCGAACGCTAGATTGACGATATC
>Ga0326597_10014946_pt1 | contig 10160 bp, 10 predicted proteins | sample RVTome_12_FD_203789 | JGI IMG/M metagenome (GOLD analysis project Ga0326597, IMG submission 203789) | Soil microbial communities from uranium-contaminated site in the Upper Colorado River Basin, Wyoming, United States - RVT100D185 | ecosystem: Environmental > Terrestrial > Soil > Contaminated >...
AGACGGCTGAGCGACCCCTGGTCCTGTTCCCGGAAGGATCTGTCACGCGGACGAACGACCGGTTGCACGCATTGTTGGACGGAGTTGCGTTCATCGCTCGAACCGCGGCCAAACGCCGCGCGAAGCATATCGAAGGCGGCAAGGTGGTCGTTCATCCGGTCGGCATCAAGTATCTGTTTCGCGGCGACTTGGAGAAGGTCGTCGACGAAGTTCTTACGGACATCGAACATCGCTTCTCATGGCTTCCTCAAAGACACTTGCGTGTTTACGACCGCATCGTGAAAGTCGGGCGAGGCCTGCTGTGCCTGAAAGAAATCGAACATTTTGGAGCGGAGCAATCGGGGCGTTTCGCCGATCGCTTGACGGGGCTGACCAATCGCTTGCTTCAGCCGCTCGAAGAAGAATGGCTCGGTCGCTTGCAAACGGGATCGGTTGTGCCGCGTGTCAAAGCGCTGCGGATGAAGCTGTTGCCGGACATGGTAAACGGTGAGCTTTCGGAAGAGGAACGGCAACGACGTTGGAAGCAGCTTGCCGACATCTATCTGGCACAGCAAGTCGCGTGCTATCCGTCCGATTACCTGGCACGGCCATCGGTCGATCGCTTCTTAGAGACGTTGGAGCGTTACGAAGAGGATCTGACGGACAAGGCGCGCGTTCACGGTTCGTTGCACGCAATCATTCAGGTCGGCGAGGCAATCGACGTGAGCCCGCAGCGCGATCGCAATGCCGACGTTGATCCGCTGATGGCGCGTATCGAACGCGACCTGCAATCGGTGCTCGATCTGTTGGCCGAGGAATCGCCACTGTATCAATGAGCCGTTGTCCCCACGGACCTCCCGTCGTTTGGCACAACCGACACAATTGATAGGACTGTCTGTGCGTCGAGACCGCTTGCGATAGCGCATGACCTACGCTTTCGAGGTTCTTCCTCGCGCACGCACTGCGCTTACGAACTCGATGTCGAAGGTACGCCGGGGTGGTCACAATCGTCTTTGCAATCGCTGTTGCCAACCTGGGGCTAGGGTTTGCGCTGGCGGTGGTTCTCGATCGCTTCCCGATGTGGCGTTGGATAGCGGGATCGCCGCTCAACGACGACGCGACCGAGAATGACGATCACGGTTCAGCGATGTCACCACTGGACGAGTGGTCGTGGAGACTCAAGGACGCGGAAGTCGATCCGAAGTCAGTCATTGAAAGGTTGCTGTGGATCGTCAAATTGGAGACAAGCGCGCGTCGCGAGCGACTGATTGAGCTGGACCGAGTTCTTTTTGATCCGCGTTCGCCGCAACCGATCGCCGGTAAGTTGAAGCAGGAACTTGCGTCCTTTCATCAGCTGCTTGAGTCGTGGATTGCCCAGGCGGATGCCGAGCAGGAGCAAGCGGGACCGCTTGGTGAATCGCTGGAGGAACTGTTGCTCGATCAAGCACTTTCATTGCGGTCTTGCATCGGCGAACTTGAGGAGCCTGGTCGTGACGACTTGGCGCAGCAATTCGCCACTGTCATGACCGCGGTCAACGTCTTGCGAGATCGAGTGGACGACCTCTTGCGTCAATTACTGATGGCCGAAGATCGCTTGCACTCCGTTGCCGACTGTTATCGAACGTTTGGCGCGCGTCGCACACTGACTCACCTCGGACTGGCGGCACTGTTCGACGAGTGGTGGGCGGACGATCCGGATCACGTCCGACTCGTTAGTCTCGTCATGCTCGACTTGGACCGCTTCGGGCCTTTCACGCGGCAAATCGGAGCCGCACGCGGTGATATCGCGTTGCTTCGTTTTGGCGACATGTTGCTTGATCTGTTAAGAAAGGAACGAGGCTTCGATCGCGTTGCTCGGTTCAGTGGCCAGCGGTTTATCATGTTCCTGGGAGACACCTCGGCGAAGAATGCGGCGAAGGGAGCCGAACGAATCCGGCAGACAATCGAAGCGACCTCCTTCAAGCTGGGCGAAGAAACTTCGCAAGTGACCGCCAGTCTAGCGGTCACCGAAGTCGGTAAGACGGAAGGGCCAGGCGAATTCATCCCGCGACTGGAAACAACACTGAACGAATGCAAGAAGGCGGGCCGGAACTGCGGATATGTCGATTCCGGTCACGGCACGGAGCCAATCTGCCCGCCGCAGTATCAGGTTAGCGTCCGCGTGATCGAGTTGGACGAAGAAGTTGCGCAGTGAACCTCTTTTGTCGTTGCACGACTCACGCGGCGCGGCGCTTCGCCACCACGACGCGCGCGAGACCCGCCAAATCCTTCAATGTTCGTGGCGTTTCGTAGCCGCCGTGTGCCCTGATGATCTCATGTGTTTGTTGCTCGATCAGGGGACTCACTTCCAGAAGCAAGGAACCTTGGGGAGCGAGTCGCTTGGCGGCGGCTGGGACCAACCGCTGGATGATCTCCGTACCGGTGGGCCCACCGTAGAGCGCAAGCTGTGGTTCGTAGCTGACGACTTCCGCTCGCAGCTTCTCCATCTCGGGCTCGCTAATATAGGGTGGGTTGCTCGCGATCAGATCAAACCGACGATCGCCGAGCGCCGCGAACAGATCGCTTTCAATCAGCTCAACTCGATCGCCAACGCCATGTGTTTCAACATTCGCTCTGGCAACATGGAGGGCTTTCGGGCTGATGTCCACGGCGGTGACAGTGCACCTGGGAAGATTCTTGGCCGCACATACCGCAACGATCCCGCTCCCCGTTCCGACATCGGCAATCGAGAGCGAAGGCTTACCAGCGCTCAGTTCTTTGGCGGCATCCAACAGTGCGACGACGAGAAGTTCTGTCTCCGGGCGTGGAATCAAGACGTCGCGCGTCACCTTGAACGGGAGCGAGTAAAACTCCCGGTGTCCGACGAGGTAGGCAACTGGTTCGCCTTCGGCACGGCGTCGAACGAGTTCTCGGAATTTAGCGAGGATCGCTTCAGGCGGCTCTTCATTGAATGCCGTGTACAGCTCGATGCGCTCGCAGTTGCGGGCCGCCGCTAACAGCACTTCCGCATCGAGCCGCGGGCTCGTCGAGTCTTTCTGCTTGAGAAAGTCTGCGGTCCATTGGAGCAGCCGACCTACCGTCCAAGCTTCTGTATCGGCCATCTTGGCAGCTCTCGCAATCAGGCCGATTCATCCATCAGGCCGCGCAATGCGTCGCGATCGTGATCGATCAGGGCATCGGTGACCGGTTGGAGGTCACCGGCGATGACCTGATCCAGTTTGTACAGCGTGAAATTGATGCGATGATCGGTAATCCGATTCTCGGGGAAGTTGTACGTCCGGATGCGTTGGCTGCGATCTCCGGAGCCAACCAGCGTCTTGCGATGGTCAGACCGCTTCTTCTCTTCTTCCGCCCGTTTGGCATCGTAGAGCTTGGATTTTAGCAAACGGAGTGCGGTCGCCAGATTCTTGTGTTGGCTGCGTTCGTCGGAACATTGCACGATGATGCCCGATTCGTGGTGGAACAGCCGCACGGCCGATGCTGTCTTGTTGACGTGCTGGCCGCCTGGGCCCGCACTAGCAGCGTAGCGTTGTACTTCGTAATCGTCTGGGTGGAGGTCGATCTCGACGTCTTCCGGCTCCGGTAAGACCGCGACCGTTGCCGCGGAAGTGTGGATGCGGCCTTTAGCTTCCGTTTCTGGAACGCGTTGCACGCGGTGCCCGCCGCTCTCGTATTGCAACTCGCGAAACACGCTTTCGCCTTCGAACGCGAGCGAGATCTCCTTGAAGCCACCCAGTTCCGTCGCGCTCGAATGGAGAACTTGAAGCTTCCAGCCCCTTTTCTCTGCGTGTCTCTTATACATTTCGAAGAGGTCACGAGCGAACAACGCGGCTTCGTCGCCGCCCGTCCCGCCGCGAATCTCCATCACGCATCGAGTTCGATTGGCGTCCTCGCCGCCAATCGTGGCTTCCAGCAACTCGTTCCAGAGACGTTCGTTCTTGTCTTCCAGATTCGCCAATTCATCGAGCGCCATTTGCCGTTCTTCTTTGTCGTCGCTCTCCGCCATTTCGCGCAAATCGGCCATCTCGTTCCGAAGCTTCTGGAAGGTTCGGTACTTCGTCGCGAGTTTGGCCAGCGAGCCATGCTCGCGCGCCACCGCCGCCATGCGGTTCGAATCGAATTGAACCGCTGGGTCCGACATCATCCGCTCGAGTTCTTCGAAGCGGAACAGTTTTTCGTCAAGCATCTTGCGCATGGGAAACCACCTTGTCCGCAACGATGGAAAGGGACGGGGAGCAGCGGCGCATCTTTCCAGCCGGCGACAGGCGAACGATGCGTCGGGTGCGGTAGATGCCAGATGGCTAAGAGTCGGCTTTGGCCTTGACTGGCTTCTTCTTCGCTGGCTTTTGAAGGCTCGCATAGCTGCCTGCAGCGAACTTGTTCTGGAACTTCTCGATGCGGCCAGCCGTATCGATGTACTTCAACTTACCAGTGAAGAATGGGTGGCACATGTTGCAAATGTCGACCTTCAACTCGCTGCGGACGCTTCGCGTCGTGAACGTGTTACCACAACCGCAGATCACCGTGGTTTCGACGTACTTTGGGTGAATGCCGTCCTTCATGTCCCAAGTCCTTACGAGCAATTACGTACCTGACTCAACATCTGTCACACTTTGCGAAACCGCAATGATATCATCCGGCCCAAAACACCACAAGCCGCGGCAATTCGACGAAAAAAGGCGAGCCGAAGCTCGCCTTGCGTTCTGAGCGGCAAAACGCCGAATCAGATTTCTTCCGAGTCGTCCAACTCTAACTCCACAACCGCTTCTGCGTCGATCTTCAGATTGGCAGGCGGCGGAGTCTCGCCGGGCTTGCCAACTTGCTGATATCCAAGGTCTCGGAGTACTTCGAGAATCTCGCTGCAAGTCGGAAACATTCGACCACTCGAACGCTTGTAGGCGTCCATGGCATGCATGAATTCGATCTCTTGATCGGTGTAATCACGCTCGCACGTGGTAGGGTCGATCTGACGACGACGCGGTACCTTACGTCGCGGCGTTTGCCGGCGTTCCTCCACTACCGCTACTGGAGTAGTGGCCGTTCGGCGTTCTTCAGTGTCTCGACGATCCGCAGGTTCGCGGCGGTCCAGAGTTACTTCTTTCTTCGTTGTGCGTGCCACAGTATTCCTCCGACGCAAAAGCCTGGGAATACCCGTCCGTAGGTGTACGTTTAGCGATCCGGCTATAAGTGTAAAGGATCGGAACGATACGATGTGAAAATGCAGCGATTAGGGAAAAAGGGATGTTGTTCTGGCCCTTGCGGATTGCACGGATATTGGCGTCTGCGGGAACATTCCGGATATGCTGGCAGCATTAGAAACACCGAGGCACGGCAATCTTTGACTGTTTGCGGCACCGAGGCGAAACTTGCGTGCGCGCTCTGCACATCGAACTACCGTTTTGCAAAGTCTTTTGGTCTCAGCTAATCGAAATTCGAAAGCTGCGATAAAAGACTTCCGGTTCGGCAGGCTGAGGCCGCGAGTAGCCAGGCAATGTGCGACGCAAAGTGTCGAGAGCGAAATTGAAAGTAACGGCCAAAGGGCGAATGCCACTGGCGAGTTGATCGACGGGTTCAAACATTTCGAACCGCTGATCCGAGATTCGAAGTATCAGCTGATGCATCAGCCAACGTATGTCTTCGGATTCTTGCTCAGTGAGTCGACCCGCTGGCATCTGTCGTGGCGCTGGTGTCACGAGCGCGAGTCCGCCACCCCTTTGTTGGCCCTGTTGTCGGAATCGAACGTGATCTCCGGCCAACGATAGCAAAGCGATCATGATTCCCGCTGCCGTTGCGAGCGCGGCCATCCATAAGCGTTTGTTGTTTCGCTTCCGCCGGTCGATTCGCAATTGATCGAGAACGCGGAGCCCTAGATCTTGCGCGAAACTCGGTTCGGGAAACGATCTTAGGCCCGCAAATAACCGGCTCTGAGTACGCAAGACCCAACCGCAGGCATCACATCCTCGCGAATGTTCACGAAGCATATCATCCTGTTCGAAGTTCTTGCGGTCGTCGAGCAGCTGTTGAAGCCGCTGTTCAAACTTTTCGCACTGCATAACTCGTGTCCTCGATCACTTCACGCTGTTGAAGGAAGCGGATCAGCTCCCTTCTCGCGCGATGAATCCATGTTTTAACGGTTCCCAATGGCCGGCTCATCGCGGTGGCGATTTGCTCATAGCCCAACTCGTGCTGATGGAACAAAACGAAGGCTTGCCGATAATCCGATCGAAGCTGTTCGAGGCCAAGTTGCACCTCTTCTCCCAAGTCTCTCGCCGGCGCAGCGTCCGGACGGTGATCGGGAAGCGGTTCAATGAACGCGTGGCTGGTGGGACGTCGTCGTCGCGATGCCAGTGCGGTACGACATCGATTTCCCGCGATCGCGAACAACCAGGGCTCGAAATCACGCTCGTGATCCCATTTCGCGAGATTCTTTAAGACACGGACGAACGTCTCCTGGACCGCATCCTCGGCGTCTTCGCGGTTACCCAGCATGCGATAGCACAGTCCAAACACTCGTCCCTGAAACCGCTCGACCAGCGCTAACATGGCGGACTGTTCCCCTTCCAGGCAGCGACTGACCAGTATTCGGAGATCTTCCATCAAGCTATTCTCTCCGGCCAACGTTGCCGGTTACGAGGTCATACCCGGCCTCGAATCGTGCGGTTTCAGCGACAAATCGGAATTCGCGTCGCCGGTGTATTCTAGTTTCCTTTGGAGATATTAGATTGCCATAAGAAAACGCCTGTCGCGGTGATTGGCGTTTATACTGCGTGCGGACAGCGCATGGACACAATTGTTTAACGCCACGCCAGCGGCGAGCTTGGAATGTCCGCCGCTCCCAATAAAGCTCGCCGCTGGCGTCGCGTCAAACGATCCAGGTGCCATCCAGGCCGCGAGCGGTAGATGAACGGTTGCCGTTCGCGCGGACGCGATTAACGGTTGTTAAAGAACTTCTTCAACATGTCAGCCGCTGCGTCGCGCGACGATGCCGCTACGGGCTTTTCGCTTTCAGGTAGCTTACCGGGAGCTTGCTTCTTGGGTCGGTTGAGTTTCTTCGTGCCCGAGTCACCCTTCGTGCCCGAGTCACCCTTCATACCCGAGTCACCCTTCATACCCGAGTCACTATCGTCCGAACCCGGAAGATCAATATCGTCAACATTGTCAAGCGTTCGTTTGGCAGCTTCGAGGGCGATTCGATCGGTTTCATCCAGCTTGAACTGGCGCGTGTCCGGGTGCGACTTCTTCTGAGACGTGCGGGAAGTGTCGCCCTCATGCAGCCACTCGTCGATGTCGAAGTCGAGCGACGCGCTGTTGCTACCGAGGTTCGCGGGAGCGACAGCTGGTTCGGAAGCTCGCTTCCGGTCTTTAATCATCACCTCAAACTCAAGCCGACCAATTTGTAAGTGATCGCCCGATTCGAGCGACTGATCGGCGGCAAGTCGCGCGCCGTTTAGGAAAGTTCCGTTACGGCTGTTCAGGTCGCGGATCACTACCTCGTCGTCGTCCTCGTTGATCAGGATCGCACAGTGATTGCGGCTGATCGCTTCGCTCTTGGGACGCATGTGGCAGTCATCACCTCGACCAATCAAGAACCGCTTTACGCGAACCGCCAATTCATTGCCTGCGTTCTTCCCCGCCAGAACCTTCAATTTGACTTCCATATGCACCTTTCTTCACGATGGCGCGAGCCGAGACGGCTGATTTTGACTTTGTCTGGACGGCAACTCGCATTTTGAATGGCGGTCGCGTCCAAACCCATTCTCCCAGTTCGGCGCTCCGGCATCAACTTGCAACTCAAAAATCTTAATGAAAAAAAATGCAGTCGTCAAGTTTTATGGCACTTGCGGGGGAATTTCAAGTCAGCGTTTGCGGGTCCACCGCTGGTCAGCGAATCGCGTACGTTCGATGCTGAGCGCGAGAGACAACTCGGTTTCTGTCAGACTCGATGCCGCAAATTCGAAGCCGAATTGTTTACCTAAGCGTTGCGACCAGTCTTGCACAAGCTCGCAGTGGATAACGGTCGTTCCCGAAAGCTCCGCCAGCCCGGGGAGTGCCGCGGCGTTTGGCGACCGTGCGAGAAGGATGCTGCCGTGTTGCAGCATAGCGCCTTGGAGTCGGCGTTGGGCGCTGCCGACGACTTTGGCGTTTCGGACAAGGATGTCGAGCGAGCCGCGTCGCTGAAAGCAAAGGAAAGGCTCAGACTTGTTTTCGGCCGCGGCGTTGCCGCACAGGCTCGCTTCGATGCCGCGCTCCGCGAAAGTCGCGATCAAGGACTGGTGGAACTGCTTCACGAAGTCGTGGGCTGCTGGCGAGAAACGATTGCGAATCGGCGTGACAAAGCTATAGGTCAACTCCCGATCATGAACGATCGCGCCGCCACCCGTGGTTCGTCGAACGACAGGCAAGTTTGAACTGGGCGGGTGTTCGCCGCGAGTTTCGATTTGCTGGAAGTAGCCCAATGACAGGGTCGGCTCGTTCCACTGATAGAACCGCAACGTCGAACCACCCCCCGGCCCCGCCGACTGAAGTAGCGTTTCATCGACCGCCATGTTCCACGAGCCCCGAGCCGGCTCGTCGATAATTAGGCGAGTCTCCATTTCAACGCTGTCTCCATTTCAAGAAGGGGTCCATTTCAAGAAGGGGTCCATTTCAAAACAGGGTGGCGAGCGGCTAGGACTTCATTAGGGCGGCTGATCGGTGTCGTATGCGGCGCCTCGTGCAACAGATCTGCTGCTTCGTCGGTGATGCGGAACAGCGCCTCGGCGAACGCGTCGAGCGTTTCCTTACTCTCCGACTCGGTGGGCTCGATCATCATCGATTCAGGAACGGTCAGCGGGAAATAGACGGTCGGTGCGTGGTAGCCAAAATCGAGCAGTCGCTTGGCAATATCCATCGCACTGATTCCTTTGATCCTCTTCAGCTCGCTCGCCGTCGCCACGAACTCGTGCATACACCGCTCGCCGTGAGGAATCGGTAAGAGATGCTTGACGCGGCTGAGCAGATAGTTCGCATTCAGGACGGCATTTTCGGAGGCCCTTCGGAGTCCGTCTGGTCCGTGGGTGCGGATGTAGCAGTACGCCCGAACCAGCACCCCGACATTTCCGAAGAACGCTCGAACGCGACCGACCGACTTGGCTCGCTCGTAGTCGAGGGCGAAGCGACCGTCGCGTTGGCAAACGACTGGCGCGGGGAGATACGGCCCTAGTTTTTCCGTGACACAAATCGGCCCAGCACCCGGTCCGCCGCCGCCGTGTGGACCGCTGAAGGTTTTGTGTGGGTTGTAGTGCATCATGTCGGCGCCAAAGTCGCCGGGGCGTGCGATGCCGAGTATAGCGTTCATGTTGGCACCGTCGAGGTAGATCAGTCCGCCCTGTTCGTGAACCACATCCGCGATTTCGGCGACCTGATCGTCAAAGATGCCAAGCGTGCTGGGGTTCGTTATCATGAAGACGCCGACTCGATCGTCCAGCTTGGAACGCAGGTCTACCAAGTCGACTAAGCCGCGTGCGTCGCTCTTGATCGTGACCGCATCGAAGCCCGCCATTCGGGCACTCGCCGGGTTGGTGCCATGCGCGCTGTCTGGTGCCAGTACTTTCGTGCGTTTCTCGCCCAGATCATCGAAGTAGGCGGCGGCGACCATCAAGGCCGTCAATTCGCCGTGTGCTCCGGCAGCGGGCTGCAACGATACGGCCGGCAACCCCGAGATCTCGGCGAACATATCCTGCAATTCGTACAGCAACTGAAGCAGCCCCTGGACGGTCTCGTCCGGCTGATACGGGTGAAGATCCGCGATGCCGGGCAGGTTGGCCAATCGCTCGTTCCGCTTGGGGTTGTGCTTCATGGTGCATGACCCCAGCGGATAGAAGTGCGTATCGACCGACATGTTGAGCGTCGAGAGATTCGTGAAGTGACGGACGACGTCTGGCTCCGTCAGCTCGGGAAGCGGCGGAGGCGTCGTCGCACGGCATCGCTCCGGCAAGAGATCCTCGAGTGGCCGCGCCGGCACATCGGACTCCGGAAACCGAGTCGCACGACGGCCGGACTTAGACAGCTCAAAGATTGGTTGGGTAGCTCGTGTGTTTCGCATGGGCGTCGATGCCTTATACCGAGACAACTGAGTCAGTGACGGGCGCACGAGCCAGGCTGTCCGCCAATTGGTCAATTTCGTGTTTGGTTCTCTTTTC
>Ga0326597_10014947_pt1 | contig 10159 bp, 9 predicted proteins | sample RVTome_12_FD_203789 | JGI IMG/M metagenome (GOLD analysis project Ga0326597, IMG submission 203789) | Soil microbial communities from uranium-contaminated site in the Upper Colorado River Basin, Wyoming, United States - RVT100D185 | ecosystem: Environmental > Terrestrial > Soil > Contaminated >...
CTGACGGTTCGGCTGTGGTACAATCCGCTGGTGCCGCTGATCTGGTTCGGCGCCATCATCATGGCCCTGGGCGGTCTGATATCGCTGAGCGACCGCCGGCTGCGCATCGGTGCTCCGCGGCGCGCGCGCCGGGACGACACCGCCCGAGAGGGCGCGCCGGCATGAACTGGCGATCGCGCGCGGCCGTGGCCGGCATCGCCCTTGTCCTGCTGGCGCCGGCAACGCAGGTGCGCGCCGTCAACCCGGACGAGATTCTGGCCGATGCCGCGCTCGAAGAGCGCGCTCGCGAGATTTCATCCGGCCTGCGCTGTCTCGTCTGCCAGAACCAGTCGATCGACGATTCCGAAGCGCCGCTCGCGCGCGACCTCCGGCTCCTGGTGCGTGAGAGGCTGAAGGCGGGCGACGGCGACCGGGAAGTCGTCGATTTCATAGTTGCCCGCTATGGCGAATTTGTCCTGCTACGGCCCAGATTCGGAGCGCACACGCTGCTCCTGTGGCTCGGGCCGGCACTGCTTGCTGCGATCGCTGCCGGGGTCGTTTTCCGCCGGATCCGAGCGCGGCCGGTGAGTGCCACAGCGCCGCTCAGCGAATCGGAGGAACAGCGCCTGAGAAAGGCCGTCGACGGCTGAGGCGGCTTGGCTTCGCGCCACGCGCGCCATCTCAGCATTACCAAGAATTAATGCGCCCGACATGGCACGGAAAGCCGGTCGACCCCACATTCGCAAGCATGCTTGGGGACGAACCACGAGCCACAGGAGAATTTTCATGAACACAACTGACGACCGACGCGGTCTGGCACGCCTGGTCAGCGTCAAGTCCGGCGGCAGGGCTTCGGCCGCCGCGGCGCTGGCGCTGGTGACGGGTCTGGCCGGTGCGACCGCGCTGTTGCACGAGCCGGCGCCGGCCAGCGCCGAGATCAGCGCAGTAGTACCCCAGACCATCACGCCGTCGACCTTCACCGAGCTTGCCCGCGTCGTGACCCCCGCCGTGGTCGCCGTCAACGTCAGTGGCGAGGGCAGCGGAGGCATGCGTGACTTCGAGCGCATGGTTCCGCCTGACAGCCCGTTCCGCGATTTTTTTGAGCGCTTCTTCGAGGGTCCCGAGGGCTTTCGCAATTTTGAGCGGCGCGGTGAGGGAGACCAGGAGACTCCGCGCCGTCCGCGCATTGCGCAGGGCTCCGGATTCATCATTTCCGCCGACGGCTACATCGTGACCAACGAGCATGTCGTCGACAGTGCCAGGTCGATTTCGGTCCTGACCGGGGATGGCGAGGAATATGAGGCCGAGCTGATCGGCCAGGACGAGCGCACCGATCTCGCCGTGCTCAAGATCCAGCCGCAGGAAGAGCTGCCTTTCGTCAAGTTTGCGCAGCGCGAGGCTGAGGTCGGCGAGTGGGTGATGGCGGTCGGCAACCCGTTCGGCCTCGGCGGAACCGTCACAACCGGCATCGTCTCGGCCAGCGGGCGCAACATCGGTTCGGGCGCCTACAACGACTTCATCCAGATCGACGCCGCCGTGAACCGCGGCAATTCAGGCGGTCCCTCGTTCGATCTCAAGGGTGAAGTGATCGGCGTCAACACCGCGATCTTCTCGCCCAATGGCGGCAGTGTCGGCATCGGCTTCGCCATTCCCGCCGTCACCGCCAGAAACATTGTCGATCAGCTCATCGACAAGGGGCAGATCACGCGTGGCTGGCTCGGCGTCTCGATCCAGACCGTGACGCCCGACATCGCCGAGAGCGTCGGCCTCGACGAGCCGACAGGCACGATCGTCGCGGAGGTGTTCAGCGGCAGTCCGGCCGACAAGGCCAAAATCGTGACCGGCGACGTCGTACTCGAGGTGAATGGCCGCGCCATCGACTCCTCGCGCGATCTCGCCCGCATTATCGCCGACCTGCCGCCCGAAGCGACAGTGAAGCTTCTGCTGCTGCGCGATGGCCGCAGGGAAACCGTAGAGGTCGAGCTCGGCACAATGCCCGCCAACCCGCGCATGGCAACCGCCGAGCCGGAGGTCGAGCGCGGCGTCTCCGCGCTGGACCGTTTGGCGGAGCTCGGGCTTGAGGTCGAGCCCGCGAGCAAGACCGAGAACGATGCCGACGCGCGCGGCGTTGTCGTCACGAGCGTCGGGCGCGACAGCGAGGCCGAGTCCAAGGGTATCAGCCGCGGCGACCGTATCCTGCGCGTCGCCGGCGTCGAGGTGAACACGCCCGAGCAGCTCGACTCCGCGCTTGCGACGGCGCGCGACGACGGCCTGTCGAGCGTTCTTGCCCTCGTCCGCTCGCGCAACGGCCAGCGTTTCGTTACATTCGAGCTGGCCAGAACCTGATCGGCGACCAGCCGGCCGGAAAGTCGGGGCGGGCGGTTAGCGCCCGCCCCGGCCATCCCTGCCGGACGGCGGAGATGGCATGCGCATCCTTTTGATCGAGGACGACCGCGAAGCCGCCGGTTACATTGCCAGAGGGCTCGGAGAGGCCGGTCATGTGGTCGAGGTCGCCGGCGACGGCGAGACCGGCCTCGAACTCGCGCAGAGCGAGCAATTCGATGCGCTGATCGTCGACCGCATGCTGCCCCGGCGCGATGGCCTCGACGTCGTCGCCACGTTGCGCGGCGTTGGCGACACGACGCCGGTGCTGATTCTGAGCGCGCTGGGCGACGTGGACGAGCGCGTGAGGGGGCTGCGTGCCGGCGGCGACGACTATCTCACGAAGCCTTACGCATTCACCGAGCTCATGGCGCGCCTCGACGCGCTCGCCCGGCGCCTGCACCCCGGTCAGGCACGGACCCGCTTCCGCGTCGGCGATCTCGAGATCGACCTGCTGTCGCGCTCGGTCCGGCGCGCCGGGCGGAGCGTGCCGCTGCAGCCTCGGGAGTTCCGCCTGCTCGAATATCTGATGCGCCATGCCGGGCAGGTAGTTACCCGCACCATGTTGCTCGAAAACGTGTGGGACTATCATTTCGACCCGCAGACGAACGTCATCGACGTCCATGTTTCGCGGCTGCGGGCCAAGATCGACCGCGACTTCGACCGAGCGCTGCTGCACACCGTCAGGGGCGCGGGATACATGATCCGTGACGAGGCTGACCCGGCTTCTTAGGACGTCGACCTTCCGGCTCTCGGTGGTCTATCTGGGACTGTTTGTCCTGTCGGTGGTCACCGTTCTCGCCTACATCTATCTCAACACCTCGGTGCTGCTGGCGCGCCAGACCAACGAGACCATCGACGCCGAGATTACCGGCCTTGCCGAGCAATACCGCTCCGGCGGCCTGCAGAGCCTCGTGCGAATCGTCGCCGAGCGCAGCCGGTCGCGCGACGGCGGTGTCTATCTGCTCAGCGCTCCGGGCGGGGCGCCGCTGGCCGGCAATATCTCCGCCATGCCGCCGTCGGATGACGATTTCGACTGGATCGAGTTCGCCTATCGCTCGCCGCCGGCCGGCGATGCCGGGGAGCCTGAGACCGGCACCGCGCTGGCCCGCCATTTCCGGCTGGCCGGCGACTTCCGCCTGCTCGTTGGCCGCGACATCGGCGCGCAGCGCAACTTCGAGGCGCTGATCCGCTCGACATTCATCTGGGCGCTCGGTCTGACGCTGCTGCTCGGCCTGGTCGGCGGCCTGATGATGAGCCGCGGCTTTCTTGCCCGCATCGAGAATATGACCAGGACCAGCCAGACGATCATCGCCGGTGATCTGTCGCGCCGCGTACCGATCGCCGGCTCCGACGACGAGATCGACCGGCTCGCCGGCAGCCTCAACGACATGCTCGACGAGATCGAGCGGCTGATGGCGGTCGCCCGCCAGGTCACCGACAACATCGCCCACGACCTGCGAACACCGCTGTCGCGCATCCGCGCCCGCATCGAGGACGTGCTGCGCAGCCGCCAGGATGAGGAGACGTACCGCGCCGTGCTGCGCTCGACGCTCGATGACGCGGATCGGCTGCTCGCCACGTTCAATGCGCTGCTGTCAATCGCGCGCATTGAATCGGGGGTCGACCGCGACGCGCTGGCGACGATCGACGTGTCAGCGGCGCTGGCCGACGCGGTCGAGCTGTACCAGCCGCTTGCCGAAGACGCCGGCATCGGCCTCGCTGTCGAAATCAGCGATGGCCTGAAGGCGCGCGGCGACCGCCAGCTCATCGGCCAGGCGCTGGCCAACCTCATCGACAACGCGATCAAGTACTCCACGCCCGTCGCCGGGCGAGACGCGCGGCAGCCGGCGCCTGCCGTCGCCGTTTCCGGCCGCCGCGTCGGATCGCGCCTCGAGATCATCGTCGCCGACAACGGCCCTGGCATCGCCGCCGCCGACCGCGGTCGTGTTTTTACGCGCTTCGTGCGTCTCGAGGAGAGCCGTTCCGCCCCCGGCAGTGGACTGGGGCTGTCGCTCGTTGCCGCAGTTGCCAAACTGCATGGTGGCAGCGTGCGCCTCGACGATAACCGTCCGGGCCTGCGCGCCATCATCGACCTGCCGGCGGCTGACTGACGCGAGGCGGGTCGCGCTCCGGTCTCCCGTCGGCTTAAGATCGCGTGTCCTGACCGAAGCGCAGTCCTGACCGAAGCGGAGTCATGCCCAATCGCAACAAACCGCTCGCGTGCCTCATGTGCCCGCCCTGGGAGCCCCCGGCGCAGGAGCCGAGCGAAAGCTTCCGCGAGATCGTCGAGGCCCACAAGGGCCTTGCCGCCGCGGCGCCGTACGGTTCGCCGGCGGCGCGCGTGCTGGAGGAAATCTTCGCCTGCTCGCCCTTCCTCACCGGGCTCATTGGCCGCAATCCGGACGCCACCGCGCATGAGCTCGGCACCCCGCCATGCCATGCGCTGGAGGAAATCCGCGCCGACCTCGTCCGCGAGATGGCGGAGGCGGAAGGTTTCGCCGACGCGCAAGCAGCGCTTCGCCGCGCCCGGGTGCGCGCGGCGCGGCTGATCGCGCTGATCGACATCGGCGAGGTGTGGCCGGTCGACCGGGTGATCGCGACGCAGAGCGCAGCGGCAGAGCGCATCATATCCGCTGCGGTGGACTGGCTGCTGGCCGACGCCGCGCGCAAGGGCAGGCTGGCGCTCGCCGATGCTGCCGATCCCGGCGCCGGGTCGGGCTATATCGTGCTCGGCCTCGGCAAGCTCGGCGGCGGCGAGCTCAACTATTCGAGCGACATCGACCTCGTGGTGCTGTTCGACCGCGAGCGGGCGCCGCTCGTCGGCGACTCCGACGCGCAAAGCCTGTTCGTGCGCATGACCAAGGATCTGGTGCGCCTGCTGCAGGAGCGCACCGCCGACGGCTACGCCTTCCGCACCGATCTGCGCCTACGGCCCGACCCGGGCGCCACCAATGTGGCAATCTCGGTCGCCGCCGCCGAGCTCTACTACGAAAGCCTCGGACAGAACTGGGAGCGCGCGGCGATGATCAAGGCGCGCCCGGTGGCTGGCGACATCGCAGCCGGCAACGCGTTCATCTCCGAACTGTCGCCATTCGTGTGGCGGCGCTATCTCGACTTCGCCGCGATTGCCGACGTGCATTCCATCAAGCGCCAGATTCAGGCCTATCGCGGCCACGGTGCGGTTGCCGTTGCCGGCCACAACATCAAGCTCGGACGCGGCGGCATACGCGAGATCGAGTTCTTCGTACAGACGCAGCAGCTCATCGCCGGCGGCCGTCAGCCTACGCTGCGCGGGCGGCGCACGATCGCCATGCTGGACGAGCTCGAACGTCTCGGCTGGATCGGTTCGGACGCGCGCGACGAGCTGGCCGCGGCGTACCAACTGCTGCGCAAGATCGAGAACCGATTGCAGATGCAGGCCGACGAACAGACCCACACCCTGCCGCAGGAGGCCGACGAACTCGCCGCCCTCGCGCGCTTCGCAGGCTATCGCCGGTCAGAGGCCTTCATCGACGCACTGACAGGCGCGATGCGCGCTGTCGAGCGCCACTATTCGGCGCTTTTCGAGACGGCACCCGGACTTGGCGGCGAGAGTGGACCGCTCGTTTTCACCGGCTCCGACGACGATCCCGCGACGCTGGAGACATTGCGGGCCGTCGGCTTCAAGGATCCTGCGCTGATCTCGCGCACGGTGCGCGAATGGCATTACGGGCGCTATTACGCCACGCGCAGCGCCGCGGCCCGCGAGCGCCTGACGGAACTCATGCCGGCCCTGATCTCGGCGCTTGGTCACAGCGAGAACCCCGATTACGCTTTTATTGCATTCGATCGCTTTCTCGCCCAGCTGCCGGCGGGTGTGCAGCTTTTCTCGCTACTCTGCGCCAATCCCCATCTGCTGAGCCTGCTGGCCGACGTGACGGGAACCTCGCCGCGTCTGGCCCGCGTGCTGTCGCAGCGCCCGCGCACCATGGAGGAGGCGGTACTCGAACCGGAATTCTTCTCCTCTCTGCCCGACGAGCGCGAGTACGCCCACCTCGCCGCTGAAGCGATCGGCCCGTCGAGCGACATCGAGGACGCGCTCAACCGTGCGCGCACATTCGGCAGCGAGCACCTGTTTCGCATCGGCGTGCGCCAGCTTTCCGCGACCGTGGTCAGCGATGAGGCGGGGGCGGCCTATGCGGGCCTCGCCGGCGGCCTGATCGGCGCCTTGCTGGAGGTCTGCCAGACGGATCTCGCCGAACGGCACGGTCGCGTCCCCGGCGGCGAGATCGCGGTGCTCGGCATGGGCAAGCTCGGCAGCCGGGAGATGACGGCGACCTCCGATCTCGACCTGATTCTGATCTATGATGCGCCCGAGGACGTGACCTCGTCCGACGGCAGAAGACCGCTGGCGGTGGCGCAGTTCTATACCCGCCTGACGCAGCGCCTGATAAGCGCTCTCTCGGCGCCGACCTCCGAGGGAAGCCTGTTCGAGGTCGATATGCGGCTGCGACCCTCCGGCCGCTCGGGGCCCGTCGCGACCCGCCTGTCGGCATTTCGCGCCTATCAGCTCGAGTCGGCCTGGACGTGGGAGAAGATGGCGCTGACCCGCGCCCGCGTGGTCGCCGGCGGCGCGCCGCTCGGCGAAAGAGTTGGCGCAGTGATCCGCGAAACCCTGATCGCGCGGCGCGACAGGCAAGCCACGGCCGGCGACGTCATCTCGATGCGCCAACGCATCGCGGCCGAGAAGGGCACGCACGACATCTGGTCGATCAAGTTCGCGCGCGGCGGCCTGATCGACATCGAGTTTATCGCCCAGTTCCTGCAGCTCGTCCACGCGCATGAGCACCCCGAAGTTCTGGACCCCAGCACCGGACTGGCGATCCGGAAGCTCGCGCGCGCCGGCGCACTCTCCGGCGATGCCGCCGATGAGCTCGACGCGGCCCTGCGCCTGTTTCACGAAATCACCCAGATGGTACGGCTTTCCCTCGGCGACCCCGCCGATCCACGCAAGGCGAGCGAGGGCTTCAAGCGCCGTCTGGCCAACATCCTGGGCGTTCCGGATTTCGCCTTGATCGAGCTGGAGCTGGCGGCCGCCGAGGAGCGCGTCGCCGCCCGCTTTGCCGAGATCGTTGGCCAGGCGCGCAACTGACAGCGACGGATTGCGCCTGCCCGCACGTTTAATGGGACATCCGCGGCCCTTTGGCCCACCACATCCGAACAGGAGAGTCCCGATGAAGAAAGCCACCCTCGCGATCGCCGCCGCCGGCGCGGTCGTCCTCGGCGTTGCCGCCGTTCATGCCGTGAGCGCCACCGAAGGCGCGCGCGGGCCCCGCGGCGGCCACTTCTCCGGCGGCCATTCCGAGGGCCGCTTCTGGCACGCCGGCCCGCATGGCGGCAACCACGCGCGCATGGACGGTCACTTCGCGGTCTTTTTCGACACGCTCGACGTCGATGCCGATAATGTCGTGACCCGCGGGGAGGCGCTGCGCCCGATCACCCAGCGCTTCGCCCGCATCGACACCGACGGCGACGGATTTGCGAGCGCAGCCGAGATCGACGCGGCGCGGGATGCCGACCCGAGCCGGTTCGACGAGCGGATGCTGGCGCGGCTTGACGTCGACCTCGACGGACAGGTATCGGCTGCCGAATTTGCCGTGCGCGGGCGCGCCGTCTTCGTCCGCGCCGACGCCAACGACGACGGCGCCGTGAGCTACCGCGAATTCGCCGGGCTGCACCCGGCCATGGGCGGCCATGACGGGCGCGGGCAGGGCACGGCGCCGGGCGTGCGAACGCTCGACGACGATGGCGGCACGGATGGCGCCGAACCCGGCGATACCGTCCCCGACGGCGATCGATGACGGGGTGCGGCCGGCGGCGGGTCCGCCGGCCGCGGCCACGGGTTCACCGATAATGGGAGTTTGGCACATTGGGCGTGGCGGGCGATCAACATCGTGCGGGCGATCGCGACGAGGACGATGCGTTGATGGCCCTGACCGCCGCCGGCGAGGAGCGTGCCTTCGCCAAGCTGATCGCCCGGCACGGCGACCGCATCGCGAGGCTGGCGCGGCGCATGCTTGGCCCGGCCGGCGATGTCGACGACGTGGTGCAGGAATCGTTTCTGCGCCTGTGGTCGCAGGCGCCTTCCTGGCGGCCGGGCGGCGCCAGGCTGTCGACCTGGCTCTACAGGGTCGCGTCGAACTTGTGCATCGACCGCCTGCGCCGTCCCCGGCAGGCGCCGCTCAGCCAGATTGTCGAGCCGCCGTCCCCGGCGCCGCGCCCGGACCAGGATCATGCCGCCCGGCGCGCCGCCCGGCAGGTGGAGCGGGCTCTCCAGGGCCTGGCGCCGCGCCAGCGCATGGCGATCGTGCTGTGCCATTTCGAGGAGCTGACGAACATCGAGGCATCCGAGGTGATGGGACTGAGCGTCGATGCGCTCGAATCGCTGCTGGCGCGCGGACGCAGGGCACTTCGCCAGGAGCTCGCCGAGGAAAGCGCGTGGCTCATCGCCGCGCTGCGTGACGGCGGTATGGATGCCTCGCGGGAGGTCGGAAATGGTTGAAGATCAGGATATCGCGCGCCTCAGGGCGGTCGTCGCGGCCTATGGCAGCCGCCCGGCGCGCTGGCCCGATGAAGAGCGCGCGGCGCTCGAGTCCGTCGCCCGCGCCTGTGCCGGCGCTGCGTGGATGACTGAAGCGCGGCGTCTCGACGAGCTGCTCGACGCGGTGCCCGGCGCGGCGGTGAAGCCGGGGCTCGTCAACGACATCGTCGCCGCCGCGCGCACCGTCGCGCGTGCCGATCCGCAGCGCGTCGTCACCCTGCAGGCGGCGGCCCGGAGGCCGCGCCTGACACGCGGACTGGCCGCGCGGACCGGCCAGGCGACGTTTCTCGCCGCCTCGTTGGCGGCCGGCTTCTGGCTCGGTGCCACAAACCAGATCGAGACGCTCGCAGGGGAAGCGCCGCTCGGCCTCGGCGAACTGGTGCCGGGAGTAAATGATGAAAGCACGCTGAGCGTCCTTTGGTGGGACGCAGTCGGGAACGATATGGGACTGCCATGAGCGAGACCACGCAGGGCGCAGCGCCGCCGCCAATTCCGCCCGCCTCCGCGCCGCCCGCGGAGCGGCGCCGTGCGCCGCGCTGGATGAAGCTGCTCCTGATCGCCTCGCTTGCGGTGAATCTCGCCGTTGCCGGCTACGCCGCAGCCCGGGTTATCTCCGGTCCGCGATTTGTCTCCGCCGGGCCCGCGGCTTCGCTGATGGATGCGCGCAAGCTGCTGTGGACCATGCCGCGCGAAACGCGGCATGCGCTGCGCGACGAGTTCGTCGAGCGCCACCACGACGAATTCATGCAATACCGCGCCCGTTGGAACGACGCGCGCATGGCGCTGGCCGGTGTGCTCGCCCGGCCCGATGTCGGTGATCAGGAGGTGAGGGGGGCCTATCAGCGGCTCGGACAGGTCGAGGCCGAGGCCGCGATCAGGCTGCGCGAGGTGCTGGCCGAGCTGACCCTGAGTGCGCCCGCCGAGGCGCGTGCTTTGTTTGCCGAGCGCATGGGACATGACCGTCGCGGTTTCGGCCACTGGCGCGGCGGAGATTTCGACAAGGACTGAGTTTTCCTGCCCGGTCGGGAGGGTACCGGGCCCTGTGCGGTCGCGGAGGAGGCGCCCTCTCAGGCGTCCTGCGCCAGGGCCTCGGCGACCGGGTCCAGTGGCAGCGTGAAGGATACCGTGGTTCCCTGGCCGATCACGCTGTCGATGGCAAGATCGCCGCCATGCAGCGCCACGAGCGAACGCGAGATCGCCAGCCCGAGCCCTGAA
>Ga0326597_10014948_pt1 | contig 10159 bp, 9 predicted proteins | sample RVTome_12_FD_203789 | JGI IMG/M metagenome (GOLD analysis project Ga0326597, IMG submission 203789) | Soil microbial communities from uranium-contaminated site in the Upper Colorado River Basin, Wyoming, United States - RVT100D185 | ecosystem: Environmental > Terrestrial > Soil > Contaminated >...
AGAGGCGCAAGACAGTTCTTGCATCGCTTCGACCCCGGAATGCGTCCGAAACGCCGCCGGTCGCGAGCCCAGTCGAACTGTCCGCTCAGAAGCGCGTGCCAGGCTTCGTCGCCGCTCCGGGGTTCCACCACAAGTACTCCCTGGTCGCCAAGCGGGACACTACTCCCTCGCGACTGCAGCGGCAGGGGCCAGGGGAGGGCGGATTACGGGGACGCGTCAGGGCGGGCGCGGCGAGCCCCCAAACAAGGTGAGACTGAGCACGAACCGGCTCCACGACCTCCGCCACACCCATTTCACGCTGCTCATCGCCGCCGCGGAGGATCACTGGTCAGGCTCCGATTCTCGGTGTTTTGCCTGGGAGGTGTCTTGTGGACCAGAGCGAACTCGAACCTGGCGAAGTCCTGACAGGGGTCCCGAGGGGCCGAGCACGTTGCCAATCGCGAACTAGCAACTTCGAACCCCCAATCCCGTGGCCGCCGCACTTCAAAGCCACCAATGTGCGGCGGGGCCCGGCGCAGCCGGAGCGGACCGCGTGAACTGGCTCGTCGAGGAGGGGGGTTCGCAAGTCTGGAGGACTGCTGCGAGCACCGATTGCTCAACGGCGCTGGTGAGACTCACTGACCCCGCGGCCGCTTAGGGCAAGCGATAGTGCCTGCTGTCGCGGAAGCGATGCGGGTGGACCGGTACGGGGAATGCCGACACCTGCGTGAAGATTCCCTGCGAATCGGTAACCGAAGCCGGGCATCCGGTCAGCCGTCGAGGGTTTCCCAGATGAATACCAGCGCAGTCAGTCTCTCGCCCTGCTGAGCATTCGGTGTGGCCGCGTCGAGTGTGAAGGTGATCCGATAGGTCATCGAATGGGGTGTCGCGACGGAGCACAAGCCTACGCCGGTGGCGTAGTTGGTGTGATTCGTGTTGAAGTCGGTGAGGGTGCCGACCGTGATCGTGTTCTGTGCAACGAAGCCGGCGCAGTTGCCGGATGAACCTCCGGTACCTTCCTCGATGGTGAGATTCAGGTAGTCCGCGAGGTTTCCCGAATCGGTGAATCCACCGGAATACAGCCTCACGGCTCGCGGATTTCGGGCGGTGTCGTGATAGATCACGATGCAGTTCGCCACGGTGTGGTTGGGGATGAGGGCGGAGGCGTTGAACAGGGCCGGACCCGGGCCCTCGCCGACCAGGTCGACGGTTCCCGCACCGACCACGTTCGCGCGGTTGTCCGTGGTGGAGGCGAAGGCGGCCCGCGATGCCGACATCGCAAGAAGGCCCACCAGCAGCATCGAGACACCAAACGCGAGCAGCGGTGTTGCCGAAGATTTCCTGAGAGAGGACCTCATCATGACCTGTCATTGCCCCCGTTCGGACTATGTGCCTTCACGCAATTGCACTAGTCATCGGCCATGGATCAGTCCGCTATCAGAGGCTTTCGGCCACATTTTACCACTCGCCCCTCACCGGGAGCCGTAAGAGGCCCCCGCGATGGCTGGGACAGAGCGACTCGCGGAGGCGAGCAGCGGGTCGCTCACGCTCTTGGTCCTTGCCTCATCGCTGGTGGCATCATCACAGGGCCAATTGCACGCGCTTCTGACTGGAGCGCGGCGAGCGTCAGCAGCGATAGGCACAGACCCCATCGGTTGTGGGACCTCAGCATGGCAGCGTGATCGCGACCTCGAACAGGATCGACGGAGCAGTGAAGTCCTGACAGGGGCCCCGAGGGGCCGAATCTCCTGCCGCCTCCAAGGATCGGCTCGCATCGAGGCTCCAGACCCCCCACCCTTCATCCTCCACCGCAGAAACTGTCTCGTACAGCCTCGCGTGCAACCCACGCGATCAGCTCGCGTCCGGTTTCTTGTCTCACCCTCCTCGTACCTTGTCCTCCATGACAGCGATTGCGGATCGGCCGACGGTCGATCTGGAAGAAGGTTTCTCGTTCCCGCTGTGGTCGGGTGATCTGGCTGATGGGCTGGTCGAGGCCCACGACCGGGTGGTCCGGGCGGAGGCGGAGCGTCTCGCCTGGGTGACGGAGCTGATCGCCACCGAGGCCTGCGCCGATGTGGGGTATCTGTCCCCCATCGCCCTGCTCGTCGACCGGCTTGGCATCTCGGTCGGAACGGCACGTCGGCTGATCAGCCTCGCCCGGTCCCTCAGCGAGATGCCGGTGGTTCGTGCCGCCTTCGACCGGGGTGAGTTGGACGAGCCCCGGGTCCAGTTGCTGGCCGCCGCCCGGCAGGCGAACCCGGACCTGTTCAAGGAAGCGGAGCAGGTGCTGGTGGATTCGTTTACGGGTCTGTCGATGAAGGATTTCGCCACCGCGGTGGATCTGTGGCGCCAGAACGCCGACCTCGAGGCCGCCGAGGCCGACGCCCGGCATCTCCGGGATCGCCGGTACCTCAACGTGTCGCCCACTTTGGGCAATCTGGTCCGCATTGACGGGCAACTCGACCCCGAGGCCGGCCAGACCCTGCTCACCGCGTTGCGGTCGATCACCGACCCCCAGCAGCTCGACCCCACCGACACCCGCACCCCGGGGCAGCGCCGTGCCGACGCATTGACTCAGCTCTGCACGGATCATCTCGCCTCAGGGAAGAGCCCGATCTCGGGTGGATTCCGTCCCCAGGTGACCGTCACCGCCTCCTACCAAACCCTCCTCGGCCTCCTCGACGGCACCGGGTGCGAGACCGAGGACTGTGGGCTGCTCAGCCCCGAGACGGTGCGCAAGATGCTGTGCGACGCCACGGTGATCCCCGTCGTTCTCGGCGGAGAGTCGCTGCCCCTCGACATCGGGCGCAGCAGCCGAACCATCCCTCCGCAGATCAGGATCGCCCTCAACCTCCGCGACAAGGGCTGCGCCATCCCGGGATGCCAGTCAAGGCCCCGTTACTGCGACGCGCACCACATCATCCACTGGCTCCACGGCGGGCCCACCTGCCTCGAGAACCTGTGCCTGCTCTGCGCACGGCACCACACCATGGTCCACGACGGCACCATCACCCTCCCCGATTGGGCACTGGAGATGGCCGATCGATTACCCGCCCGGGCATGAGCCCGGACCACCGCATCACTGTCCCGACCCCTAACTCCGCGCAACCAACCGCCACACCTGGACCTGGGCGTCGAAGCCCTTCAGATCACGGGCCCCTCCGTCGTCGAAGGCGAATCCCTTGCCCTGGACGAGCTGGCGGACCGCATCCGACACCAGGACCTCGCCTGCCAGGGCGCTCGAGGTGATCCGGCTCGCCAGGACGACGATCGATCCGTGGAGGTCACCGTCCTCCCGGATGGGCTCGCCGACCGCGACCCCGATCGAGATGTCGAGCCCGATCTCGACGCTCGCCGCCTGCAGCTCGTTGGCGAATCTCAGGGCCGAGCTGGTCGAGGCGAACTCCAGGAGCGATCCATCTCCGAGGTGCTTCACCACCCGCCCGGTCCGCCGCGACGCGGCCTCGGCCGTGGCGGCCTCGAGGGCGCGCAGGGCATCCCGTGCCGCCTCGTCGCCGAGCCTCTCCACCAACTCCGTGGAACCGACGACATCGGTGAACACCACGGTGCTGATGCCTCCGCTGGCCTCGAGCCCGGTCGGCATCGGGGCAGCGATGGCGGCATCCACGGCCGCGTCGGCGTCGGTCGGCTGACGCCCGGTGAGGAAGGCGTCGATCTCCCGAACGATCGCCGTCGTGTCGCCCAGGAAGGGCGCGATCGACTCGCCCGGCTGGAGGGAGAGGCGGACGTCGGGGATCCCGGCGGCGAGGGCTCGGGCGTTGTCCATCGACGAGGTTCGCTGCTCCGGCCGATGCAGGACGAGCGTGGGGGCCCTCACGTCGCCGAGGAGGGCGGTGACGTCGAAGTCGGAGGTGGCGGCGAGAGCCCGCGCGGCGACCTCGGGCGAGGTGCACTGTCGCACCAGGTCGCTGAACGCCTCTGCCGCACCCGAATCGGTCCAACCGAGGAGCAGCCGCGACACGACCTGCGAGTAGAACGCCCAGTCCTGCTGGATGATCGGCCGGGTGGAGAGCGTCAGCGGGTTCCCCCGGTGGACGGAGCCATCGGGGTACGAGCAGAACAGGACCAGGTGATCCACCCGCTCCGGATGGCGCGCCGCGAAGGCGATCGCGGCCGGCCCGGAATGCAACCCGGCGTACAGGTCGAACCGGTCCACGGCGAGCGCATCGATCACCGCCGCCAGGTCGGACACATCCGACTCGAGGGAGAACTCCGGGACCTCACGAGCCGAGAGGCCGAAGCCGCGGCCGTCGTACCGAACCAACCGTCGCCCCCGCCCGATCGCCTGATACCAGGCCCTGATCGACGGGATCCCCCATTCGAGCTGGATGTGGCTCCACGGCAGGGACGGCATCGCCACCAGCGTGGGGCCGTCGCCGACATTCCAGTAGGCGATGTCGAGCCCGTCGTCGGTTCGGCCGAAGCGAATGGGTGGGTCCACGACGAGGGACGGTACAGGCAGCGGAAACTGTGCTGCGCTCCCACGGCACAGATGACTCGGACTTCGGGCCACTGGCTCCATAGACTTCCAGCCGTGAGGCCTCTCCGACCAGGTCCGCTGCTTCTGCTGACCATCGTCGTCTCTGGCTGTTCCGCTCGTGATCCCGTGACCGATGCCAATTCGTGCGCCGATCTCGTTGCGCCGCTGGCTGAGGTTGTCAACGAGTTCTCTGGTACGGGGGCTGCAATACCCGGCCTCGCAGACATCCAGGTGATCGCGTTTCTGGACGACTCGATGATCCCCGACGGCGCCGAACAACTTGCGGCGCAGGTCAGGGACTGGGACGGGGTCCGGGTTGTCGACTTCTTCTCCCAGACGGAAGCTCTCGAGGAGTTCCGCGAGATGTTCGCCGACCAACCGGAGCTGATCGCGACGGTGGAGGAAGATCCGTCGATTCTTCCCGCGTCACTCCGCGTGGAGGTTCAAGATGCTTCCCAGTTCCGTGTCGTCGCGGACCGTCTTCGCGCGACCGCTGGCGTTTTCCAGGTGAGCGCTGCAGACGACGCGGTCGACACCCTCGTCCGCCGGCTCTGGCTGTTGCAGGGCTCCCTGCGGATACGACTCGCCGAGATCCTCGACAGAGGAAATGTGCTCGGCTGCAACGGCTCTGACATCGTCCGCGAAGCCGAGACGAACGGACTCGTCGGCAACGACACCGTCAGCTTCTGGTTGGTCGACGCCATCAAGGATGGGCGGATCGCAGGGTTCGAGGTGGAGCCATGAGATGCGCAACGGATGGAGCAATCCGATACCCACCCCCCCGATCACCCCGCATCCTCCACGGCGAACTGCGTCTCGTACAGCCGGGCGTACAGCCCATTCGCCGCCATCAGCTCGCGGTGCGTGCCCTCCTCGACCACCCGTCCCTCGTCGAGGACCAGGATCCGGTCCGCCGCCAGCACCGTCGACAGGCGGTGGGCGATCACGAACGAGGTCCTTCCCACCATCACCCGCTCCAGGGCCTCCTTGATCAGGGCCTCGGAGCGGGCGTCGAGGTGTGAGGTGGCCTCGTCGAGAACCAGGATCTGCGGGTCCTTGAGGATCACCCGGGCGATCGCCACCCGCTGCTTCTCGCCTCCGGACAGCCGGTAGCCGCGCTCGCCCACCACCGTCTCGTACCCCTCGGAGAGCGACTCGATGAAGTCGTGGATGTTGGCGGTGCGTGCCGCCGCCTCCAGTTCCTCCTGGGTGGCGTCCGGCCTGGCGTAGCGCAGGTTGGCGGCGATGGTGTCGTGGAACAGGTAGGTCTCCTGGGTGACCACGCCCACCGCCCTCGCCAGCGTGTCCATCGACAGGGTGCGCACGTCGTGGCCGTCGATGAGCACCCGGCCTTCGGTCGCGTCGTACAGCCTCGGGATCAGGTAGGTGACCGTCGTCTTGCCGGCGCCGCTGGGCCCCACCAGGGCCACCAGCTCCCCCGGGCTCACATCGAAGTCGAGGTGATCGATCGCCCGCGCCCGGCCCTTGCGCTCGGACACGGGGGCCGTCGCCCCGGTCTCGTGATAGGACCGCCACGAGAACCGCTCCACCGACTCCAGACCCGTCGGCGCCGCGGTGCGGTAGTCGAAGGCGACGTCGTCGAAGGTGACCCGGCCCTCCACCCGGTCGAGGCGGACCGCACCCTCGGGTTCGTCGATGTCCCGGGCCAGATCGAGCACCTCGAACACCCGCTCGAAGGAGACGAGCGAGGTGGCCAGCTCCACCCGGGCATTGGACAGCGCCGCCAGCGGCCCATACAGCTCGGCCAGATACGCCGACAGCGCCACCACCGTGCCGACGGTGAGCGCCCCCCGGATCACCAGCACCGCGCCGAACCAGAAGACCAGCGCCGTCCCCAGGGCGCTGACGATGCCGAGGGCCATGAAGAACCAGCGGCCAATCAGCGCCCGGCGCACCCCCAGGTCGCGCACCCGGGAGGCGTGGCCGGCGAAGCGACGGTCCTCGTCGGAGGTCCGCCCGAAGAGCTTCACCAGGAGGGCGCCGCTCAGGTTGAGAGTCTCGTTCATGGCGGTGTTCATCTCGGCGTTCGCCTTCATCTGATCGCGGGTGATGCGCCGCAACACCCGGCCCACCCGACGGCTCGGGTAGATGAAGAGCGGGAGGATCGCCACCGCGGCGAGGGTGAGGCGCCACTCCAGGCTGAGCATCACGATGAGCGTCGCCACCGCGGCGAACGAGTTCGCCGTGACCGAGACCAGCGTGCCGGTGACCGCCGACTGGGCGCCGACTACGTCGTTGTTGAGCCGGGACATCAATTCGCCGGGACGGGTGGTGGTGAAGAACCCGAGCGACATCCGCTGCAGGTGCGAGTACACGTCGGTGCGCAGGTCGAAGATGATCCCCTCTCCCGCCTTCGCCGACGCCCACCGCTGCAACACGCCGACCATGCCGTTGATCAGTGGCACGGCGACCATCAGCAGGCCGAGGAAGGTGACCCGGCTCAGGTCCTCGTCGGGGATCGCCCGGTCGATCAGATCCCGCATCAGCAGCGGAGGGACCAGCGAGACCAGGGTGATGACGACGATCGTCACCAGGATCAGGGCGAGCAGGCCGCGGTACGGCTTGGCGTAGCGCAGGACGCGGCGCAGCAAGGCCCGGTCGAGGTTCGGCCGATCCTGCTCCTCGTCGTACTGGATGTACGACCACCAGCTGCCACCGTGGAACATCCGTGGGTGCAACCCTCGCAGGGTGCTCAGGCTTCCGAGCCGGGGATCTCAGATCTCAGATGCAGAGCCGTTCCTGAGGTGGCAGTGATGTCCTCAGGGCCTCGGGACCCTGTTAGGAGTTCACAGGTCCCTGTCATGACGACGACTGCCGCACTAATGCCTCCAGATCATCGAACTCGAATCCGTTGAGGGTCGGGACCACCGAATCTGCAGCCGCCAGGTCAGAGTCACGGGTTATTTCGTTCGGCACGGCCACGCACCACATGCCTGCGGCTTTGGCGGCGGTGACGCCGTTTGGTGAATCCTCGAACGCAACCGCCTCTTCAGGAGCGACCTTGAGTGCGTCGACTGCCTCGAAGAAGACTGTGGGATCGGGCTTGGCTCGGGCCGGATTCCCATTGGCGGTGACGACCACTTGAAACCGCTCCAACAAGCCGAGGCGACGGAGGTGACCAATGACCCAGTCGTCCGTGTCGCTCGACGCCACCGCAAGGGGCACCCCGCGGTCGGCTGCCTCGGCGATGAGGGCCTCGACTCCTGGCATCGTCTCCTGGGCGGCAACCAATTCGAGCTTCCGGCTCCATCGAGCCGCCCTCTCCTCCGCGGTCAGTGCTCGATCGGTCAACTTCTCCAGGTAGGCGCCGACGTCGAACTGGCCGAGAGAGCCGACTTCCTTGCGCCAGAGGCTCAGGGGAAGCTCGACGCCTCTCGACGCATACAGCTCGCTCCACGACCCGTAGGCGGGAGACTCCGTCTCAAGGATGACTCCATCGAAGTCGAACACCAACGCGGCGACTCGGTGCATCCGTCGAGGGTATCAAGTCCCTCGGGGCCCCTGACTTCGTCATCGCACGCTCAGATGACATTTACCTACGCTGGCCGAGGTGGCAGCCCTGACATCTGAGATCTGATGTCTGAGACCTAATGACGTCTGAGATCTACTGACTGATCCTCACCAGCAGGTCCAGCGGGATCGTGGACTCTGCCATGGCGAAGCAGGCCTGCTCCAAGATGCCCCGCCGACAGAAGAGCTGATACACGTAGTCGCCGTGGGTCCAGGTGAGCTCTTGGCCCTCGGCCATCTGGAACGAGAAGATCTCGTCCTCGGGATCGCCGGTGAACGTGTTCAGGCCGACGCGCAGGACCGCGAGCTGGGCTTCGGCGCGAGGCACGGTGTACGGCTCCCCGGCCCAGAGGCCGAAGGCGGCCGCCGTCGATGGATCGAGGCTGGCGGTCACGGTGTCGTAGACCATCTGGCTGGTGACGTGGGTGATCGCCGCAGGCACGAGCTGCGGGAACTGCACACCAGGCAGCGAGTGGGCGATCTCCCGCCGGGTGGCCTGTACGAATGGATCGACCTGATCGCCCCGGAGCCAGACGGCGATGATCGTGTCGTCGCGGCCGAGGCTGGCGGTGAGTGCATCGAGCCCGTCGTTGTGCCAGGCGACGTCGGTTACCCCCTTGAGGCGGAGATCGGTGCTGCCGGACGGCGTGGTCGAGGTGGTGGTCGAGCGATCGCCGTGAACGACTCGTTCGGAGAGGTCCCCCACCCCACCGAGGGCGTCTCCACACGCAGAAACGACGAGCGCCAGCGCGGCCAGCGCGGCCACGCGCCTCAGGGATGCTTGGGATGAACGCCTCATGCCTCACCTCGAGCCGCCCGGCCGGCGGACCGCCCCGATTATCGTCGGCAGACCGCCGTACGCACCTGAGTACCCTCGCTTGATGCTCCGCGTCATCTCCGAGCGCTTCGGCGCCCCCCTGCTCGACACCGCCTTGTCATCGGCGCTGCTGCGCCGCGTCGACTCGGGGGACCTCCCGGCCACGCTGCGGCTCTTCGTGCCCGAGCGGATTGTCGCCTTCGGCAGGCAGGACCGGGCCCGTCCCGGATATCTCGAGGCGGTGGCCGCGGTGCGCGACCGGGGTTTCGAGGCGGTGGAGCGGCTTGCCGGAGGCCGCGCCGCGACCTTTCACGAGGGGACGCTGGCGTTCGCCTGGTCGGCACCAACAGATCGGCCCCGCGAGACGATCACCGAGCGATTCGATGCCCTCGCCTCCATCATGGTCGAGGCCTTCACCTCTCTCGGAGTGGATGCCCGAATCGGAGAGGTGGCCGGTGAGTACTGCCCGGGCAGGTACTCGGTCAATGCGGCCGGGCGTCGCAAGCTCATGGGCGTCGGACAGCGCCTGCTGAGGCGGGCGGCGCACCTCGGCGGCGTGATCGTCGTCGACCGTGCCGACCTGGTGAACCTGCCGCTGGTGCCCGCCTATCGGGCGCTCGGCTACCAGTGGGACCCGTCCGCCACCGGCGCCATCGCCGACGAGGTGCCGGCCGACGTCGAGTCGGTGAAGCGGGCGGTCCGCGCCGCCTTCGAGGCTGCCGGCCACGAGCTGGTGGACGCCACGGTGGATGCGGACACCGCGGCCCTCGCCGAGGCGATGATCGACGAGCACGACCCGGCGATAGCCTGACGCCATGCGGCTCCTCGTCGTCAACGGACCGAATCTCAACCTCCTCGGCACCCGGCGGCCCGATGTCTATGGCGATGCGACGCTCGGCGAGTTGGAGATGCGGTGCCGCGACTGGGGACGAGCCCTCGGCTTCGAGGTCTCGACATTCCAGTCGAACCACGAGGGGGCGATCATCGACCGCCTCCACGCGGCAATCGGCGACGCCGGCGGAATCGTCATCAACCCGGGGGCACTCGGACACACCTCCTACGTGCTTCACGATGCCATCGAGGCGACCGCGATCCCCGCGGTCGAGATCCACATCTCGGACGTGACCTCGCGCGAGCCGTGGCGAGCCGAGTCGGTCATCCGCCCGGCGTGCATCGGCGCAATCTGGGGCAAGGGGATCGAGGGGTACCGGGAGGCCATGGAGATGCTGGCGGAACATCTCCGCTGACCGCTCACCGCCAACCGCCGGAGGGGCGCGCGCACCCGCTTGCTGCACGCTGCAGGCTGCACGCCGTCTCTACTCCACCGCCTC
>Ga0326597_10014949_pt1 | contig 10159 bp, 10 predicted proteins | sample RVTome_12_FD_203789 | JGI IMG/M metagenome (GOLD analysis project Ga0326597, IMG submission 203789) | Soil microbial communities from uranium-contaminated site in the Upper Colorado River Basin, Wyoming, United States - RVT100D185 | ecosystem: Environmental > Terrestrial > Soil > Contaminated >...
CACGACGAAAAACCGCACGGCATGGGCAATCCAGCCACCGCCACGCAAGTGAGCAAAGAAATGCGAACCGCGACGGGTGGCCGGCACGACGCGGGCGTTACGACACACGGAACGAAACGAACCTCGGCGAAAAACGACGACGCCAAGGCGGGTGACGATAAGCGTGGCAAGTAAGGGTTTCGCGGATGAATGGCGCTCTCGATCGTGAGCCTGCGCCTTCGCGCGGGCTTTGCGCTCGCCGGTTCAAGTAAGCGTAAGGCAGGACTACACCTGCGCGAACTGCTTCGAGCGCGTTTTTGCGGCCGCAACGCTGATTTTCCCACGCTGCGGAGAAGCCACACCCCGCCCGCGGATCGCGGAGATGATGGGGCATGGCACGTGCCCGGAAGCGTGTTCGCAATCGTGCAGCAATTTCTCGAGAATCGCGCGCATCGCCCGCAGATCTGAAATCCTGGTCGTGATCTCCTGCAGCCGGCGGCGGGCAATCGCACGGGCGCGCACGCGGTCAACGCCGTCGTTGAGGGTGAGCAGCGCGGCCACATCGTCGAGCGAAAAGCCGAGTGCCTGCGCGCAGCGGATAAACAACAGCCGCTCGACGTATTCCGCCGGATAGCTGCGCTGGCTGCCAAGCTGCTTCTCCGGCGTCGCCAACAGCTTCCGGCGCTGGTAATAACGTACGGTTTCGATGCCCACACCTGCCCGGCGGGCGAGTGCCCCAATGCGCAGGGGGTTCAATGGCGTTGCAGACATGGCTTGACTCCGTACTCGGGTACGGGTTCTATACTTTCACATATCGTGCGGCATTTCAAGATCGCCCGAGACAAAAGTGAATGAACTCGATTCTGCTCCCACACAGTGGGCGCTTGTAATTGCCGAACCGGAGCCGTCCTACGGCCTGTGGTTCCTGGTCGCCGTCAACGCCCTGGTTTTCATCATTTTCGCGTTCAGCTTCGCGCCACCGAAGAGCTCGCGCGATTGGCGCTCTTTCGGCGCGTTCTCGGCATTTCTCGTCGCGCTGTTCACCGAGATGTATGGATTTCCGCTGACGATCTACGCGCTTTCGGGCTGGCTCGGCAGCCGCTACCCGGGTATCGACTTTCTCGCGCACGACTCCGGTCATTTGCTCGAAGTGATGTTCGGCTGGGGCGCGAATCCGCACCTCGGTCCGTTCCATGCCGCATCGTATGTTGTGATCTCTGCCGGTTTCATTCTCCTCGGAAAGTCATGGGGCATCCTCTACGAGGCGCAACGCCGCGGCGAGCTTGCGACCAGTGGGCCATACGCCTACGTGCGCCACCCGCAGTACCTTGGCTTCATACTGATCATGTTCGGCTTTCTTCTGCAATGGCCGACGCTGGTCACGCTGGCCATGTTTCCAATTCTGGTCTTCATGTACGTGCGGCTGGCCAAACGGGAAGAAAGGAACGCTGAGGCCGAATATGGCGAGCATTACATGCGCTATGCCGCGCGCACACCTGCTTTCTTTCCGCGGCTGCGCCGCAAAGAAGAGTTGACGCGCTGATGATTCCGGAACTTGGCCAGTTCGCTCTCGTGGCGGCATTCGTCATCGCGTTGACGCAGGGAGTCCTGCCACTCGCAGGCGCTGCACGCGGGAATCTCGCGTGGATGAGTGTCGCGCGGCCGGCGGCTTTCGGTCAGTTCGCGTTCATCGCAATCGCCTTCAGCGTCCTCACCTATGCGTTCGTCACGAACGACTTCTCGGTCCAGTACGTGGCGTCCAATTCAAACACTGCGCTGCCGCTCGCGTACCGCATCGCCGGCGTATGGGGCGGCCATGAGGGCTCGTTGCTGCTGTGGGCGCTAGTAATCACCCTGTGGATGGTTGCGGTGAGCCTATTCAGCCGCAGCTTGCCGGAGGAGATGGTGGCGCGTGTCCTTGGCGTAATGGGATTGGTCGCTGCCGGGTTCCTCGCCTTCACGCTGTTCACCTCCAACCCGTTCGAGCGGCTGCTGCCCGCGCCACCCGACGGGCGCGACCTCAATCCGCTGCTCCAGGATCTGGGCATGGTGCTGCACCCACCGACGCTCTATATGGGCTATGTCGGGTTCTCGGTCGCGTTCGCGTTTGCGATCGCCGCTCTCATCTCAGGCCAGCTCGACGCGGCGTGGGCGCGCTGGTCACGCCCGTGGACCACTGTGGCTTGGGTGTTTCTGACGCTCGGCAACGCGCTTGGCAGTTGGTGGGCTTACTACGAACTGGGCTGGGGCGGCTGGTGGTTCTGGGACCCGGTGGAGAACTCTTCATTCATGCCGTGGCTGGTGGGCACCGCGCTCATTCATTCGCTGGCAGTGACCGACAAACGGGGCAGCTTCCGGAGCTGGAGCGTGTTGCTCGCGATTCTCACCTTTGCATTGAGCCTGCTCGGGACTTTTCTGGTGCGCTCCGGAGTGCTCACCTCGGTGCACGCGTTCACCTCCGATCCCAAGCGCGGCGTGTTCATGCTGGCTTTTCTGGTGCTGGTGATCGGCGGCTCGCTCGCGCTGTTTGCCTGGCGCGCTTCGCGCGTCGGCGCCAGCGCTGGCGGGCGCTTCGAACCGGTCTCACGCGAATCGATGCTGCTCGCCAACAATGTGCTGCTCGTGGTCGCGACGGGAACGGTGATGCTCGGGACCCTCTACCCGCTCGTGCTGGATGCGCTCGGCCTCGGAAAAATTTCGGTCGGGCCGCCCTATTTCGAGGCGGTCTTCGTGCCGGTGATAGCGCCGGCCCTGTTCCTGATAGGGGTCGGACCGATCGCGCGCTGGAAAAAGGCAAGCCTGCCCGATCTCGCCGTGCGGCTGCGCTGGGCACTGGGGGTGAGTCTGGTTATCGCGCTCCTGCTTCCCCTCGCGCTCGGTCAATGGAGCGCGTCCGTAGGGTTCGGCCTGGCGCTCGCAGCGTGGATCGTGGCCACCAGCTCGGTAAGCTTATGGGACAGAATCAAGCACGCGACAACCGGCGCGAGCGTGTGGACCCGGCTCACCGGCACGTCGCGCGCCTTTTATGGCATGGTGCTCGCCCATGTCGGGGTGGCGGTCATGATCATCGGTGTGACGCTGGTCAAAGGCTACGGCTCTGAAAAAGACGTGCGCGTAGAGCCGGGCGACTCCACCGCGCTCGCCGGCTACACCTTCTTGCTCCGCGACATCTCCAATGTGTCCGGGCCGAATTACCTGGCAAGGCGCGCGACCGTCGACGTAACCCGGAATGGCACGAGCGTCGCCATCCTCTATCCGGAAAAGCGGCACTACCGCGGGCGGGAGAAACCGATGACGGAGGCGGCGATCGACCCCGGCTTCACGCGCGATCTCTACGTTACGCTTGGAGACCAGGTCAACCGGACGGCGTGGATCATGCGCGTGCAGCACAAGCCGTTCGTAAACTGGATCTGGGGCGGCTCCCTGCTGATGGCCCTGGCGGGCCTGCTTGCCGCGAGTGATCGCCGGTACCGGGTCGCCGCGCGCGCGCCGCGTGAGGCGCAATATGCCGCCCCGGCACGCGGTCCGCAGGTAACGCCGGTTCTTGAGGTTAAGGCGTAACGCCATGCAATCCAGAATGATCGCATTCGTCTTGCTGCTCGCATTCGGACTTGCTGGCGGCGCACTCGCGAAGGAGGCGGCCCCCGCGTCAGACGATCCGGCGCTCGAACGCCGAGTCATGGCTCTCGCCGGGCAATTACGCTGCCTTCAGTGCCAGAATCAGTCGATCGCCGAGTCCGACGCTCCTCTCGCCGTCGATATTCGTAACGAGATACGTGAACAAATGAGGCGTGGCTTGGGCGAGCGCGAGATCATCAATTTCATGGTTGCGCGTTACGGCGACTTCGTGCTGTTGCAGCCCCCGTTCAACGCGACCACGCTGCTGCTCTGGCTGGGACCCGCCCTGCTGCTCATGGCCGGACTGATCGGGCTGTTCTACCGCCTCTTGCGGTGGCGCGCCACCTCCGAAGTTCAGCTCTCGGAAGCAGACGATGCACGCACAGCGCAACTGCTCCAATTCGGGAGCGACAAGGAACGGTTATGATTGCATTCTGGACAATTAGCGCACTATTCGCTGTCACCGCCTTGCTGTTTGTGGTGATCCCGCTGTTTGCCTACCACCCACGTGTCCGGTCTTCACGCCGCGACGCCAACCTCGCCATTTACCGTGACCAGTTGCGCGAAATCGATGCCGACCTCTCCGCCGGCGCGCTGCATGCCGAACAGCACGAGAAAGCGCGGCGTGAACTGCAAGCGCGGTTGCTCGGGGACATGGCGGTCGAAGATGTTGCGCAGGCGCCGGCGCAGCACGGACGCGGAGCGGCGATCATCGCGAGCATCGCTGTCCCGCTGCTGGTGTTCGGACTCTACTTCGTGGTCGGTAACCCGCAGGCGCTCCAGTCCGGCGGGACGGCGGCTGTCGACGCTGCGCACGGCATGACCGCACAGCAAGTCGAGGCGCTCGTCGAGCGGCTGGCAGCGCGCATGAAGGAAAATCCTGACAACTCCGAGGGCTGGATACTGCTCGCACGGTCCTACGGCGCGATCAACCGCTTCGACCAGGCAGCCCAGGCTTATGCAAATGCCGCAGCGCGCCTGCCGCGCGATGCGCAGCTTCTGGCCGACTACGCCGATGTCCTGGCGATGGCGCAAGGCCGGCGCCTGCAGGGAGAGCCCGAAAAGATCGTCGCGCGCGCGCTTGAGGCCGATCCCAACAATCTCAAGGCGCACGCGCTGGCCGGCACAGCCGCGTTCGAAAAACCGGACTACGCGGGCGCGGTCAGGCACTGGGAGCAAATGCTGCCGCTGGTGGCGCAGGATTCCGACACCACACGTTCGATCCAGGCGAGCATCGCCGAGGCGCGCACGCTGGCTCGGACGGCACCCGGCTCGCGCCCGCGGAAGCAGTAAGAACCAATGAATGAGCAGCGTGAGTCCATAAACAACGGTGCGACCCGAATCGCAATTCAATCACGTGGAGAGCAAATGAATCGAATCGCAGCCTTGACGGTATTTTGTTTTATCTCGGCCGTTTTGATGGCGGGTCCTTCAGCGGCCCAATCGCCTCACACCATGGATCACGGTTTCAGCGGCGCCGAGCAGTGGGCGAAGGTGTTTGACGATCCAAACCGCGACGCATTGCAGAAACCGCGTGAAGTAATCGACGCGCTGGCGCTCAAGCCCGACTCCGTCATCGCCGACATCGGCTCAGGCACCGGCTATTTTGCGGTGCGCTTTGCGCATGTAGCACCCAAAGGCCGCGTCTACGGCGTGGACGTCGAGCCTGACATGGTGAAGTATCTGGCCAAGCGCGCAGAGCGCGAGGGCTTGAAGAACCTCACAGCGGTGATGGGCACCCCCGGCGACCCGCGCCTTCCCGAAAAGGCGGATCTCATCATCATGGTAAATGTGTTCCATCACGTTGCCGATCGCGGGCGCTACTTCCGCAATTTGCAAAAATCGCTCAGGCCGGGCGGGCGCGTTGCGATCATCGACCACAACATGGATTCAAGCGAAGGACCGCCGCGAAGCGCACGCATTGCGCCGGAGCGCGTGAAAGCAGAGCTGAAGAGCGCCGGGTATGCGTTCGTGCAGGAGCACGGTTTCCTGCCGACCCAGTACTTCCTGGTATTTCGTCCCGCCGGCTCTTGATGTGCCATCTACTTGTTCAATAGATCGTGTCCCGCAGCTTTCCAGGCATTAAAACCGCCGTCCAACTCGTAGATTTCAGTGTACCCCGCGCCAACAAGCGCCCGTCGCTGGGCGGGACGGCACGCGACGGGCGCGCGACGCAAGCGCGCTAGCAAGCAGGATTTGAACGCCGCGAACACACGAAATAAAGGATCGCGCATGAAGAGCCCTCAAAAACACATTGCTGTTTTCCTCGGGGCGCTGGCGCTCGTGTTGGCGAGCGGAGCGGGAGCCGAGCGAAGCCGAACTGGCCAAGCTGCGCGAACTCGGATTCGATGGCGCGACGGGACCGGGGGTCAAGGGCTAGCGAGGATGTGGAGCTGAAGGTCTGCCGCGGCCCCGGGAGGTAGGAGACGTTTGTGCTGTGCCGCTCGGCCAGCCGCGTCGACAAAGAGCGCGCGATACACGAGCGTTTTGGCAAGCACATCGAGGAAGGGCTCGATCACCTCGCCTTCCACCTTGCTTCTTCAAGAATGTAGAATCCCGCGATGGCAGCCAGGATCAGCGCCACGCCGAATGCCTGTGCCGCCGGAATACCCCAGGCAAGGATTGCCGGATTCCCGCGGAAAAATTCAACAGAGAAGCGCGCCGCGCCGTAGCCTAACAGATAAGTCAAAAACGCGAAGCCATCGGTCTTGTATTTTTCTCTTGTCTGCCAGACGAGAAGAAAAACCAGGAAGTAGGCCACCATCTCGTAGATCTCGACCGGATGCAGGGGAATGTTCAAGGGCGCCATCGCACGCGGATCGGTATAAGTGATCGCCCAGGCAAGCTCTGTCGCTTTGCCGTAGCTGTCTCCGTTCAACAGACAGGCGAACATTCCCGCCGCCTGCCCCAACGCTACACCTGGCGCCAGGGTATCGGCGAAGCGCCAGAACGAGAGCTTTTTTCTCCGGCAATACCACACCGTAGTCACGAGTCCTCCCAGAAGCGCGCCGATAATACCTATGCCACCGTGCCAGATCGCCACGATCTCCCATGGATTTTTTAAAAAATAGGCTGGATTAGAGAAGATGACAAAATAGATCCTGGCCCCGATGATTCCCCCCACAAGAGCATAGAAGGCAAAATCCTGGATAAGCCCTGGATCGAGCCCCTTTCTTTTCGCTTCCTTCGTGCTCAGCCAGAGGCCGAGCAAAAAGGACAGAGCAACGATGACCCCGTAGGTGCGGAGTTCAAAAGTTCCTAGCTGCACGAGAACCGGATACATGCAATTGTCTCCTCGCTCAGAGATGCGGATTACCAGGCTCAGAACGCCGCGTAGCGCTCGTTTGCGTGGGCATCAAGATGGATAGAATATCAAGACGGAGACGGATGGAATGTCCCATCTGTTTACCTGCGGGTTACCGTTCTCTCATTCCCGTTCATGAATTCGACCTCCTTAAGCAGTTTGCGTCCTGAAGAAGTTAAACGTCGGCATGAAGACCAGCGCATGGCCCGGCCGATTGTGGCGCTTCACCATAAGCTCTTTCATCCGCCTCGCGCATTTAAACCGTTACAAGAATCGCAAGGCCCATGACCACGACACCGCTGCCGAGCGCGAGTCGCACCCACTCCTTATGGTGCAGATTCCAGCGCGCAAAGCGATTGAGCATCGGGCGCGAGGAAGCGGCGACAAGGATGATGAGCAGCGGCAGAATGAAGACGACGTTATACAGCACGAGATAGCCGTAGCCCTGGAGTGCGGTGGGCTGCAGCGCAAGCAGGCTCAACACGCCGAGATATACCGCACCGCTGCACGGCACCGTGCACAGCCCGATCAGGAACCCGCCGACGATGAGCGCCGGGAGAGTCGCCTTCTTCGCCATCTCGCGCGCAATGGCCCCGACCCGCGCCGGAGCCTGCAAGCGCCAGCCTAGTTCTGGCAGGAAATAGTCCTTCAGCATCCATAATCCGAACAGGATCGCGAACAGCGCACCGAAACGTGCCGGGATGTGCTGCCGCGTGAAGAAATCGATTGAGGTGAGCACCCCCACCCCAAGCGCAAGGTAGGTAAGGAAAATAGCGCCGATGTAGATGCCGCCCAAGCCCAGCATCCGCGCACGCAGCCCGCTGACGTTGTGCTCGTTGACCTGCAGCGTGGAGGTCAGCGCCGTGATGAACAGCAGCAGCACCGTGAACGCGCACGGGTTGATGCCGTCGACGATGCCCGCGACGAGCACCGTCGCGAGCGTGATTTGCGGCAAGTACACCTTCATCGCTTCCGCCGGCGCGTTCGGATGCCACAGACCGGTCAAGGCGAGCGCGCCCAGCGCGAGCATGCCCAGCAGCGAGACCACCCAAATAGTGCGAAGGCGCAGATTCAAGCGTCATCACACCACGATAAGCCTGCCCGACATGGTCGGGTTGGCGCGACCGCCGCAGCAGATGTCACAGTAGAAGGTGTACGTGCCGGGCTTGGTGGGCGTGAAGGTCTTGTAGTTCGAGCCTTCCGGCGGCGCGATGATGTTGACGCGGAGCTCGTCGACCGCCCACTGGTGCTTGCCGCCGCCGTCGGTGTGGTGCGAATTGTCCAGACTCCTCAAACGCACGGTGACAGGCTCGCCGGCCTTGACACGTATCTCTTTGCGGGTAAAACCACCCATGTCGGCGGCAATGTTGATCACATTTGCCATCGGCGGCAAGTCAGGTTTCCAGAAAGCCTTGAACAGCAGGTAGCCTGCCGCGCCGAGGACAAGCACGCCAATGACGGAGAAGGTTGCGGCGCGCGTTCGCCGCTGCCGCCGCTGGATTTGTTGACGTTCTTCGCGGGTTAGTTGCTTCATGACGAGTTCTCCTTGAGTTTAGTCTCCACGGTAATCACCACCTCAAATCCCCTCCGAGGCCGTGGTTCGCGCAACTTGCCTACGCCTGCTTACCACGACATAAACCAAAGCCGCGATCAGGATCAGCGCCATCGCCGCGAAGACCAGGTATCGGAGGGGCGCGGGCCGGCCCGGAAAATCGGCCAGTTCCACAGTCATCGATGCCCCCCGGGCCAGATTTTTCCCCTCCAAGTGCAGGTAACGGCCGATCTGCATCTGGAGAGGTTCTCTTGCCTCCAAGTCGGGACTCTTCGCGCTGACCCCTCCACCCACCAACACGTTCAAGGCATCGGTGGCGTAGTCCAGGCGTCTGACGAACCGATACTCGTCAGAACTTACCGGAAGAACGTAGGAAAAAACGATCTCCCTGACTCCCGGCTTCACATCCATGGTGTCCACAAAGCCTTTGGACGCGGCAACCACGCAGCATTCCATGAGTCCGTTGCCGTATTGATACCTGGAGGCGCCTTCCGGCAGCGTAAGCTCGATCGTTGCCCGTCTTTGAGAATCGACGAGCCGGGATCCGATGAACACCTTCTGCCCTACATTCGCCAGCTGCAGAGATTCCTCGACGCGAAGCGAATTCTCCCATGGATTGACAAGAACCTGATGCCTTTTCACGCGCAGCGACGAGGGGTCGCCGGTTGAGTCGTATACCGGAATCTCTATCCGCAGATTGTCCTGCGTCTTGTCGAACTCGACCGCCGCGCCGTACTCGGCACCTTCGTACTCGAGGTTGACGCGGTAGCGTTCGCCCGGACTGAGGTCGGCAAAACGGAATTTTCCCTCCGCATCGGTCTTTGCCGTGCGCTGCTCCTCCTGCCCGTTCCGCGCGAAATTCAACGTCACGTCAACATTCTCAACTTTTCCCCCATCGGGTGTTTGGTTGGAAAGTCTGCCCTCCAGCACCGCAGCAGCTACCAAATCCGGAAGGAACAGCAGTAAAAAGACCGCGGCCAGGGAAACGCCGCACTTCCGGCAGTACCGGCCCAGGCTGTTTTTGCGCTTCCATATCTGTGGCCCCATCGCCGCCGGCGAATTCACGCAGGGCCGTGCCGCCGTGAACTGAAGGCGTCGCGTTATCCCCCCACGGCGGCAACAGCCGGACCAGACCTGCCAGCAAGATCAGCGGCGCGGCAACCACTGCGATCGAAGCGAGCAGGCCCTCCCTGCCCCAAATCTGCATTTGATAATTCAGCAGGCCCTGGCCTGTTTTCGAAATTTCCTGACCGCCGATCACCACATTCCAGCGCATCATCAGCACCGAGAGCAGCACCAGCGCCGCGCTCACGGTGACTCCCGTGATCAGCGCGCGCCCGGTGGTACCGCGCCAGATCATGTAGGTGACGATGGCAATCGGCGTGACCGCACCAATTCCGAACTGTATGACAAAGAACGGAACGACCAGCGGGCCCATCACGTATTCCATGATCACCTCGATCCCCTCGCGCGCCTTGTACACGATGTTTGAAAATTCGAGCCCCTCCAATACCAGGGTGAACATCATGAAGCCCCACAGCACATAGGCCAATCCCTTCATGCACGCCAGATCGATCTTAACCTTGCGCAGCCAGCAGGAAACCACGTAGAGCACGATCAGCAAGGCGACTCCGGAGATAACCGCGGAAAACAGGAATACGACGGGCATCAAGTCCGAGGACCACCACTCGCGGGATTTGAGCGAG
>Ga0326597_10014950_pt1 | contig 10159 bp, 8 predicted proteins | sample RVTome_12_FD_203789 | JGI IMG/M metagenome (GOLD analysis project Ga0326597, IMG submission 203789) | Soil microbial communities from uranium-contaminated site in the Upper Colorado River Basin, Wyoming, United States - RVT100D185 | ecosystem: Environmental > Terrestrial > Soil > Contaminated >...
TGGTCAGGCCACGTGGCAGGAGAGCACCGGCGTGCTCACCGCTCCGCCAGGCGCCACCCACGCGACTGTCCAGTTCTTCGAGACGGCCGGCAACTCCACGGTCGGGCTCGATGAGGTCATCGTCAAGTCCGGGCACTTCGAGGTATCGGTGCCCGGCGCTCCGGAGGAGCGATCGAATACGATCGACCAGATCATCAAGAACATTGCCAGCATCTTCTCGACGACGTCTGATGACCGCCTTGAGGGATCGAAGGCGTTCCGTCTGCGCTGGTGGGGTTCGATCGTCAACTACACGGTCTTCGGCGACTATTTCTGGACCGGCAAAGGCTTCGGCGTAAACCTCGCAGATGACGACGGATTCCAAGCTAATGCCGATGGCTCCCTGCGTAGCCCTCACAACAGCCACATGACAGCGTTGGCCCGCATGGGGGTCCCGGGGTTCGTCCTCTGGATCTTGCTCCAAGGGGCGTTTGGCATCGGCCTTCTTCGGTCCGTGCTTGCCCATCGTCGAGCCGGCGTCACGAGCGTCGCGACCGTCGGCGCATGGATCCTGGCGTATTGGGTTGCCATGATGGTCGACACGTCGTTCGACCCCTACCTGGAGGGCCCTCAGGGCGGGATTTGGATCTGGAGCCTGTTTGGGCTGGGGATGGTCGTGATGCGGCTCAGCCCCAGAAGCCCCGAGGCGTGAACCAGAACCTGCCGGTGCGCGGAGTTCTGCAGGTCCACACTCGCTACCGACAGGCGGGGGGCGAGGACCAGGTGGTCGAGGCCGAGAGACAACTGCTCCAGGCGGCCGGCATCGCCGTTCACCAGGTGATCTTCGACAACGCGGATCTGCGCGAATCAAGATCTCTCGCGAGCGACCTCAAGCTCGCCGCTTCGGCGATCTGGTCGCTCGGCGCCGAGCGTCAGGTGCGGGCAGCCATCGAGACCCACCGTCCGGATGTCATGCACGTGCACAACACGTTCGCGGCGGCTTCGCCCTCCGTCTACGCTGCGGCGGACGGCGTACCCGTCGTTCAGACACTCCATAACTACCGGATGGTCTGTCCGGCAGCGACCGCGTTCCGCGACGGGCGCGCCTGCGCTGATTGCGTTGGTCGTCTCGTTCCGTGGCCGGGAATCCTGCACGCGTGCGTGCACGGCTCCAGGTCGCAATCGGCCGTTGCCGCCACGACGGTCGCCGTGCATCGGGCGCTCGGTACGTTCCGACGCAGGATTGCCGTCTATGTGGCACTTACTGGCTTTCAGCGCCAGTTGATGATCGACGGCGGCTTACCCGCGGAGCAGATCCGCGTCATTTCGAACTTTCTCGAGCCGGATCCCGGGGTGAGTGACGGGCCACGCTCAGGGATTCTCTACGTCGCTCGCCTTGCAGAAGAGAAGGGGATCGAGGTTCTGCTCCGAGCGGCAGCAATGCAGCCAGGCATCGTTCGAGTCGCGGGCGACGGCCCCCTTCAGGCCCTTGTCGAACGGGCAGCCGCGGCTGAGACATTCGACTACGTGGGCCGGCTCCCGCCACCGTCCGTCCCCGAGGAGCTGCGCCGCGCCACCGCCCTGGTACTGCCGTCGATCTGGTTCGAGGGCTTTCCCCTCACGGTGCTGGAGGCATACGCCACCGGCACGCCCGTCATCGCCAGCCGCATCGGATCGCTCGCCGAGATTGTCGAGGATGGAGTAACCGGTCTACTCGCCGATCCGCACGATGCCAATGGTCTCGCCGAGCGGCTGCGATGGGCCACAGACCACCCGAACGAGATGCACGAGATGGGCAGCCGTGCCCGAGATGAGTACGAGGCGCGGTTCCGCGGTCCGGCGCACCTTGAAGCGCTTCTCGGCACATACGCCGCGGCTGCCCGCGGTACAGCTGCGCCCAGCACTTGACGGCGACTTCCAACCTTGCTTTCCGCTGGACGCGCAGGGGCGGTTCGGCCGACAACGCGAAGCCCGTCGTGCAGCCACAGATGCGATCCGCGTCCGCTAACCTCCGTCCATGCTGCACGTTATCGTCTTCGGCGTCGGGATTCCGACTGCGCCCATGGCGCTTCGCGGTAGGGAAAGGGCGCTCCATGACGCCCCCACGCGGACTCGGGCAGAGCAGCCGTGAGGCTGGCAATCATCTCGCACGCTCTCCTGGAGGAGGAGCACCTCAAGAACGTAACTGCGCTCGGTCGGATCCCTGGCAACGAGGCGCTCGCGGTCGTGCCGAGCCAGGGCCCAGTGACGCTGTCTCATGGTGTGCGCGCCGCCGCTCGCGCTGATGTTCAAGCGCTGCAGAGCTGGTGGCTGCGGGGTCAGATTGTGTTTTGGCCACCTGCGCTGCGCGTTCACGACTTCAGGCCCGATCTCGTCCATGTCGACTATCCGCCTTGGTCTCTCACGTTCTGGCAGGCCGCACTGGCGGCTCGTCTTGCACGCCCGCGGGCGGCGCTGGTCTGTACCGTGAAGAAGAACACCTACCGCCGGTACTCAGGACCCATCGGCTGGTCGAAAGCCATCGTCGCTGCCGCGGGTTTTCGTATCGCGGACGGGGTTGAGTTCTCAAGCGCCGTGGCGCAGGACGCGATCTTCGATCGGTTCCCGTCCGTTCGGGCATTGCCCAGCGCGGTACTGACGCACCAGGCAGTCGACGTGACGCTCTTCGCACCGGGTGCCCGCGAGCGACCGGCGCGGGGGCCGTTTCTCGTCGGCTACGCTGGGAGGATGGATGCCGATAAAGCCTTGGACATTCTCGTGCACGCGGCTCAGGAGGTTCGCCAGCGGTTGGACGCGGACGTCCGAGTGGTGGTCATGGGCACAGGGCCAGATGCAGATGATCTGAAGCACCGCGCAAAGGACGTGACCTGGCTCCGGGTGCTTGCACCCGTGCCGATGAGGGAGGTCGCGGCCTTCCTCCGCACGCTCGATCTCTTCGTCCTTCCGTCCCGAGTACGGTTGGACCATGAGGAGCACGACGCGCACGCGCTGCTCCAAGCGGCGGCTTGTGGGGTTCCGAGCATCGCCACGGCGTCGGGAATCAACCCTGAGATTGTGGCGGCTGGCGTTGGTCTCCTCGTGGAGCCTGATGACGTGGACGCTCTGGCCGCTGCGATGCAGGCCATCGTGACGGATAGTGGGCTGGGTCGGGAGCTGGCGGAACGCTCCCGACGAGCGGCGGAGACGCACTTTGCGATCGAGGTCGTCGCTCGCGCGCGAATGAACTTCTACGAGGGGGTGATCAGGGGACGCCGGAGGAGAAATGCCAGCTGACCCCAGACTGGAACGGACAAAGCCCGCTGGCTACTCGGCTCGCGAGGCGTACCTGGACCATGCGATCGGCGTTGACTACGAACGGGTCCGCTTCAGCGGCGTGCTCGGGGGTTACCGGTGGCGACGGGAGCACGCGGCCGTGCGCGCGGCCCTCGAGCAGGTCCCCCAGGACATCTCGGTCTTGGACTGCCCGTGTGGGACCGGTCGATGGTGGCCCCTGATCAGCACGAGGGCGCGAGCGATCACGGCCATCGACATCTCGCCCGGGATGCTGGCGCATGCCTCGAAGCGGGCGACCGGAATGTCGGTTCCGGTCACCGTGATCGAGGGCGATGCTGAAGACATACCGCTTCCAGCTGGCGCCGTGGACTACGCGTTCTCGTTCGCTTTAATGAAGCATCTGCCCCGCCTTGTGCAGTACCGCGTTCTGAGCGAACTCGCGCGGGTGTCGCGACTCGGTGTCATCTGTACCTTCGGCATCTTGGGACACGTATCCTATGAGGTCTGGCGGCGACGGAGAATCAGCGAGTCCTACCCGTTGCTGATCGAGGAACTCGAGTGGATGGCTGATGAAGCTGGGCTGCAAGTCGAGTGGATGACCAGGTGCACAACTCCGATCGGTGTCGAGCGGCTCATCCGATTCTCGCGGGTCCGCTGAGGTGCGGGGAGCGACTGTCGCGTCAGCCAGACAGATCGGCCATCGCCCAGAGAGCAAGAACCCTGCCCGGGCACACGCCTTCGTCGCTGATGACAGCACGAGGTCGCGGTAGTCGATACGGCGCACGTTCAAGGTTGATGCGGCGGAAGTCGCCGGTTGTGATGTCGCTGTTGAACCAGATCCGTGTGTCACTGGTGGCCAGTAGCCAACGTCCTGCTGCTCGCATGTTGGCCAATGCGGCGAGGCCATCGCGGAACGAAAGGTGGAACAACACCTCGCGGCAGAGGACAACATCAGCCACAGGAAGGGGACCTTCGACGGCGTCACCAACTTCAAACTGAACACCAGCCCGCTCAAAGCGACGGTTGGCCTCTATCACCTCGGGAACAATGTCGATGCCGATGTAGTCGCAAGGCAGACGCACATCCCGCATCCAGTTCCAGTCACCGCATCCGACGTCAAGAAACTTCGTACATTCGAGACGGACGAGGAGTTCGGGCAAAGCTCCGACCACGGCGCGGGTGGTCGAGGCTTCGGACCCGAGGCCAGAGGTAGATTGCTGGCCCTCGTTCGTAATCCATGCTCGGGATCGATACGCTTCACGGAAGCGGTCGATCGCATCCACTCGATCAAGGTGTGCCGTGACGAGTCCACGGGAGCGTCTGCGTCGCGACAGGAGGCTCTCTGCCCCCAGCTTGAGGCCGACGTGCCGGATGACCTCCTTCGCGCTCTGAATGTGATCCCACGGCATTACTGGCAGCTCCTCGGCACGTGGCGCGGCGACGGTTGATGGCACTTGGTCTGGAGGGTGGCCTCGCGTCCTGACAAGATACAACCTGGCCACGACGCGGTCGTGACAGGGACATTTGCTGCTGCACACGCAGGTCCGATCGAGGGCTACCTCGTCGTACGGATCGGCGATGGATCTAACGATCCTCCAGCAGAGAATTGATCGCGTTCAGCGACGACGACCATCTTGTTGCCGAAACGGCCCACCAGCGCGTTGGCGACACGCCAGCCGATCTGGACGACTGGGTAAAGGAACGGCTGGCTGAGGAGGCTGAAGACGGCACCCGGGCGATGCGGGTAATACATCGCGTACCGCTCCGCCCGCAGCACCGCGTACCCGTGGGTCTCGAGGAATGCCGCAACCTCCGAGGGCTCCATCCGCGCGACACGGTTGCCAGCGTCCTCGGTTTCGAGAGCCAGGCCGAGACGAACTGCGAGCCGGGTGATGGCCGCCTGCGCCGGCTCCGTGACCACGACCCAGCGCCGAGCCACGCGCGCCATTTCGGACAGGCCCGCGTACGGGTCGACGAGGTGATGCAGTCCGTCGTGGACCGCCACGAGATCGACCGACCGATCAGCATACGGAAGATGCTCGACGTCCGCGACGATCGACTGGATCCCGAGGCCGTACCGGTCCGCCCGCGTCTTCGCCCGTGTCGCCGCGCCAAGCGAGAGATCAGAAGTGGTCACCGTGGCCCCCGTGCGCTCCAGGAACTCCGCGTCCATGCCCGACCCGCCGCAGACAGACAAGGCTGATACACCCACGAGGTGGGGACGGATTGGACCGACCGCGCGCCGGAACTTCTCTGTCAGCAGGAACCGGTAGAGGCGTGGAGTTCCGTGGGGCCGGTCGATCTCGAAACCCTCTTCCCCTGGCCGGTCAAAATGGGCAGCTTGGGCCGCCTGGTGTCCGTGCCCGTGTTGATGATCCAGCTCGTCGTGCGCTGCGAGGCTCGGTTCTGGAAGCAGGATCGGTATGCCGTCCGCCACCGCGCCGGCCCATCCGCAGGTGGCGCAGTCCCAGGTGGCCTTGGGTGCGCCTGGCGGGAGCGTGTTCCCGCAGGACGGGCATCGGAACGCGGACCCGCTCAATATCTCAGTCGTCGATTGGGGCGCGTTCGCAGCGCTCGATGGTTCCACCCGCCTCCTGGTGGCGGTGACGATCGCCTCGTACATTGCGGCCGCCTGCCCCGCCACGATCGGCCACGAGAATCGTTGATCAACCGCCCGTCTGCCAGCTTCGCCCATGGCGGCAGCACGGGCAGGTTCGTGCAGGATCTTGGCGATTGCATTTGCGATTTCGAGCGGATCCCTCCCGACCACGAGGCCCGACCCCGACGCTCGCACGACGTCCTCGATCGCCACTTCCGGACTGATAACAACAGGGCTGCCCACGGCCATTGCTTCGGCAACGGCGACGCCGAAGCTCTCGTCTGCGGAAGGAAGGACAAAGACATCCGATCCCTGCAGGAGCGCCCGCTTCATTGCTCCGCCGACGGGGCCAAGGAACGTCACGCGGTCCGCCAGGTCCGCTTCGGCGATCGTCGGCATCAACCCGCGCCCGATGCCTTCGTCATCCGGTCCGGCGATCACCAGGTGGACGCCCGGAAAGGCAGTGGCGGTGGCGCGGAACGCCTCGACCAGCAATGGGACACCCTTCTTTGCCGAGATCCGACCCAGGAAGGTGACGATCCGAGCATTGACCGGGATTCCAGTCGCCACGGCGAAGTCGGAGGCTCCAGGCATCCGGAGATCGCTGGCGTCGATGCCGATCGGAATGACCCATGTCGGGACCTCGTAGCCAAGATCACGGATTGATCGTTCCTCGCGGCGCGACGTGCAGAGCATGGCCGACGCTCCGCGGATGATCGGATCCTCGATCAAGGCATGGTACAGATCCTTCGCGAGCCGCTTCTGATTCCGATGCCACGGATCAAGTGTGCCGTGCGCCTGAATGACATAGGGAATGCCCCGGCGGCGGGCGACGGCAGCGGCCGCCAACCCGTGGAACCGGTACAGGGTGTTGATGTGAACGATGTCGAAGCCCGCCATCCGGTGGCGGAGGTCGGCGAGCAGCGACCAGGAGGTGAGGTACCGGGTCGGCGGCGAGGGCGCGTGGAAGGTTGTCGTAGCCCCTTCCCACTCAACGGGCCGGCCGAGTGGGACCGACAGCCGCCCCTCGCCATCTACGTTGGTGGTCACGATCTCGACATCGTGTCCCTGCCTTGCCAGTTCGACGCAGAGTTGGGGCAGAAGGGCGGCCGGACCTCCGTAGCGGGGCGCGAGCCAGCCGATCACCTGGAGGATTCTCAACGTTCGAGTGGGGTCAAGCTGCCGCGCGGGTGTCGATGAGCGCAGGACTGACCTGCAGATCGTGCTCTTCGCACAGCCCTGCTGGCGCAAGCTTCATGAGTTCCGGCGGAGTCGGATTGGAAGCGATTCCGAGGAGCAGGCACCCGATTTGCTCACGGCGCACATTCACAGGGTCTTGCCCTTCCCGTATCGCGGCCAGAGACGCGAGTACCGGAGACCGTACGTTGCCCGCATAAGGGCCCCCCAAATCGCCGCGCCGAGGGCTATGAGCCACAGCCGAGGTGAGCCACCCGCATGACGCAGACGCACGCGAAGCGCCTCGCGAAGAAAGATCAAGCCCATCGTGGACGACTTGGTGTCATCGTGCATTCGGTACTGGCCGATCGTGCGCCCGACGTGCATGGACCTGCCCGTCGCGCCCAGGCGAAGCAGGAGGTCTAGGTCCATACAGGCGGACAAGCGGGCCTCGAATCCTCCGATCTCCGCGAGTGCCTGTCGGCGGATGAACAGGGAGCCCGAGAAGATGTAACACCCGCGCGCGAACACACGATCCCAGGAATAGACGCTCGACTGATACGTCCGAACGAGCACGCCATCACCGTCGATGATGTCGAAATCGCCGTAGGCGAACGAGAGGTCCGGGTTGATTGCAAAGGCGGCCGAGGCTGCCGCAATGGCACCGGGAAGCAGCAGATCGTCCGCGTTCAGCCAAAGGACGACATCCCCTGTTGAGCGTGCAAGGGCTCGATTCAGAGCGTCGGACTGCCCCTCATCGGGAGCGGACACCCACGCCACACGCCCTTCATAGGCTCGAAGGATGTCAATTGTGTCATCGGTGGATCCCCCATCCTGCACGAGCACCTCTTGGGGCACCGGGACTTGGTCCAGGACTGAAGCCAGCGCTTGGCGCAGAAAGCGAGCGGAGTTGAAGCTTGGGATGAGCACGGAAATGCGCGGTGGTGGGTTCGCATGCTCGGCCTCGGCGGAGCTGCGACTCGAAGCCACGGGCTGATACCTTGTCATTCTGTGTCGGCGGCCGAAGGTCTCGCACCGCAGTCGCCGACCTCGTAGGACTCACATCCATTGGGAAATTGATACGACGAGTTCCGACGCCTCGTGAAGCCTCGGTCAATACTGTGGGTGATCGCACTCGCCTCGGCTGGGTGTAGGCGTAGGAGATTCCAGGTGCCAGCAGCCGGGCGAAACGGCAATTCAAGTAGTGTGCTTCCCGCCGGGGTGTCAGTCATCTGAACGTTCTGAGTATCTCGACCACGGCCCCTCGCATCAACTCCCACGAACCGACCAGATGTCGATATCGCATCACGGCAACGCGCGGGCTCTGGAATCGGCGGGAGGTACGCATGTGGCGCAGCCAGTGCCGGGCAAGAATCGCTCGCCCAAGGTTACGGTACCCGTTTGCTTCCGCGAACCAGCCCTTCGTGATGGCGTAATTGAGTGCGATGAGACCCTGTCGCCCATCAATCGTGAGCGAGCCAGGGTGGGCTCGCAAGAACGCGAGTGGTTCAGACAAACAGGCAACGCGTTCGTAGCGAAGGGCGGTGAGCAAGTAGAGGAGCAAGTCCGTTCCGGCGCCCGTCGTCGTGAGATCAGTCTCAGGCTCAGTTGGAAGCTTCATCGCAAAGCTGTCGCGCAAGTCTTGAAGCCGAAAGAGCGCGCAAGCCGGTGAGACTGGATACATGCTCGCCCTTCGGAGGGAGCCCTCGATGAACTCTCTCGCGGGAATCAGCCCAGTCGGATGACTGTAGTTGATCTCACCTTCGCCTGGCTCCGCCCCGATCTCCGCCGCAGTGAACACGAAGGCGGTGCTCTCATTCGCGAGAAGCGGAACGGTCCTCTGCAGGAATGTCGGCCGTAGCAGGTCGTCCGACCAGAGAAAGGTCCCAAGCGTGCCCCGCGCCTCTTCAAGGCACCTCCACCAGCCGCGCACCGGCCCGGTGTTGGCATCGTCACGGAAGATTCGAACCCGAGGATCGGCCGAGGCATAGCGCTCGCAGACTTCCCACGTGCCATCCGTGCTTGCCCCATCGACGACCACAACCTCTAGGTTGGGGAACGTCTGCGCGAGCGCGGAATCTAGGCAGGGGGCAAGGAGCGTTTCGCGGTTGAATACCGGCACGAGCAAACTGACCGCTGGACTCACTCGAGGTACTCAAGTGCGTCGACGATTGTTCTGAGCAGCGGGATGCGCTGCGGCAGGCTACCCGTCAGACGGATGAACCGCCGCGGGTCTCCGACCAGCCATCGGATGTCGTCGGGCCGGCCGGGGGCGGATGTCGCCCGTAGCGCCTCGTCGCTGGCGTGCTCAGGGTCAATCGCCGTAAGCACCACGCGCAGCAGTTCCCGGATCGTGACTGGCACTCCGGAACAGACGTTGACGACTTGCGGCGATCTGGGCCGAGCTGCAGTCGCAAGGAGCAGCAGGTCATCGCATACATCACGGGCATCGAGATAGTCGCGAACATTGTCGAGGCCAGGAATTGCCTCGAGCCGACCCGTGCGTGCCCGGTCGATGAGTGCGGGCAGAACGTAGTGGGCCGGCTGGCCCGGCGCGACGAGCCCAAAGACGCGCGCGATCATGAGGGGGACGCCCGATCGATTCGCGATACCTGCGATTTCGTGCTCCGCGGCGAGCTTCGTCCGCGCATAGGCGGACCGTGGCGCGAGCGCGGCGCCTTCGCCGAGGGGCCGACGGTTGAATGGTGGCGCGTAGACGTGACCGCTAGAGACGTAGACGATCCGGCTTGGCATTCCGCGGCCGGCGGCCCAGTCAATGACCGTCTCAACCGACGCAGTTGCTCCCTCGACATTCGTCCGAAAGGCAAGTTCAGGATTGGCCTCACATGCCGGCACCGATACCATCGCCGCCAGTTGGACAAAGGCGACGGACTCGGTCGGTGGGAGGAGCGTTAACTCGGCGGCCAAAGCCGTCCGATCCTCCAGACGCGATCGGATAGCCCGCACGAGCAGGCCATGTCGAACGGCCGCAGGCGCGAAGTGCCGCCCGAGTCCACCAGTCGCCCCGTTGTACAGGATCAGAGATGGCGGGGCGCCCGGGTCGGCCTCACGCCGCCCAGCCGACGCCGCCACGTTAGAGGTCCGCGAGACTTGCGACCGCTCGCTCAAGGG
>Ga0326597_10014951_pt1 | contig 10159 bp, 11 predicted proteins | sample RVTome_12_FD_203789 | JGI IMG/M metagenome (GOLD analysis project Ga0326597, IMG submission 203789) | Soil microbial communities from uranium-contaminated site in the Upper Colorado River Basin, Wyoming, United States - RVT100D185 | ecosystem: Environmental > Terrestrial > Soil > Contaminated >...
TACCCTCAAGTTACTCATGCCTATTCCCTGATGGCGCAGATGTTGATCGTGGAAAGCCTTGTCCGTGCAAGTGGTCTAGAACCATCGTCATTTGCGAGTGACGAGCGAGCAGGCCGGCAAGCCGTTGTCGATCGTGTACGTGAAAGTTTACGGCCGAGTGAAGGATGGGACGGTGCGGTTCTACAAAGACGGTTACACGGACCTCCGCGGGCGCTTTGATTACTCCTCGCTGAACACGAATGAACTCGACTTCCTCGACAAATTCGCTCTACTTCTGCTCAGCGACGAACACGGCGCCGTCGTCCGCGAAGCAGCGCCACCGAAGCGGTAAGGATCGCGAGTCACGCTCTGATCCAAAAAAGAAGCGGCCTGCTTTACTCACGAACCGTCAGGTCATACGATGGCCGCAAGCCTGCTGATGACACAGCGAACAATAATTCCCGAACCCCTTTCGGAAGGAACAATCTCATGCGACGATTTTTTTCAGTGTGGGCCCTGACACTCGTGATCGGAACGGTTGTCTGGGCTGGCGGCAAGTCGGTCTCAGCGGCGGACGAATACGCATACGATCTTGTGCATTCCTCGGTCAGCTTCAAGGCACGGCATCTCGACATTAGTTGGATTCATGGCCGGTTCAATGAAGTCGAGGGGAAGTTTTCGATCGACCGCGAGCACCCCGCCAAGTCGACGTTTGAGCTAACGATCAAAACCGACAGCGTCGATACGGCCAACGAAGCCCGCGACGAACATCTGCGGCAACCCGACTACTTCGATACGAAACAGTTTCCCACGATCGAATTCAAAAGCACGAAGACCAAGACCATCGAGGGCGGATTCGAAGTGTTAGGCGACTTCACAATGCATGGCACGACCAAAAAGATCACCTTGGTCTTGATGGGAGGCAAGGAACACGACTTCAAGGGGACCAAGCGTGTCGCATTCTCGACCGAACTTTCACTCAAACGCAGCGACTTCGGTTTCGACAAGAAGGCCATCGGGCCGATCGGGGATGAGGCTCTGATCCTCATCGATTGTGAAGGTGTGCGAAAATAGCTAATGCTCGAGCCGCTGATGTATTTGAAGGCGATGGGGGCTGCCGCCATGGTCAGTGCGATGTTCGTGCTGGCGATGGCGGGAGTGCGACGGGGAAGCGCGACGTGGCTGAATTCAGCGTGTGTCCTGGGGATGGGCCTCGGCCTCGCGTTCGGCTACTACGTATTGTCTCTGCGTTTGGCCTGGCCCCCCGTGAACGGCCTCGACCGTTTTTTAACGATTGTCGTTCCGGCGGCCCTTGGCATCGAACTGATCGCCGGATTCCAGTGCGTGCCGCGTTGGGTCGCCTGGATGCTGCGAATGAGTCTGGCCGCGACGATCCCGAGAATTCTGCTGCACGGTTCTGTTTACTTAAGTGGCTCCGGCAACGACTGGAACCTGTGGCAGGCCGGCACGGCACTAGCAGTGTGCGGCGCATTGTTAGCAGGCTTGTGGGGTCTGCTTTCCTGGTTGTCCCAGCGTTCACCGGGAGTCTCGATTCCACTTGCTCTCTATCTGTCGGCCCAGTGCGCCGGTTTGACCGTGATGATGGCGGGTTACATCAAGGGGGGCGCGGCGGCTTTCCCATTGGCTGCAACACTCGTGGCAACGACCATCGCGGCCAGACAGATCACGAAACGCTCCGGCGCGCCGGCAATCCTTGGAATCGGAGTGGTGGGTTTGTTCAGCTTGCTGTTCATTGGGCGGTTTTTTGGCAGACTCTCGACCGGCTGTGCGCTGGCCATGCTGCTCGCTCCGCTCTTGTGCTGGACGACCGAGACGCCGCTACTACGGCACCGGAAGCCGTGGCTCGTGGGATCGCTTCGGTTGGTGCTGGTCGCGATTCCGCTGGTAGTGGTGCTGGCGGTGGCGAAGCGCGATTTTGACCGGGACATGGCCCCGTTGCTGGGAGAGGTGCAGCCATCCGCTTTTCGTCTACACCGCAAAGGTTGAACTGAGGTGGCGATGCCGTTTACTTCGGTCCCACTGCTTACCTGTGGCTAAGCGCTCGATGGCTGCGCGACTCCCAGGAACATTCCCCCGCTCATCATTGAGATTCCCTTTTTGAGGTTCGACCAGCGAACTTCCACGAGAAGAGCCAGCGTGTCGTGTTCGAGCCACTCGAGAGTAACGATCGCGTAGTGGCCGTCAAATGGCTCATCGTGCGTGAAGCCGATCCCCCGTAAACTTACATCTTTGGTGATGGCCGGCATACGAACGGATCCTTCGATGTGCTGCGTGTGGCGACCATCAAAGTCCACGGGCATTACGTAGATCGGGAGTTCCATCGACGCGCGGTTGTGCGTGCGACGCTCAAGGTAATCGAGCGTTTGAACTGGTTTCCGCCGATCGAATAAGTTGAGCGCGACCAATTGCTCGGTCTGTCTGATTCGTCTTAGCGTTTCACGAACGACCGGCACATCTCGACGCAACGCGAATCTCTGCCGTTCGCCCGATTCCGAAACTGCTATCACGATGGGATTCCCTTATGCTGTTCCGCGCGATTACGTCATTAGATGTGCCATTTGAACGGATAGCTGAATTGGACGCATCGCGAGGGCCCGCGATTCGAGTTCAGGCTAACGACGTTGGCTGAGCTTCGGCGATTTTCTCCAACGCTTCTCTGCCAGCCCCGTAGGAAACGACGTCTCCTTCGATATCGATGGCAGCGGACGTAGATGGCCTCACTTTACGAAGTAAAGCGGCGATTTCATTAATATCGTCCGCGGTGTCCGACCAAAAATCGTCCTCTCGAAAACTCCGCATAGACGTCGTTTCCCCCCGGGCAAGTTGCTTCAAAGTTCTGCGAACTCGGACCATGGGTCCCGTGAAGCGATTGCTGAAACGAATCGCGTTTAAAATAACGATCGGGAAGAGCACTGCCGAGGCGACCATGTACGGAGAAAGGTGATACCAGATTCGACCAGACTCTTGACCCGTGCCTGACAACAAGGCGGGAAACACTCGGTAGACAAAAATGATCAGCGCGAACGTTGCGGAAGCCCAAAACCAGTAATAAACTGCTTGCCGCAACAGGGCACCTTGCACTTGGGGGTCAACAAAATACCGGCGGCGTCGTTCCATGGAAACTGGTTGATTGGTGTTAGCACGTGGCATGGCGTTCTCGCGAGAATAGTAAACGGGTGGTCTGAGACGTGGAAACTGCCCGACCCGCAGCGGCGGATAGACGGACAATTTCACGTCTATTGTTTAACCATAGGTCATGTTCAGTGGGGTAATCAGCGACTCACCTTGCATGTGTCTACCGGAATCTCGTGACCAGAATCGCCAACGCGAACATGGGCGAACCGCTGCTTAATGTGTTCAGTTGTTTAGCGGTCCACCGCTTCCGTTCACTGTATCAGTACCGGCGAAGTGAACGCACCATCGATGTATGGGGTTCCACCGCTGAGGCTCGGCTTGGAACGCAGCTCGCCGCTGTAAGTATGCGATTTTCTGAGGATGACACGGGTATTTACTTCCCCATGCCACTCCGAGTCGACCACGGTGACGACTCCCCAGCGTACAATTTCGTATTCGAGGTTTTCGCCTGCGACGGGGTCGTTAAGTCCCCTGTAGATGGGAACCAACCTCTGCTTGCCATGAATTTGCAGAATCGAGTTCTTGATGCCCACCGAAAGCCCTGTGTCACCGCTCATCCATGTCGCCGCGGAACTATCGAGATGCGTCGGTTGATCAATCCGATCGTCGTCGTACAAGGCGTCAAGGTCCGATTGGCGTAGACCGTCGAGAATCTGATTGTTTAAGTCATTGGTCGAGTTGTCGGTCTCACCGACGTCGAGAGTGCCCCAGTGGCCGGGAATGTCATCGCCGTCCGAGTCCTTGAGTCTACCATCCCCGTACGAAGTCCAGGTCTCACCCACCCCGATGTCGTCCCAAAGGTCCTCCGGGGTCGCCATCGGCAGGACATCGGCACCTGGAAACAGATGCTCGGCTTTTTGCAGTGCTGCTGTCGCGGAGGCCGACACGGAGGCCTGCTGATGACCTAGTACTCGAGCGAAGAAGAGAGGTACGAGCGGATTGCACACACCGTCCCGCCGTAACGTGACCCGAACTGTGTCGAGAGTTCCCTCGTTCAGGAGATTTACGCCCGAATAGACCGTATCCGGATCAAAGCGGCCGATCACAATGTCGCCATCCGCAATCTGAAATCCGTTATCGCCGAGATTGATTTGGGCGTACTCCCGAGCCGTTGCCCGAGTTTGGCTGAGATCTTGTGTACCGTCTGCCTTTCGAATGAGGTCTTGAGTGGCCGCCAGCGCGGCAGCGTCCGCGGCACGTTGCAGATCGGTACGAACTTTGACAAGGTATCCGTAGTCGACGGCGAAGGCGACCATCCCAAGCAAGAAGGTTAGCATCATGGCCGCTAGCACAGCGATGACGCCACGGCGCCGGTGCTTACGATAATCAAGGTTGCGTACCATGCAATTTTTTCCTTTCGCGAACTCATCGGCACGGCCGACACATCATTCCCGTCGCATCATTGCCGTCGCCTGGACGTTCCAACCACCAAGAATCTGAAGGCCGCTGATCCAGCGAACCGAATCGAACTGGAGCGACACTTCCACTGCCACCTGAGATCCCGTGCTTGTTGAACCCAAATTGCTGCCGGTGATGGCGCCGCCCGAGTTGCGAACCGTCACCTGCACAGCCGAACTCAAAGTCGACTCCGAAACACCCGGAAACATGTCTCCCAGGTAATCGAGTACCGCAGTCTCAACACTGGAAACGTCGGAGGTCCCGAATCTAGCGGCTGTCCTTGCCCCTTCCCGGGATGCGTCACTGACTTTTTGGTAACAGTTGGCGAATTGCCCCGCATCCACGGCGCCAAGGAAAAGAACGAGGAAAAGTGGGATCACGATGGCGGCCTCAACGGCTGCAACTCCGCTGCGCGCCGATTTACCGATCTTTCGTCGCTGTCGTCTCGTCGTTTGCATGTTCTCGCTGCCCTTGAGGGAGAAACTTACTCCCGTTTACGTCTCGCTTCGGCTCCGATGACCGGATTCGCACCCAGGTAGCTGAGCGGCAGCCACGAGGCGTCCGCGTAGTCCACCTCCACAGCAACCGTCAGGTCGGTCTCCGAAGAAACGTCTGTCAAAGTGCCTGGCAGAGTCACACGCACCTTGGACGTATCGTTAGCCGTGTTTCCGAGCGTAGATTGCAGATGATCGCGGACCGCAGTCTCGACATCGGATGCGCTAATGCTCGACGCCAGCCCAGCCGCTCGGCAGCCTTCTCTAGCTGCATTTGTCATGGCATGCTGGAGCATCAGCATCCGACCGTTTTCGATGAGTCCGAAGACAACCAGGAAGAAGACGGGCGCAACGAGCGCGAACTCGACAGACGCAGTGCCCCTTCTCGCCCTGCTGTGTCTGTACTTCAATTCAGACGCTCGCACTCTCTCTCTGTATTTCAAGAGTCCGATCGTCACAGGCAACGGCAGGGGCGCTCTTGTCGTGAGCGATTCGTCGCATTTTCGGGAGAGTGGCATGCGACGGAAACTCCTCCGAAGAAGTGGCGAACTTGAATTCTTTTCGGCAACCTGGCGATCTCAGCTGAGACCCATGGCTTTGCGTCCCGACCTCACGGTCGGTTTGCCCTTTTTCGTAGAACCCTGCCGGAGTTCCGCGTGATTACGCTATTAGATCTGCCACCTAAAGAGATAGCATTTCTATTAGAGATGTCAAACGGCTTTCCAAGAGCTTTCGAGCGACGGTTTAGAATCACCTATACCGATGTTGCCACGAAATGGATGCCGAGTGCCGAGAGCTGGCCGCGAATTCTCGAGTTGACGAAGGGCAGCACGTGAATCTGGAAGCGGCGGTCTGGGGAGGGCTTGAGTCCGGTGGTGAAACTCAGCTGCAAGCGTTTGGTTATGGGAGTGCTTTCAATGAGTGCTTCCAAGGTCGCGGACGCCGATTGCCCGTCGAGCAAGGCGATTCGCTCACCTTGGTTGAGCAGCTGTTTGCACCGCGCCAAGAGCGCGTCGTGCCCGTATTCATCATCATGCTCGTCGACTACGGCATGAGGTGGCTTAGCGGGGAGATGAACATTGGGCAAGTGCTCCGGTATGTTTGCAGAAAGCTTCAGATACCCCAGAAGCATCGCCGTACGGGCAAACGTAAGTGGGTTATTGTTGTAACCGGCAAGCTCCGTCCGGTGCATTGCAAGGATGAACGTCACTACTTGCAGCGCTCCACGACGACTGTACTCTGGGCCTCCGTATACGGTTCGCGAGACCGTTGCCCATTCGCTGTCAATGGGCACGTAATTTAAGCAGCTGCCGTCCCGGGCGTCCGTCAGCAGCGACCCATGGGCTGGCCCCCAGCGTGCCAAGTGTCTGGCAAGTGGGTCGCGAATCTCGGGCGAGCGGGCAACCAAATGGTATCCGCGCCCGTGACTTCCTTGAGAAGATGTAAAAACCGCCTGCCCCACCAAAATAGATTCGTGGTCGATTAACACGGCTTCATGATCCAATCAAGTGGTTCGGCGATTCCGTGCGGCTCGACGTGTAGAGCAACGTGGCTGGAACAGCCGTATTCATCCACGCTAGTTGCGGTGCTGGCGACAATCCGAGCGCCGAAGAAGCGGAACCGTGAAAACCCTGCTTGGCAAATCTGCGATAACCGCGGCATGTTATTGGCGGCGAATCGTTGAGGATCTTCTTGAGCTTCCGGACATTGATCGCATTTGGTGAACACGACGGCGAGGGGAGTTGTGATTCGCCGATCGGTGCGACTCGCGGAGTTGGCCTTCTGTACGTCATAAATGTACGAAACCAACTTCAGTGCCGAGATGTCTTCATTCAGTGGTGCGCGGCAGACGGAAATTGAATCGCAAAGCAACAACACTCCCACAGATTGCGACACCACGGATCGAATCGCCGGATACGCGCCGGATTGCTCGATTTCTAATGCGATCGCCTCGCCAGCAAAGTCGGCGGTAACGAGATCCAGAGGACGTTTCTTGCGGCGATCCTTCGTCACTTCGCAATGCACCCATTGCCAGTCATCCGCGTCGGAACCCGTCTTTTCAGGAAAGCGACGACGTTGCAGAGCGGAAATCGTCCTGTTCTGAACCGCCACTGAATGAGACCCGTGGGCGATCCCTCGCATCCCGAGAACTCCCTTGCTCAGCATATCCATTAACATCCCAAGGTAGACCGTTTTCCCCGAGCCGCTCTCTCCGAGAACGCTGACAAATCGCGGAGGCATTCCCCGCGCGAACGCAGTTTGTGAAAGTTCCAGAGGAGCTTGACAGCGCTGACAATGACGACCGGCGCCCGGGTACTGGGTGCCGCAGCACACGCAGATGCCGCCAGCATCCCCGCAGTATCGTGAACTCGCAAGTGCCTGCTCGGTGTAACGCGTCATGGTTCTTGGATCTCCAATAGTGCCATCGGATCAGGTGGGCACGGCAGGTCCTGCGCGCCGATGCAGCATCGAAACCCGACGTTAGGTCCACGGTACAGCAGTGGCTGTCCCGTTCGGAACTGACAGGTTGCCTGCGTTTCAAGATAAGTGTCGTAAGCACCCCCGCGGATCTCAGCCATGGGCCGCTCGAAGAAGATTCGAGAGCCGTCCTCGAGACAGCCATCAAAGCCATCGGCCGTCCACTCCCAGACATTTCCAATGAGTTGGCGGATCCCATTGGGAGTCGAACCGCTGGAGTATTCATCGACCGATACGGTGTCGCCACGGCGACTGTGCCAAGTGTTGGCTCGTTGTGAATCGAAGGCATCTCCCCAAGGGTATCTCGCCTCGCCCGCTACGCCGTCCGAGGACCAACTCGCAGCCCGCTGCCATTCCGCGGCCGTCGGCAATCGCTTTCCCGACCAACGGGCATAGGCGTTAGCTTCGAACCACGAGACTCCGACGACTGGATGGCGGCGCTTATCGGCAGGCGGCTTGCCGGCAGACCAGAATCTCGGGCTCGGGTGGCCCGTCTGGTCCAGGAATTGTAAGACGCGGGGAAGGATTTCAGGTGGCCAGAGTTCCTGCTGGTTGTACCCTCCATCCGTGACGAAATCGGAGAATTGTTCATTGGTCACGGCACAACGGTCGAGGTACAACGGACTCGTGGCGACGAGCGACCGCTGGTCGATTGCCTGGGCAAACACCGGCTCGCTCGTTTCAAGTTCGGCTGCCAAATGTGTTTCGCCGCCGGGCACCAACCCAGTTCTTTCTTCAAGTGTCTTCCAGGCGGCGACAAGCGTCGCGACATCCAAAGGCGGATCGGTGGCCAGAACGACACAATACTTTTCACGGGTCGTGTGTCGAGCGTTCTCGGTATCAGTAAAAGAAGGTGCCGAGAACTCGAACGACAGATCCGAATCAAGGTTTGACGCTAAAGAAAAGTGGGCACCGGTGGCCGCACGACGAATCCAAGATATAAGTGTCAATGTATTCTCCCCGAAATGCCTTCTTTCACGTCGCGCGCCTACCATATTTCTGGATCTCGCGTCGCAACTGTTGGAATTGAAGCCAAGCTATGTGTTCCTGGTCGTTAGTCGTTGTTTGACGTTTCCCTCCAGCCGAGTAAGCCGCTCCTCCTCGTGACGTAGGAAGTGCTGCATTGCACGAGAGCGTCGATTCTTGGCTATTGATCGCGCTCCGGCGGAGTAATTCCCGCTCTGCCAAGAGACGCCGTTCCTCTGCTTCAAGACGTTGCCACGCCTCCGTCAACAGCATGCCTTCGCTTCGCAGTTGTTCTACCTCCTGATGGCGATGAAGTTCCCAGCTTTCACGTTCTTGTCGAAATTCTTCCACTTGTCTCGCCAGAACCGACTCCTCCCTGGCACCTACCCCGTGCCTGCTGTCACACTCCAGACGATCAATCTGTGTCAACATAAACTCGTGCAAACGAGACGCGAGTCGTTTCAGCCGTTCGATCGTTTCCAACGCGTGCCGGTCGCCTTCAGGCGGAGCCGACACTTCCTCCGGCACTTGAACGATTCGATGGTTTTGGGTTTCGACCATTCCAGCTCGTCAATTAAGTCCGCACAATAATTACTTCCGAACTACCGATGCCCTTCAATTCGCTTCCAGAGCTGGGCGATTCGGCTCGGCAAACTTCGCTCGCTATGCTCCTGCTTTTCCTGCTTTTCCTCCTCGTGAATTTCACGCAAATGCTGGCGGAACCCACGAACCCGATCGTCGATGTCGGTTAGTGCGTTTTGCGGGCGCGCTCGGCTCATTGCTTGTTCGGCGGCAACCTCGGCCCGCAGCCGACTCAGGGCGGCCCGTTCCTCGGCTAATTTGAGCTGTTCTTCACGAAGGGCAATCTTCGTTTCGGCTGCCTCGGCAAGCTGCGATTCACATCGTCGCAGTTCTTCTTGATGACGTATTTCTGCGTCCTTTACTTCGTCTAACTCCTGTTGCAGGTGCTTGATTTGAAGATGCATCCGCGCGGTGTCTTCTGTGTTCTGTTCCAGGTTTTCATCCAACGCCGGCCGCGCCAATTGCTGTAAGAGCTGATCTCGTTCAGCGGCGATTGTTGCGGCGTGATTCTTGAGTACCGTCATTTCCGCATCCCAAGTCGCCTCGCGCTCGCCGAAGACAGATTCAATGTCTCCTAGCCATGACTCCATTTGGCGCCGCTTCTCTCGTTCATCACAGTTCGCCTCTTCAGCCATCTGGAGAAGTTCCTCAAGCGTGGCCATGCGCTCGTCACTGCGGTCAAGTTCGCCGAGCAACTCTTCCAGTCGCTCCAAAAGCTGATCGAAGGAAGCCCCGTCCGCCGGAGTTTCAGGTTCGTGTTCTTCGGCCAAAGCTTCGGCCAGCTGGGCGTCGCGTTCGGCCAGTTCGAACTGTAGTTGTTCGATCTCAGCACGAAGCATATCGATGTTCTCCTGATCCTCGCCATCACATCGTGCTACGGCCAGACCCGCATCGTGCGTAATTGGCAAGCTTGACTTTCTCGCAAGGATTGGAGCCTCTGAAACTACAGCTTTCGAGACCGTAGGACTGATAGAGTGATTCGCGGGTTGGCTCGTTTCCGACGTCGAAAGGGCAAGGTCACCGACCATGGCGGCATTGTTGGTGAAAGGAGCCTGCTGATCGACAGTGGTCTTCGGAGCGGTTCGGGGCTCATCAAAACGGAGACG
>Ga0326597_10014953_pt1 | contig 10158 bp, 11 predicted proteins | sample RVTome_12_FD_203789 | JGI IMG/M metagenome (GOLD analysis project Ga0326597, IMG submission 203789) | Soil microbial communities from uranium-contaminated site in the Upper Colorado River Basin, Wyoming, United States - RVT100D185 | ecosystem: Environmental > Terrestrial > Soil > Contaminated >...
CCGGCCGTGAGCGGCGTCAGCGGCGAGTTCGTCGCGATGAGCAGCTTGGCCGTGGTAGCCCCGGCGGCGTTGAAGTCGCGACGGATCAAACGAAGCCGATGCACGCCGGCCGTGTCGATGTGGTACGACCACTCGTAGGTAGACGTCGCCGCGGCGAGATCGCTGAGCATTGAGACGCCGATCTCAAGCTCCTTGCCAACCGGCGGCAGCGTAGAAGGCATGATGGCGAGGACGGACGCCGAGTAGTCGAGCACAGGCATCCCCGGCGGCGGCTGGACGATCGTCGGCTGCGGGAGCGATGCCTTCGGGTCGTACGTGTCGAACGTGGCGCGGTACTCGAGCGGCGTGTAGGCCGGTGCCGCTCCGTGCGCGGACTGCGGGCGCGCCACGTCGCCGTTGAGGTTGAACGCGGACTGGAACTCGGTCCACTGCGAGCCGATGGCGCCGACCCGGCTGAAGACATCCTGCTGCATGAGGACCGGCATCAGGAGACCCTCGCGGCCACGGCGCGCTTGAATCCGGCGTCCGTGTTGAGTGACCGAATGACGACCGCCTTGATGGTCTCTGCCTGTTCGGCGATGACGCGGGAGGCGTCCTTGCCGTCCATCGCGAAGATGCGGAACGTGATGTTAGTGGTGATCGTCGCGCCGGCGGCGCGTTCGCGCGGTGAGACCGGGCCGACGAACTGCACCGGGATGCGGCGATTGTCCGGGAGCGGGACCACGGCCTCGGAGCGTCCACCCTCGCCGACCAGGCCGAGCGTTGGGCGATTGATGAGGCCACCTGACTGAAGCTTGGCGATCGGATGGAATCCGCCCTCGAAGATCGCTCCGCGGGCGGCACCGGCCGTCGGTGGCAGCCCAAACAGCCCGGAGAACAAGGACGTGAAGGCGCGAGAGAGCGCCAGTCGCGCAAGCTGCTCGAGGATGCCGGTGACGAGTTGGCGGAATGCCTCCTTGACCGTAGTAGTCCCGCGGCTGAGCGTCAGGAAAAACTCGGTGAAGTTGGACGAGAGCGTCTGAACGATCTCTTGCACCTTGATGCCGGCGAACTCGGCAAGCTCGGCCTCGATCGCCCTGATCTTCGCCGCGGCCTCCTCGGTGAGCAGTCCCCGCGCCTCCTCGAACTGCGCCGCCGTGATGAGCTTCTGCTCCATGAGCAGCTTGAACTCTGCAAGCTCGCGCTCAAGCGAGATGCGGATACCCTCGACCTGCTGGTCCGCGCCGCCGACGCGCAGCAGCCGCACCTGGTCCTCGAAATCGCGCAGCGACGCGAGCTGCTCTGTCGTGAGCTGCGCCGTCGTGGCCCCACTGGCTTCCTCGCCGAATGCCTTGCCGAACGCTTGCCCGACAGCGGTACCGATCGAACGGCCGGCGGCCGCGAGCGGGCCGATCAGGTTCGTCTCGAACAGCTCGCCGATGCCTGATGCAGCCTCGGTGAATGTTTCACCAATGGCGCGCGTCACGTCGCGCAGCCCAGCGGCCTTGAACGACGCTGCGAATCCGGATGTAACGAACCCGACGAGATCCGTTACCGCCTTGGCGAGCTCGGGAGAGAGTCCTTTAGCAGCACGGGCAAGTGCAACCTTCACATTGCCGACAACATTTTCAGCCAGGCTCTCAGCCCCACGTTTGATGCTCACAACATCGGCCTCAAACAGGCCCTCGGTGAGCCGCTCTCCGCCAAGTCCTCCCCTGATATCTTCAAGCTCCTTCTTGAGTTGCTCTACTCCGACCGTCACTACAGGTATGCGCGGCGCCTCGAGACGCGATATCTCTTCCTGGATACGCTGGATGGAGCGTAATGCGGCCTCATTTTCACGCGTCCCGGTGAGTGCCCCGGTTCGCATCGCTTCAAAGAATCTCTCAAGCTCGCCTCGAAGACGAATGAGTCTCTCCTCTTCCACCGGAGTGATCAAGCCCATCTCACGCGCTATCAACTCCTGTTGGCGCATGATCTTCTGACCTATGCCTCTCAACTTGTCAGTGACCTCTTCGGGCACGAGTCCTATGAAATCGATGAACTGCGCGGCGAGGTCTCCTCGGGCCAGTCCGAGCGCAAGCTGCTCCTTCGTTGATATGAAGAACTGCTGAACTATCGTGGCCCCGAGCTGCCGGCCAATCAGCACAGCCGTTTCGATGATTAGCGGGACCGCATCGACCATGGTCTTGACCATGACCTCGGCGATCGCCCCGAAGCTGGCGGTGACGAGCTGCACGATCTCGCCGCGCTCGAATGCGATGCGGATCACATTGAACGCGAGGCGGATGGACTCCCCGATGCCTTTCAACACGGCAGCAATGCGCGATGCGTTGCGCCTGATTGAGTTGCCGAACTCCTCCAGAATCGAGATCCCATCTGTCAGGTTACTCCTCATCTCGGCCACGACGGCGACGACCCCACCCTTGACAGACTCGATGGCCCGCGCGAAACGCTTCGATAGTGTGTCGGAGATGATGCCAACGGCTCGGTCCGTCGCCCCGACGCGATTCTGCATCGTCTCCAGTGCAGCTCGAAACCGAGATGCACCGTCGGCGGCGAGACTGGCCACGCCAGAGAACGCGCGCGCCGATCCGGCGATGGAAGCCATTTCTGCCTCGGTCAGATCAGCCCGCTTGGCCAGTTCATCAAACAGCCCGATGAGACCACGCGTCCGAATAGTTGTCGTGTTGAACTCGATGCCAAGCCTCTTCAATGTCGCTTTCGCGTCCTCGCTCGGTTTGATCGCTGAGATGAGCGTCGCCCGTAGAGCCGTCATGGCCTCGTCTGTGCTGAATCCTCCCTGGGTCAGAGCCGCTACAGCGGCGAGAAGATCGGCATAGCCTACGCCAGCGAGGCGCGAAATCGGCGCAGACTTACCGATGCTCTCCGAGAGCTGCTCGACGGTCGTGATGCCAATTCGCTGCGCTTGGAAGAGCGCGTCGCTGACGTCACGCGCACTGGTTGCCGCCAACCCGTAGGCGTTCATGATCGACACGAGGCCCTTCATCGATGAGGCTGTCGTCGTCACGCCGCCGGTGGCGAGATCCGCAGCCACGGCAAGAACCTTCGTCGCATCGGCCGCTGCCACGCCAGCCGAGACAGCATCGAAGAGACCCTTGGTCAGCGAATCGATGGCCTGCCCAGTCTCGCGCGAGATCCGCTCAAGATCACGTCCCATCTCGCCGATGCGAGCCTGCGCATCCTCCGTGAGCGCGGCCACGTTCGCGAGACCAAGCTCCAATCCGGAGAATGCCTTGATCCCCTCGCGGGCGCCGAGCCCGGCGCCGAGCCCGAGCAGCGCCGATCGAAGTGAGAACACCTGTCGCAATGTAGACCTGAAAGCGCCCGTCAGCATCCGGGTGAATCCAGTGGCGGCCCGCCCTACCGTCCCGAACACGCGCGTGGCGTGGTCGATCGCCCGGATCTGGACCGTGAGGGGGACATCAGCCACAGCCGAAAGCCCTCCTCATCCGCCGGCCGGCCGCGGCGTCGTCCTCGGCCTCGCGACGCGGCGCACCGATCCGCGCCCGGGCAAGATCCTCCTCGTGGAATTCGCCGATCCGCGCCTGTAGCACCCGCATGGCCTCAATGAACCACGCCGACTGGTCGAGGACGCCGCCGGCCACCGGGAGACGCCCGGCCTCCCAGTCGTGGTAGAGGTTCCCGACCTCGACCATGGCGCGCGGTAGATCCGGTGGTACGTCCCGGCGGCGCCGTGCGAGCAGCTCCGCCAGGACCATCAGTTTCCCCGGTCGCCCTCGGAGACCTTGGTCTGCTCGGTGATCGCGTTCGCCAGCTCGTGGCGTACCCGCGACGGGATCGCGTCGAGGCAGGCCTCGGAGACCGTGCCGGAACCGTTCTTCGCGAACGGCACCGGCCGCCCGTCCTCATCGGCGAAGCCCTCCCAGCCGACGAGGCCGAGCCGCAGGATCGTCAGCGCGTGCGTCCCGGTGTTGAGGCTGTAGACCCGCCCGTCCGGGCCGGTCGTGAGCGCGGTGTCCTCTACCTGCGCCTGCTCGCGCGCGGTGAGCGGGCGGAGACGGAACGTGGTCCGCTCCTCGGGCGGAAGCTCGCGCTCCGCGAGGAGGACGTAGTCCCAGGTGGACCTCGGATCAACTGCTCGCACCATGGATCGGCTCCTTTCGTGTGGGTCATGAGAGGTCGATGTCGATTTCGTCATCGCCGGAGGTCTGATTCATCCCGCAGGTGAGCCCGGCCACAGCGATCGTGTCCCGCTCGTCGTCCGACAGGCTCTTGATCTGCGCCTTCAAGATCGAGAAGTCCCACTTACTCGAGGCGGCGACGCCTTCCTTGAATGTGACGGCGACTTCCGTCCCGGCCTCGAGGAGATCCCAGTAGTTCGGCCCCTCATCCTCGCGCGTCATCTGCGGATCGAGCGTCAGCTCACCGTCGCGTGATCCGATGAGGAAGTGCTTGATCCCGGTCGAGTTGTTCGCGCACATGAACGGCACGATTTGGTTCCCGAGGTTCGCCCTCAGGTTCGCCACGCAGACGTTCGTGTCAGACTCGAAGCTAAGATTGATACCCTGAAACGCGATGGGGACGCCAACCTCATGCGTGATGCTCGCGAGAGCCACATCACCAGCCGTCTCGAGCAGGCCGCGGAACTCGAACTCCATGAGCATCGGCTGGCCGACAACGCCTACCCACTGCACGTTGCCGATGGCTCCTCGTATCGACACCTGGAACTCGTCCATGTTGAGCGTCATGGAGAGCGTCTTTTGAGCCGACAACGCGGAAACTGGAACGTAGTTGCGCCTTGTCGGCGATGTGAGCGCGGCCGAAGCAAGCCCGCATCCCTGCAACAGAATGTCGACGGCGTCCACAGTACTACCTGTCAATGTGCGCCGCACCTCGAGCGTAAACGACAGATTCACTGGCTTCGACGTGATGACGTGGCCCTTCCGCGAGATGCTCGCCTGTAGGAACTCGCGCGTGAACGATCCGTAGTCCGGGGTAATGCGCGGGCTGATGATTAGGAATCTGCGCTCAGTCGGGGCAACGAACGTCCCCTTGGTCGTCTCGATTATTGCCCCGAGCTGGCGTCTCCTGGATAGCCTCGGATCTCCTGCCGCCATGGTGATGGCCTCCTATGCCTTGAGCTTCTCGAGCGCGACCTCCGCGCGGAAATGAGAAAACGATTCCTTGGTCGTCACGAGCGAATCAGGACGGAACCGGAAGAACGACGATGACTCCCCGGGCGGGGCGAACGAGAACAGCCCGACGCCGCCGCCCTGCTCCGCGTAGAACGCGATCAGCTCGTAGTAGTCCTCCGGGGCCATCGCACCAAACCGCAACTCGTATCCGCCGACATCGAACTGACCGAGCCGCTGGCGGCGAACAGAGAGATGCTCCGGGAACGCATTGACCGCGAGCGGGTAGACGATCGCTTCCGTGATCGGGAAACCGACGCAGGCCGGGATGCCAAGCTGCGGCGGCGTCCCGGTGACGGACACGTTCCCGTCCGGCACGCCGTCCCATTCCTCGGCCATGAACGTGAAGACGTCGAACGTGCCGGTGCCGCCGGCAATGGACATCACGCCGTGGCCGCCCGTGGTAAGCGTCGCGTCCGTGGTGGAGAGCGCGAGCCCGTCGACGTTCCCCTGGATCTCGGTCCCGAGCGCACCGATCCATGCCTCGACCTTCCGCCCGGTCGCAGTGCCGCCGGGCAGGGTCCCAGTAGCGAGATCAGCCGGCGTATCAGCGGCCCACTCGCGCGTTCGGCCGGCGGCCGCCGTGGCCCCCAGCTCGGCCGAGTAGCAGGTCAAGGTCGAAGCTGCGGTGCGGCGCAGGAACCCTCCGCCGGCGAAGCTCGAAGGTGTCCCATCGATCTGGAACCGGACGCGCGTCCGGTTGTCTCCACCGTTGAAGATCGTCGCTTCTGCCCAATCCGGAACGGACTGCCCGAGCGTCGCCCGCAGACGCGCGATGCCGCCAACGATCCGCACGAGATAGGACGCACCAGAGCGCACCGTCCACAGGTCAGGATCGAGCGGGTCAGAGTCCGCGTAGGCCACCCAGTTGGGCGACGTGTACTTGTGCTTGAAGTCGTCGAAGACGATGAACGGCTGCGTCCGCGGCGATGCGAGGTCCCCGGTCGCTGGATCGATGAAGCTCTTGTCCCTTGCGCCGATCGGCGTCGGGTCCGGCCGCGAGAGGTCCCCGTAGATCATCGTGTACAGCGCATCGCTCCCAGACGGGGCGATCAGCGTCACGATCGCGAAGTAGACCCGCGTCGAAGTCGTGTTGGGGTCCTGCACGTGCACGACCAGCTCGCCGAACGTGCCGTGCACGATCCGGATGTCCCTCCCGTCGGCGCGGCTGATCTTCTTCGTCACGAGCGCCGCGTGGTCGAGCGTATAGGCGACCGTACGGAACTGCTTGAGCGACCGCGTCGCGTGCGTGTTCGCCACCGTGATCGTGAACGACGGCATCAGGGGATCTTCACGGCGGGATCGTCCGCCTTGTGCCGGTAGAGCGCCTCGAGCGAGAGCACGAATCCACCGAGCGGCTGATCGTCCTCGGAGATGAGCGTCTCGTTGCCGGTGATCCGCGAGTTGACGCACGTGCCGGAGAACGTGCGGTCCTTCCCGAGTGCCTTCATGACGTCGTGGAGGAGGCCGGACACGGCGACGTCCGTGTCGTACGCGAGCGTCCATGCGTGGACTTCGATCCTGAGGACGGACGAGTAGACACCCTGGGTCGATCCGTGGTCGGGCCCGTCCGTGAGCGCCTCCCCGGCGGTAATGATCCAGACGGCGGGGAACTCCTCCTGGCGGAGGATGTCGCCCGAGAACCTCTTCACGCTCGGCGTCGCCTGGAGGAACCACGGCCCGCCGGACACGGTGCCGATGGTCTTCAGCGCCGCCTCGACCTTGGCGGCCACAGCGTTGCGGACGTGCGTCGGCATGCGTCATCCCGCCCTCTTGATCGCCGCCTCGAGGCGCCGCTGGAGGATGTCGCGCCGGAGCCGGTCGAGCGCCTGGTCCTCGCGCCAGAACCGGACGAAGCCGAGCCGCGGCGGAAGGCGAACGGACTTCTTCAAAGCGAAGAGCGGCACGCCGGCCTTCGACATGATCACCCCCTTGATAATGAACGTCCCGGCGCGAGAGAGCGCGGCGGCCTTGATCACCCCGGCCGGCGTGAGCGCGCCCGGCAGTGGCACCTTGAGGTACTGCGCCCGCTTCGGCGTGATCGTCGCGCCCTTCTCGTGCGCGGTGGCGATCTTCGCCGCGAACGGGTCGATGAACCCCGCCTCGCCGACGAGCGTCTGCATCGTCGACCCTGTGACGCGCGTGATGAATGCGCGGCGGAGAGACCCGGTGCGCGCGAATAGCCCAGGCCGCGGGTCTCTGTGCCGCCCGCCCGTCCCCCCGGCCTTCGACAGCCGCTCCTTGGTAAACCGCGCGTGGAAGCCCAGCATGATCTCACGGAACGCCGCGCGCGTGGCCTCGAACGCACGCGTCGGGGCGAGTCGCAGCACGCGCCGGAGCAGGCTGCCGTCTATCGTCACCGTCGGTTGGATCATCGGTAGGCGTGCCTCCGGTGCGGCTCGAGTATCTCGCGGACGATCGGCATGAGCGCGATCCGCTCGTGGGTGACCGTGCCGGCGTTGCCGCTGATCGACGCGACGCCGAGGTCGCGCCGCCGCTGAAAGAGAAACTGGACCTGGAGGTCCACCGCGTAGGCGATCTGCGGAAAGTCCTTCACGAAGTCATTGGTATCGGTGGACATCCCCCCGGTGTAGACCACCTTGAGCGCCGACGGCCAGGCGCCAAGCTCGGAGAACACGAGGAGACGCCCAGTGCGCCCGTTCTTCATGAGCGCGTACTCGTCGGCGTCGAGAAGATCAGCGGCGGCAAACTCGCGGTCCGGGTCGTAGTGGACCGTCGTCACCGCCGTGACCGGGTACGCCTCGAGAGAGAACACCTGGTCTGACCCGTTGAGCGGGACGTCGAAGTGCTCGGTGTAGGCCCCGATCAGGGTCTTGCGATCGATGACACCTTCGACCTCGGCAGAAACGGCCGAGATCATGTCAAGGATCAGCTCGTCCCAGTCCGGCTTGTCGATGTCGACGAGCCGCTTGACCCTGATCGAGGTGGTGAGGTCCACGGGTTACGTGCCTCCAAGCTCCGACGAGACGAAAACACGCTTGGTCGGGGCGGACGCGATCGCGCGCGTCTTGGAGACGTTTGCGACCGGAGCGCCGGCGACGGTCTCCGGCTCGAGCGGCTCGACGAGGTGCCGCATGCCTGCGGCGACGCGCTCCGGGGCGAGGTGGACTACCTCGCCGGGATGGAAGTGCGCGTCGTCGCGGCAGTGCAGGTGATGACCGGCGCGGACGCGGTAGGGACGCTTCGCGCGATGATCGGTCGGGTACGGGTCTGACTTCTCTCGGATCGGCATGCGTGGGTATCTCCTCTACACGTTGAACCTCAGCCCGGCTGGGGTCGCGCCGTGGGTTGCGTCCGCGATGGACGCGGGCGCGTTGCTGAGCAGCGCTTCGACGCTGACCGCGAACGACGGGGTAGTCCCGGCGATGGTGCCCACCGCTCGGATGAACGCCTTCCGCTTCTTCAGGTCGATCGCACCGATAGCGGTCTTGTTGTCATCGGTGCCCGTGAAGTTGGGAAACACGGCGCCGGTGATGGCGGCGTAGGTCCCGCCCACCGTGTCTGATTCCTGGATGGCGATCGAGAGCGTCTCGGTCGTCGTGAGTGTCGCCCCGATCGAAACGATGATCGTCGCGTTGTCGTAGCCCTTGCGGTCGATACCGACGCCGGTGACGGTCGTCGTCGCCGTCTGCGGGACGATGAGCTGCTTGACGACGCCCTGCCTGATGATCTGGTTGCTTGACATGTTGTCCTCCTTTCAGACCTCAACGCCGGTGCCGGCGCAGATTGCCTTCGGCAGCGCGAAACCAACGTCCGCCTCACTGACGATGCGGACCCACGTCTCATCGTTGAGGAAAGCGTCGCCGCCCTCCTTGGTCGCGAGGATCTCCATGGACGCCCACAGGGCAAGCTTCGTCGACGGCCACCGACCGAGCAGGATGTCCCCCGTATCCGGCGCACCAGCGACGATCGGCATGTCGTTCGTCACCCAGAACGGGAAGCCGAGGAGCATGGGCCCGATCTTGTTGATCGGGCTGCCGTCCGTGAAGAACAGCCGCCGCGAGTCGATCGGAGCCCCGGCCTGGTCGTACGTCTGCGTCCGGATCTTGTTCATGACCCGGCTGTGGAACACCCAGCTCATGTCGTCCGAGTCGCCGTCGTCCTGCTCGATCTCGGAGAGGATCGCGTCGAGGTCAGTCGGAACGAATCCGGCGACCGCGAACGTGTTGATCCCGACCGCGTTCAAGACGCCGAGCGGCTGCCCGTCAGCCCCGGTCCCATTGAAGAACGCCTTCTGAAGACCATGCCGCATGTCCTCGACGATGGTCCGCCGCACGAGCTGGTCGACCATCGACCCGTTCAGGCGGAGCAGCGTGTTCGACAACTTCGTGACGACGATGCCCTTGTGCGGGCGGAGCCGCATCATGTCGACCTTGATGTCGGTGATCTGCGCCGACGTCGGCGCCGTCGACTCGCCGACCCAGACGAAGGTCCCGCCGGCCGTCTCGCGCGGGATCTCGACCGGAGACCCGGTGAGACCGACCAACATCTCGACCTTCATCTTCTCGAGGACGAGCTTCGGTCGGAGGAGCGGGACGATCTGCTCGAGCATCACCTGCGACGGGACAAGAAACCCGAGGCTCTCGTCATTCGCGAGCGAGGAGGCCTTGCCGAGGTACTGCTTGCGCGCCTCATCGAAGACCTCCTTCTCGTACGGGGCGTGCTCCCACCGCTTGCCGATGATCCCGACGATCGCCCGGTGGAAGGAAAACTTCCCCGGGTCGTCGGTCCCCGTGCCGGGCACGGACACGACGCGCGTGTGCGGCGGCCCCTCGCGGACCTCGAGCTTCTCCAGGCGACCCTTGAGCGACGCAACCTCGGTCGAGAGCGCGTCTTCGCGGGTCTTCGCCTGCGCGAGAGAGTCGAGGATTCGCTCGGAGTTCTTCCGCTTGTCCTCAGCCGCAGGGACAGCCTGGGCGGGGACCGTTGCCTGAGTAGGCATGGCGAATCAACCTCCCCTGACGAACGCTATTCCTCGATG
>Ga0326597_10014954_pt1 | contig 10158 bp, 10 predicted proteins | sample RVTome_12_FD_203789 | JGI IMG/M metagenome (GOLD analysis project Ga0326597, IMG submission 203789) | Soil microbial communities from uranium-contaminated site in the Upper Colorado River Basin, Wyoming, United States - RVT100D185 | ecosystem: Environmental > Terrestrial > Soil > Contaminated >...
TGGTTCACGAGCACCAGCGCCTGCCTCCGGAGCCGATAGGCATGCTCGGCGCGCTCGTCCGGGGACATGGCGCGCACCCGCTCGTCGAGGGCCAGCTGGCCCGGGTCAGGCGGACGAAGCGCGAACGCGAGCGAGTATGTCTTCGACGCGGAGGACACGCGCATATCTCTCCAGGTAGCTCCAGTCGACCCCAGGCGTGTTGGTGCGCAGCAGGTTCGCACAGTCGCGAAGCTGAAGTTCTGAGATCCCGGCCGACCACTCCAGCTTGGCCAGGATGAGGTCCTCCAGCGAGAGGACCCAGACCCTGCCAAGTCGGGGGTGGTCCCAGATCTCGCGACGGGCCATGGCGCTTCGCGCCCATGCATCGTCCCGGTCGAGGATCAGGTCGGCTTTGCCGAGCCCGCTCTGCGCCACGACCGATGCCATGGCTCGGCCCTTCGCGGCGATCGGCTCATTGACGACGTAGTCCGCCTCAAAGGCCTCGCGGATGCGACCGAACTCGCGGACTGGCATTGCCACGATGATGTCGATGTCCGCCGTCTGGCGTGGCTCGCCATATCGCGGCAGCGCCTCGGAGCCGGTGATGCAGTAGTCGACGCCCAGCGCCTCCAGGCGACGAACGACGTCGGCGGCGACATCCTCTTCCACGGCGGCGATGGTAGTTCACTCGCTCCAGGCTCAGCGCGGTCATGGGGTGGCGGGTCGTAGCCTTGCGCCATGAACGACCAGGCGGACGATGCCCGCCAACTCGAGCGCTTCGTGACGGCGCAGCAGCCGGTCTACGACCAGGTGCTCGCCGAGCTGCGGCGGGGGCGCAAGACGAGCCACTGGATGTGGTTCATCTTTCCGCAGATCGGCGGGCTGGGCCAGAGTCCGATGTCCGAGCGCTATGCGATCCGCTCACTGGCCGAGGCTCAGGCCTATCTCGCCCACCCGCTGCTGGGAGCGCGTCTTCGGGAGTGCGCTGGTCTTGTTCTCGAGATCACGGGTCGCACCGCGGAAGAGGTCTTCGGCCGGATCGATACAAGGAAGCTGCGCTCGTGCATGACTCTTTTCCACCGGGCCGCGCCAAACGAACCGGTCTTTCGTCAGGTCCTCGATCACTGGTTCGGCCGCGCTGCCGACCCGATGACCGATGCGCTACTGGAGGCCGCTGGACGGAGCCGGGCACAATAGGGCATGCCCGCCACTGAGAAGAACGAGCAATTCTGGGCCGACTACCTCTCTCGCCCGAACTCGGGCATGGCGGCCGGTCGGCGCTTCTTCAGTCGCCTGCCTGCCGACCCTCGATGCTACCTGTGCGCGGCGCCGTTTGCGGGTGCCGGGGGAATGGCGTTCCGACTCTTCGGCAAGCGACAGTCCATGGGCAACCCGAACTACTGCAACTCCTGCGAGAAGATGCTGATCAAGCACCACGGCGGTGCCGAGGTCGAGGGCTCGATGCTGTTCGCCGATATCCGGGGATCCACGGCCCTGGCCGAGAAGATGACGCCCACCGATTTTCGGTCCCTGCTCGACCGCTTCTATTCGACCGCGTCGGGCGTGGTCTTCGCCCATGACGGCATGTTGGACAAGTTCGTCGGCGACGAGCTCGTCGCGGCGTTTCCGCAAATGCTCAGCGCGGAGCGGCACGCCGAGCGCGCGGTTGAGGCGGCTAAGGACCTGCTCCGTGTCACCGGCCACGCGGAGCCAGGCGGTCCCTGGGTGCCGATCGGAGCTGGCGTTCATACGGGGCGCGCCTGGTTCGGCGCGATCGGCGACGGTGGGCACGTGGAGCTCACGATCGTGGGCGATCCGATGAATGTCACCGCTCGTCTCGCCGCCCGTGCCGAGGCGGGGGAGATCCTCGTCTCAGCCGAGGCGGCGGAGAAGGCCGGCCTCGATTCGTCGCTGGCGCGGCAGACGCTCGAGCTGAAGGGCCGGGAGGAGCCGATCGAGGTGGTCAGCCTCCGCGTGGACGCTCAAGTTGTAGCCAGGAGGATGAGCTGATGGATGAGCAGGCCGTCCGCGAGCACGCCCAGGCGTATGCCGATGCGCTGCTGGCCGGTGACATCGGCAAGGCTGCCGAGGAGATGAGCAGGGAGCTTCAGCACAGCCTGGGCCCGATCGTGTCCATGCTGCCGATGCCGATGACCGAGGCCAGCATCGAGTCGATCGAGTCGACCCCGACCGGCTACAAGGTCATCCTGCACCTGGTGGGCGAGGGGGACACCCTCCGCCTCGAGACGCGCTGGAAGGACCGCGACGGCCGCCCGACCATTGTCGAGGCGAGCCGGGTCCACGAGGAACCGGCCGAACCGGTGGCCCAGGGCGAGCCACGAGAGGGCGAGGACCGCTGAGGTGGGCGAGCTACGGGGAACGCGAGGATCGCGCTCGCGGCTTATTCGTCCCCGAGGATGTCCGCGGGTTCTCGCGCACCGACGCGTTGCTCATATCCGACGTCGATGTCCCTGAGGTAGTCGCGGACGCTAACCCCAGCCTGAATCGATTCGCGGGCGATGACTTCACCGACCTGTCGCCCCGCGATAAGCAGGATCGGGTAGCCGTCGTCTTGAAGCTCTCGTTGCGCAGGCAGAGAGAAGTGGCCGGTTGTTACGAAGACGCCGACCCAACCGCGGTTGAGCTTGGCTGCGAGTCTTGACAGGTCCGCAACGCCGTTGGCACCCACCTGGCACTTCGCCTGCCCAGCGACGACGATTCGCAGTGGGACTGAGCTCGTCCCAAGATCGAGTCTTCCGACGAAGTCAATGCCTCGGTCGCCCGATCCGCGGCTGACCCAACCTAGTCTGTAAAGACCTGCGTGTCGGAAGGAGGCCTGGGCGACGCGCTCCGCTACAGCCTCAAATCGGCTCTTAGGGAGGTTCTCGTAGTAGGCCAAGGTAGCCCTCAGTGCGGAGTCGGCTGTCGACCCCGGTACGGGGCGTTGGTCCGCCTCCGACAGAATCCGATAACTGAGGAGCCGTTGCCGCACCTGGTCCAGCGAATCCGGTCCGCGCTCCACCCATCTACGCCAAGCCGCTGGGGCGTACATCGTTGACTCGGCGAGTGTCTTCGACGCATCTCGACGGGCGGCGATCCAAGTCCAATCCAGCAGGTTGTTCTCGGCGGCGAGGCTGAAGAGTGCGCAGTCGTAGCGGTAGTTAACGAATGGTCGGCCATGGCGGTCGACCTGCACCACGCGTTCGACGCGATCCACTAGACCGACGCCGCGGAACCTCCGGTAACCCTTGGAACGATTCTCCTGGATCACGCTCTCGAAGAACACGAGGGGGCAGGCGCGTTGCCGATCCTCGGAGCGGTTTGAGGCGGAGAGATCGAATTGGGCCAAAATCGCACGGTTCCCAGACGTGTGATCCGGGTTCTCGCTTAGGCCCGGCTTGTTGTCACCGTAGTAGCGAACGAATCCGTTTCGCGGGTCAATCTCGTCGTGCCAGGGCGTCCAATCCGATCCGGCCTTATGCGGATTGATACCGATCAGGATTGCTGGCCGACGTGGTCCGTCCGAGGCCGTGACCATCGTGATGGCGTCAATGCCCTTCTCGAGCTGGGCTCTCCCAGCATTCTCGAGCCCGGGCCAGCCCGGCCATTGGGTTGCAGCAAAGAAGCTCTCGAGACCTTCTTCAGATCCCTCGGCGATCCGCTTCGGGGCGGGTTTCGGGTATCGGTACGCGTCATGTAGTCGCAGACCTCGCGGGCCATCTGCATTACGACTTCCCGGCCTAGCCAAGGAATCGCTCCGAGGCATGCCACTCGAGGAACGACGGGTTCGGTCTGGCGCGCGGATCGGCGGGCAAATGCAGCGCATGGCCTTCGAGGGCGTAATAGTCACGCCCATTTTCATAGTCCTCACGGATCCGGCGACTTACTTCGACGCGCATGTCCGGCCCGATGCCCAGATACCCAGCATCGAACAGTGCGTGGAGATCCTTCCGCAGCAGTAACCCGTTATCTAGGCGATGTTCCCCATGCTGGGCATAGGGGATGATGTGAGCGGCGTCGAGTGCGGGCAGGGTACGTTCCGCGGTCATCGCGCAGCGCCGCTCGTAAGCATCCGTGACGGCGATGCGGAACTCGCCCTGGCCGAGTCGAGGCGCGACGAGCAGCGGCGTCCCGTATCGATCCTCTGCCACCTCCGAAGGCTGCATCGTAGCAACGGCGCTGCGGACCTCGCGCCACACCCGGGCGCCGATCGGCTCGGTGTCTTGGTAGGTCTTTCCCTGAACAATGTTCGGCGCCCAATCCTCGGGCGGCCGGACCCATCGGTCCCGAGGCAAGAAGAATGGTCGGTTGAGAATCATGCAGCCGATCTCGTCGTGTGTTGCGGTGATAGGCTCTTGCCTATACCGCTGCACCCGCATGAGCATCTCGCCCTCTGAGGCCGCTCCGTTCTTCTCTTCGAAAGCTTCCCAGGCGAGGTAGATCGGGACCTTCGAGTAGCGGGCCATAAAGCCACCGCCTACGACGAACCCACCCTCCGACGAGTGAAGCTTGAAGAGGAACGGGGCGCCCGTGGGAAGGGTGACCGGCGCGCGTCGAGCACTCGGCTGCCAGAAATTCACCTCGTCCAGGTTAGGGCGCGCAGCGAGGAAGCGATACCAGTCGAAATCAGTGATTCCTATCCAGAACCGCATGTGGGTCTCATGTCCAATCGGCGAGGAGTCCTAATCGTATGTCGCGCGTTCAGTCGGTGGAAGGCGTGACATCCGCCGGGCTCCTCCCCGGGCAACCCAGTCACCACCTCTTGCGCGGCGGTGGCGCACGTTCGGCTCTGACCGATGCGCGCCACCTCGGCTAGGGAACCGGCCCCGCGCGCAGGCCGAAGATGTTGCCATCCGGATCCTTGAACCACGCCCCGCGAGCAGCCCCGATCTGGGCGATACCGCCCACCGTCTTCGGCGTCTCGTACTCCTCGAAGGTGATCCCGCGCGACGTAAGGTCACGAATTGAAGCCTCGATGTCGTCGACCTCGAAATGCGCCACCGTCTGACCTACATTTGGCTGGCCGCGGCGAACCGAGACCTGCGTTCCCCTGCCCGCGCCGAAGCGGATGGCGAATGGCGTCTCGTCGAGGATCGGGAGCGCCAGCTGCTCTGAGAAGAACCGTTTGGCGCGCTCCAGGTCGGTTACGGCGACCGTCGTGACCAGCATCGCCTCGGACAGCACGACGTCACCTCAGCTGAAGGGCTTGAACACCATCATGAAGAGGATGATGGCGAGGTCCAGCATGATCAGCTGCGTGCCGCGTGCGGCTCTGCCGGCGAGGGCGATGAACTCAGGCGGCGGCCCAGGCGCCTGGCCGTCGGCAGGGGCGGAAGGTGGTCCAGAGGTCAGCTCGATCATGCGCTTCACGGTCGGCAGCTGGACGAACACGGAGAACGCCAGCGTGACCAGGAAGAGGACGATGGCGATCGCCAGCCAGGGTGTGATGAACGGATTCCAGCCTCGCGTCCACATCAGACCCAGGCCCATCAGGAAGACGAAGACCGCCCCGGGTTCGACCACCCGGACGACGATTCGCGCGCCAACGCGCAATGCGAAGTTGCCGTACATCGGTTCCCCGCCGGCCATGCCCCGGATCAGCGGGAGGACCGCGGTGGGCCCGAACGCCACGATGGCGCCGCCGATGTGCAGGTAGAGGAAGATCGTCCCCAGGAGCTCCACGCAATCCTCCTTGACGAAACGCGCACATACGCTACGTCGGGTCGTCAAGAACGCCTGAGCGCGAGGACTTCATGAACGGGAGCTTCGTCTCCAGCGCTGCGCCCGCCGTCGCCGCGCTGTAGTCAGGCGGCAGGAGGGCTTCGGGATCTGCGTTGCGGTAGATGAGGAACCAGCCGGGCGGCAGCTCGGCTCCGGCCGGATACCAGCCCTCCGCAAGGCGAAGGTCGGCAACGCCCGGCTCAAAAGTGGCTCCGAAGGCGCTGCTCCGCCTCCCATCCGTCAGGTCGAGCGCCTCGACCTGCCACAAACCCTGGTCGTGGTCCGCGCTCTCCGCGAGGACCAGCGGCCCACGAGGACCGGCGATCAGCTGCTTCGGGGCGAAGGGGTGGTCGGCCCCGCCGAGGGGCCAGCGCTCATCCGTTCGGAGATCGAGCACAAAGCCGTCACAGGTCGCCTGTGGGCAGTCACTGGAGCCGATGAGCAGGTTGCCCGCAATCCCGACGATGGTGTCCCCGACGTGGAAGTTCCGCCAGTCCAGGGGCTCGGACGTCCCGTCCGGATGGTACGCGAAGAACTCGCAGGCGGTCGGGCCGCAGTTGGCGAAGACGATCCAGTTGCCGTCGTCGGAGACGGCGAGCTGCGGGGGGTAGATCCTTTGGGCGGCGAGGGTGGCCATCGAGGTCGTCAGCTGGACCGCGGTCAGCGGGCGCGGCTGGCCGCCATTCGTCGGAATGGCCCACAGACCCTGGAAGGCCGACGTGCGGCGGTCGAAGAGCAGGTAGTAGGCGGTGGACCCGCTCGGGTCGATCGCCAGCCGAGCAATCAGAAGGCTGGTGGACGTCAGCTCGGTGTCCGCGCCCGTCCGGGTGTCCCCCACCATGAGATGCGCGGTCTTGCCGTCATCCACGACGTAAAGGACCCGACCGCCCGCCGGGCCGGCCGGGATCGGCCAGAACTCCCCGGCCATGCGCAGGGCGGGGATGTCGATGATGCCTTCCCAGCTCCCGGTGCTGGTCGAAATCCGCAGCGTGCTCCCGCAGCAGGGGGCCCGCTGATCGAGCGTCCAGAAGGCGAAGCCCTGCCCGTCGAGCGAGGACGGAACCGATGCCTCCGACGGCGCGACGGTGGGCCAGGGCACGGCGACCGATTGGGACGGGGTCGCAGTGGGCGTCGGCGCGAGCGTGGCGCTGGGGCCGACCGATGCGTGCGGGGACTGCGACGAGGTGCCCGCGGGACCGGTGATCTTGGGCAGCCCGCCCAGCGTTACCAGCGTGACGACCGCCGCGGCAGCGACCGTCGCCGTCCCCAGCATGGCTATCCGCAGCCAGCCAGCGTAGCGCTGGGCGAAGCGTCGCTCGAACTCATCGCGTGGCTCACTCATCGCTCAGCTCCACGCAATCCTCCAGTGACGAAACGCGCTCACACGCTACGACGAGTCGTCAAGAACGCTTGAGCGACTCCCGTACCATCTGGCCGTGCCTCCACTGCCGGTCGGGACCCTCACCTTCCTGTTCACCGATATCGAGGGGTCGACCCGCCTCCTGGAGCAGCTCGGCGCCCGATTCCCGGAGGCCCTCGAGGCGCACCACGCGATCCTTCGCGGGGCCATTGGCGCGAACCAGGGCCACGAGGTCTCGACCGAGGGCGACGCCTTCTTCGCTGTCTTCCCCTCGGCCGTCGACGCAGTCCGGTCCACTGTGGATGCGCAGCGGGCGCTGACCGAGGCGGAGTGGCCGGATGGGTTGCCGGTCCGGGTCCGGATGGGGCTCCACACCGGCGAGGGCGTGCTGGGCGGCGACAACTACGCCGGGGCGGACGTCAATCGGGCCGCGCGCATTGCCGCTGCCGGCCACGGGGGCCAGGTGGTCATCTCGGATGCGACGCGCGCCCTGGTGCAGTCGAAGCTGCCCGAGGGAGTCGAGCTGCGCGACCTGGGGGAGCATCGGCTCAAGGATCTGCGTGAGCACGAGCACCTCCACCAGCTCGTCATCCCCGGTCTCGCGGCGGACTTCCCCGCGCTGCGGACCCTCGACGTCTCGCGCACGAACCTGGTGGCGGCCGATACGCCGCTCATTGGCCGGGACCACGAGCTCGTCGAGCTGGCCGAGCTGCTCGCGCGCACCCGCCTGCTGACGCTGACCGGGCCGGGCGGGATCGGGAAGACGCGGCTGAGCATGGAGCTCGGCGGCCGAGCCCTCGACCGCTTCAGCGACGGCGTCTACTTCGTGGCCCTCGAGACGTTCGCGGAGCGGTCGCCCGCCGCGGTCGCCATCGGACAGGCGGTGGGCACCCGGGCAGCGGCCGAGCGCGATCCGGAGGAGGCGCTGATGGACCAGCTCTCGGCACGGGAGCTACTCCTCATCCTGGACAACTTCGAGCAGCTGGTCGGCGTCGCGCCGCTGGTGGCGCGGATGCTGGATGCCGCGGGCCAGCTGCGGGTGGTCGTCACCAGCCGCATCCCGCTGCACCTCTCCGGGGAACAGGAATATCCGGTCGCGCCACTCGGGGTGCCGGGTGCGGGGGAGCAGGGCGTTGAGGACCTGTCGCGGATCGACGCGGTGGCGCTTTTCGTCGAGCGCGCCCGGCTGATCCGGCCGGACTTTCGCCTGACCGATGACAACGCCGGCGCGGTGGCCGGCATCTGCCGCCGGCTCGACGGGCTGCCGCTGGCGATCGAGCTGGCCGCGGCACGCATCAAGATCTTCTCGCCGCCGATGATGCTGGCGCGCCTGGAGGCGTCCCTCCCGCTGCTCGGCGGCGGGAGCGTGGATCTGCCTGCCCGGCAGCGCACCCTGCGCGGGGCGATCGACTGGAGCTACCAGCTGCTGAGCGAGCCGGAGCAGGCCCTCTTCCGGCGACTCTCTATCTTCTCCGGTGGCTGGACCGTCGACGCGGCCGAGCAGGTGGCGATCCTGGATCCGGCCACCGACCTGGAGATCTACGAGGGCCTGAGCGCGCTCGTCGACCAGAGCCTGGTTCGACCACCGGCCGATGGCCCGGGGGAGCCGCGCTTCGAGATGCTCCAGCTGATCCGGGAGTATGCCGCCGAGCGCCTGGCCGAGACATCCGAAGCGTCGGTCGTCGCCCGCCGCCACGCCGAGTGGTTCCTGGCGCTCGCCGAATCGGCCGCTCTGGCGCTCGAGGGAGGGACCGGGGTCGAGTGGCTCGACCGGCTGGCCGCGGAGCACGACAACGTGCGCGCCGCGCTCCGCTGGGCGGTCGACAACGGCGAGCGGGAGATCGGACTGCGGGTCTCCACCGCCATCTGGCGCTTCTGGCAGCAGCGCGGGCACCTCGGTGAGGGTCGGACCTGGTTCGATCGGCTCATGCCGGGCGCCGAGGAGGCTGATTCGGTGGACGCGGGCGTGCTCGCGGCGGCGCACACGGCCGCGGGCGGCATCGTCTACTGGCAGAGCGACCTTGACCAGGCCGAGGCGCACTACACCGCAGCCCTCGAGCTCGACCGCCGGCGTGATCGCGCGGACCGCATCGGCGACGACCTGTACAACCTCGCCTTTGTCGCGATGCTGCGATTCGACGTCGATACCGCACGGGACCGCTTCGCGCAAGCCGCAGACATGTTTGCCGCAGAGGGACAGGCGGACCGCCTCGCCGACTCGACCGCTGCGCACGGCGCGCTGGAGTTCCGAGCGGGCAATCTGGAGAAGGCCCTTGAACTCCTCGAGGAGGGACGCCGCCTGCACCAAGAGCAGGGCAACCGCGCCCGCGCCGCCGACAACACCATGGTGCTGAGCAACATCTACCTGCGCCTGGGCGAGGTCGAGAGGGCGCGCGAGTACCTGCGCGAGGTGACCTCTTCCATCAGGGAGATGCGGGATGTCGCGCGATTCCCGCTCGCCCTGGACATCGCGGGCGCACAGGCCATGAGCGAGGGGCGTCCGGCGGACGCGCTTCGGCTCCTCTCGGCGGCGGAGTGGAGGCGAGCTCAGGTCGGCAGCGGGACTCCGACCTTCGTCGTCGAGACGGCTGACGTGATCGCCGAGGCTCGCGCCGCGCTGGAGCAGCAGGGTGCCGCGGACGAGGCGGACAGAGCCTGGGCAGAAGGGGAGACCCTGGACGACGACGCGCTGGCCGCTCTCATCGGCTGAACTCGGCTCATCTGGCGGCGGATCGGCAGCCACGGGGTGTTCCGTCGGCCGTGTCGAAAGCGCCACGCGAAGTACCCTTCCATGTTGACAGGATTACGGGAAATCGGCAATACTGCGGCAATGACCAGTGCCCGTACGGTGCAGATCCGGGGTCGTGGGACGCTGACGCTGCCGGCCAGGATCCGCGAGCGATACGACCTGGCGGACGGTGATCCGCTGACCCTGGTCGACCTTGACGGCGCAATCCTGCTCTCGCCGAAGACGAGTGTGGCGGACAAGCTTTCTGCGGAGATTCAGTACCTGATGACTGAGGCCGGACTGAGTCTCGACGAGTTGCTCGGCGGACTGCGCGAGGAGCGGGCGCGGTACCACGCCGAACGCCTTGAGC
>Ga0326597_10014955_pt1 | contig 10158 bp, 7 predicted proteins | sample RVTome_12_FD_203789 | JGI IMG/M metagenome (GOLD analysis project Ga0326597, IMG submission 203789) | Soil microbial communities from uranium-contaminated site in the Upper Colorado River Basin, Wyoming, United States - RVT100D185 | ecosystem: Environmental > Terrestrial > Soil > Contaminated >...
GGTGACGCTCCCCCGGGGATCGGTCACCGTCAGGAGGTTGCCGTTGGGGTCGTAGCCCAGGACCGTCGTGCCGTTGAGCGGATCCACGGTGCTGGTCAGGCGGTTCAAGGCATCGTAGCTGAACCGGATACTCCGCCCGAGGGGATCCGTCTGGACGATCAGGCGCGAGACCGCGTCATACCCCCGCTGGACGGTGCGGGTGAGCGGGTCGGTGAGGCTGACGAGATCGCCCTCGGTGTTATATGCGAAGCTGGTGGTCTGGTCTAGGGGATCCGTGGCGGAGAGGGGTTGACCAAAGGAGTTGTAGGTGAACCGGGTCTTGAGCCGCTCCGCCTCGGGCTGCGTGTTCTGCTCGGGATCGGTGATGGCGATCAGGTTCCCCTGGCCGTCGTACTCAAAGGTGGTGGTATTCCCCAGGGGGTCCACGCTACTCGTCACCTGGTTGAACGTGGCCTCGTAGGTGAAGCTCTGGGTGTGATTCAACGCGTCCGTGACGCTCGAGACATTCCCGGTCGCATCGTTGCTGTACCGGGTAATCCGCCCTAAGGGGTCGTTGACGCTGAGGAGGAGGTTGGTCCCGGCCTCTCGCTCGTAGGTAATCGTCTGGCCGAGGGCGTTGACTTGACTCGTGAGGTAGCCCTGCCCGTCGAAGTGGGAGGTCGTGGGCTTGCCCCGGGGATCGACCAGGACGGTGGAGACCACGATGGCGATGGAGGCCGGGCCGGTGCAAGGGGCCTGCGTGATAGGCCCGCCGGCCGCGGCCTCGGATAAGAGCTGCTGGCGCTCGGGGAGGGTGGCAATATCCGCAGTGAGGTAGTAGAAAGTGGAACGTCCCCCGTCGGCCTGCTCCTGCTGGCAGACCCGGCTGTTGACATCGTAGGTGTTCCGGAGGAAGACGATCCCCCGGGGGTCGGTGATGCTCGTCATCCGGTGCTGGGCATCGTAGGTGTAGCGGGTGATGCCCCCGGCGGGGTCGGTCACCGCGACCAGGCGCTCGTCGCTGTCGTACTCGTACAGGACGGTGCGCCCCAGGGGATCCCGGACACTCGTCGCCCGGTCCCGGAGGGCCGCCACCCAGGAGATCTCCAGGGAGCGGCCGGCCGGCTCCCGGAGGGTGGTCGGATTGCTGTTGAACTGCCGCCCGATGTAGACCTCGTTCCCCACCCGGTCCCGGGCCCGGCTCTGCACTCCCGAGACGTCAAACACGAGCGCGGTGCCATCCTTGAACCGCAGGGTCTTGGTGTTGTCCGCATTGACCGTGATCCGGGCGCCCCGGAAGAATGGGACCTCGGTGTTGAGATAGGTCCCGTCCGGTTGGCGGGCAAACTGGGTCTTGGCGTTTCCGGCGCTGATATAGGTGAAGACGTCGGAACTGGTGGCCTCCAAGTAGTCGTCATAGGTGAGGGTCGTCCCTCTTCCGAAGGGCCCCCGCAGCGCCTCGCCCGAGCGGTAGGTCCGGGTCAGGAACACGGGGAGCCGGCCCGGGACCACCAGATCGGTCTTGGCGAGCAGGAAGATGCCCGTGGAGAGGTCCACCGGATCCGCGCCTGAGGCCCCTTGCCCCGGCCGGGGCGTGGGGCTAGGCGCCTGGGCATCCCCCCGCTGCGGGCCGTAGCCGGCCGCCCCGCAGCAGAAGCTGGGGAGGCCGACCCCGGGGTCACTCCGGATGATCCGGCCATCGGCACTCACTGTCCCGGTCCCGGCCTTCCGCCAGGCATTCGGGCCCACCCCCGGGAGGGGGGATTCGGCGAAGTACCAGAGGTCCGCCTTCGCGCCCGGCTTCAGGCCCAGGTCGTTCGGGGCCTCGAAGGGGATGGGCTGGGTGGCGATCCCCCCGCCCCGCTTCCCGAAATAGAACATGTAGATGGTCCGGCCGCCCATCTCGGAGGGGACTGGGGGGACCGGGAGCCGGTCGATCGGGACGGGGCGAATCGAGACCTTGGTGTTGGGCTGCCCGTCCCAGCCGATGATCTGGGCGCCGGCCGGGATGCGCAGCCTGACCCCCGGGAGTTCCGGATCGGCGGCGACCGTCTCCTGGCCCGAAGCGATCGGCGTGAAGTGGCTGGCTTTCTGCCGGTGGAGATGGGGCACGTAGTGAAGCTGGGTCACCCCGTGGGGGCGGATCTTCACCGTGACCGGGATGGTGGGGTATCTTGCCGAGGCGGTGCTCGCCGTCTCGCCATCCACCAGGATGAGCTGGTCCCCCGCCGGAGGATCCTCGAGGCGGAAGTGCCCCGTGGCGTCGGTGGCGGCTCGGAGCTCCCGGGTGCCCAGCGGCATCACGATGGTGACCCCGGGGAGGGGCCGGCGCTCCGTATCGAGAATCCGGCCGGCGAGCGCCGTGCTGCCCTGCGAGGCTGACCTCTGAGGCGCTGGCACGGTGCTCGGGCCGGCGGCGCTCGCGCTGGCTGTGGGGGCGGCCGCCTGCGCGCTGCTTCCCCGTTGGTCTGTCGCTTGGGACGGGGCCGTAGACGCCGATGCCGCAGTTAGGACAGTGAGCCGCGCGCTGGCCACGAGGCCGTCGGCGTGGGTGGCCGTGACTGTCGTCGTGCTCGTGACCGTGGCCGTGATCGTGGTGGTGCCCGGACTGAGGCCCGTGGCGAGACCGCCGGGGAAGGTGATGGTCGCGACGGCCTCGTCGCTGCTCGCCCACGCGCCCGTCCCCGTGAGGTCCTGGGTCGTCCCGTCGGTGTAGGTCCCCGTGAGGGTGAACGCCTGGGTCTGCCCCGTGGGGATGGTCGGGGCCGGGGGCGTGAGGGTGAGGCTGACAAGGGCCGCGGCCGTGACCGTGACCGTCGCCTGCTGGCTGGTCCCGTGCAGGGAACCCGCGGTGATGATCGCACTCCCCTCGCTGCGGGCGAGGACCGGGAACAGCGCGGAGCGCTCCCCCCCGGGGACCGTGACGCTGCCGGGCACCTCGACGCTTAGCGGGTCACTGCTGGCGAGCGGGACGACCGTCGGCGTGGAGACGGAGGGACCCATAGACACGGTGATGATCCCCGTCTTGCCCTTGGGGAGGCTGAGGCTGCTCGGGCTGAGCATGGTCACGGTGGGCGGCAGCTCGGTCACCGTCACGCGGCTCTGGGCCTCCGTCCCATTCAGCGGCCCGACGGTGAGGGTCGTCACGCCAGGGGCCAAGCCCGTCGCCGGCACGGGGGCGGTGAGGCTGCCCGCGGGCACCGTGACGGTCCCCGGGCCGCTGGCGAGGCCCGGGGGCGCGAGGGCGACGGGGACGACCGTCTCCGTGGGCTGGGCCGCATTGAGGCTGAGCGTGAACGTCGCGGTAGCCCCCACGACGAGGCTGCCGGAGGGCGGGAGTAGCTCTGCGACCGTGGGCGGCGGCGGGAGCACCTGGAGGGTCACACTCCGGCTCGTGCCATGCACGGGGCCCGCGATAAGACTCGCCGCCCCCTGCGCCAGGGCGGCCACGTCAAACTCCACGCTGAGGCTATGGGCCGGCACGGTGACCTCGGCGGGCGCCACGAGGACGCCTGAGGGTTCCATGCTGAGGGAGACAGGCGTCTCGGTGAGTTGGCTGGCATTGAGGGTGAGCGTGCAGAGGGCGGTAGCGCTTGCCGCGAGGCTGGTGGGGCAGGTCAAGGCCTGGACCGTCGGGGGCGGCGGCACGACCTCGATGGCGGCGGTCGCGCTGCTCCCAGCGAGCGAGGCGGTGACGGTGGCCAGGCCCCGGCGCAGCCCAGTCACAGGGAACGAGGCGGTCAGGGTGTTAGCGGGGACCGTCACCCGATCGCCCGGCAGGCCCACGATGGCGGCATTGCTCGTGCTCAGCAGCACCTCGGTGGCGGTCGGCTGGCTGGCGTTCAGGGTGAGCGTCAGGGTCCCCGTGCTCCCTTCGGCCAGGGCGAGGCTGGGCGGGAGGAGAGAGACGATGGTGGCCGGGACCACGACCACGGTCACCTGGCTCTGGGCCGCACTGCCGCTGAGCGCGGCCGTGATCGTGGCCGTGCCCGGGCTGACGCCGTAGACGGCGAAGGTGTGGCTACGCTCCCCCGCCGGGACCGTGACCGTGCCCTCGGGAGGGAGTCCCACCACCCGCAGATCGCTGGTGCTGAGCTGCACGAGCGTCTCGGTGGCCTGGACCGTGCTGAGGGTGAGCGTCAGGCTCCCCGAGGCCCCCCCGGGGTGATCTGGAGGGTGGTGGGCAGCAGGGTCGCCACCCTGGGGGGCGGGACCGGGCCGAAGAGGACCTCTTCGGCCGCCAGGGCCGGGGGCGGCAGTAGGAGTGGAAGCAGGAGGATTGGAACGAGCAGGACGAGGCGCAGGATGGAGTGAAGTCCCGTCGGAAGGATCTCCCGTCTTGGCATAGGCCAGTCCCCCGTCGGAAAGCGACCGCATCATGGTGCCGATTCTGAGTTATCGATAATGTGCGCCGCGGCTCCCGCGGGGACAAGTGTCATTTTCGGACAAAAAACTCTCAATTTCGGACATCAGGCCGCCGGTGAATCCGGGCCTGTTCCGTCCCGATTCTTCGGCCTGACGTGAGCGAGGCGATACTCTGAGGGCGTGACCCCGAAGCGGGACTTGAAGAGCCGCCGGAAGCCCCCCGGCTCCGGGCAGCCGACCTGCCGCCCAATCTCCTGAAGACCGCGGGCAGTCGTGAGCAGCAGTTCGGCCGCGCGGGCGAGCCGGGCCTCGGTCAGGTAGCGCCCCGGGGTCTTCCCGTACACCTCAAGGAAGCGCCGCCGCAGGTGCCGCTCGGTCCAGCCCATCCGCCGGGCCAGGTCGTCCAGCTTGATGTCCTTTTCGAGATGCGTGTCCAAGTAGTGGCGGATGTGCGCCAGCGGATCGGCCGGCACCCCATCCCGGGGCACAAGCCGCGCCACGGCCTCGTGGAGCTGGTGCAGGTCCACCGGCTTCTTCAGGTACCCATCCACCTTCGCCCAGACGGCGCGGATCGCCAGCTCCTCGGTGCTGTGGCCTGTGAGAATCAGGATGCGGGCAGCCGAGTGGGCGCGGAACGGCGCGACGAGGTCGAGGCCGTTCTCATCCCCTAGCATGATATCGAGCACGATCGCTTCGATCGGGTGGGTCCGCAGGATCCCGGACGCCTCATTCCCGGTGGCGGCAGTGTGGACGCGGTAGGTCCTCTGCAATGCGGTGGCCGCGGCTTCGAGAAGAGCCAGGTCGTCGTCCACCACGAGCACGTGAGGAACCGACGCGGAATGGCTGGCGATCACAGAGGCCCCCCTGTCCATGGGAACCCGGTGCCATCGCGGGCCTTGTCCACAGGCTTCCCCTGGGATCTCGGACCATCAGCCGAAGATTCCCCGTTCGTAGTCGCGGTTCTGAGTGGTGGTGAGCTTCCCCACCGCGGAGAGGTGCGGAAGCTGCCCGTGGGAACACCGCGGGTGGACCTGGACAAAGGTAGCCAAGGGAGGAGGGGGAGGCAATCGCGAAGGGGGCAAAGGCACATTGTCTCTAGCTCCATGCAAACCTATTTCAATTCCAATCGTTCGAATGAGTGGCCAGGGCGCGCGGACCGCTCGCGCTGCGACGCCGATCGGCGCGGGGGAGAATCTGTGGTGGCGACGACCCACTGGACTTTGAGGAACACTCGGGCATAGTCAGCAAGACGGGCGGGTGACGGGTGCAGCGGTGCAGGCGCTGGCGCGCGCTTGCAGGTCGGCCCATTCGCGTTCGACGTCTCGCTGGATTGCCGCCATCCTCTCCGAATCCAGATGGCTGAACCGGCCCTGCAGCGTCAAATACTCTGCCACAGGCCGAGGGCGTGACGGAACATACGTGAGCCTCGGGCGGGCGCCCGCCTCGATCTCGACCAGGGGGAAGACACAGGTCTCGACCGCCAGTCGTGCCAAGCGGATGGTCAGATCCGGCTCGTATCTCCACCCCGAGGGGCACGGGGCCAGGATGTGCAGGAAGCGCAGGCCCCGGATCGCCTGGGCCCTGGCGACCTTGGCCGTCAGGTCCTCGGGAAAGGCCACCGAGGCGGTTGCCGCATAGGGAATGCGGTGCGCGGCCAGGATGCCCAGGATGTCCTTCTTGGGCCGCCCCTTCGGACTGGAGCTGGGTGTCGTCGTGGTCCAGGAGCCGACCGGGGTGGCCGAACTCCGCTGAGCGCCGGTGTTCATGTACGCCTCGTTGTCGTAGCAGACGTACAGGAAATTCTCATTGCGTTCGGCCGCGGCGGAAAGTGCCTGGAAGCCGATGTCGAAGGTGCCCCCGTCTCCCGCCCACACGACCACGGTCGTATCCTGCCGCCCCTGAGCATCCAGGCTGGCCCGCACGCCGGTCGCCACCGACGCCCCCGTCTCGAAGGCCGTGTGGAGCATCGGCACCCCCAAGGACGAATAGGGGAAGACCCCGTCCACGACCGCGGCGCAACAGGCGGGCATCACGAGGACGGTGTCCCGCCCGAGGATCTGGAGGGCCAAACGCATGGCCACGCGTTCCCCGCAGCCCGCGCAGGCCATGTGCCCTGGGTGCAGAAGGTCCGGTCCCGGCAGCCGCTCAGTCATCTTTCTTCTCGTCGTGCTGATCGCCCATTGGTCATTGGTCATTTATTTCCGCACCCCCACCCAGTGAATCTCGCCCTCCGATCGGGCGTCCCGGACCTGGTCTATCGCCCCCGCGATGACATCACGCGTGATATCACGACCACCCAGGCCGGCGACAGCGCCAAAGAGCTCCGGATGTTGCTCCAAGGGATACAGGGCCGACCGCACCTCCTGCGCCAGGATGCCGCCGTGGCCGCAGGATGGTTTCCGCTCCGTCGGTCCGGTATGCCTCGAGCAGCGCGGAGCGTCGTCCGAACACGCGCCCGAACTCTTCGCCCACCTCGGGGATGACCAGCTTGGCCAGCTCCATGGCCTGCTGGAGCTTGTAGCGGAATTCCATGTACACGTCCATGCCTGTCCCCCCATGGAAGGTGTGGGGGTCGTCGGGGTCCAGCTTGACCTTCGATCGGTACGGCGGAAGAAACCGGGCCACCTCGTCGTGCGTGGGAACGCACACTGCCTCGTAGGTGTGGGACAGGTAGAAGCCCTCCAGGCAGACCATCACCGGCACCAGCACCGTCTCCGCGATCCGGTAGGCCTGGAGGATCGTGTCCAGGACCTCCTGGTTGCCTCGCAATACAGTTGGATCCAGCCGGTGTCCCGTTGAGCCAGGCTGTCGGTCTGATCCGGCCAGAGCACCCAGGGCGCTGCCAGCGCCCGATTCACATTCGCCATGACAATGGGCAGGCGCGCCCCAGAGGCCCAGTGGAGCAGTTCGTGCATCAGCGCCAGGCCCTGGGAGCTGGTGGCCGTGAAGGTGCGGGAGCCGGCTGCGGCCGCCCCGATGCACGTCGCCATGGCCGAGTGCTCCGACTCGACCATGATGAAGCGCGCGGGAATCTCCCCGCAGCCGCAGGCCTCGGCCAACCGTTCGGCGATAGACGTCTGCGGCGTGATCGGATAGGCCGCGATCACCGCTGGCCTTGAGAGACCCACCGCTATGGCGACCGCATCATTTCCTGAAACGACCTTATTGGTCATTGGTCATTGGCTCATTGGTCATTCACGTGACGGCGACCATGGTAATCACGTGCCGCGGGCATTCGCGGGCACAGATGCCGCAGCCTTTGCAGTACTGATCCAGCACGTCATACGTATCCGGGGTCTGGTTCCTGCGGATCGCCACATCGGGGCAGAAGACCAGACAGTTGTCGCACCCCGTGCACACACCACAGTTGAAGCACCGCCCGGCCTCGGTCCAGACCTGCCCCTCATCCCATCCGCCGATGACCTCCGCCATGCTGTGCCGCCTCGTTTCACCGGGCAGCTCGGGGACGGGAACTTGCCGGGCCGGCGGAAAGTACAGCAGATTCACATTCCCGATCTGGATCGCCAGGGCCGCGCTGTCCGACTTCTCCAGCGATTCTCCGTTGAGAACCCGGTGGATTCCCGACGCCGCCCGTTTCCCGCCCCCGATCGCATCCACCACGCGCGCGGCACCGGAGCTGACATCGCCCGCGGCGAAGACCCTGCTCCCGCGAAGTCGCCCCCACCCGTCAACTTCGAGCCGGCCGGTCTGCGCCAAACTGTTTGGCAAGAACCCGAGATCGGCCTCCTGGCCGATAGTCTGAATCACGGTGTCCACTGGCAGTACGAGGGGCGAACCACCCACCGGCTCGAAGCGAACGGCACCATCCGGCTCGCGCCCGAGGAACCGGACACGCCTGAGGCTCAAGCCGGTGATCCGTCCGTCGGCTACGGCGGGCCGCTCAACGGCGAACCCGCAGTGAAATTCCACCCCTTCACTCGCGCCGGCGGCAACCTCTTCGGGATGGGCTGGCATGACTTCGAATGGCTCAACGCATACCACGGCCGCGTGGGCCGCCCCGAGACGGAGGGCACTTCGGGCCACGTCAATGGCGACGTTCCCCCCGCCGATGATGACTACCCGCCGCCCCACTTCGAGGGAAGGGACGCCCTCTGCCACCCGCCGCAGAAACTCCAGGCCATCATGCAGGCCTTCCACCCCGTTGCCGATGTCCAGAAGCCGGCGGCTTCGCGGGAGGCCCGTGGCGACCAGGATCGCCTGGTACTTTTCCAGGCCCTTCCAGGGGATGTCCCGTCCGACCGCAAGGCCCGGGCAGATTTTGACGCCATGCGCCTCCAGCCGCGCGATCTCCCGGCGCAGGATATCCCGGGGGAGCCGGTAGGGCGGAATCCCCCACCGCAGGATCCCGCCTGGTTCCGGGAGCGCCTCGAAGACCGTGACGGGGTAGCCGCGGCGGGCGAGGTGGTAGGCGGCGGAGAGGCCGGCCGGCCCCGCTCCGACAACCGCGATCTGTTCCCTCCGCCGGGTCGCCGGAGCATCCATCGTGAGGCCATGCGACAAGCCGTAATCGCCCAGGAACCGTTCCACGGCGTGGATGGCCACCGGCTCATCGTGCTCGCCGCGGTTGCAGGCGGTCTCGCAGGGATGGTAGCAGACCCGCCCCATGACCGAAGGAAGCGGGTTGTCCTCCATGATGAGGCGCCAGCCTTCCTCGTACCGCCCGCGCTGCGCTGCCCGCAGGTAGCGGGCGATGTTCTCGCCGGCAGGACACCCGTGTTGGCACGGCGCAGGCTTGTCCTGGTAGAGGGGGCGGACCGACTTCCATCCCCCGGTCAGGTTGACCTCGGTGCTCGCGGTGGAAAACGCCAGGGGGGGCATCTCCGCCACCGGGCCGATGGCCACCCGTCCGTCCTTTCCCGGCCGGGGAACGACGAGATCCAGGCACCCTGCTTCGCGGGCCAGGTCTTCACGCGTCTTCACGGCGTGCTTCCTATTGGGGTTGGGCAGCGTACATGATCAAAGGCCAGCCGCGCCGCTTCCAGATTTGCCTCGACCTTGGCCGGGACGATCTCCGAAATCGCTGCGAGGACATGAGCCAGGTCCGCCAGCCCGCCGATGCGAGCGACAGCGCCCAGCATAGCGGTATTGACCATGGGCATGGCCCGCATTCCCAGGCCCAGGCCCGCCGCGATCCCGCTGGCGTCCACGCTATACACCGTGAACTTCTGGAACGAGGGCGGAAGTGTTGCCCCTTCGGGCGAGTTCACCAGGATCCAGCCGTCGGACCTGAGCCCGAAGGCGACATCCACGATCTTTGGCAGCGTCTGGTCCAGGAGGATGGCGCCGTGAGGCTGATACACCATCTGGCGCAATCGGATGGGTGAATCGTCCACCCGGACGAAGGCCACCATCGGGGCCCCGCGACGCTCGGCCCCGTACACCGCAAAGGCCTGGGCGTGTCGTCCGGCCTTGTGGGCTGCGGTGGCCAGCATGGTGGAGGCACTGACCGCCCCCTGCCCGCCCCGTCCGTGAATCCGAATCTCGATCATCGTGAAGAAGATTCCTGAGGCAGTGTGGCGTAGGGAGGGGGCTTGTCCCCCTCCGGTTTCAAGGGCGGAGGGCCACAAGGGCCCTCCCTACGAGAATCTTCTTTTCTCCCCTGAGGGGAGAAGGCAAGGATGACGGGTGCGAGGTTTTGCGAGGTGGCGTAGTCGCGTCCTCGATGAAAAGCCTTCAGGTTTTGGTCGAGGACCTCCGGCGCGGTGAACCGGCTGCCGATCGCGGCTTCCCAGTGTTCTACGGAGAGGGGCAGAACGGCGGCGGCGGCCCCGATCAGGATGGTCCCGGCCAGAC
>Ga0326597_10014956_pt1 | contig 10158 bp, 11 predicted proteins | sample RVTome_12_FD_203789 | JGI IMG/M metagenome (GOLD analysis project Ga0326597, IMG submission 203789) | Soil microbial communities from uranium-contaminated site in the Upper Colorado River Basin, Wyoming, United States - RVT100D185 | ecosystem: Environmental > Terrestrial > Soil > Contaminated >...
GTAGACGGTGTAGAGCGGGCCGGTGAAGAGCCCCGGCTGCTGGCCGCTGGTGACGGCCAGCGCGCCGGGTGAAAGCAGCCGCGCCAGCTGCCGCTCGCGCCCGGGAGAGAGGACGAACGCTGCCGTCAGCGCGGGATCGAGCGCCCCGGAACGCGGCGCCGGCGCTTCGAGGGGGTGCTCGAGCGGCGTGGCGACGAAGCGCAGGCTCATGCGGCCTGCCCGAGGAGGATCGTCCGGGGGGAGTCGGAGCGCAGCGGGGAGGCGTCGTAGTCGCCGAACCGGTGTCGCACCGAGACGCCGGCAGCGGCCAGCATCGTGGCGATCTCGTCGGCGCCGAACAGGCGAACCCGCTCGGTGAATCGGCGCCCGCCAGCCGCCTCGATCGTCTTGCAGACGTAGCGACCGTCGGGCGAGACCGAGCGGGTGACCCGGACCTCGGCGCCGTCGAGCCGCTGCGTCTCCCGCGCGACCAGCCGGGCGCGCACCGCCGGCGCATTCAGGAAGTCGATCACGAACCATCCCCGCGGCCTGAGCGTGGCGACCATCTGCCGCAGCGCCGCCGCGTGCTCGGCGTCCAGATCGAAATACCCGAAACTGGTGAAGAGATTGACCGTCAGGTCCATCGAGCCGCCACGGACGGGCAGCGCCCGCAGATCGGCCCGGACGAGCGGGGCGCCGGTCACTCCGCGTGCGGCGCGCAGCAGCGCCGCCGAGAGGTCGAGCCCGACGCAGCGCGCGCCGGCGGCCTCGAACGCACGCGCGTGGCGACCTGCGCCGCAGGCGACGTCGAGCACCCGCCACCCCGGCATGAAGCCGACCCGCCCCAGGATGAGCGCCACCGCCCGCTCCGCCTCGGCGAGGTCGCGATGGGGATAGAGCTGCAGGTACTCCTCACCGAACCACTCCTCGAACCATTCGGTCATCCGCCGTCACCGGCGCCCTTGTGGTACGGCTCCCCCCGCAGGATGGTGCACGCGCGGTAGAGCTGCTCGGCCACCACGACCCGCGCGAGCTCGTGCGGCAGCGTCAGCGGGCCCAGGCTCCACCGCTCCGACGCGCGGGCGATGAGGGTGGGCGCGAGGCCGTGTGACCCGCCGATCACGAGAACGACCGGCCGCCCATCGAGCGTCCACCGCTGCAGCCGCCGGGCGAGCTCCTCGCTGCTCCAGGCGGCTCCCTGGCGGGCGAGCGCTACCAGACGCGAGCCGGCCGTCAGCTGGGCCAGGAGGCGGCGCTCCTCGTCGGCCCGCTGTGCCTCGACGGTCGGGGCCCGGCTCGCTTCCCTGACCTCCACCTCCCGGAGCCGGAGGTAACGCCCGAGGCGCCGGACGTAGTCGTCGCACGCCGCCCGGTAGCTCGGACGCAGCTTTCCAACGGCCAGGAGCACGATCTCCACCCCGGCGCGCAACCTAGGCGTACATGCCGCGCAGGCGATGCACCGCCGCCACCCGCTCGATCGCCAGCATATACGCTCCGATCCGCATGTTGGTCCCGTGCTTCCCGGCCATGGCCGCCACCTCCTCGAACGACCGCACCATGATGCGCTCCAGGCGCTGGTTCACGGTTTCCTCGTCCCAGAAGTAGCCGCCGCGGTCCTGCACCCACTCGAAGTAGCTCACGGTCACCCCGCCCGCGTTCGCCAGGATGTCGGGGATGACGAAGACGCCGCTCTCCTCGAGGATCTTGTCCGCGTTCGCGGTTGTGGGACCGTTCGCTCCCTCGCAGATGATCCGGGCCCTGACGTCGCGCGCGTTCTGGCTGGTGATCACGTTCTCGAGCGCGGCGGGCACGAGCACCTCGCACTCAACCGTCAGCAGCTGGTCGTTGCTGATGTGCTGCGCCTCCTTGTACTCGCTCAGGAATCGGTGCTGCCTGACATGCTGCTGCAGCTCCTTGATGCGGAGGCCCTTCGGATTGTAGACCCCGCCCGACTTGTCGCTCACCGCCACCATGGTGAGGCCGAGCTCCTCCATGAGCTGCGCCGCGATCGAGCCGACGTTCCCGAATCCCTGCACCGCCACCCGGGTCCCGGCGATGGGCATGCGCAGCTTCCTGAGCGCCTCGCGGGTGACGATCATGCAGCCGCGGCCCGTGGCCTCGCGTCGGCCCAGCGAGCCGCCCATCTCGACGGGCTTGCCGGTCACCACCGCGGTGACGGTGTGGCGCTTGTGCATGGAATAGGTGTCCATGATCCACGCCATCATCCGCTCGTTGGTGTTCACGTCCGGCGCGGGCACGTCGGAGTCGGGTCCCAGAGTTTCGATGATGGCGGAGGTATAGCGGCGGGTAATGCGTTCGAGCTCGGCGTTCGAGAGGACGGCGGGGTCGCACACCACGCCACCCTTGGAGCCCCCGAACGGGATATTGACCACCGCGCACTTCCACGTCATCCACGCCGCCAGCGCCTTCACTTCGTCCAGGGTCACGTTCAGGTCGAACCGGATGCCGCCCTTGGCCGGCCCGCGGCTGGTATTGTAGAGCACGCGGTAGCCGGTCAGGACGTCCACTTCACCGCTGTCGCGCAGGAACGGCACGGCGACGATGATCTGCTTCTCCGGGGTCCGCAGCACCTTGTAGAGCCCGGGATCCAGGTTCAGCCGCTGGGCCGCGTAGTCGAAGCGGGACATCATCGCCTCGAACGGATTCTCTTCGTTGAGGAAGGTGTCCTTCTCCTGGCGGATGACGAAAGGCGAGGGGCGGCTCGTGGTGCTCATAGATAGAATGTCCGGGTGTTCCGAGGGTAAGCTACAGGCTTTCCACCGGGGTGACGACGGCGTCAAGCACGGCCGCGATCCGGTCGCCGCCCACTTCCCAGCTCAGGTCGAGCAGCGCCACGAGCGGCTCGGGGACGGCGGCGGGCCACCGGTCGCGCAGCTTCACGGCGTCCTTCTGGGTGATCACGACATGGTCCGCGCGGCGGGCGGCGTGCGCCAGCCAGGCGACGTCCTCGTCGCGGTAGTCGTGATGGTCTTTCCAGGTGGCCACCTGCACGGCGGCCCCCGTCGCCTTGGTCTGCGCCACGAATGCGTCGGGGTCGGCGATGCCGGAGGCGGCCACCACCCGCTTTCCCGCCAACGTGCCGGCCGGCCGGCGGATTCCACTGACCAGGCCTTCCAGGGTCCCCAGGCCGAGGTGGGCCACGGCGATCGGGCCACGCACCCGGCCTTCGAGTTGCTGCGCGAGCCCCAGGGCGGCCTCGGGCGTGGCCCGTTTCCGGGTCACGATCACCGCATCGGCGCGGTCGAGCGCGGCCCACCCCTCGCGCCAGGGTCCGGCGGGCAGCGGCCAGCGGACCGCCCGGGTGGTTTCGGCGCTCATCACGAGAATGTTGAGGTCGCGATGCACGTCGAGCCGCTGGTACGCGTCATCGAGCACCAGCACCTGGGCCCCGTTCGCGAGCGCGCGCTCCGCCCCCGCCGCGCGATCCGGATCGGCCACGACCACCGCCTCCGGCACGGAGTGCTGGTGCACCAGCACCTCGTCGCCTCCGTAGCCGCGGAGCAGGATTCCGGGCCGCAACCCGCGCTCGACGTAGTGGCGGGCGATCCAGATGGCGATCGGGGTCTTGCCGGAGCCACCGACGGTCAGGTTGCCCACCGCCACCGAGGGCAGCGGGAGATCCCGCACGGGGAACCAGCCGCGACGATAGGCCAGTCGTCGCGTGTGCATGGCCAGGTGCCAGAGCCCCGCTACCGGCAGCAGCGCGAGGCGGGCCAGGCGCGCGTCCGGCCGGCGGCTGGTCCACAGCCAGCGGATCACCCGATGGGTGTCACCTCGGCGGCTCAACCCTCGCGCTCCACGAGTTCGCGCAGCCGTTCCTCCGCGTCGGCCAGCCCCGCCGCGAGACCCGCGTCGCCGGCCGGTACCTCGAACGGACGTCCGTAGCGAATTTGCACGCGGGCGCCGGGCTTGGGGATCAGGAATCGATCCCAGGAATGTAACCGCCAAGCCCGATCCGCCTCGGCGTGAAGCGGCACGATGATCCCTCCCCCGCGTTGGGCCGCCGCGACCACGCCGGGCTTGAGCTCCCGGCGCGGGCCCCGCGGTCCGTCGGGCGTGAAGGCAACCGCGTTGCCGGCTTGCAGCTCGCGCACGGCGCCCAGCAGCGCCCGGGCGGCGCCGCGCGTGCTCGAGCCCCGGATGGTGCGGTAGCCCAGCGAGGCGGCAAAGTCGGCCAGGTACTGCCCGTCCCGCGCCTCGCTCACCACGATGGCGATCGACTGCCGCCGGTGGTGCCAGAGGAGCGGCAGGAGCGCCTCGTGCCACAGCAGGAACACGTGCGGACGCCGGCCTTCGTAGAGCGGCCGCCAGCGCGCCTCGTCCACCGTGCTGATCCGCCACGAGGCGGCCAGGGTGCGCAGCGCGGGGCCGGCGAGGAGGCGCACCGCGGCCGGCGGAACCTTGAGCCTCACACGCCCAGCAGCTCGTCCGCGAGCGCCACGACCCGGGTGGTGGCGCCGGGCGCCCCCAACCGCTGGCGCACGAGCGCGAGCCCTTCGCGCTGGGCAAGCGTGCGCGGATCGCGCGGATCGAGCAGCGGGCGCAGCGCCTCCGCCAGCGGGCCGGCCTCCGCCCGGTGCTGCAGCAGTTCCGGGACGACCGGGCGCTCCGCGACCAGATTGACGAGGCTCACCCACTCGACGGTGCGCAGTCGCTGGAACATGAGCCAGGTGAGCGGATGCACCTTGTAGGCGACGACCATCGGCACGTCCGCGAGCGCCGCTTCGAGCGTGGTCGTGCCCGACTTGGCCAGCGCCGCGTCGGCGGCCGCGAACACCGGGGTCGGATCGCCGCGCAGGATTTCGATCGGCCCCGGATCGGAATACTGGCCCCCCGGCGTCCCCGCGACGATTACCCGATCGCAGCGCCCCTCACCCCGCAGCCGGAGCGCCGCGTTCCTGAACGGCACCCACAGGCGGCGGATCTCCTGGCTCCGGCTCCCCGGGAACATCCCGAGGACGCGGCTCTCCGGCGCGATGCCGAGCTGGGCCCGGGCCGCCGCCCGGGAGGGCAAGGCACCCCGGTCCACCAGCGGGTGGCCGACGTACTCGCTCCGGAGCCCCAGGCCGCCGAAGAACCGCTGCTCGAACGGCAGCACCACCGCCAACCGGTCCACCGCCGATGCGAAGCGGCGGGCGCGCCCGGGCCGCCAGGCCCAGAGCTGGGGGGCAATGTAGTAGAGGACCTTGGTACCCGCCTCCCGAGCCGCTTCGGCCACGCGGACGTGGAAGCCGGGATAGTCGATGAGGATCACGAGATCGTATCGGCCGGCACGGAACTCCGACCGGAGCGCCCGGAGCAGCCGGACGTGGGCGCCGAGCTTGGTCACGACCTCCACCAGCCCGAACGCGGCGAGCCCTTCCATGGGGTAGCGGATCACCGCGCCGGCCGCCGCCATGCGGGGCCCGCCGAGTGCCTCGATCACCGCGTCCGGGTGCCGGGCGCGCAGCGCCTGGATCACGCCGGCGCCGTGGAGATCGCCCGAGGGCTCGCCGGCGGAAACGAAGATGCGAGGGGCCGGCCGCGCGATCATCCGGCCGCGGGAACCGCGAGCGGCGACGTCCGGACGGCGTCAGCCACCCTGAGCGCGAGCGCGAGCGCGGCCCGGCCCTCTTCGCCGCTCACCACGACCTCGCGCTCGCCCCGCACGGCGTGGACGAAGCTCCGCAGCTCGAGCTGGAGCGCGTCCGCCTCGGGTGCCTCCAGCACGATGCGCTCGACCACGTCGGTGAGCGCCTGGCCGGTGCCCGGCGTCCAGTCGCGCCGGACCCGCATGAACTCGCCCCCGCCGCTGGCCAGGTCGAGCGACAGGTAGCCGTTCGGCTGGAACAGGCGAAGCCGCCGGACGCGCTCGCGGGAGACCCGGCTGGCGGTGGCGAGCGCCACGACCCCATTGGCGAACTCGACCCGCGCGTTGGCGAGATCGAGGTGCGAGCTCAGCAGCGGAAGCCCCGAGGCGCGCACCTCGGTCGCCTCCGCGCCGCCCGTGAGATGCAGCACCAGGTCGAGGTCGTGGATCATGAGGTCCAGCACCACCGCCACGTCGGTGCCGCGCGGCTGGAACGGCGCCAGCCGCTGGCTCTCGATGTAGCGCGGGCCGTCGAGGTAGGGTTCGGCGGCGCGGAGCGCCCGATTGTAGCGCTCGATGTGTCCAACCTGGAGCTGGAGCCCGCCGCGGGTCGCCGCCGCGATCAGGGCGTCCGCCTCGGCCACGGTCGCGGCGAGCGGCTTTTCCATCAGTACGGGCACGCCGCGCTCCAGCGCCCGGAGCCCGACCGCCGCATGGGCCGGCGTGGGCACCGCGACCGTCACCGCCTCGACCCGCTCGAGCAGCGCGTCGAGGTCGTCGAATACCGCCGTCCCGACCTCTGCGGCCACCGCGCGGGCCCGGTCGAGGTCGGTGTCGTAGACGCCGGCCAGCCGCGCATCCTCCAGCGTGGCCAGATGGCGCGCGTGGTGGCGGCCCAGCGCCCCCACCCCCACGACACCGACGGGCAGGCGCGGGCTCATGCCGGGACGCCCCGCTCGGACGACTCGACGAAGGCGAGGAACCGCTCGACCTCCGGGAAGGCCGGCAGGTCGGTTCGCGCGCGCTCGAGGGCCTGGGAGAGATTGAGCTCCGAGTTGAAGAAGAGCCGGTAAGCGCGCTTGAGCGCGGCGATGGTGTCGCCGGAGAAGCCGGCGCGCTGGAGACCGATCGAGTTGAGTCCGTACAGCTCCATCGGGTTCCCGACCGCCTTGACGTAGGGCGGGATGTCCTGGTTCACCCGCGATCCGCCGCCGACGAAGGCGTGCGTGCCGATCGTGACGAACTGATGTACCGCGTTGAGGCCGCTGAGCACCGCGCTGTCGTGGATGGTGACGTGGCCGGCGCACTGCGTGCCGTTGGCGATCGTCACCTCGTCCCCCACGTGGCAATCGTGGGCGAGGTGCACGTAGGACATGATGAAGCACCGCGCGCCCACCACCGTGCGGTAGCTCTGCGAGGTGGCGCGGTTGATGGTCGAGTACTCGCGGATGATCGTGCCCGCACCGATCTCGACCCAGGTCTCTTCGCCCTTGTACTTGAGGTCCTGGGGGTCGCCGCCGAGGATCGAGCCGTCCCCGACGCTCACCTCCTCGGCGAGCACTACGTTGCGCTGCAGCCGCGCGCGCGGGCCGAGGCGGCAGCGGTCGCCCACGGTGATCTGTGGACCGATCATCACCCACGGGCCGATCTCGACCCCCTCGCCGATCCGGGCCGAGGGGTCGATGATGGCCGTCGGGTGGATGACGGTGGTCACCGATCCACCACGCGCGCCATCATTTCGGCCTCCGCCACGACGTTGCCGTCCACGTAGGCGATGCCCTTCATCCGGCAGGTGCGCCCGCGGTTCTGCAGCATCTCGAGCTCGCAGCGGAGCTGGTCGCCCGGGAGCACCGGCCGGCGGAACTTCACGTTGTCGAGCGACATAAAGTACACGACCTTCTGGTCCGGATCCTCGATCGTGCCGAGGAGCAGCATGCCGCCCACCTGGGCCATCGCCTCGATGATGAGGACGCCGGGCATGATCGGATGCCCCGGGAAGTGGCCCTGGAAGAACGGCTCGTTGATGGTGACGTTCTTGATCCCGACGATCCGCTTGGTGCCCTCCACCTCGAGGATCCGGTCCACAAGGAGAAAGGGGTACCGGTGGGGGATCACGTCCAGGATCCGGCCGATGTCCATCGCCACGCCTCCGTCGCGCTGCGCGGTGCGGGTGAGCCAGCGGGCCAGCGCGATGTTGCCCTGATGGCTTGGCTTCGTTGCGATCACGTGCGCCTGAATCCGGCCGCCGACCAGTGCCAAGTCGCCGAGCAGGTCCGCCGCCTTGTGGCGGACGAACTCGTCGGGCCAGCGGAGGGTCGCGTCGCCGACCAGTCCGTCCTCGGAGAGGACCAGGGTCGAGTCGAGCGTCGCGCCCAGCGCGAGCCCGCGCGACCGGAGCGCCTCCGCCTCCCGAAGGAAGCCGAACGTCCGCGCGCCCGCCAGCTCGCGGGCGAACTCGTCGGCGGTGATGTCGTAGGCGCCGCTCTGCCGCCCGATCAGCGGGTGGGCCCACTCGATCGTGGTGGTCAGCCGAAGCGAGGGTGCCGGCGCGACCACGTAGCTCGAGTCGCCCTCGCACAGCTGGAATGGGGTGGTCACCCGGTAGACGACCGGCTCGCCCGGAATCTCCCTCACCCCGGCCCCAGTGAGCGCCGCCAAGAACGGCGCGACCGAGCCGTCGCCGATCGGGGGCTCGGGTCCGTCCAGCTCGACCGTCAGGTCGTCGAGGCCGAGCGCGGCGGCGGCGGCGAGGAGATGCTCGACCGTCTGTACCGAGGCGTCGCCCTGACCCAGCGCGGTGCGCCGTTCGGTGGACTGCACCTCGGCGAGGCGAGCGGGAATGGACGGCGTCCCCGGCAAGTCCACCCGCCGGAAGACGATCCCCTGGCCTGCCGGCGCCCCCGAGCAGCGGGCCGTAGCCTCGCGTCCGGTGTGGAGTCCGATGCCCCGGACCACTGCTGTGCCGACCAGCGTGCGCCTAGTCATCGCGGCCCGCCTCCGGCACCAGCCGCTCCAGGGCCGCAATGATCGGCGCCACCCGGTAGAGCGCCGCCTGCGCCCGGAGGAACTGGCGGTGGGGCCGCGCCGGATGGCCGCTGAATGCGGCCCCTGCCGGAATGTCGCCGAAGACGGCGCTCTTGGCCGCAATCCGGACACGATCGCCGATCACGAGATGGTCGGTCACGCCCACATGTCCGGCCAAGATGACGTCGTCCCCGATCCGGGTGCTCCCGGCGATGCCGACGCCCGCCATGAGCAGGCAGCGCCGTCCGATCCGGACGTTGTGCCCCACGTGCACCAGGTTGTCGAGCTTGGTCCCGCCGCCGATGATCGTATCGTCCACGCTGCCGCGGTCCACGCAGGAGTTGGAGCCGATTTCCACCTCATCTTCCAGGATGCACCCGCCCACGTGGGGAATCCGGTTGTGCCCCGTGGCACTGGAGAGGTAGCCGAATCCCGGGCCGCCGATGACCGCCCCGGCCTTGATCACCACCCGGTTCCCGATTCTGGCGTCTGGATAGCATACCGCCCTTGGCCCGATCGTGGTGTCCTCTCCAACGGTCACCCCGTCGCCGAGGGACACGCCTTCGGCAAGGCGGCACCGGTCGCCCAGGCGGACCCCACGTCCGAGGACCACGAACGGTCCGATGCTCACCTGCCGCCCCAACTCGCAGCCCGGTCCGAGCCGGGCGGTGGGGTCCACCCCGGGGGACGGGCTCGTCGGGGGGAACAGCGCGCCGATGACCCGCACGAGCGCCAGGTAGGGGTCCTGGACGACGATGCGCGCCTTGGCCCCCCCCGGGGCCTGGGCCAGCGCCTCGGGCACCAACACCGTGCCGGCACGCGAGACCCGGAGCTCCTCGGTGTAGCGCGCCGAGACAGCCAGCGAGATGGCCTCGGGACCGGCGCTGTCGAGTGCGCGGACGGCGCGGACCACGACGGTCCCATCGCCAAGCAGGCGGCCACCGACGAGGTCGGCGACCGCCTGCGCGGTGAGGCCAGCCGGCGTCACGAGCTCAGGTGCCCGACTTGAGCTGCTGGATGACCTTCGGCGTGAGATCGAGCGACTTGTCGGCGGTGACGATGCCGCTGTTGGGCGCGCTCACGTCGAAGATCATGGCATAGTTGCCGGATGCGCGCATCCCCTCGATCACGCTGTTCACCTTGGACTGGATCGGGTTGAGCAGCTCCCGCTCCCGCGTCGCGGCCCGCTGCTGGAGCTCCTGGGTCCGCTGCTCAAGCTTCTGCTGCTGCCCCTCGAGGTCCTTGCGCTTGGCCGCCCGCTGCGTCGGGCTCAATAGCACCGACTGCTGCTCGAAGTCGGAGGCCGCCGAATCCAGGGTCGCCTGCAGCTTCTGGACTTCACCCCGGTAGGTCTCGAGCTCCTTCGAGAAGGTCGACTCGGCCTGCGCGTAGCCCGGCGTCGCCTTCAAGATCGCCTGGGTGTTGACGTAGGCGACCTTCTGCCCTCCGCCCTGCTGGGCCGCGAGCGGCGCAGCGGCGCAGACGAGCGTGAGGAAGACGGTCCAGGTTTCCACGAGGGACGGCTTCATGCGTTGCTCCCGATGAGAGGTGCGGTGGCCTGCTAG
>Ga0326597_10014958_pt1 | contig 10157 bp, 6 predicted proteins | sample RVTome_12_FD_203789 | JGI IMG/M metagenome (GOLD analysis project Ga0326597, IMG submission 203789) | Soil microbial communities from uranium-contaminated site in the Upper Colorado River Basin, Wyoming, United States - RVT100D185 | ecosystem: Environmental > Terrestrial > Soil > Contaminated >...
GAGCTGCTGGCTTTACCCTGAGAGCCGTACCCGGGCCCGGGTGGCGGAATGCAGACGCGAGGGGCTTAAACCCCCTTGAGCCGAATCGGCTCGTGTGGGTTCGAATCCCACCCCGGGCACAACGAAAGGCCAGGTGTTAGGCCTAGACAAGCTTGATGAATTGACGTCTGGTCACAGAATGGTCACGAGCCGGGTCGAACACCCGTTCCTCGATGCACCAGGTCGGCCACCCGAGCCGCCGCGTCATCGTCGAGTCCCTGTACGGCGTGGCTGTAAACGTCCAGGGTGAAGGCGACCGACGCATGGCCCAGCCGCTCCGACACGACCTTCGGGTGGACGCCTGCCTGCAAGGCCAGCGTGGCCCAGGTGTGGCGGGTGTCGTGGAACGTGATCCGGGGCAGACCCCATCTTGACACCCGGCGGTCGAAGACCTTGGAGACGGCTTCCGGGTGGTAGTGGTCGCCATCCGGCTGGGCGAAGATCAGGTCGCTGTCCCGATACCCGTCACCCACCATGAGGCGTTCTTCGAGTTGGGCCCTCCGGTGCTGACGGAGCAGCTTGACTGTTTCCGGATCGAGTCCCACCTGTCGACGGCTCCGGTCCGTCTTGAGGTCGGAGAACTCAGGCACATGGCGGACGACTCTCAGCTGCCGCACCAGTCGAAGCCGCCCTGCTTCGAGGTCACAGTCCCGCCAACGCAGACCGAGCACCTCTCCACGCCGCATGCCGGTCATGAGCGCCACATGCCACACGTAGTAGAGCCGATCGTCGTGGGTGGCGTCCAAGAACGCCGCCACCTCGCTTGCAGCCCAGGTGGCCATCTCGGCGGAGCGACGTCGTCTCTTGGGGGCAGGTACGAGGGCGTAGTCAGACACGTTGCGTACGACGGATCCCCGGCGCACCGCATCGCTCAGAGCACGATGCAGTATCACATGGCAGTATTGGACGGTCCGGGCGCTCAGGCCACCCCGTCCGTCGCGACGGCCCGACTCGGCCAGCGTGGCGTACAGGTCCGATAGGTCGTCGGGGGTGAGGGCTTGCAGTGGGATGTCGCCGAGTGCAGGCAACAAGTGGTTGCTGATGTTGCGCTCGTAACTCTCCCACGTGCTGGGCTCGATGGTGCCTCGGATGGCAGGCAGCCACCGTTCCATGTACTCCCGAAGGGTTTGGCGACTTCGCTCGACGAACTCGCCTCTATCCACGCTGGCTTTCAGCCGATCGAGGGCCTGCTGCGCCTCCCGCCGGGTCCGGAATCCTCGTCGTCGGTGCTGACGACGAGGCGCTCCAAGCACCGCCGTGTCTACTACGAACGACCACAGTCCGTTTTGCTCCTTTCGGATCGATCCCGCCCTGCTCATGGTGTCTCCTTCCCGATGTCAGACCGTATCGCCTTGTGTCGTCTCGTCCCGCGGGCCGCGTGATGCTGTGTCGTCTTCGCCGCCTTCTGGGGTCTGGGTTTGGATCTTGGGGGGTTGTCCTCCCTTGTAGGTGAAGTCTTCGTCGCCGGTGTGCTCGGCGACGAATCCTCGAATGCCTACCGCCCGGAGGTGGTCGAAGAATGGGCCGTACTCGTCGGCGAGGTGGTCGAGGTTGTCCGAGTAGTCGTCGAGGAGTGCGGTGAGCAGCTGTTTGCGTCGTTCCCGGTAGCTGGTTCGGGATTCGGCCGGACGGCCAGTGGTGGCCTCCATGACCCGCTCTCGTTCGGTCGGGTCTCTGATGCCGAGCTGGCTCAGTCGGTGGTAGACCGGCTCGAGCTGGTCGTCGCGTCCGAACACGATCTCATAAAGCTCGTTGACTCGCCTGTGGGCTCTTTGCAGGAGTCGCCGGTCCTCTTCGGGGGGTAGTAGGAACCAGACCAGGGGCAGGTCGAAGGCGAGGGCGAAGGCGAGCAGTTCGTGGGCGTCGAACTCTCGTCGGGGGCGGTCTCCACCTTGGTAGGCGTGTTCGATGGCGGAGATACTTGTCTGGGGGAGGCGCTGGCCGAGGTAGGGCTCGAGGTGGACCGCTGCTTCCTGTTGGGTCCACCCTTTGAGCTCGCGGGCGAGACGAAAGTTGTAACCGACGATCTCGTTGAGGTCTACCTGGTCTGAGTCGGGTGTGCTGTCTTTGGTCTTTCTTGCCATAGAACGCATCCTACATGCTATGACCATGATGGATACTTGCTGGCAACACGATGGCCATGATATCCTGGCAACGCTATGAGGGCAGTCCGTAGTCACGATGCCAAGCGAGGGGGGCCTCCGGCTCTGCTGACGGTGGAGGAGGCGGGGGAGCTTCTGCGGATCGGACGGACCAAGGCGTATGCGATGGCGAGGGAGTGGCGGGATACGGATGGGCGGTCGGGTCTGCCGGTGATCGACCTTGGTCACGTGCTCAGGGTGCCACGCCAGGCGCTGGAGGACCTGATCGGAGCCGACCTTTCCAATCTGGTCGACGAGAGCCGGGTGGACGAGGCCCCGGCTTCGGTAGTGCCGGCGAATTCATCGAGAGCACCGACGAGTGAGCCGGGCGCGGAACCTGCCAAGCCTCCATCGACCACCCGACGGACGCGACGCCGCCAGAACCGGATCACCGATCAGCTCGACCTCTTCGACCCCAAACCCAGGTCCGGCTGAGGACGGAGATCCCATGCGCACCACCCAGCCACCACGGCAGCCCTCGATCAACAGACGAGTGCACACCTGCGGTGGATGGTGGCGGGGAGGCTCGTTGTGACGGTCCGGGTGACCACGTTGAAGGGCGTCGGTGCGGGCCGCTACTACACCGATCGGCTGCCCTCCTACTACCTCGATGGTGCCGAGCCACCGGGCCGGTGGTGGGGTGGAGGCGCGGATCGCCTGGGTCTCCGCGGTGAGGTTGACGCCCACACATTCCTGGCGGTGATGGCGGGACAGGATCCGGCGACCGGACAGGACCTGGGACGTCGGTACGGGGAGGAATCGGTGCGGGGTTATGACGCCACCTTCTCCGCACCCAAGTCGGTGTCGGTGCTGTTCGGTCTCGGCGATGAGCAGGTCCGGCTTCAGGTGGTGGAAGCCCACGAGAGTGCGGTGCGGGCGGTGCTCGGCTGGATCGAATCCCATGCCCACACTCGGATGCGACGCCACGGCCACGTCGTGTGCGTGGACGCGGAGGGGATCGTGGTCGGCGTGTTCCGGCAGCACACCAGCCGCAAGCTCGATCCTCAGCTGCACACCCACGCCGTTATCGCCAACCGGGTTCGAGCACAGGACGGTCGCTGGCTCGCCCTAGACGCCCGCACCATCAAGCTCGACCAACGCACGCTTTCCGCCCTCTATCACGCAAACCTTCGATCTGAGTTGACACAGCGTCTTGGTGTTCACTGGCAGGCACCGGAACACGGGATCGCAGAGATCGCCGACTTCGACAAGAACGTGTTAGCCGAGTTCTCTCAGCGGACCAAGGACGTTGGGCGACGCCTCGATGAGAAACTCGGCCGGTTCCGCACGCATCTGGGGAGAGACCCCACCGAGCAGGAACGGTGGAGGTTGGGACGGGAGGCGGTGGTGGACAGCCGGCCCTCGAAACCCCATGGCCCTACGTCCGCCGAGTTGCGCCAGGAGTGGCGGGAGCGGGCCCGGGGGTTGGGCCTCGACCCGGGGCGGCTCGTCGAGAACGTGGTCGGCCGCCAACGCGGTCTGGAGGGCATCGACGTCCGGCGGGTGAATTTGTTGGTTGAAGAGGCCCTCGGTTCGCTGGTTGAGTGCCAGTCGACGTGGCGGCCTGCTGAGCTGGTCCGCGAGCTGGCCGCAGCCACACCGACCACTGTCACCGTCGATTCCGAGCAGTTGACCGACTTCTTGCAGCGGCTCGCCGACCACACGGCTGCCACCCGCTGCGTGGACATCTCCCGACCGGTCCCCGCCGGTGTGTCCCTTCGCCACGACGGAAGACCGATCAGCGAAGCCGCCGTCGATCGGGCGCTCACCACCCTGGCCATCCTCGACGAAGAGGAACAGCTGGTGGCATGGGCCGAGCGTCGCCGGGCGGGCGATTCGATAAGCACTAGGGGGCCGGCCGTCGGATACGGCACGGGGCTCACCCGAGCGCAGACGGCGGCGGTGGCCGCGGTCACCGGCACCAGGGCCTTGGAGCTGATCGTCGGTCCGGCCGGTGCCGGCAAGACCACCACGCTCGCCGCCGCCGTCAACCACCTTCAAAGCCAAGGACGCCGCTCGTTCGGAGTGGCGCCCACCGCGGTAGCAGCCGAAGTACTCGCCACCGAGACCGGCATGCCCACCGACACCATGGACAAGCTGCTCAGCGAACACCATCACACGACCCGCCCACCCGAACACGCTTACGACCTGCCCGATGGGGCAACCGTGATCGTTGACGAAGCCGCCACCGCAGCCACTCCCAAGCTCGTCGAGCTGGCGCGGCTGGCCGATCAGCACGACTGGCGGATCATCCTCGTCGGGGATCCCCGCCAGTTCTCCGCCGTAGGACGAGGAGGCATGTTTGCTCACCTCGTAGACAGCCACGGAGCTGTTGAGCTCGAACAGGTCCACCGGTTCCACCATCACTGGGAACGCCTAGCAAGCCTTCGTCTCCGCGCCGGCGATCCTGGTGTCCTCACCGAGTATGAGCAGCGAGGCCGACTCCACGGTGGCACCCTCGAACAAATGGAAGGCGAAGTCATCGCAGCCTGGGAGCAAGCTCTTCGCCGAGGCGACACGGTGGCGCTTATGGCCAACAGCAGCGACACCGTGGCCCGGCTCAACCGACTCGCCCAACACACCCGAATCAGGGCTGGGGACCTCGATCCAACTGCACCCCGGCTCCGAGTGGGCGACGAGCGGCTGCTCGTGGGGGACGAGGTGGTCACACGCCGCAACGACCGGCGTCTCCGCACCGACCAGGGACTGATGGTCAAGAACCGCGACCACTGGACGATCGCCAACATCCACGCCGATCGCAGCGTGACTCTCACCGGCCGAACCGGGACGGTACGACTCCCAGCCGAATACGCAGACGAGGATCTCGAACTTGGTTACGCCCAAACCAGCCACGCCACCCAAGGACGCACCGTCGACACCGCCCTCCTCCTCATCGACAGCTACACCGACAGCCGCGGCATCTACACCCCCATGACCCGAGGACGAGACAGCAACCACGCCTACGTCGTCGTCGAATACAACCAAATCGCCCTCGACGTGCTCTCCCAGGCCATTACCCGTGACTGGATCGACCAGCCTGCGGTCGCGCGCCAAGCCCAACTCGACCCGAATAACTCCCGGCAGCTGCCTGACCCTGCTGACAAAGACTTCGCCAAGCTGGTGCTGCACACCCGCAGGCTCATCGAAGAACGTCGCGGTCGGACAATAGAGCTAGCGCGCTCCACCGGCCGATAGCCCGTTAGCCGGAAGGTGCTGGCTGCCGTGAGGTGACGTATGCGCCTCGTCTCAGAACGCATCGTCAGTCGGTTGTACCCTCGGCCAGGGCCAGGATGGCCCCAATCACCCTTTTGTACTCGCCATCTTCAATCAGGTCGAGTGGCTTGGAATCGCGCCTTTGAGATCAGCCCTTGATCGGGATCACGACCACGCTCGAGGAGATTTGGGCCGACTGGTGGACATGGCCTTGTTGTGTCTCGATCAGGCACCCGTGGTCGCACCCGACCGCCGACAACGCGATCTCGGTCCCTTCCGTGATTCCCTGATCGAGGAGAAACGATCGAATGGCGGAATCGGCGGGATGGGCCCTCCCTCGGGGTCCACCGTCGGTTCCCCGAGGAACGTGGCGAGACGGCCGGTGACCTCGCCCGGTGTGATGTGTTCGAACTCACATGCCACCATGTCCGCTGCGGTGGGCGACAGACCGAGGTGTTCGGAAAGGAAAATAGCCCACAGCCGTCGGCGCCGAAGCACACTGTTTGCAATGGCCGCGCCGGCGGGAGTAAGCGTCACTCCTCGATAAGTCGTTCAACGACGCTGGGATACAAACGGCAGAGTCGTGCGAGGGCGGCGAGGGTCACGCCTACAAAAAGCCGACGGTCGTCCTGATCGGCGGGTCAGCCGTCGGTTGGCGCGCCCTAGCGGTGTGCAAGGACTTGCGATTCCCTGTTCGGTCTTTGGAGCGGATCTGGTTTATCAGGGATGGTGGCCTACCGGTCCGCCTTGGCACGTGACGTTTAGTTCAACCGTCGAGATTTTCACATGAGCCGCAACGTGGCAGTCCGCCCTCACCCGCGGCCCAATTCTCTGGCTTTATCTGCTGACCGGTCGGACAGTCCGAATAGTCGTGGTAGACCCGAGGTTCGGTTGGGTCTGTTGAGTGGTAGGGAGAGGATGGGACAGCCATTCTTCCTCCTAGATCGGCCAATCTCGACCCTACACGTAACTGAGTCATGTCTACGACCCCGCTTGGGTTGGTGGTGGTCATCGAGTTCGAGACCGACGTTCTTATCGGGGCCGGGACCACAATCGGGACGCTCATGAAAGAGGACGGCTTCGACGCCGTCTTCGTTAGCACCGGAGCCGGGCTGCCCCGCTTCCCCGGTGTGCCCGGTGAGGACCTCATCGGCGTCTACTCGGTCAACGAGTTCCTGACCCGGGTCAACCTGATGCGGGCCTACGAAGCCGGTGCGGAAACACCCGTCTACGACCTGGCTGGACGGCCTGTCGCCGTCGTCGGCGGCGGCAACACCGCGATGGACGCTGCCCGCACTGCTCTTCGCCTGGGAGGAGATCCGGTGACGCTCTTCTACCGGCGCACCGACGATGAGATGCCGGCTCGCCGTGAGGAGATCGAGCATGCCCGTGAGGAGGGCGTCAATTTCTCCTTCCTGGTGTCCCCGGTCGGCTTCGAGGGCGAGGACGGGTGGCTACGGACCATGCAGATGCAGAAGATGGAGCTCGGAGAGCCCGACCAGGATGGGCGCTGCAGCCCGGTGCCCGTCGAGGGCGCGGTGGAGCCGGTGCGAGCCGATGTCGCCATCATCGCCATCGGCAACGCCCCCAACCCGGTGCTTCCGGAGGGCCACTCCCGGCCTGGAGGCCACCTCCCGTGGCACCGTCGTGACCGACCCGGAGACCGGGGCAACGTCGATCCCCGGGGTGTTCGCAGGTGGCGACATATCCACGGGTGGGGCAACCGTGGTCCTCGCCATGGGCGCAGGGCGTCGGGCGGCGGCCGCCATCGACACCTATCTCGGCGACACCGGAGACGTGCCGGGAGAGCCGAGCTGACCGACGAGCAGCTCACTTCTCTCCCAAACCCTCGTCGGCCCGGCCGGAGATGCGCGGGACGCCCGGGAGTCCCGAGGGCGAAGCATCCTGATCCAACAGCCGGAACCCGCCCTTAGGATGACCGTCCGCCATGACCACGCCCGACCCGGCGCCCGACCACACGGACGAGGCGAAGATTCGCCTCTACACGGCTGCGGGGACGAGCCTGCGGCTGTCGGTGCTGGTCGGATGGGCCCGGGCGCTCCTCGGTGCCGGGGCTGCGCTGGCGGTCGGCAACATCGTCGACCATGCCATCGGAGGCGACTCTCTCACTTCTCCCCTGGTCTGGCTTGGCTCCCTCCTACTCGTCCGGGCCCTCTTTTCCGTGATACCCCCCATTGCCTCCACCAGTACCTCGACGAGAGTCGAGTCCGACCTGAGAAGGCGGGTCCTCGATGGAGTACTCGAGACCGGACCGTGGTCGGGGAGACGCACCGGGGAAACCGTCGCCAAGGCGACAGAGGGAATCGAAGCGGTGGGGGCCCTCGCCGGCACCTTTCTCCCCCAGCTCATCGCAGGGATGTCCATTCCCATCCTGCTGGCGATCGTGGTTGCCGTCATCGACTGGCCAACCGCCCTCGTGCTCGTCCTGCTCATCCCTCTGATCCCGATGCTGCTCAGGCTCATGGAGAAGCGCTTCGCTTCGGTCAGTGCCCGTTATCGGGAGACAGCAGATCAGCTTGCGGCCCGATTTCTCGACGGGATTCAGGGGCTGAGGACCCTCAAGACGCTCGACAGGGCCGACGCATATGGCGATGCCATCGCCGACGTGGCGGAGCGGCTGAGAGTGGAGACCATGGGTCTGCTCCGGGTCAACCAGCTCGCTCTGCTTGCCGTCGACACGCTGTTTACCCTGGGAACGGTGGTTGCCGCGGCTGTGATGGCCGCGATTCGACTATCCGGCGACGCCATCAGCCAGGGAGAGGCCGTTTCAATAGTTCTCCTGGGCGTCATGCTCATCGAGCCACTGAGCCAGATCGGGCGCTTCTTCTATGTGGGGGCGATCGGCAGGGCTTCGGCCAAGCAGGTAAAGAACCTGCTGGCCATCGCTCACGAGGCCAGGAAGCCCGCTCCAGCCCTCGAGGCCGTCGATGAAGGTGCCGTAGAGCTCGACGGAGTCAGCTTTGCCTATCCAGACGGCACCAGCGCGATCAACGACCTCAGCTTCGCCCTCTCGCCCGGAGGGCGGGTCGCCCTTGTCGGCCCCTCCGGGGCGGGGAAGACGACCATCGCCCATCTCGTACTCGGCCTTCTCGAGCCACAGAGCGGCACCGTTCGAGTCGGCGGCCGCGCGGTTCTGGTTCCTCAGCGCCCTTTCCTGTTTCACGGCTCGGTGGCCGACAACCTGAGGGTCGCCAAACCCGACGCCACTGAGCCTGAGATCTGGGCAGCTTTGGAGGCGGCCGACCTCGCAGCCCTGGTGCGGCGCAGGCCTGACGGGCTGGACACCCAGGTAGGCGAGCGAGGGCTCCAGCTCAGCGGTGGCGAGGTCCAGAGGCTGGCGATCGCACGGGCACTGCTCGTCGACGCGGCGGTCGTCGTCTTCGACGAGCCCACCTCGAACGTGGACCTGGAGAGCGAGGCGCGCCTCCGTGCGGCCATAGATCGGTTGACCGCGGGTCGCACGGTCCTGATCATCGCTCATCGCCGCTCGACCATCGCCGGTGTCGACCGCGCTCTGCTCATCGAAGGGGGCCGGCTCACCCGAACGGTTTCGGGGACCGAGACGGAGCTGCTCGGCGCCATTGGAGATCCGCGGTGAGTCGCGCTCAGGTCGCCCGACGTCTCCTCCGCCTGCTCCGTCCTCTGGCGTTGCTGATGACCATGTCGGCAGCATCGAGAGTCCTCAACCAGGGCTTGGGAGTGGCGATTGCTGCCGTCGCGGCCGGGATGGTTGTCGGATTCGGCACAGGGTCCTCTGTTGGGGGGTTTGCGGCACTCCTGGCAACCATGGCCGTGGTCAAGGGGACGTTTCGCTATGTAGAGCAGTTCACCGGTCACGCGGTCGCATTCCGTCTTCTGGCGGAGCTGAGAATCGACACCTACCGCAAGATCGTTCCGCTGGCGCCGGCGGGTCTCGAGGACGAGCGCACCGGCGACCTGGTCGCTCGGGTGGTAGGTGACATCGACCGAGTCGAGCCTTTCTACGCGCACACCATCGCCCCCCTGGCGAGTGCGGTGATGGTCCCGATCCTGACCGCGATCGGGCTGGCGGTCTGGGTCGATCCCGTCGCCGCTGCCGCCTTTTCTCCTTTTCCACTGTTGATCGTCTTCGTCGTGCCATGGCTGGGCGCCCGTCGGGTCGCCGACCTGTCGGCCAGAGACCGTGAACAGGCCGGCGAGGCGGCGGCGATGTTCACAGACGCAGTCCAGGGCGCCCGTGAGGTGGCCGTGTTCGACGCCCGGGACACCGTGGCCGACCGGGTCGAGGCGCAGTCGGCTGTCGCAGCGGCGACACGCAGGGCCCTGGGCCGGATCTCGGCCTCGAGATCCGGCTTTGGTGATCTCCTCGCCGGAGGAGCGGTGTTCGCTGTCGCTGCCGTGGCGGCGGCTCGCTTCGATGCGGGATTGATCGACCTCGCCGGCCTGGCGGCCGCCCTGGTCGCTGCCTGGGTTGGGACCACTCCGGCACGGGCTCTCGAGGACATAGTCCCTGACCTGGAACAGGCCCTCGCCGCTGCGGCGCGGCTGTTTGCCTTATCCGACCGGCGAGCTCCCGTCAGCTTCCCGGAGAAGACGGAGCATGGGCCTTGTGACGGCTCGGTTCACTTCAGCCAGGTACGCGTGGAACTCGGGAAGTCCGCATCACCGGCTCTCAGCGACATCGAACTCGATGTGCCGGATGGCAGCTACGTCGCCGTCGTGGGTCCTTCCGGGTCTGGGAAGTCGACCCTGGTTGAGCTTCTG
>Ga0326597_10014960_pt1 | contig 10156 bp, 11 predicted proteins | sample RVTome_12_FD_203789 | JGI IMG/M metagenome (GOLD analysis project Ga0326597, IMG submission 203789) | Soil microbial communities from uranium-contaminated site in the Upper Colorado River Basin, Wyoming, United States - RVT100D185 | ecosystem: Environmental > Terrestrial > Soil > Contaminated >...
TAAACCAGCCCATCCCTAATATGCTCATTAGAGTTACACGACAGAAGCAAATGCGTTGTTAAGAGGCGGCGGTATTGATATAACAACGACTATGACTGAATAGTTATTATTGCGTTAACGCTTAGAGAATTTCGGGCCATTTTATGGCGAGCACACGCTCGATTTCCGTAGCTTGGAAGGCAAATGCGGGATTCTGGTCGGGGGAAAAAACGGAGCCGGGAAAACCCACCTTCTGCGGGGCTTGTACCTTGCGGTCGTCGGCGAAAGCGGCGTTGGCGACCTGAAAAAGGTGGAGACGGGTTCAGACGCCACGCGGTTCGCATTCGAGAAGTCGCTCAACCGTCGAGCCGCGGCGGAAGGTCAGGACACAGTGCGGCTCAAAGCAGTCGTGACACATCGCGATGACAGGGTTGGCAGCCGCAAGGTTGAACTTTTTCGCGAAATTCGCTTCCGTCCCAATTCCTCGCCCGTCTGGCAGCACTATGCAACACGCTCGGACACGCCGGGCCGGATGGAAGACGAGCAGGTGATTCAGAAGTTGCGAGACGCCTTCTTGCCCCGACACCTGGCGCGTTTTTTCTTCTTCGATGCTGAGCGCAGCCAAAGCATCAACTTGAGTCAGCAGGATATCATTGAAGGCGTCAGTCGAATTCTCGGATATCACGCGTACGCCGAGCTTGAAACTGACTTGAGACAGCTGATCAACTCGAAGATTCCGCGAGTATTCAACTCTACCGGCGGGCCTGACCCTGAAACTACGCTCGCTGAGTTGAACGGCAAAGTAATCACTATTGAGGGCGTCCTTAAGGCGAGGCGCAGGGAACACGAAATCCTTGAGCGCGATTTGGGGGAAAAGGAGGTTGAACTCCTCCAGGTTGAGGACGATCTGAAAACCCTTGGGGCGGTTGATCCCGACGAAATGCAGAGGGCCCAGGAGCGTCACGGAGAGCTTACCGAGGCAAAGACGAAGCTCACGGACAAACTCGAGTCCGGGTGGGAATTGTCTTTGCCGGTCTCGTTATTAGGAAGCTACCGACGGGTACTGCACGATGCACTAGTCGCTGAAGAGCGCCGCCGCGAATGGGAGAGCGCCAAGTCCACCGTCGAGCCAAAAGTTCCGCGGGTTAAACAGGACGTGTTCGGCAACCCTCCGAAGGAGTTTGCCCTTCAACCCGACGTGGAATCGTTCTACATAAAGCGGTTGGAAGATGCAACTACACAGCTTGTTCCACCCGCCCCCAGACGGGATGCCAGACCGCATTTACATTGCTGACCGCAACGACACCAGCGCGCAGATTCGGCAGCGGCTAGCTATGAACCAGCGTGAAATCTACGACTTGGCTGAGATGTGTTCGAACATCGACCGGATGGACGTCGAGCTTCGAGAGTTGAATCAAAAGCTGAGGCAGATGCAGCAGAATACCGCGGCGTACAAACGCGGAGTAGAACTCCACGAAAAGCGTGGCAAACTCCTTGCCGACCGCGAGCGAATCACCAAGCGGATCAAAGAAATCGAGGCCGAAATTGCAAGTAAAGAAGTGGAGCTTGCCGACCTGAAACGGCAAGAATCCATCCAGCAGGAGATTGCTGATAAGGCGGAGCGTGGCGAGAGCCTCGCGGCTTTGGCGACCCGGTATCGCGAGGCGGCTGGAGAGATTCGCAGCCGCGCTGCCATTCAAATGCGCCGTCAGATTTCCGAGGAAGTCGGGAAGTTGTGGATCGAGATCACTGAGCGGGAACGCGAATTTCAGGGGATCGATTTCGACAGCCACTGGCAGTGTTGGCTCGTGCGTCGCGACGGTAAGAAGGCGACTTGGGAAGAAACGAACACCTCGGCGGGTCAGCGACAAGTGCGGATGCTGGCCTTCTACGAAGCCCTGCGCCGTTTGGCGAAACTCGTCCCACCACTTGTCGTGGACACTCCATTGGCCCGACTCGACAAGGAGGTCCGTGCGAACGTTCTGGACCAGCTTTATCTGAGCGGCCATCAATCCATTATCCTCAGCACCAACGCTGAAATTGATCCAGAAGGACCGCTGTTCGACCGAGTCCGTGACCAGTTTGCGCGCGCGTACACACTGCACCCTCACGGGAAGCCCGACGCCCTGAACTACGAAGTGCGCATCACCAGCAATTACTTTGGTCACGACCTGTAAGTGCAAGGAGGAAGGTATGGCTGGATACCGAGAAATGATCATCGAAGATACCGACTGCAGTCCCGACGATGCCGTGATGATTGAACACATCATGCGCGAAGACATCTTCCACGGCACATTGGACTGGCAGGCCCGTGCCGAACTCCGCCACGCTGCACGGACGGCAGCAAAGATTCTCGCTGGAGACCGGCCGCTCTACGAAGAGTACTTCGCCAGAACGCGCGCCGTCTTCGACGAGATGCGACGGGCAAGGGAACACAAAACGGGAGCTTAGTTCATGAAATTCGATACCAGTAGCGAGGCTCACGAGTTCATCGAAAGCGTCTTCCCCCGCGTGGGTGCTCGCAATCAGGCCGTATTGGGACGCTCTGCCTTGTTTCTAGCCTTAGGCGAAGGCGTGCCGACGGAGTTCAAGCCGAAGGACGCCAAGGGCGTGACGTTGAACGACGAACAAGTTATTGACGACGACCTGCGGGATTTAGTGCGAGCTGCGTTGAACCAGCGCGCCAATCGCACCCTCGACGAAAGCGGCTACCGGCAGGAATTTCGCCGTCACTTCGAGTATGGCTGTCAACGATTGCGCCAGATATGGACGGAATCGGGCAACGATCAAGCCCGTTTCGTTTCGTCACTGTTACAGGTGACGGGCGGCGACCTGGGGCTTGCGGGCGTTGCGAAGCCTGCCGTTCTCCCGATGCCAGTAGTCGAAAAGGAAGTGAAACTCAAAGTGGTGGCAGACGCTCCCGAGTGGTCAGTGAATGGTCCGGATACTAACAACGGTCTGCTGGTGATCTCAGGCCAACCCGGCAGCGGCAAGAGTCAGCTTGCCCTCGACCTCTTGGCGCAACTCACCAATTTTGGAGTCCGGTTCGTATTCTTCGACATGAAAGGCGAGCTTGAGGACGATCCCGGCAATCCGCAGCAGCGGAACACTCGCACGGGGTTCTTGGAACAGACCGGCGCGAGCTACGTCCGGCTCATCCAGCAGGACTTGCCGATCAATCCGCTCTACCGGCATCAGAACCCGACGCAGAACGCTCAGGTCGCTTACGAGATCGCCAATCTCATCCGCTGCTTTGCACCACAACTCGGTGCGAAGCAGGAGCGCAACATCAGCGACTGCTACCAGCGACTCAGCGCACCCGATTTTCCCTCATTGGCGCTGGAGTTGGAAAACAGCGGCGCGACCGGCGTGGACCTGGCCATCGTGGAAAAGATTGAGCGGTTCAATCTTTTTGCCAGCGCCCAGACCGCCATCTCCCCGGAAGAATGGCTGAGCACCTCCATGGTGATCGACTTCAAGGAGTTTCATACCGACAGCGAGACAAAGGCCCTTGCCGTGGCGCTTATCTTGAATTTCCTCATCAAGAAACTGAGCCAGCAACTGGCCGTCAAGAATGACATCCAGCCGCTCAAGATGGTTCTGTTCGTGGACGAAGCCCATTTGCTCCTACCACAGGAAAACAAGGCCGGGCTGCTTAGTTCGCTCGCCCGCCAAGGACGATCGTGGGGTTTCCCCGTTTGGCTCGCTTCTCAAGACGCAGACAAGTTTCTGACAACCGGCACCAACGAAACCAACTTCGCCGAGTTGGCCGAGTGTGGTGTCCACTTCTCCCCGCACAGCTTGAGCGACCCAGAACAACGCAAAATCCTCGGCGGCGTGATCCACCGTGAACTAAAAAAGGCCGAAGCTGCTCTGCGGTTGCAAGGCAAACTTACCGTAGGGGCTGCGAGGCAATTCTGGAGGGATGGAGGCGAATGAGCGTGAACCAAAACTCCGCCACTTTGTACTCATTAGACTTACTTTGGGGTGATCTGAAGCGAAAATTCGTTGCCCCAAAGAAATCATTGACATTCTACGCTAGTCTCGTGTTTGCCGTCATAACATGTGGCGGAGCAGGCATCTGGAAGGCCCTCTTTTTTCAGTCCACTCCGGAAGGAACGTGGGATTTGATTGCCATCGCGACAGCGCTGTCTACATACTATCCAGCAATCGTTGCCCCTGCGCTTATCGAATTTACACACGAAGACCAACCCTACCTTCGCTCGTTTGGCCTTCTTTCACTTGTTCCTTTTGGTGTTCTCTTCGCTCTCGCGCTCATGAGCGAACCCAGATGGGGTATTGGCTGGGCCGCAGCTGCCTCAACATTGGCGATACTTTTTTGGTGGGTTGCAAACGGCGAGAAGGATTTCTTTCGCGATGTCGTAAAACAGGATGATCCTACGGGGGGTGATGTCAAGCGGGACTTAATGGGACAGGGTCCAGAGGGTTGGAAGGAGTAAACGGAGAGATGCCAGAATGGTGAAGTACCCTTTTAAAGCAGCCGGTTTGGTTGTCAAGCAGCCGTTTAGCGATTTTTTTGTCGTGACGCTTCCTGCCGAAGTCTTACTCGACACTGCGTTCAGTGACCGGCTCAAAGCGGTGCGCACTACTGATGGGTCCTACCGGTTGGAAGGGTCTCAGCGCAAGCTTATGGAAAACCGGCTCAAAGAGATCGGCAAATTTATTGATACGGCGGGCGCAGCATTTCCCAACGCAATTATTCTGGCGGCCAACTATCGTGAGGAAGATGGATTGATAGAAGAGGCCGACGAGAAAAAGTGGCAATTCGAGATTAACGATGGAGCGCCCACTGGTGTACTGACTATCAATGATGCGACAAAATTAGCGCCCATTATTGACGGGCAGCATCGCTTGTTTGGATTTAACTTCGCGTCTGCAAACAGTCGCCTTCAGACACCGCTGGTTTGCGCAATCTACTTTGAATTACCTAAGCCTTACCAGGCATTTCTGTTCGCTACTATAAATTCAAATCAACGTCCCGTAAGCAAAAGCCAAACCTACGAGCTTTTTGGCTACAATGTTGAGGACGAATCCCCTCAGCGTTGGACGCCAGAAAAGTTGAGTGTTTTTTTGGCGCGGAAACTGAACTCGGAAAAGGACTCACCTTTCTTCCGAAAGGTAGTAATTGCTGCGGAAAATGATCTCGTGCCCAGCATGGCCGAAGCCCGAAAGGCGGGGGATTGGGCGGTATCGACGGCGACTATCGTCGATGGCATCGTTAAGCTCATCTCAAATAACCCCAAGTTAGACGCATACGCTATGGCGGGGGCAATTCATTATGAGGGCAACACGCGTTCGGTACTCGCGTCGCTCCGTCCAAGCGACAAAGCGCCGTTTCGTCAGCTATATCTGGAGGAGAACGACAAGCTGATCTTGGGTTTTGTGAAGAATTATTTTCGTGCCGCTAGCGATACCGTATGGAAACAGGCATCCCCTCAGTCTTATATACGCAAGACAGTGGGGATTCAGGCTCTGTTCGATATCGGAAGAGTGTTATTTAGCGAGGCGGTTCAGGAGCGAACGGTCAGTGTTGACTTCTTCGCCCGACGCCTAGAGCACGCCCGGCGCATAGACTTCGCAGCTACTTTTTTCCAAGCGTCGGGCACTGGACGAACCCGTATCCGAACGACACTTGAGTTAGCCCTTGGCCTGCGCCCAAGAAGTGACTTGGATGAGAATGTTCGTCTTAGACGCGATGCTGCCGAGTACCGCAAATTACTACCTGCCTGAATAACCTTAGACAAATTGGCTATCACCGTCGTCTCGTCGGCGGGCTTTCAGCAGGTGAGCCTCTCCTATCGGAGTTCAGCGTGATAGCATAAATTCCGTTTTTTGTATCGTTTCGACCGCGGCGTTTATTTCGTCAATTGTTTTTTGTACGCCTAGAGACATCCGAATCATTTGCCGCGAAGCGTTCGACTCCGGCTTCATTGCCTTAACGACGTATGAAGGCTCGTCGGACTCGACGAGGCAGGCTGAGCCGGATGAGGCGCAGATAACCTCTTTGTCGAGCAAGATAAGCAGGATTTCGGATTCGATACTGTGGAAGAAGACGTTGGCGGTGTTCGCCAGCCGCTAACCGGTCACCGACCGCGCGCAGAGGATTTCGTCTTCGCGGAGCGGTTCGAGGGCGGTGGCGGGGACGGCAGTGACGGCGATGGTGTCGCCGACGGCGTTGAAAACCTCGATGGAATAGCCTTCCGTGCCGTTGGGCGCGACGTGGTGGTCCACTAGCTTGACGAGGTCGCCCCGTTTGAGGCGATGCTCAGGCACGTCGCAGGTAAGAACGGCGTCGGTGTAAAGTTTCAATTTCATCACGTGCTCCGTTTGTCTGGAATCAGTGTAACGAACTTGGTGATGCCCGACAAGTGCTCCGTCATCCAGATCGTGCGCACCACTCGCGTCACACCGTTAGGACCGCTCAGCGTGCCGCGAATTTCGTAGTATTGGCCGAACTTCCCGGATTCCAGCGGCGTGGCATCCAACGGCTGGATTTGCGCGCGCAAGTCGTGCAGTAATTGATCGACATTCTCCAACGTGTAGCCCGCCCCAGCTAGAAACGCTGACTTATCGCCGCGCGCCTGCGGCACAAGCAGGTAACGCGTGAACTTGTCGGTGGCGATGATCGTGTTAGCCGGCAGTTTCACGGGCGGGCTTCAGCCACAGAGAATTTCAGCGGCGCGTTTTACAGCCGCTAGAGCCGACTGTACGTCGGTCGCTGTGTTAACAGCATCCAGCGAAAATCGGATCATCTGCTGTGACGCGATGGACTGAGGTTTCATAGCTTTGATGACGTGTGAAGGTTCATCGGAATCAGCCAGGCACGCCGAGCCGGATGACGCGCAAATTCCTTCCTTGTCGAGCAGGATAAGCAGCGCTTCGGATTCAATACCGTGAAACGAGATATTAGTAGTGTTGGAAAGACGTTGAGTCTTGTGTCCATTCAATTCTGTATTCGGAACCCTCTGAAAAATTCCTTCCTCCAGAGCATCGCGTAGCGGGCGAACTTTCTGATCGTAGTCGCGTAGCTGTTTAAGCGCTAGCTCGGCAGCTTTGCCCATCCCGACAATCAGGGGAACACTTTCCGTTCCGCCGCGAAGGTTGTGCTCTTGGTGGCCGCCATGAACGAATCGCGACACCGGAGTCTTGCGCTTCACGTAAAGCGCGCCAACACCTTTCGGAGCGTGGAATTTATGCCCGGTTAATGCGATATAGTTAATCGGAACATTGCGAACGTTAATTTCGATCTTGCCGGCTGCCTGAACAGCATCGCAGTGATAGAGCACACCGCGTGATTGACAAATCTCGGCGACTTCCTTCACAGGAAATAATACGCCCGTTTCGTTGTTCGCCCACATCAACGAAACGATGGCGGTCTCGTCCGTGATGGTGTTCTCCAAGTCCGCGAGTTTAAGCAATCCTTCCCTATCCACGGGCAGATACGTAACGCGGTATCCTTCCGTTTCCAATGCCATGCAGTAGTTCAGAACGGAGGAGTGTTCGACGGCTGATGTAACGATATGCCGTTTGCGTGGGTTAGCCTTCAACGCGGCATGTATGGCGCTGTTGTTGCTCTCAGTCGCGCACGAAGTGAAGATCACCTCCATAGGATGCGCCCCGATTAGGTTTGCTACTTGCTCGCGCGCTGTTTCAATCGCCGTTTTTATTTTGTACCCAAATTTGTACGTGCTCGACGGATTCCCCCACTCCGTCGTGAAGTACGGCATCATCGCCTCCAGCACTTCAGGCAGCACCGGAGTCGTCGCGTTATAGTCCAGATAGATCACCGCTTATTCCAATTGAAAAATTATTGGCTGTGCGACCGACATCAATCTCTGACTCGAACAAGTTTTGAGTGTCGTTCGATTTGACAGTTACGAACAGACTATGCGATTAGGCTTTATCATTGTCAAACTAGAGGCGACCAACGTGCGTAAGAGTGCTACCAGTTGTGGAGATCAGTTCGAAGTGCGACAAATACCCTTGCCAGCTACGAATACATGATGACCGAATCAAGAGTCAAATCGTTTCAGGAGTTCCATGAAGTTATCCAGGGTCACACTGAACAGTGGTGGCGCTGGTATTACCGGGGACATAGTCGGCTTGAATACGAATTGCGTCCGAAGGTTGGCCGGGAACCCTTCATAACAAAGATCTCTAGCGATAGAGTGATGTTTGAAAAATGGAAGCGCCATGCCGTCGCATACGTCACAGCGCCGGCGCAAGAACTCTCCGAATGGGACTGGCTAGCGATCGCGCAACATCACGGATTGGCGACTCGTTTGTTAGATTGGACTTTTAATCCTTTAGCGGCGGTCTTCTTCGCGATCGTTTCGAGCTCTAACGAGGTCGACTGCAACCATGATTCAGTTGTGTATGCTCACTATTCCCGGTCAGATTTTATCGACACCACCAAAAAACGTAATCCATTTCGCTTCACAGGGATTTCGCGCGTTGCGCCGAGCTCCGTCGCTCCCAGGATTGGGCGTCAAGGGGGCATCTTTACGGTTCACGGGCCACCAAACCATGATCTCCAAAAATACCTACCACAAGGGGATGAACTAAAGGCCATCGTAATCGATCGGAAGTGCAAAAAGGACTTTGCGATTCAGTTGTCGCACTACGGCGTAAACAGATTGTCGCTCTTTCCCGATCTCGATGGTTTGTCGGCCCATATCAATTGGTCCTTCACAAATTTGCCGTATGCGTAGGTAGTTGTGGGGGACGATTCCACAAAGAAGTATTATGAGTTGCAGGCTGCGAAGTATGCAGAAGAGACCCTGCCCTTTCGTCTTGATAATCTTTGGAACACATTCTCGTCCATCGTCAGCCCGGGTGCGTACGTCCTTGACCTTGGATGCGGCTCAGGTCGCGATCTAAAGGAACTGGCACTTCGAGGCTTTCGAGTTATAGGTTTAGAATACTCTGAACCCTTGGCCAAAATCGCACAAGAATATTCCCGGCAAAAAGTTTTGGTAGGTGAAATGCGCGTTTTCGATCTCGGGGCGATGCGATTCGACGGCATTTGGGCTGTCGCTTCGCTGCTACATATTCCCCGGACAGAGGTTATAAGCGTTCTTAAAAAGCTCTACGAAGCGCTTCGTCCTAAGGGTATCTTGCTTACTTCAATGAAAAAGGGTTACGGAAATGAAACCTCCCCGAATGGTAGGTTTTTCGAGTTGTATCAACCTCAAGAGTGGGAATTCATGTTAAAGACTGCTGGCTTTGACGTTGACGGACATAAAGCGTCAACGGAAAGACGCCAAAGCGCTTCGGGCGAAGCACGGCAGATAGACTGGTTTGTTACAATTGCACGAAAAGAGTCCTAACGAAACTAGCGGTAGTCAGGTAGTAAAAAATGTAAGAATTCTACTCGGTAGCCAATCGAGCGATCCCGGAAATGCTCCCACAACGAAGCCAACGTGGCCACCTGAATCAGGGAATGCCAAATTTACTGAAGCAGACACATCGGCATTTGTCGGTAGCGCGGCCGCCGGCAAGAACGGATCGTTACGCGCATTGATCATCAGGGTCGGAATTTGAATTTTCTTGAGCCACGGCTTGCTGCTCGATCTCGTCCAGTAATCGAGCGCGTTAGTGAATCCGTGGATCGGCGCGGTGTAGAGATCGTCGACCTCGCGAAAGGTCGCGCTCGCCACAACCGATGCGGGATCGATTTTGAGTTTATGCGCGGCAATCTTAGCGAGAATCTTTGGTTTTAACGAGTCGACAAAGCTCCGCGTGTAGATCGCTCTTCGATGACCAAAATCCAATACCCTCGCCGCCGCGTGCAAATCCACCGGCGCTGAGATTGCAACGGCGCGCTCAACGACCTTGCTCGCGTCGGAGCCGCATTCGCCGAGCCACTTGAGCAACATATTGCCACCTAGCGACACACCGACGACGTAGATTTCGCGGTGTGGATTTTCCATCTTCAGCCGGCGCAGAATCCAGTCGATCTCGGCCGAATCGCCCGAATGATAAGACCGCGGCAACCGGTTCGCCTCACCGCTGCAACCGCGAAAATGCGGCACCACGCCGCGCCAGCCTAGCCGCTGCGCCATAGCCATAAAGCTCAACGCGTAGTGACTGCGCGAACAACCTTCGAGGCCGTGGAACAAGACCAGCAACTTGTCATCCGTGTTGCTCGATGCCA
>Ga0326597_10014961_pt1 | contig 10156 bp, 8 predicted proteins | sample RVTome_12_FD_203789 | JGI IMG/M metagenome (GOLD analysis project Ga0326597, IMG submission 203789) | Soil microbial communities from uranium-contaminated site in the Upper Colorado River Basin, Wyoming, United States - RVT100D185 | ecosystem: Environmental > Terrestrial > Soil > Contaminated >...
CGCTCGGCGGCAACCCGGGCCCGGGCCTGTTCCTCGAATCCCGCGACGGCCTGCCGGGCTTCGCCGACCCGCTCCTGCACCAGCGCGTCCACCCGGGCGCGGACGTCCGCTTCGGCGCGGCGCACCTCCGCGCCCAGCTCGTTCCGCAGGCCGTCGGCCAGGGCGGACGCCACGTTCGAGCCCACCGCGAGGCGCGGCCGCGCGAGCGACCCCGTGAGCCGCGCGTCGATCCGCACGTCGCTGAGCCCTGACAGGGTCCGCCACGCGATGTCCGTGGCCGACCGCCGTACCGACTGTCCCAGACTCTGCGCGGTGATCCGCTGCGGGACCGCCGACGGAGTCGTGTCCGTCGGCGTGGCGGCGTCCACCCGGCGCCACGCGACGCCGCTGGACTGCCACCCGATGCGGGCGTCGAGGCTGTCTCCCCGCCGCTCCAGCACCAGCTCGGTGGTCCCGCGGCCCAGCCCAAGCTCGGCGCCGAGCGGGGCCAGCGACACCGTCGGCAGATTCACGCCGCTCACGAACGCGCCCACCGAATCCCGGGCCACCGCGCCCACCCGGTTGAGGATCGCGCCGAGCCGCACGGTCTCCGGGCCCTGCTGCCCGCCGGTCCGCCCCGCCTGCACGACGGTGGGCCGGCCCACGAGCGCGGGCGCCGACGTGAGGTCCGTGAGCCGGGCGGCGTACTCCCCGGCCGCCGCGCCGGCCCCCCCAATCGCGAGCGACGCCTCGGCCACCTGAAGAAGGAAGGCGGGGAGCTGCTCGTGCTTGGGGAACAGCACCGTGGTGCCGGCGGCCCGCGCCCGGTCGGCGCCCTGGCGCAGCCGGGCCTCGACCCCGGGCGGCATGTATCGCTCCGCCAGCCCGAGCCAGTACAGCACGGGAGCGATCTGCTGCGCGGCAAACCCACCGAACAGGGCAGGTCCCAGGCTCGGCGCGTCGAGCGACGGCAGCTTCAGCAGGCCGAGTGCGTAGGCGTAGTCCTGCCGCCGCGCCTCGGCGAGCGCCGTGAGGCCGCTCCGGGCGGTCTGGACGCTGGAATCCACGCCGGCCTGGAGGGCCAGGAGCTGGTTATCGAGTTGGCTGAGAGCGGCGATGGTCCGCCGCGCGGACTCCGCGGCGTCCCGGGCGCCGGTGAGGCCCAGGCTCCGCACCGACTGCCCTTCGAGCCGCCGGGCCAGCGCGCCCGCGGAATCGATCTGCGGGCGCGGGTCCAGCCGCTGGATCCGGTCGAGCCAGCGCCCCCGGGCCGAGTCGGCATGGCCGGCAAGCGCCCGCGCCTGACGCAGGGTCGCGAGACTGTCGGCCGAAACCGCCCCCACGTCCACCGCCTGCCCCAGCCCTTCCCACGAGAGCGACGGTATCGGCAGGCTCTCGACCCAGCGGTCCACCGCGGCGCCCACCTCGCCCGCCGGCCCCTCGGCCCGCTCGACGGCGCCGGACGTCTCCCGCGCCGTGCCGAACGCGAGCCCGCGGACGGCTACCGTATCGATGATCACCTTCTTCTCGAGCAGCGGCGCCATCCGCACGTTCACGACGATCTGATCCGCCTGGAACAGATTCGTCATGGGCTTCCGCGGGTTGGTGACGCGCAGCCCGCGCAGCATCACCACGCCTTCGGTCAGCCGGACGTCGGCCTCGTCCAGCTCGACGCGGGCCCCCACGAAGGCCGTCCCCGACTTCTCCACCGACCGGCGCACCAGCGTGTCCGTGAACAGCCAGTACAGGGTCCCGAGCAGCGCCAGGAACAGGAGCAGGGGCGCGATCCCCTTCCAGCGGAAGATCCGCATGCGCGGGGCGGCGGGGGAGGCGCTCATGGCCGGAACAACGTGTAGAGGTTGTAGACGCGGGAGGCCTTGACCGCCTGGAACAGGCGGGTCCGCTGGAGCCTCGCGTACACGGTCGCCCGGTACTTGGCCACCAGCCACCGGAACAGGAAGAACAGCGGCACCAGGCCTGCCGCCCAGTTGACCACGCTCCCCAGCACGACCGTGTTGTTGAAGTTCGAGAGTGCCACGAGCGGCGTGTTGAAGCACCACGTCCAGAACGGCCGCAGCGCCGGCGTCCCCAGGAGCAGTATCCGGCCGACGGCGTCGAACAGCGGATCGAGCGCGAACCCCACCGGCAGGAACAGCGCCCACCCCAGCATCACGCCCGGGAACGAGACGTTCAGGATGATCGCCAGCACGAACAGCACGAGATTGTGGAGGTTCACGAGCGGCGTGAGGCCGAACACCGCGCCGAGCGCAATGCCCGCCGCCACCTGCCCCGGCGTGCCGTCCGAGTTCAGGGCCTTGATCAGCGACTGGAGGAACTTGAGGAGGAGCATGACGGAAAAGATCGGACTTGGGCGGAGGAGACGGTAGGGGACGGTAAAAGACGGTAGAGGGGGTGCCGATTTCCGCGGACCGGCGCCCTGAGCCACCCCCCAAACGACCCCTCTACCGTCTTCTACCGTCCCCTCACCGTCGCTCCCACCACTCCCGTCGCTTATCATACCCCATGCTCCCCTCCCTCGACCCGATCCTCCGACCCCGGTCCATCGCCGTCGTCGGTGCGTCCCGCCAGCCCAACACCATTGGCTGGCAGATCGTGGACAACCTGCTCCGGTACGGCTTCCAGGGGGCGGTCTACCCGGTCAATCCCAAGGCCGAGTTCATCCACTCGATTCCCGCCTATCCGTCGGTCACGGCCGTGGGCCGGCCGGTGGACCTGGCCATCATCGCGGTCCCGAAGGAGCAGGTGGTCCCGGCCGCGCAGGACTGCGTCGCCGCCGGCGTCCGGGGCCTGGTGGTGATTTCCGCCGGATTCAAGGAGGTGGGCCCCGCCGGGGTCGCCCGCGAACGGGAGTTGACGGAGGCCCTGACGGGGACCGGCATTCGCCTCGTGGGGCCCAACTGCATGGGAGTGCTGAACACGGCCCAGGACGTACAGATGAACGCGACGTTCGCGTCGCGCATGCCGCCGCCGGGCCCCGTCGCGTTCATGAGCCAATCCGGCGCCATGGGCCTGTCGGTGCTGGACTACGCCGCGAGCTACGGGATCGGGTTCTCGTCGTTCGTATCGGCCGGCAACAAGGCGGACGTGAGCGGCAACGATCTGCTCGAGTACTGGGAGCACGACCCGAGCACCACGACCGTGCTCATGTACCTCGAGAACTTCGGCAACCCGTCCCGGTTCGTGGAGCTGGCGCGGCGCATTTCCCGCCGGAAGCCCATCTGCGTGGTGAAGTCGGGGCGCACGGGGGCCGGGCAGCGCGCCGCGGCCTCCCACACCGGCGCCCTGGCGGGCACCGAGTTGGCCACCGAGGCCGTGATCGCGCAATCGGGCGTGATCCGGGCCCAGACGGTCGAGGAGCTGTTCGACCTCGCCATGGCGTTCTCGAACCAGCCGCTGCCGCAGGGGAACCGGGTGGCGATCGTCACCAACGCGGGCGGCCCGGGGATCATCATTGCCGACGCGTGCGAGGCCAACGGGCTCACGGTCACCGGGCTCACCCCCGAGACCGAACGGACCCTGCAGTCACGGCTCCCGGAAGAGGCCAGCACGCGCAACCCCGTGGACATGATCGCCACGGCCACGCCCGACTCCTACGAGTTCGCGCTCGACTGCGTGCTCAGGGATCCGAACGTGGACGCGGCGTTCGCGGCGTTCGTTCCTCCGCTCAACGTGCAGACGCGCGACGTGGCGGAGGCGATCGTGCGGGTCAATGCGCGCCACCCGGGCAAGCCGTTGCTCGCGGTGCTCATGGGAAGGGAAGGGCTGCCGGCCGGTCTCGAGCAGCTGCACGACGCCAGCGTCCCGGGCTATATCTTCCCGGAATCGGCGGCCCGGGCGCTGGGCGCGATGTGGCGGTACCGCCAGCGGCAGCGGGATCCCGAAGGCACGAGCCGGACGTTCACGGTGGACGACCGGTCCGTCGCCGCCATCCTCGACCGGACGAGCGCACAGGGCGGCGGCAAGGTCCCGGAGCCGGACGCCCTGCGCATCCTCGAGGCCTACGGGATTCCCGTGACCCCGTGGCGCTTCGTGCCGGATGAGGGCGACGTGGAGCGCTTGGCCGCGGGCGCCGCCAATGCCGCGGCGGCCCTCGGGTTCCCCGTGGCGCTCAAGATCGTGGATCCGGCTGTCACCCATAAGACCGACGTCGGCGGCGTCGCCCTCGGCCTGCCGGACCGGACCGCCGTGAAGGAAGCGGCCCAGGCCATGATCGGCCGGCGCTCGCCGTCTTTCGCGGACCCGGACCCGTCCGCCACCCCGTCCCTCGCGCGATCCCCCGACCCCTGGGTCCCCCAGGCCGTGGACCCGCCGGTCCGGCGCCACACGCCGGGCGGCGGCCTCATCGTCCAGCGCATGGCCCCCGATGGGCGCGAGACGATCATCGGCCTCACCCGGGTCCCGCGCGTGGGCGCCATGGTGATGTTCGGGCTGGGCGGCGTCTACGTCGAGGTGCTGCGCGACGTGCAGTTCCGGCTCGCGCCGCTGCTCGACGTGGACGCCGGGCACATGATCGACGACGTGCGCATGTCCGGCCTGCTCGGCGCCGTGCGCGGCCAGCCGGCCCGCGACCGCAAGGCCCTGGAGGAAACCCTCCTCCGCGTGTCCCAGCTGGCTATGCGGCACCCCCGCATCGTCGAGATGGACATCAACCCGCTGTTCGCGCTCGCCCAGGGCGTCGTTGCGGTGGACGCGCGATTCCAGGTGGAAACCACGGCGTGAGAGTCTTCCTGACCGGCGGGACCGGCTTCGTCGGCCGGCACGTCGTCGCTGCACTCATCGAGCGGGGCCATCGCTGCGTCGTGGTATCCCGGAGCGCGACCTCCCCGTGGACCGCGGACGCCGTGGAAGTGGTGCGCGGCGACCCGACGCGGCCCGGGCCCTGGCAGGCCGCGCTGAGCGCATGCGACGCGGTGGTCAACCTCGCGGGGGCCCCGATCGTGGACCCGCCACATCGGTGGACGGCGGCCCGGAAGCTCCAGATCCGCGAGAGCCGGCTCGAGACCACCCGCTCCGTCGTGGACGTGCTGCGCGGCGCACAGTCCCGCCCCACGGTCCTGGTGAGCGCTTCCGCCGTCGGCTACTACGGGTCCCGGGGCGACCGCCCGCTGGACGAGACGGCATCACCGGGCGAGGACTTCCTCGCGCGGCTCTGCGTCGCCTGGGAGGAAGCGGCCCGCGGGGCCGCCGACGTGACGCGCGTGACGCTCGTCCGGATGGGCATCGTGCTGGGCGCCGGCGGTGGCGCGCTCCAGCCCATGCTGACGCCGTTCCGGATCGGGTTGGGAGGACCGTGGGGGACGGGGACCCAGTGGTGGCCGTGGATCCACGCAGACGACGCGGTGGGCCTGATCCTGCTGGCGCTCGAACGGGACCTGCCGGGCGCGATCAACGTCGCCGCGCCCACACCCGTGACCGTGAACGAGTTCGCCCGGACTCTGGGTGCCGCGCTCAGCCGCCCGGCGCTGGCGCGGGTGCCGGAGTTCGCGCTGCGGTTTGCCCTGGGCGAGGCCGCGGAAGCGCTGCTGGCCTCGCAACGCGTGATCCCGCGGCGGGCCCTGGACGTGGGCTACGCGTTCCGCTTTCCCGAGCTGCGTCCCGCGCTGGCCCAGATCCTCCGGGCCTAGGCCACCGATCGGTAGGAACCCGACACGCGCCGCTCCCACCGCCCCCGCCGCTTGACGCCGCGCCGATCCGTCGCCCGCCGCTCGGGGTCGGTTCGTCGTTCGATCGAGACGAGCGCGAACTCCGCCCGCCGTTCCCCAACCGCGCGGCGCTCCCCCACCATCCTCCGGTCCGCGCGCACGCGGCGGTCGAGTTGCGCGCGGCGCTCGTGGACGCTGAGACCGACGTCGAATTGAGCCGTCATGGGCCCCCCCTGGGCTGGACCCCTGATCTGCACGGCGGTGGGCCCCGCCGCAAGGCCCCGGCCCGGCCGTTACATTTCCGCCCCGTAGATGACCCGAACCATGGCCCTGCCCGCTGAAGGCTTCCTGCTCGAGTACGCGCCCGGGCGGCTCGTGGTGGGCGCGGGGCCGCTCGATCCGCGACCGTGCCGGTCCGCCAGCGCCCTGGCGTGTTACGCTCCCGACTTCTTCCTGGCGGACGCACGGCCGTGGCTGCACCCGGCCGCGTGGCGCGAGACCACCCGCGACGCGTTGCGCGACGCGCTCGGCCGCGCCCGGCCGCCCCGCGTGGTCTGGGAGGCACCGGACGCGGCCGGCTACTCGGCCCGATTCGCCACCCTCATGGACCGGATCCGGGCCGGCACGCTCTCCAAGGCTGTCCCGGTGATTCTCGAGCGCGGTACCTGGCAGGTCCCGGCGGACGACGCCGTCCGCGGGCTCGTCCGCCACGCATTGGAGGCGTCGGGCCCCAGCTTCATCTACGCGGCGTGGACCGCGACGTCCGGCATGGTGGGCGCGTCGCCCGAGGTGCTGTTCGTGCGTGAGGACCCGGGCCGAGTCGAGAGCGTGGCGATGGCCGGGACCTATCCCGACGCGCGGGCGGCGGACCTGGCGGGTGATCCCAAGGAAGCCCGCGAGCATGCCAGCGTCGTGGACGACATCGTGACAGCGCTCGGTCCGGTGGGCACGGTGTCGGTGGGCGCGCGCGAGATCCTGCGCCTGCCCGGCATGGCGCATCTCAAGACGGATATTGCGGTGACGGTCACCGCGCCCGTGGACTTCGGCACCATCGTGCGGGCTCTGCACCCCACCGCCGCCCTGGGCGTGGCCCCCCGAGCGGCGGGACTGGACCTCCTGGCGTCCCTGGGCCCGGCCGACCGGGGGCGCTTCGGCGCCCCATTCGGGATCGAGTGGCCGGACGGCCGCGCGCACGTGGTCGTGGCCATCCGCAACGTGCAATGGACCGGACGCACGGTCACGCTCGGCGCCGGCGCGGGCATCATTGCGGAGAGCCTGCTCGAGCGCGAGTGGGAGGAGCTGCGGCTCAAGCGGACCGCCGTCAAGGACATGCTCGGTCTGTGAACGTCCAGCGCGCCGCCGACCTCGTCACGGCCCTCACGGACGCCGGGATCCGCGAGTTCTGCGTCTGCCCGGGGGGTCGCAACGCACCGCTGGTGGTGGTCCTGGCCCGCGCCGACGGCATCACCGTGCGCACGTTCTTCGAGGAGCGCGCCGCCGCGTTCTTCGCGCTTGGCCGCATCAAAGCCGAAGGCGCGCCGGTGGCCGTCGTGACAACGTCGGGCACGGCCGCCGCGGAGCTGCTCCCGGCGGCCGTCGAAGCCTACTACGCCGGGCTCCCGCTGCTCCTGGTCACGGCCGACCGTCCACCCCGGCACCGCGGCACGGGCAGCCCGCAGGCCATCGAGCAGGTGGACCTCTTCGGGCTCTACGCGCCCACCGTGTTCGACGGCGGCGACGACGGCGGCGACGCCGCGTTTTCGCTGGCCGAGTGGAACGGCCAGCAGCCCGCGCACGTCAACGTGTGCTTCGACGAGCCCCTCGTGGATGGCTCGATCCCCCTGCTGCGTCTCGCGCCCGCGGTCCGGTCGCGTCCGGCGCCGTTGGCGGACCTGGCGCCCGTGGCCGACCTGCTCCGCCACGCGCGCCGCCCGCTCGTGATCGTGGGTCCGCTCGATGCCGCCGACCACGGCGGCGTGCGGGCGTTGCTCACGCGGCTCGGCGCGCCGGTCTACGCCGAGCCCGCGTCCGGCCTCCGCGAGGACGAAGCGCTCGGCTCCCTGCTCGTCAGATCGGGCGAGGGCGCGCTCCGGACCGCCGACTTCGATGCCGTGCTCCGGCTGGGCGGCGTGCCCGCGCTCCGCCTGTGGCGCGACCTCGAGGCCGCGCGGCAGGACGTCCCGGTTGCCTCCGTGAGCCGCGCGCGGTTCCCGGGCCTCACGCGCGGGATCTTCGTGCATGCCGCGCCCGGGGCGGCGCTGGGAGCGCTCGACGGAGCGGCCGCCGTGGATCAGGGCTGGCGCGATGCGCTGCTGGCCCGGGACGGCGGGCGGTATGGTGCGCTCGACGCCCTCTGCGCCGCGGAGCCGCAGGCCGAGCCGGCGCTGGTCCGGGAGCTCTCGCGCCACGTCCCGGAATCCTCGCTGGTGTATCTCGGGAACAGCCTCCCGATTCGCGAGTGGGATCTTGCCGCCGTCCGTGAATCCCGCGGGTGGCAGATCGGCGTGAGCCGCGGCGCCAACGGCATTGACGGCCAGCTCTCCACGTTCTTCGGGATGTGCGCCGTGGGGCGGGAGAGCTGGGCCCTCGTGGGCGATCTCACCGCCCTCTACGACCTCGCGGCGCCGTGGGTCCTGGGCCAGCTGGCCACCGGGCCCGTCCGGATCGTGGTAGTGAACAACGGCGGGGGCCAGATCTTCGCGCGGCTCTCGCCCCATGCCGAGCTGCGGAACGCGCACCGGCTCACGTTCGACCGCTGGGCCGCCATGTGGGGGCTGCCGCACGTCCGCTGGGAGACCATCCCGCCCCGGCTTGCCCTGCCGGAGCGCTGCGTGATCGAGCTGGCTCCCGATGCCGACGCCACCGAGCGGTTCTGGCGCGCGTACGAGGCGCTGCCCTGACCATGCTCTGGTGTCTCCACGGGTTCCTGGGGCGCGGCACCGACTGGGACGACGTCCGCGCCTCGTGGCCGGCCGATCTTCCCCCGTGGCGGTGCCCCGACCTCTTTGCCGAGCTGGGGCCGGAAGAGACGCTCGACGAGTTCGGGGCGCGGTTTGCCGCCACGGTAGCCGCCGAGGATCCGACGCCCGTGCTCCTGGGATACTCCCTCGGCGGCCGCCTGGCGCTCCACGCGATGCTCGCGCGGCCGGCGCTGTGGCGCGGCGCCGTGCTGGTCTCCACGCACCTTGGCCTCCCGGACCCCGGCGCCCGCCACGAGCGCCGCGCGTCGGACGCGGCGTGGGCCGAGCGGTTCCGGGCGCAATCCTGGGCGTCGTTGCTGGAGGAGTGGAACGCGCGCGAGGTGTTTCGCGGGCGCGCCCAACCGCTGCCCCGCCCCGAGCCCGCCTACGACCGAAACGCGCTCGCGCACGCCCTCGAAGCCTGGTCCCTGGGCAGCCAGGTCCACCTCCTGCCCCGCCTGGCGAGCGTCCCCATGCCGATCCTCTGGATTGCCGGCGCCGATGACGACCGCTACGTGGCGCAGGGGGAGCTGGCCGCGGCGCACGGGAAAGCCGTCGTCCTGCGCGTGGTGCCGCGGGCCGCCCATCGGGTTCCCTGGGAAGCGCCCGAGTGGTTCGCGCGGGAGGTGGCCGGCTTCGTGCGGAGCCTGACGCCCGCCTGACGCCCGGACGCTCCGGAGCCTATTTTCCCCACTCCGAGTCACCGGCAGGACGATGCCCATGGCGCGCACCACCACCTGGACTCCCATCCGGGAGTTCACCGACATCCGCTACGAACGGACGGACGACGGGATCGCGAAGATCACGATCAACCGGCCCGAGGTCCGCAACGCGTTCCGCCCGCTCACCATCCACGAGATGCAGGACGCGTTTGCCCACGCGCGGGACGAATCCTCGATCGGCGTGGTCATTCTCACGGGCGAGGGCCCGGAGGCGTTCTGTTCCGGCGGCGACCAGCGCATCCGCGGGGACGCCGGCTACGTGGACGAGCAGCGCGGCGGGACGCCGCGGCTGAACGTGCTCGACCTCCAGCGGCAGATCCGCGCCCTCCCTAAACCCGTGATCGCGATGGTGGCGGGCTATGCCATTGGCGGCGGCCACGTGCTCCACGTGGTGTGCGATCTCACGATCGCCGCGGACAACGCGCGCTTCGGGCAGACGGGCCCCAGGGTGGGCTCGTTCGACGGGGGGCTGGGCTCGAGCTACCTCGCCCGCATCGTGGGCCAGAAGAAGGCGCGCGAGATCTGGTTCCTGTGCCGCCAGTACGACGCCCAGCAGGCGCTTGCCATGGGCCTCGTGAACGCGGTCGTCCCGCTCGCCCGCCTCGAGGAAGAAACCCTGACCTGGTGCCGCGAGATGCTCCAGCATTCGCCGATGGCGCTCCGCGTGCTCAAGGCCGCGCACAACGCCGACTGCGACGGCCAGCTGGGGCTCCAGGAGCTCGCGGGCAACGCGACGCTGCTCTACTACATGAGCGAGGAAGGCCAGGAAGGGCGCGACGCGTTCGTCGAGAAGCGGCCTCCCGACTTCTCTAAGTTCCCGCGGCTGCCATGA
>Ga0326597_10014962_pt1 | contig 10156 bp, 10 predicted proteins | sample RVTome_12_FD_203789 | JGI IMG/M metagenome (GOLD analysis project Ga0326597, IMG submission 203789) | Soil microbial communities from uranium-contaminated site in the Upper Colorado River Basin, Wyoming, United States - RVT100D185 | ecosystem: Environmental > Terrestrial > Soil > Contaminated >...
CGGAGAGCGACGCCATGACCTGGCGCACCCGGGGGTCACGGCCGCGGGCATAGGCGTCGATCTCGGTCAGGAGCTTTGTCTTCGCCGCCAGATCGACGATGCCGAGCGGGTTGAGATCGGTGTAGAGGCTGCGGTTGGTGCCCGGCGGCGGGTCGGCGATCGTGCCGTGATGGCCGCTGGCAACCGCCCGCACCGCCGTTGCGGCCCGACGGATCGCCGCCTCGGAAATTTCGGAGGCGTGGGCATACCCGGCCGCCTCCCCGGAAACCGCGCGCAGGCCGAAGCCCTGGGTCGTGTCGAACGACGCGCTCTTGATGCGGCCGTCATCGAGCGCCACGCTTTCCGACTGGCTGTATTCGAGGAACAGTTCGCCGTCATCCATCCCGGAGAGCGCCTCTCCGAGGATCGTGTCGACCCGGCGCGGATCCATGCCGGTGCGATCGAAAAACAGGTCGTTGGTCACGGCGAGGTTGGTCATCGGCGGCTCCCGGTACGCCATTGCGGTCGATATTCGAGGAATATGGGCGCGTCCGGCCCGCGACGGAAGGCGGGATCGACGGTACGGTCCGGTTTGCCCCGGCAACCGCGGTTGATGCCGATTGGTTGCGGGTTTGCTTTCCTTTGTGCGACGGCTTGCCGCAATGGGTTAGCGCGCGCGGGGACTGCCCCGAGTTGTCGCCTCGCCGGGCTTTGGTGTAGGGTCCGATCGATTGGTTACCGTCGCCGCTGTCATGCCGGAGTAGGGCGGCGGTGCGGTTTTTGGCCCGATCGCGCGAAGCCCGGATGTCCCCGCTCGGAAATGGTTCGTCCGAATAGCGGCTCCGGGCCGGTTGCCGGACGGGCCGGCCAGTCGGTGCCCTCGTGCAGGGGGCGTCCTCGCCGAAGAGAGGCTGCAAGGACATGGTGCGGTTCTTGAGATCGATCACGCGGAGGACGGCGGCGAGGGTCGGCGTCGCCGCGATATTGGCGCTCGCCGGCGTGGCGACGGCGGCATGGGCGGCGGAACCCAAGCCCTGGCAACTCGGCATGCAGCCGGCGGCGACCCCGGTCCAGCATCGGATCGACGTATTCCACGATTGGCTGCTGATCATCACCTTCTTGATCACCGCCCTTGTTCTCGGCCTCCTGGTGTATGTGATGGTGCGGTTCCATCACACCCGAAACCCGGTGCCGACCCGCACCTCGCACAATGCCGTCATCGAGATCCTGTGGACTGTCGTACCGGTATTGATCCTTGGTGCGATCATCATCCCGTCGTTCAACCTGATGTATTACATGGACCGGGTGCCCGACGCCGACATGACGATCAAGGTCACCGCGCATCAGTGGTACTGGTCATACGAATACCCCGACCAGGGCAACCTCAGCTTCGACAGCAACCTCATTCCCGAGAAGGATTTGAAGCCGGGACAGAAGCGGCTGCTCGACGTCGATAATCCGCTGGTCGTGCCGGTTGGCGCCAAGGTCCGGGTGCTGGTCACCGGGACCGACGTGATCCACAGCTGGTTCGTCCCCTCGTTCGGGGTCCAGCAATATGCGGTCGCCGGCCGGCTCAACGAGAGCTGGTTCCAGGTCGAGCGCGCCGGCACCTATTACGGCGAGTGCAACCAGATCTGCGGCGTCAACCACGCCTTCATGCCGATCACGGTCGTGGCGCTCGCCAAGCCCGAATACGAGAAATGGCTCGGCGACGCCAAAAAGAAATTCGCCGCTGCAACGCCCGGAAATGGCGAGGGGACGCCCGCGGCGGTGGTCGCCGCGGCAGCTTCCGGCGCCGAGCCGGCAAACCAACAGCCGGCCGGCAACTGAGAGCGAACCGGCAACTGAGAGCGAAGAGGTCTGCGATGGCTTACCAGGATGCTCATGCCGCGGATGCCGATCACGCTCACGGTCATCGGCCGGGCTTCTTTACGCGCTGGCTGGCGTCGACCAACCACAAGGATATCGGCACCCTCTATATTTGCCTGGCGATCTTCGCCGGGGTGCTCGGCGGCGCGATGTCGGTCCTGATGCGCGCCCAGCTGATGCAGCCGGGCAGCGAAATCATCACCGACCACCAGTTCTACAACGTGCTGATCACCGCGCACGGCCTGATCATGGTGTTCTTCGTGGTCATGCCGGCGACCTTCGGCGGGTTCGGCAACTGGTTCGTGCCGCTGATGATCGGCGCGCCGGACATGGCCTTCCCGCGGATGAACAACGTCAGTTTCTGGCTCTTGATCCCCTCTTTTCTGCTGCTGGTCGGCTCGGCCTTCGTCGGCGCCGGCGAGGGGGTCAACGGGGCCGGCGCCGGGGTCGGCTGGACGGTCTATCCGCCGCTGTCGTCCGGCGGGCCATCGGGTCATCCGAGCGCTGCGGTCGACATGGCGATCTTCTCGCTGCACCTCGCCGGCGCCTCATCGATCATGAGTTCGATCAATTTCATCACGACGATCTTCAACATGCGCGCGCCGGGGATGACCCTGCACCGCATGCCGCTCTTCGTGTGGTCGATCCTGGTCACGGCGTTCCTCCTGCTGCTGTCGCTGCCGGTGCTCGCCGGGGCGATCACGATGCTGCTGACCGACCGCAATTTCGGCACCACGTTCTTCGACCCGGCGGGCGGCGGCGACCCCCTCCTGTTCCTGCACCTGTTCTGGTTCTTCGGCCATCCCGAGGTCTACATCATGATCCTGCCGGCGTTCGGCATGATCTCGCAGATCGTCTCGACCTTCTCGAAAAAGCCGGTGTTCGGCTATCTCGGCATGGCCTACGCGATGGTCGCGATCGGCGGGATCGGGTTCGTCGTCTGGGCGCACCACATGTTCACCACCGGGATTTCGGTCAATACCCGGGCCTATTTCACATTTGCGACGATGGTCATCGCGGTGCCGACCGGGGTGAAGATTTTTTCCTGGATCGCCACGATGTGGGGCGGCTCCATCGAGTTCAAGACGCCGATGCTATGGGCGATCGGCTTTATCTTCCTGTTCACCATCGGCGGCGTGACCGGCGTCGTCTTGGCCAATGCCGGCGTCGATTATTCCCTGCACAACACCTATTACGTCGTCGCCCACTTCCATTACGTGCTGTCATTGGGCGCGGTGTTCGGGTTGTTCGCCGGGTTTTATTATTGGATCGGCAAGATGTCGGGCCACCAGTACAACGAGACCTTTGGCCAGATCCATTTCTGGACGACCTTCATCGGCGTCAACCTGACCTTCTTCCCGCAGCATTTTCTCGGGCTGGCCGGGATGCCCCGGCGCATCGCCGACTATCCGGATGCGTTCGCCGGGTGGAATTTCGTGTCGTCGATCGGCGCCTTCATCTCCTATGCCTCGACGCTGTTCTTCATCTTCATCGTGTTCCACACCTTTTACGCGGGCCGCCGGGTCGGCGCCAACTACTGGGGCGAGGGGGCGACGACGCTGGAGTGGCAGGTTTCCTCGCCGCCGCCGTTCCACAGCTATGACGAGATACCGGTGATCGAGCCGGCGGCGCATTAGGCCGGGGGTTTGGCGCGCGTGACAGCCCCCCGGGCATCGAGACGGGTACCCTGGTGAGCGAATTTCCGGCGACAATTGCCCGCCCTTACGCCGGCGCGGCCCCTTACGTTGGCGCAACAGTCGGCGACTATATCCAGATCCTGAAGCCGCGGGTCATGTCGCTCGTCGTCTTCACCGGGTTTGTCGGGCTGGTGATGGCGCCGGGGCACCTCCATCCGGTGCTTGCCGCGGTGGCGGTGCTGTGCATCGCGGTCGGGGCCGGCGCGTCGGGTGCGATCAACATGTGGTACGACCGCGACATCGATCGGCTGATGCCGCGGACCGCGATGCGGCCCTTGCCGGCCGGGCGCATGATGCCGGGCGAGGCGCTCGGTTTCGGAATCGTGCTGGCGGTCGGCGCGGTCGCGGTGATGGGGCTGGCGGTCAACTGGGTGGCCGCCCAGCTGCTGGCGCTGACCATCGTCTTCTACATCTTCGTCTACACGATCTGGCTGAAGCGCCGTACCCCGCAGAATATCGTGATCGGCGGGGCGGCCGGTGCGCTGCCGCCGCTGATTGGCTGGGCCGCGGTGACCGGCGACGTCGGATGGGGCGCAGTCGCGCTGTTCGCGATCGTCTTTTTCTGGACCCCGCCGCATTTCTGGGCGCTGTCCCTGTATCGCGCCGGGGAATACGCCGCCGCTGGGGTGCCGATGCTGCCGGTGGTCGCGGGCCCCCGCGAAACCAAGCGCCAGATGCTGCTTTATACGCTGATGCTGTGGCCGGCGACGCTGGCGCCCTGGCTGTTCGGGCTGGCCGGGCCGGTTTACGGGGTCTCGGCCGGCGCGCTCAGCCTGATGTTTACCGGCACGGCGATCCGGGTCTGGCGTGACGACAGCGATCGGGCAGAGCGCAGCGCGCGGCAGATGTTCGCCTTTTCACTCGTCTATCTCTTCCTGGTCTTCGCGGCGCTGCTGCTGGAGCGGATCGGCGGAGGCATGCAGTGACGGCGGCCGTGGCCACAGACGAGCGCGAGCGCCGGATGCGGGCGCGCAACCGGGCTCTGCTCGCCGTGCTGCTGGGGCTGGTCGCGCTGTTTTACGTGGTCACCATCGTGCGGTTGAGCGGAGGCTAGGGCCATGGCCGAGCCGATGAATCGCCGCCGCAACGCTGCCCGCAATGGCGCCCGCAATGGTGCCACCGTGCTGCTGCTCGCCCTGGTGGTGGCGGGAATGGCCGGGTTGTCCTTCGCCTCGGTGCCGCTCTATCGGCTGTTCTGTGAGGTCACAGGGTACGGCGGGACGACCCAGCGTGCCGCCGCCGCGCCGAAAGCGGTCGCCGATGCGCTAATTACGGTGCGCTTCAATGCCGAGACGGCGTCCGATCTCGGCTGGGAATTCCGCCCACTGGTCGGCGAAATGCAGGTTCGTCCCGGTGAACAGAGCGAGGTCGTGTACCGGGCGATCAATCGAGGCAGCGAGGCGGTCACCGGGACGGCGACCTACAACGTCACTCCAACAAAGGCCGGTATCTATTTCGACAAGCTGCAATGTTTCTGCTTTACTGGGCAGTTTCTGGCGCCCGGCGAGAGCCGCGACATGGGCGTCGTGTTCTTTGTCGATCCCGATATGCTGAAGGATCCAGGGACCCGCGAAATCCGCACGATCACCCTGTCCTACACGATGTTCCGGGCGCCCGAATCCGGCGCCCCGAGCGCATCTTTCGGCGGCGGCAGCCCCGCTCAGGCGACCCGGGTGGTTAATTGAACAATGAGAACAGCGATTTTGGCGGACCTACCATGACCGATACCCACGCCCATGACGCCCACGCCGTCCACGCCCACGGCGCGCTCGACGCCCACGGGCATGCGGCACCCAAGCACCCCTACCATCTCGTCGGTCCGAGCCCGTGGCCGATCGTCGGGGCGATCGCCGCGGGGGTCCTGGCGACCGGCGGGGTGCTGTTCATGCACGGCTACGGCACGATCGTGATGATCGTCGGCTTCATCGCGGTGCTGCTGACGATGGCGGTGTGGTGGCGCGACGTGATCCGCGAGGCGACCTTCGAGGGCTACCACAACCCGGTGGTGCAGCTCGGCATGCGTTACGGCATGGCGTTGTTCATCGCCTCCGAGGTGATGTTCTTTTCCGCGTTCTTCTGGGCATTCTTCTCGGCTGCCCTCTTCCCGGCCGACGGTGTGTGGCCGCCCAAGGGCATCCGCCCGTTCGATCCGTTCGAATTCCCGTTCCTCAACACCCTGATCCTCTTACTGTCCGGCACGACGGTGACCTGGGCGCATCATTCGCTGCTCGAAGGCAACAACAAGGGCCTGATCCAGGGCCTCATCGTGACCGTGCTGCTCGGTATCTCGTTCACCTCGGTCCAGGCTTACGAATACGCCCATGCCGCATTCACCTTTACCGGCGGCATCTATCCGTCGACGTTTTTCATGGCGACCGGGTTTCACGGGTTCCACGTCATCGTCGGGACGATCTTCCTCGCCGTCTGCCTGTGGCGCGCGACCCAGGGTCATTTCAAGCCCGACCATCATTTCGGGCTGGAGGCGGCGGCCTGGTACTGGCATTTCGTCGACGTCGTCTGGCTGTTCCTGTTCGTCTGCATCTATTGGTGGGGCATGGGCGACGCCCTGCCGCCCGCCGAGTGAGCGGTGCCAGCCAGAGTCCTTTGAGACGCGGGCGGCGCCCGCTCCTCAGGATGACGTAAGTCTATGATAAAATTAAGGAAGAACGTCATCCTGAGGAGCCCGCACAGCGGGCGTCTCGAAGGACGCACGGCGGTGAAGCAGTCTTTTTTGAGGCATAAGTGACAGCTGACCCGCGCCGCTTTCCGCCGGTGTCGATGGCCCGCGCGGCGTTTGCTTGCCGCTGCCCGCGCTGCGGCGAGGGCCGCCTGTTCACCGGCCTCATGACCGTGCGGGCGGCGTGCCCGGCCTGCGGTCTCGACTTCTCCGCCGAGGATGCCGGCGACGGCCCGCAGGTGTTCGTGATCTTCTTTCTCGGGCTGATCGTCGTCGGGCTCGCCGCCTTGGTCGAACTCAAGTTCGCCCCGCCGATCTGGGTCCATCTCGTAGTGTGGACGCCGCTGATCCTCGGCGGCGCGATCCTGCTGCTGCGGCCGCTCAAGGCCGGTCTGATCGCGCTGCAATATCGGCACGATCTGCTGCATTCGCCGCCCAAAGTCTGATTAAGCGCATGAGCGGGTTTCGCCCGCGCCTTGGCCCCACACTGTTCACCATCGCGGTCGTCTTGTTCTGCGGCGGGCTCGGGGTGTGGCAGCTCGAGCGCCTCGAATGGAAGCGCGCCCTGATCGCCGAGCGCGAGGCCGGGTTGGCTGCGCCTGCGGCCGCCCCGCCGCGAAGTTTCGACGAGGCGCGCGCGCTCGAATTCCACCGGACCCTCACCGAGGGCGTATTTCTCCACGACCGCGAGCTTCTGCGCGTCGCGCCGGGGCCAACCGGCGGTGCCGGCTACGACGTTCTGACGCCGCTGCGCCAGCCGGACGGTCGCATCATCCTGGTCAATCGCGGTTTTGTCCCGATCGAGCGCAAGGACCCGGCGCAGCGCCTGGCCGGCCAGCCGCAGGGAACGGTGCCGGTCGCCGGCTTGCTGCGGCTGCCGCCGGCTGCGAAACCGAGCTGGTTCCTGCCCGACAATCGCCCCGATCGGGGCTATTGGTTCTGGATCGATCTGCCGGCCATGGCCGCCGCCGGGGAGCTGGGCAATGTTGCGCCGTTTTACATCCAAGCCGATGCGACCGCCAATCCCGGCGGCTGGCCAAAGGGCACCGCGGTCGCCACTGCGCTCCCCAACGATCACCTGGTATACGCGATCACCTGGTTTTCGCTCGCGGTCGCGGCGCTGGTGATCTATCTGCTGTCGCAACGCGGCAGCGCCGGGGATGAGACCGGAGATGACGACAGCGTATCCCGAACTTGAAGCGCGCTACGGCCGTCTCGATGGGGGCGCTGCACGAAAGGTTTACAGGGCTGCGGCAACCGTCATATGTCATGCGCCGCGGTGCGAACGCGCGGTGCGCGGGTGGGACAAAGCCGGCGGCAGGGCGTTTAGCGGGGAATAACGGCCAGCGGGGGAACCCCATTGTTCGACACAGCTGTCCAGCGACCGGCGCACCCGGATGCGCTCAACGCCGACCGCAATGCGGAGCGCGACCGCTTCGAAGCCATCCGCCGCGACACCGAGAGCCTCGCCGCCAACCTGACGCCCGAGGACCAGGCGATCCAGTCGATGCCCGACGTCAGCCCGACGAAATGGCACCTGGCGCATACCAGCTGGTTTTTCGAGACATTCATCCTCGGCCCGCTCGACCCCGGCTACCGGGTGTTCGATCCGGCTTTCTCCTACCTGTTCAACTCGTATTACGAGGCGGTCGGCCCGCGCCATCCGCGCCCCGAACGCGGTCTCCTGTCGCGCCCGACGGTCGATGCGATCCTCGCCTATCGCGACCACGTGACCAATGCGATGGCCCGCCTGATCGAAGAGGCCGGCGACACCGCATGGCGCGAGGCTGCGCCCCGGATCGAGCTTGGGCGCCACCACGAGCAGCAGCATCAGGAGCTGATCCTGATGGATATCAAGCACCTCTTTTCGGTCAATCCGCTGCTGCCGGCCTACCAGGCGCCGCGCCCCTATGCGTTGCCGCCGACGGCGCCGACGCGCGGCTGGGTCGAGTTCGCCGGCGGGGTCGCGGAGATCGGCCATGCCGGACCTGGGTTCACCTTCGATAACGAGGGCCCCCGCCACAAGGTCTGGCTCGACCCGTTCGCACTCGCGAGCCAGCCGGTCTCGTGCGGCGAATACCTCGAATTCATTACCGATGGCGGCTATCGCCGGCCCGAATTTTGGCTGTCGGACGGCTGGGCAACTGTCCAGCGCGAGGGCTGGCAGGCGCCGCTCTACTGGCGCTCCGAGGCTGGCGAGTGGCGCCTCTTTACGCTGTCCGGCGAGCGGCGCATCGAGCCCGCCGAGCCGGTCTGCCATGTCAGCTTCTACGAGGCCGACGCCTTCGCCCGCTGGGCCGGCAAGCGCCTGCCGACCGAGGCCGAATGGGAAATTGCCGTAGAGAAGGTGCCGCTCGCCGGCAACCTCGCCGACAGCGGCCACTACCACCCCTGTCCCGATGCGCAGCCCACCGTCGGCAAGCAGGAGCTGCGCACCCCCACCCTTCCCTCCCCCGCTAGCGGGGGAGGGTTAGGGAGGGGGCGAACCGCAGGGCCGGAGTTGCGCCAGATGATCGGCGATGTCTGGGAATGGACGGCGAGCCCCTATGTCGCCTATCCGCGGTTCCGCCCGGTGGCGGGCGCCATCGGCGAGTACAACGGCAAGTTCATGTCGAACCAGATGGTGCTGCGCGGCGGTGCGGCGGTGACGCCGGCCGGCCATATCCGCACCACCTACCGCAATTTCTTCCCGCCCTCGGCGCGCTGGGCGTTTTCCGGGCTGCGGCTCGCGCAGGATTTGTAGGAATGGACGATGCCGCCTTCGCCTTTCACGATCTGGCGCCGGGCGAGGAGAATTTCCGCGATGCGGTGCTGGCCGGGCTCGGCCGCGCGCAAAAGACGCTGCCGTGCAAATTCTTCTACGATGCCCGCGGCTCGGCCTTGTTCGAGCAGATCTGCGAGGTTCCGGAGTACTACCTGACCCGCACCGAGATCGCGATCCTCGAAGAATATTCGGACGCGATCGCGAAGCATCTTGGCGCCCATTGCCGGCTTGTCGAATTGGGCAGCGGCTCCAGCCGCAAGGTGCGCATCCTCTTGGAGGCGCTCGAGGCGCCGGCGGCCTATGTGCCGGTCGATATCTCGCGCGATTATCTGCGTTCGGCCGCCGCCGGGCTTTCCGCCGATTTTCCCGAACTGCCGGTGGTCGCGGTGTGCGCCGACTATACCCGCGCGTTTCCGCTGCCGCCGCTGCCCGGCTCGGCGGGGAAGCGCGTCGGCTTTTTCCCGGGGTCGACGATCGGCAATTTCGAGCCGGAGGCGGTTGTCCGCTTTCTCGCGCATTGCGCCGAATTGCTCGGGCCCGAGGGCGAAATGCTGATCGGGGCCGACCTCAAAAAGGACCCTGCGATACTCAACGCGGCCTACAACGACCGGGCCGGGATCAACGCCGCCTTCAACCTCAACCTGTTGGAGCGGGTCAACCGCGAGCTCGACGGCGACATCGATATCGACCAATTCGAGCACCTGGCCTTCTACAACCCGGATGAGGGCCGGATGGAGCTCTACCTGAAGAGCCTCGCCGATCAGAATGCGAGCATCGCTGGAACCCGCTTCCGCTTCACCGAAGGCGAGTTGATCCACACCGAGAACTCATACAAATACGCAATCCCCGAGTTCCGCGCCCTGGCCGCCCGCGCCGGCTTCGCTGCGGTGCACAGCTGGACCGATCGCAACGCGCTGTTCAGCGTGCACTACTTCCGGCAGGGGTGAGGGCGAAATTTCGCGACCGGATCGGTGAGCGGGCGGCACGGCCGCGCATCGTCTATCTGTATCTGGCGATCATCGTCGTCAGCTGGGCCGCCAACTGGCCGCTGATGAAGCTGGCGCTCGCCGACGCGCCACCGCTGTCGTTCGTGCTGCTGCGCCTCGTCGGGACGCTCGCCCTCCTGGCTCCGGCCCTCCTCGCGCTGCGCGCGAAGCTGTTGCCGGTAGC
>Ga0326597_10014963_pt1 | contig 10156 bp, 10 predicted proteins | sample RVTome_12_FD_203789 | JGI IMG/M metagenome (GOLD analysis project Ga0326597, IMG submission 203789) | Soil microbial communities from uranium-contaminated site in the Upper Colorado River Basin, Wyoming, United States - RVT100D185 | ecosystem: Environmental > Terrestrial > Soil > Contaminated >...
GGTGATCCGGTTTACAATCGCGGGCAATGCGATGTTCCGGCACCCAACAGCGACTTCGTAGCCATCGCCGCGGGCTATTCTCACAGCCTGGGCATCCGAGGGTCGAAAGCTGACTATGACGACGACGGCAAGATCGACGCGACGGACTACGCCGTGTTCTGGAGCGTGATCGACTCGGAAGACGGCGGCGGACCATCGGTACAGCCGACGGTCATGTTCTGGTATCTGTTCGACATGGACGGGGACGGCGACGTTGATCTTCAGGACTTCGCCCTGTTCGAGAATGCCTTCACTGGCGGATGAGGCGACGACCAGGGGCTGGCCAAGCGCCGCCGGATGTCACGAGAGACGAGAACCGTGCGAGCAGGAGACAACACCGGATCCCGTGGACGAAGGCCGAGAGCGTTGCTTAGAGCCTTTCCCGGTCGGGCATGGCGGTCCCGGCGCGCCGGGACTTGGCCCATGCCCCCCTCCCTACTGGCGGGCGCGGCGAATTGCCTCACTTTCTTTGAAACAAATCAGTGTTTCGGGCTGCTAAAGCCCGAAGCTCATTGACGTAACGGACTTACGACCCCACAGTATCGCCGCGAACGGGCTTCCCGTTGTTTGCTGGATGGCCGTTCGCGCGAGCCGGGCCATGAAAGTGCTGATTGCGGATGAGTTCGAGACCCAGGGGATCGAGGAGCTTCGCCGCGCCGGCTGCGAGGTGGCTTATGAGCCGACCCTCGAAGGCGCTGCCCTGCGCGAAGCTATTGCGCGAACCAACTGTGTGGTGCTCATCGTACGCGGAACGAAAGTTACCGAGCCGATGCTCAACGCCGGCGGGGCGCTGAGCGTGGTGGTGCGAGCCGGGGCAGGTTTCAACACCATTGACGTCGCTGCCGCTTCACAACGGAGCATTCTTGTCGCCAATTGCCCCGGTAAGAACGCCGTCGCCGTGGCCGAGCTTACGTTTGGGTTGATCCTCGCCCTGGATCGGCGCCTCGTCGAGAGCTCCCTTGATTTACAGAACGGGAAGTGGAACAAGAAGCTGTATTCGGAAGCCCGCGGGCTGAAGGATCGGACTCTCGGCATCGTCGGGCTGGGTCAGATCGGCCAAGCCGTCGCCCGGCGGGCGAAGGCGTTTGAGATGAGCGTCGTCGCTTGGAGTCGGTCGCTGACGGAGGAACGGGCCGAGGCGCTTGGGGTGATGCCTTGCCACAGCCCGGCGGACGTCGCTTCGTGCTGCGACATTCTGACCATCCATCTCGCCGCAGCTCCGGAAACGAAGGGAATCATCGATGCCTCGGTGTTAAATCGACTCGCCCCCGGTAGCTACGTCATCAACACCGCCCGTGCCGATGTGATGGATTACAAGGCCCTCGCGGTCGCCGTTGCGGAGCGAGGCCTACGTGTGGGACTCGACGTCTTCCCCGACGAACCCTCGTCCGGTGAGGCCGCATTCGCCACCGCCATTGTTCAAGCAGGCGGCGTTTTTTGCGGCACACATCACATTGGGGCTTCCACAGATCAGGCTCAAAACGCCATCGCTCAGGAAACCGTTCGGATCGTGAAGGAGTACATGCGCACCGGCCACGTCGCCAACTGCGTCAACCTTTGTGAAAAATCACGTGCGCGGTATGTCGTCGTGGTGCGGCACCGTAACCGTCCCGGCGTCCTGGCCCATACCCTCAACGAGATTGGTAATGCGGGGGTCAACGTCGAGGAGATGGAAAACGTCATCTGCGCCGGAGCGGAGTCGGCCTGCGCCCAGATCAAGCTCGCCGGTCCGCTCCCCGCGGAATGCCTGGCCCGTATCCGCAGCGGCAACGAGCACGTCCTGGGCGTCTCTTTCTCCGCCGTACCAGGCTGAAGATCGAAGTTCAAAGTCCAAAGATCAAAGTTCAAAGATCAAAGTCCCATGCCGTCGGTTTCTTCGAACTTTGAACTTCGCACTTTGAACTTTCGCCTGACCGTTCCATGCCTGTCGCGGTTCGGATTGACCGCTCGCTCGCGCTTCGCGTACTGATCGGTTACACTCGTTTCCATGCCTCGTCCGTTGACCTTCATCATCGGCTGCACGGGGTCCGGGAAGGGCGAGCTTGGCCGCGAGCTCGCCCGCCGGACCGGCGGAGAGATTATCAGCATCGATTCCATGAAAGTCTACCGGCGGATGGACATCGGGACCGCCAAGCCGTCGCTGGAAGTCCGTCGTCTGATCCCTCATCACCTGATTGATATCGTTGAACCCTCCGGGGAGTTCTCCGTCGCCGAGTACGTTGAACGCGCCGAGCGGGCCATTGTCGATATCCAGGGTCGTCGTCGTCCGGTATTCGTCGTTGGGGGAACGCCGCTGTACATGAAGGCTCTGAGTGAAGGTATCTTTGAGGGACCTGGCGCCGATCCGACCGTCCGCGCCCGACTCACCGCGACGGCAGAACGGGAGGGTCGCCAAGCCCTGTATGAGCAGTTGCGCCGCGTCGATCCTGTCGCAGCCGAGCGAATCCACCCCAACGACTTGAGACGCCTCGTCCGAGCCCTCGAAGTTTTTGAATTGACCGGTCGGCCCATCAGCGGACTCCAAGAGCAATGGGACAGGGATCGCACTCGATACGACTGCGTTTACATAGGCCTGCGTCGCGAACGTGAGGACCAGGCCCGGCGTATCAAGGAGCGAGTTCGTCGAATGATCGCGGAGGGTTTGGTCGATGAAGTAAAGTCGCTGTTGGCGGAAGCGGAGCCGCTCAGCACCGCCGCCCGGCAAGCGTTGGGGTACGCAGAGATCATCGAACACCTGGAAGGACGTTGTAGTCTTGCGGACGCGGTTGAAATGATCAAAATCAACACCCGGCAGTTCGCCAAGGCCCAGCGGACCTGGTTTAAGCGGTTCGCCCCCGTGGAGTGGATCGACCTCCCCGCGGATGCCGATGCGGCCGGCCTCGCGGACCAACTGATCGTGCGTCGAGGCTCGCTATGGTCGCCCTGACCGAGATGACCAACTGGGCCGTCGACCTCATCGATGTGCGTAAGACCTACGCCAAGAACATCCAGGCCCTGCGCGGGGTCAACATCCAAGTCGGCCGAGGTGAAATCTTCGGGTTGCTCGGTCCCAACGGGGCCGGCAAGACCACCCTGGTGAAGATCATGATGACTGTGGTGCGACCGACTCGCGCCTTGGGCACCATCATGGGTCGTCCCATTGGACACCGAGGCAAACTCGCTAAAACGGGCTATCTGCCGGAGAACCACCGCTTCCCGGGCTATCTGACGGGTTTGCAATTACTCGATTACTACGCGGCGCTCGCCAAGGTCCCACGGGCGTCTCGCCGGGCGACGGCGCCGAAGCTGCTCGACCAGCTCGGCCTGTCCAAATGGGGCGACACCCGAATCGACAAGTATTCCAAGGGAATGATGCAGCGGCTGGGCATCGCTCAGGCATTGATGAACGATCCGGAGTTGATCGTCCTCGACGAACCGACCGACGGCCTCGATCCCGTCGGACGCCGGGACGTCCGTCAACTGCTGTTGGAGCTTCGCCGCGCGGGCAAGACCGTCTTTCTGAACTCCCATCTGCTCAGCGAGTTGGAAATGGTGTGTGATCGCGTGGCCATCCTCGTCGAAGGCTTGGTCGCCCGGCAGGGAACGCTTTCAGAATTGACCGAGCACACCGTAGAATGCCGCATTACGTTTTCCGGCGATGCACAGCCGATCCGGGGCAAGTTGGCCGCCATGAACGCTACCGTGGACGGCGACCTCGTCGTCCTGTCCGGACATGATTCCGCGAAGGTGAACGCGTTAATCGATCTCCTCCGTGCACAGGGTTTGCTGATAGAGTCCGTGGTGCCGCACCGATTCAGCCTGGAGGATATCCTTGTTGAAGCCATGGGTGGGTCCACGCCCAATCCTCATCACCGCGAGAAAAGGGTACGATAAGTCAATGCAATTCTGGGCCCTGATCATTGATAGCTTCCGTGAATCCATCGATCGCAAGATCTTCTGGGTCATGCTGATCATTGAGCTGATCGTCGGCGCGGCCATGTTTTGTCTGAGCTTTGAACCCGGCAAAATCGACATCCTTTTCGGCGTCTGGACGGTCGAGACGGATTATTTCACCGCTTTGTCGGGGCTGCGTCACGACAAGATTGCAACCATCGCCGTCAGCGGGGTGATGGACGTGGTATTAGGCTGGATCGGAGTCGCTCTTGCGATCGTAGCAACCGCGGGCTTTTTCCCCTCGTTGCTCGAACGGGGTGCCATTGACGTGTTGCTCTCCAAGCCCATTTCGCGGGCCCGTTTATTCCTTGGCAAATACGTCGGGAGCATGGCTTTTGTACTGTTGCACGCCGTCTTTTTCGTGGTCCTCACGTTCCTGATTATGGGTGTCCGTTGGGGTTCCTGGCTGCCCGGGTATCTGCTGAGTATTCCGCTGCTTGTGCTCCTATTCAGCTATATCTACTGCATTTCGGCCTGGGCGGGGGTGCGATTCCGGAGTGCGACGGTGGCGATTAACCTCAGCGTCGGTATGTGGATCATCTTCGCAGGGATTCAGGGGATCGGCAATTTGTTCGAGACGTTTCCCGAATGGAAGAAAAACCGTTTGGCGTACAATGCTTCTATCGTGGCACGGTGGATTGTTCCCAAGACGCAGGACATTACCTACCTCGCCGGAAAATGGAGCGGCGCCGCTGTTTCCACGGAACTGGTTCCTGAGATTGAGGAAGGGGACCGATCCGCCATGGAGCGCGCAGGTCAAGCCGAACTCGAACGAATGAGCCTCAATCCGGTGTATACCATTGGAAGCTCGCTGGTGTTCGAGTTGGTCGTCATTGCCTTCGCCATTTGGCGATTCTCGCGAAACGATTACTGAACGAAGGGGCTGTAACCACAGCCCCGCGGGCGGACGCGGGGCGGTTCCCGTTAACGAATGACGGCCTTGGAAGCTAGGTCTACGTCACTCGTCCGTACCGATTTGCGGCGGACGGTCGATTCATCGTGGGCGTCCGGCAATACGACATTCTGTATGTGATCACCGACCTCGAAATCGGTGGCGTGCCCTTGCATCTGCATCGCCTGGTCCGGGAGATGCGCGCACGCGGGCTGACCACCGCAGTGGTCTCCCTCGCCTCGGCAGGGCCGGTCGGGAAGATGTTGGAGGCCGACGGGGTAACGGTCTTTTCCTGCGCGGGCCGGGGCGGATGGGATTTCCGCGTCATCGCACGACTCGCGAAGATCATCCAAACGACCCAACCAGGACTGATTCACTCCCTTCTATTCCACGCGAATATTGCCGCCCGATGGGCGGCGGCCAAGGCGGGATATCCGTCGAATCGAGTGCTTTGCGAAATCCAGACCGTGGAGGTTGAACGGCGATGGCACCTCTGGGTAGACCGTGTGACCTACGACGGGTGCCGCCTTATCATCGGCAACTCGCCGTCAGTCATCGAGCATCTGGCCACCCACGCGAGGATTCCCTGCGATCGATTGCGACTGGTGCGCGGCGGAATCGACCCCGCTCCCATACAAGCTGCGAAGCCGATCGAACGTGCGTCGCTCGGGCTTCCCCACGATGTGGCGATGGTCTTATGGGTGGGCCGACTCGACCCCGTAAAGGGACTCTCTGTTTTGATCGAGTCGTTTCGATTGATACAGGAGGAGACGAATGCACATCTATGCCTCGCAGGGGGAGGACCGATTCGCGAACAAATCGAGCTTCAGCTTAGTCGTTCGCAACTCTCGAAACGGATTCACTTTTTAGGTCCACGAACAGATGTTGCGGCGCTGCTCAAAGCAGCCGATGTGTTCGTCTTCCCATCCCGCACCGAAGGTCTTCCCAATGCGTTGCTCGAAGCGATGGCCGCCGCTTGCCCGATCGTGACCACGGACGTTCCCGGTTGTCGTGATCTCATCGTAAACGGGCAGACCGGTCTATTAGTGCCATATGGTGACACTCGAGCGCTTGCCGGAGCGATGCTTCGCCTCCTCCGCGACCGCGTTTTCGCCGCCCAGCTTGGCGCCTTTGCCTCCGATGTCGGGGGGACCAAATGGAACATTCACCGAACCAACGAAACCTACGCTGCGTTATATGACGAAGCCCTGCGAGACCTTTGACCGGCCTCCGCGCAAGAATTGCCTTCATTTATATACCCATCAGTGGTAGGTGGTGTCAACATCGCTACAAGCTGTTGATGAGATCCAAACCGAGTCGAAATAAAACTCACAACCACATAAAAAATATTTTAGTTTTTCCTTGCATGTCGTGGACGCATGTGGTAGATATTGTCGATTAGTCCCACTCAGTGGAGATGTGTGGGGTGGTAATGTTTGATGAAAAATGCAGTTTTTCACAGGCCATTATGAACGTACCATCGATGACAAGAACCGCATCCAGCTCCCATCGCAACTCCGTAGCGTTATCGAACCGGAGCGAGACGGCCCCGGCCTGTACGTTACTCTCGGTGAAGACCGTGGAACTTTATCCATCTTCACAGAACGAGGTTTCGAGGAACTCGCTAGCAGGATCGAGACCGAATTCATCCCCGGTCCGGAGTCCCGGAAGTTCGAGCTTCAGTTCTACGGCCTGGCATCACACTTGGATATCGACAAACAGGGTCGATTTGTTCTACCGGATCGCTTGGTCAATAAGGCGCGTCTTGATTCGGATGTATTACTTGTGGGGCGGAAATCGCGTATCGACATTTGGAATAGGACGGCCCTCGACCCTTCGTTGGGGATTGTGGAGCTTGAATGGGAAGGCGATGAGTGGCCCGATTGGCAGGGCTTTTTGCGGATGAGGCCGCGATCTTCTATGTAGGCCTCATGTGAAGTGTCGACCCTGGATGGATCCGGGTGTCGCAGCGAGTGGAACAGGGAAGTTGGCGGGGCGGATGCGATAAACGGCGATCAACAGCAACATTAGAATCTGAGCCGGCGGCACTGCGACCTTAGAAGTGAAAGGACTCGCCGGGTAGCGGTGCGCGGACGGAGCGAGGGAGTCTGGGTTATGGCAGGCGGCCAGGATCGCTTGGTAGGGCGAATCCAGCGGCGGCAACAATCTCGGGGGGCCGGGATTGTACAAAAGGTTCTAGCGACCTCGCGAGAAATCGCGGAGTTGGAGGATCGATTGCGACGTCTGCACGCCCTTGGCATGAAATACGGCCGAGTCAGACTCTCCCGTGAGGTCGCGACGAGCGGTGCGGCCCATGTGCCCGTCCGCGTTGGGGGTGAGTGTGTCGCCACGGAGGTGTGACCACCCCCTGATTTGTCGGTTTAGTTGATTTGCCGCCCGACGGATCATTGGCCGCGACGCAGACTCGGAAGGATGCTTTGATCGTTGAACCCTCCGGTCACACCCCCGTATTGGTGCGTGCGGTGGGTGAGTTGCTGGCGGTACGGCCGGGCGAGGTGGTGGTTGATGCCACGGTGGGCCTCGGCGGCCATGCAAGGTTGTTCGCAGAGGCTTTAGGGCGGGACGGAACTCTGATCGGCCTGGATATGGATCCGGCCAATCTCGGGCTGGCGCGGCGGACGCTCGCCGATGTGCTACCCCGCGTGGAATTGATCCACGCAAACTTTGCTGAGCTGCCGAAGGAGTTGGCAAGCGTCGGAATCGACTCGGTTGACGTGTTGCTTGCGGACTTGGGAGTCAGTTCCACGCAGTTGGACGAAGCGCAACGAGGCTTCTCCTTCCAGCGCGAAGGGCCCCTGGATATGCGCATGGATCCAAGACGATCGGTGAAGGCGGCGGACCTGGTCAACCGATTAAGCGAGAAGGAACTCGGCGACCTGTTGTACTACAACGCACAAGAGTTCGCCGGGCGAAAGATCGCCAGGCGGATCTGCGATGTTCGCCGCGAGGGGCGGATTACCACGACAACGCGGTTGGCGGAGGTCGTCGCCGGGGCGGTGGGAGTAAACCCGGATTCGCGGAAGAGCAAGATTCATCCCGCGACACGAACGTTCCTGGCGTTGCGGATGGCCGTTAACGAGGAAACTGCAAACCTCCAGGCGCTGCTCGAGGCGGCGCCGAGCCTGATGAAACCCGATGGGCGCGTCGGCGTGATTTCGTTTCACAGCGTCGAGGACAAGGCGGTGAAGACGGACTTTCGGCGGCGGAAAAACGAAGGAATCTACCGGATTGTGACGAAAAAACCGGTTGTAGCCGACGAAGAAGAACGAAGAACAAACCCCCGGTCGCGGAGCGCCAAGCTTCGCGTCGCGGTCAGGTTAGCGAGCGGCTCGTGATGCGTCGCAGCCAGACCTTTGCGTGCGACACAGAGTGCGTGGGGCACAGCGGTCCTCCGCTGTGCCTGTTGGCCCAGCCGATGGCGGTTTGGCCACACCTGCTCTTAAAACCAGCTACGTGGGAGTATTAGTGCACAGTCAGGGATGAAATGACGGCACAAACTCCGGGAGGGTTACCAGGGATGGCGCGGGAAACCAAGGTCGGACTGCTTGCCGGGTTGGCGTTCATCATCTGCTTTGCCATCATTCTAGCAAATCGAGGACGACAAGAGCCGCCCATACCGCCACGTTCTTACCTGACCGACGGCGGGGTCAACGTACCCAGTGCGGTCCAACAGACGGCCACTCGCGTTGGGCCTAATCCTTCGGAGCCTGAGCGGCGTACTCCCAACGGTCGTCTCGTTTCGTCCACATCGACCCTACCGGAAGCGGCTGTCGCGCGGCTGGATCGACCATCATCGAACTCACCTGCGACGAGCGGTGCGGATTTGCTGCTACCCGAGTATTCGGCAGGAGGATTCAGTCCTATCGTAGGGAGCTCAACCGATGGGAACTCTAGCGCCGGCATTCAACCGACTGAGCGGGTGCTCACTTCGCGTCTAGAGGATGAACTTACCCGCCGACAAGAGCTGGAACGACTCCTTCGAGGCTCAGGACAGGGTTTGGGCATCGTGGAACCCGATGCAACGACCAACCGTGGGCCGGAGCCGCAGACCGGTACGCCCCACCAGCCGGTATCCACGACAAAATTCGTGCAATACACGGTTGTGCCGGGCGACACCCTTTCCAAGATTGCGCTGGCCCATTTCGGCAACAAGTCACGGACTTCGATCAATACTATCTTCGACATGAATCGGTCGATGATGGCCAGTCCGGATGACTTAAAAGCCGGGTTGGTGTTGACCCTACCGGTCGTAGAGGGGATGGTCCGGTTAGTGAAATCAGAGCCGCCCAAGGCAACTCCGCTGAACTCATCCAAATCGGAGGAGGCGAAGAAACATCCAACGAAGAAATCCGCCGATCCTCCGTCGCCGGCCTATCGCTGGTATCAGGTAAAGAAGAACGACCGCTACACGAGCATCGCCCGCGAACAATTGGGCGACGACGGGCGATGGCGTGAACTACACGAGTTGAACAAGGATAAGTTCCCGAATCCGCATTCCATCCGCGAGGGGGTGCGTATCAAGCTACCCGCGGCCAAAGTGCTGGCATCGGCGGAGGGGCGGCGTTGACGGTCGCTCGGGGGGTCGCCCTATCGGTTGCGTTCACGGCGATCGCACTCACCGTTGTTCACCTTCGCGCCGAACGGACTCGATGTGCGGCGCGGATGGCGGCGATCGACGCCGATTGGGTGCGACTGCGGCGAGAACTTTGGAGTTTGCAGTCGCGGGTCGCGCGATTAAAAGCTCCGGAACGGATTCATGACCGAGTGGCGGCCTTTCAGACCGGTTTGGCTCCGCCTGGGTTTGACGATGGTTCGCGGAAGTCGGACGGTTACCACCGACTGGCTTCGAATACACCTTGAAGGTACGCAGCACATGTCCTCCTCCCCCGCCTCGATCGATCGGTTCCAACGTCGATCCGGGGTGGTTCTGCTTCTCTGTCTAACGGTCCTACTATTGGGCCTCGGCGGGCGTTTAGTTCGCATCAACACAACGTTGCGAGATCGCCTGATAGGCATCGCCGAGCGACAACAGCGGGGAAGTTCCACGATGCCGGCCCGGCGGGGGATGATCCTCGACGTCCGCGGTCGAGTGGTGGCGGCCACGGAGCAGCGTCCCGACGTGTTCGTAGATCCCGCACGGGTGGAGGATATTGATGAACTTGCCGATCGACTCAGTCCACGAGTGAACATTCCTGCGACCAGGATCGCGGAGACCATTCGTCGTCGTCCCCAATCGCGGTTTGTGTTGATCGCCTCCAGCGTGGACGACAT
>Ga0326597_10014964_pt1 | contig 10155 bp, 8 predicted proteins | sample RVTome_12_FD_203789 | JGI IMG/M metagenome (GOLD analysis project Ga0326597, IMG submission 203789) | Soil microbial communities from uranium-contaminated site in the Upper Colorado River Basin, Wyoming, United States - RVT100D185 | ecosystem: Environmental > Terrestrial > Soil > Contaminated >...
CGCAGGCGCATCCACGAGAATCCGGAGCTGTCGTACGAAGAGTTCGAGACGCAGTCGCTCGTCCTGGGCGAACTCCGCGCGCTCGGCATTCGCGGAAGGAAGGCTGCGGAGACCGGCGTCGTCGCGGTCCTCGGCAAGGGGAGCGGTCCATCGGTCGCGCTCCGGGCCGACATGGATGCTCTTCCCGTCGTCGAGCAGACGGGCCTCCCGTTCGCGTCGAAGAAGCAGGGCGTCATGCACGCGTGCGGCCACGACGCGCACGTCTCGATCCTTCTCGGCGCGGCGCGCCTTCTCGCGGCCCGGGAGCTTCCAGGCCGGGTCGTGCTGCTGTTCCAGCCGGCCGAAGAATCGCCGCCGGGCGGAGCGAAGCGTCTCATCGAAGAAGGCGTGCTCGCCGAGCACGACGTCGGCGCCGCGTTCGGGCTCCACACGGATCCGACGATTCCCACCGGGCGCGTGGGGCTTCGGGCCGGCCCGCTCATGGCGGCGACCGACCGGTTCAAGATCACGGTGCGCGGACGCGGGGGCCACGGCGGCCGCCCGCACCAGGCGATCGATCCGATCGTGGCCGCCGCGCACGTCGTCACGGCGCTCCAGACGATCGTGAGCCGCCGCATTGATCCGGCGCGGGCCGGCGTGGTGACGGTCGGGACGATCCACGGCGGGACGAAGTCGAACATCATCGCCGACGAGGTGCATCTCGAAGGGACCGCTCGGAGCCTCGAGGATTCGGTGTGGAAGCTCCTCCCACCGCTGATCGAAGAGGTCGTCGCGGGCGTGACGTGCGCGCTCGGCGCGACCTATGACTACGAGTACACGCGCGGCTATCCCGTGCTCGTGAACGACGCGGCGATGGTCTCCGTGGCCGATGCGGTCTCTCGCGCGACGCTCGGCGCGCGCGGCACGGAGTGGCTCGAGACGCCGCTCCTGGGCGGCGAAGATTTCGCGTACTACGCGCAGGCGGTTCCGGCCGCGTTCATCCGTTTGGGAACGAGGAACAAGGAGAAGGGTGTGGTCCATCCGTGGCACAGCGCGCGCTACGACGTGGACGAGGACGCGCTCCCCGTGGGCGCCGCGATGCTCGCCGGGTGTGCGCTCCGCGCGCTCGACGCATGGGCGGGGGCGGCCGCGGGAGCGGGCGGGCCTGCACGCGCTGCGGCAGGCGTGCGGGCGGTGGCCTCGGGTGGCGCGCGATCCGCGGGGCGCACGTCGGCGCCCCGGCGAGGCGGGCGCGGAGCGCGATGATGCTGGGCGGCGACTTCAAGACGCGGCAGGATCTGATCGAGGTCGGCCGCCGGCTCGACCGCAAGGGGTACATCGCTGCGAACGACGGGAACCTGAGCGTGCGCCTGGGGCCCGCGCGGGTTCTCGTGACCGCGTCGGGCACCATCAAGGGGCATCTCTCGCCCGACGACTTCGTGATCGTCGATCTCGACGGACGCGTGATCGAGGGCTCGCGGCGGCCTTCCACCGAGATCGCGATGCATCTCGCCATCTACCGCGTGCGAAGCGACGTCGGCGCCGTGGTCCACGCGCATCCGCCGATCGCGACCGGCTTCGCCGTCGCCGGCATTCCGCTCGCGCTCTGCGTACTCCCCGAGATCGTGCTCACCTTGGGCTCCGTGCCGCTCACGACGTACGCGCCGCCGGCCACCGCGGAGCTGGCGCGCTCGCTCGAGCCGCACGTCAAGCATGCCGACGCGGTGCTCCTGCGCAATCACGGCGCGGTCACCTGCGGGCCGGACCTCTTCGAGGCGTACTACCGGATGGAGCGCGTCGAGCACTTCGCGCACATCCTTCTCGTCGCGCGTCTCCTCGGAAACGTCGGCGTCCTGTCGCGCGAACAGGTGCGTGCGCTCATGGGATCGCATGGACAGCCGCTCGTCAGCATGCCGTGCGAGGTGTGCGATGTGGCGGCAGGGACTGCCGCGGAGACGGGCGCGCCGGCCGCCGCGGCCGCTGCGCCGGCGGCGGCCGCTGCCCCGCAGTCCGCGCCCGACGAAGACCTCGCCGCGATCATCGCGCAGTCGGTGCGGAAGGTGCTCGGCGGCTGAGATGCCGCAGAATGTCGAGATCAAGGCGCGCGCGACCGATCTCGAGCGCATCGCAACGATCGCCGAGGCTCTCGCCGGCGGGCCGCCCGAGATCCTCCATCAGGAAGACGTCTTCTTCAACGCGGCGCACGGCCGCCTCAAGCTCCGCATCTTCTCCGAGGCTTCTTCGGAACTCATCTTCTACGAGCGTCCGGACGCGGCGGGTCCGAAGCTCTCCCGCTACGCGGTCGCGCCGGTGGCGTCGCCCGCCGCGCTCCGCGAGCTCCTCTCCGCCGCGCTCGGCATCACGGCCGTGGTGCGAAAGCGGCGCCGCGTCTCCATCGCCGGACGCACGCGCATCCATCTCGACGAGGTCGAAGGACTCGGCACCTTCGTCGAGCTGGAGGTGATGATGCGCGAAGGCGAGCCGGCCGGGGCCGGAGAAGCCGAGGCGCGCGATCTCATGCGGCGTCTCGGCATCCGTGACGAGGATCTCGTGACGGTGGCGTACGTGGATCTTCTGAGGGACCGCCGCTGAACCAAGCTGCACCGAGTGCGAAGGACGAAAGATCAGCCGCTGAAACGGTCGGCGATTATCCGGGAGAATCGCCGCAGGTCGCCGAGCGAATTCTGCAGATACTCGTGGACCCTTCGCTCCTCGACGTCCCAGTAGAGATGAACGAGACGATTGCGGAATCTTGCCATCGCTTGCAGGGGCTCACGCAGATCTTCGTCGATGATCCCGTTCTCAACCAACACGGCGAAGCTGTCGGCATTGTCCTTCGGGAAGCGGAAGTCTTCTGAAGCAATGATGTGATTCGCCACGTCGATGGAGCATTCGATCGAAATTACGAAATGGTATTTGGCGTTGCCGATCATGTTGACGTCGTTCAAGAACCTCTCCGAGGGCTCGCGCGCGAGTCCTTCGAGCACGCCGACATACTTGCGTAGATTCGAGAGCATCTGATCCAGCCGCGCACTGTCCACCATCAGACCGGCCCTCGCTTCGCCTTCGCCTCGAGCCGGACCTCGTGCATGCGGCGGAATACGTCCTTGTAGTCGTGATAGAAGGAGAGCGTCGAGCGTTCCAGCCCGACCCGAAGCTCGTCGTTTCCAGAGTAAACGCGAACCCCCTCTTCGATGACACGCCCACGAACCTCGAGCGAGGTGCCGTCGAGGATTCTGAGATCGACTTCGAGCCCGAGTTTGTTGGACAGCTCCCCGGCCATGGCCATCTCTTCGGCGATGCTCAGTCCACGCTCGGAGTGGTCTGGGAGCAGAAAGCAGCCGATGTCGAGGTCGCTTGAGTCGTGAGGTCTGCCGGCGACTCGGCTGCCGTGGGCATAGGCAGCTAGAATCGGGCGGCCGGCGAATACGACCACGGCAGCCGCCTTCACCTTCAGGATCAGTTCGGCATCCATGAGCTCTCCACAACGGAACCGAGTCTCGGCCGGCTACCGGCAGAATACATGATCCTCTCGCTCCCGTCCGGCGCGACGGGCGCGGGCGGTCTCGCGAGCGGAGCCGCGCGTCGATACTCTCGCGGCTCTTTCGAACGCTCCTCCGACAGGACCGGCGACCGTCCCTCGATCACTCGACGGTGAAGGTGGCCGCGCGCTCGAACGCGGCGACCCTGACAGCGTCCTCGCCGCCCGGAGCGATCGCGAACGCCTCGACAAACCAGCGTCCGTGTTCCCCCGGTGGTACGGTGAGCGAATCCGGCATCTGCCATGTCGTCCCGGTGAGCATCACCTCCACGTCCTGGACGTAGCCGTCGGCAAAACCCAGCTCGTAGCGCTCCAGCACGTAACCGGATGGCAGCGCTGCTGCGTTCCATGAGAGCGCCGGCGTCCCGTCGCCGATCGTGGCGCCGTCGGAAGGAAAGAGCGGCCGTATCGCTTTCACCACCGGGAGGTCGCCCGCGTCCGCCGTGTCGGCGGCGATCACCGCGATCATGCTTCCTGCCTCGCTCCGGTAGTCGTAACCGACGTAACCGTCATCGGGCAGGTACGCGGGCGCGATGGAGTAGACCCCCGGCTTGAGATCCGCGATCAGGAAAGCACCGTCCGCATTGGTGGGGACGATCCGGTCCGGCATCGGCACGGCAGGCACTCCGGCGGTGTGATGTGTGTCGGGGTCGGAGACCCATGCCAGCGAGATCGCGACGGGCAGCGAGGCGACAGGCGCGTCCAAGTAGAGGACGCGGCCCCGGACGCCGCCGTGCGTCTCCGGCGAAGGCGTGAGCGGGTGCAGCACGATCTCGACGGTCAAGACGCTGTCGCCTTCCGAAGGGAGCGGAAGGAGGAAGGGGTCGTCGGAATAGTCCACAGGCGGTGGTCCAGTCGGCGCTTCGCCGCCAAGCGACGCCGGCTCGAACCCGGACTTCGAGACGCTGATGGGTCCGAGTCCGATCGGCTCCCCGAACTCGTCCGTCCAGACGAGGGCGTCCATCGCGAAGTCGCCATGTTCGTCCGTGACCGTCCAGTACGGGAGATCGATGCCGATGAGCGGAGCCCAGACGTCTTCGCCGGAGAACGCACCGCTGATCGCGTCTCCCACGTAGGCGCCGGCGACCGGAAGGCCGTAGCGAACATCGAGTACGTGGCCGACGATCCGGATCTCCTCGCTCCAGAGCTCGCTATTCACGAGCCGCATATCGTATCTCGCCGTCTTCCCCGCTTCGACCTCGACGTAGTGACTCTCACGATCGAAGACGACGGAGTTCGAGTGGAAGACGAACACGGAGTAGCGGCCGGGGCTCATCCGCTCGAACCGGTAGCGCCCGGCGCCGTCTACCCGGGCGAGGGCGGTGCGCGTCGCCATCGTCCGTGGATCGACGAGAGCGACGGCCGCATTGGTGATCGGATCGGACGTGTCGATGTCGGTGATGAGCCCTTCGACCGAGCCGGGGCCTTTCGGTTTGGACGGCTCGTCGTCGCCGCAGCCGGCGACGAGGATCGAAACGAAGAGGAGAGCGGCGATCGCGGCGAGTCGGGCGCGAGACATGCGGACCTCCGTGTGACACGGGCCGATCACGGGGCGGGAGGGACGATCCGGAGGAGGCGACGACGCGACGAGCGTAGCTCCGGCGGGAGCGGCCGTCAACGCGCCGGCGACACGCGCCCGCGCCCGCTACTCCGCCCTGAGCGCATCGACCGGATCCATGCGCGCCGCGCGGAGCGCGGGGATGATGCCGGAAGCGAGCCCGACGACCAGCGCCATTCCGAGCGCGGCGGCCACGACGAAGGGGGGCGTCGAAGTTGCGAGCCCCGGGAGGATGCGCGCCAGGAGCATCGACCCCGCGATCCCGAGGACGAGACCGACGATTCCGCCGAAGAGCGCGGTCGCCCCCGCCTCCGCGAGGTACCAGACGAGGATCTGCCGCCGCCGCGCGCCGACCGCCATCGCGAGGCCGATCTCGTGCGTCCTCTCGCGCACGACGATCCACATGATCGTGAGAATCCCGATCGCACCCACGAAGAGGCTGATCCCCGCGATGCTCGCGACCACGCCCGTGATGATGCGAAGGATCCGCCCGACGACGCCGAGCATGTCGGCCTGTGTCGTGACGGTGAAGTCCTCGTACCCGTCGTGCCGGTCGAGCAGGAGTTCGCGCACGCGCGCCGCGACCGAATCGACGTCGGCGGGCGAGGCCGCGAGCACGTCGATCTCGTCCAGCTCGTGGCGGTTCAAGAGGCTCATCGCGTTCGCGACCGGGACGTAGGCGGCGTCGTCGAGATCGAAGCCGAGCAAGATCCCCTTCGATTCCATCACGCCGACCACACGGAACCGCGCGCCCGCGATCCGCACCGGCTTCCCCAGGGCGTTCCCGCCCCCGAAGATTTCGCGCTTCGTCTTCGGCCCGAGGACGACCACGCCGAGGCTCCGATCCCAATCGATCTTCGGCAGGTATTGCCCGACCGCGACGCCCATCTTCCAGACCGACGGCGCATCGCTCGTCGCGCCGTAGATGTAGATGCGGCGGCTCCGCACGCCGTGTTTCAGCTCGGCCGCTCCGTACATGACCGGCATCGCGCGCACCACGCCGGGCAGGCGCTCGAGCGCGCGCGCGTCGTCGAGCGTGAGCTTTCGCGCGGTGCCGCCGACGAATCCGGGGATCCCCTGCGTCTCGACCTTCCCTGGATTCACGGCGACGATCGTCGTTCCGAACTGGCTGAACTGGTCGAGGATGTACAGGCGCGTTCCTTCACCGATCGACGACAGGAGAACGACCGCGCCGACACCGATCACGACCGCGAGTGCGGTGAGCGCGTACCGCAAGCGGTGTGCCGCGAACGCCTCGACGATGAGGTGGAAGAGATCGCGGGCGCTCATCCGATCCTCCCTCGGAGCGCGTCGGCAGCCGCGACGCTCGCCGCGCGGCGCGCCGGCAGCAGGCCGAAGATCGATCCGGCGACGAGCGCCATCGCGAGCACGACGCCGATCCAGACGGCGTCCGGCCGCATCGGGAAGTTCGGGAACGCCGCGGCGGCCGCGTAGATCGCCGCGACGCCGATCCCCACGCCGAGGAGCGCGCCGGTCACGGCGAGCAGCAGCGCCTCGATCAGGAACACCGCGAGGATCTGGCGGCGCCGCGCGCCGAGCGCTTTCAAGAGGCCGACCTCGCTCGTCCGCTCCGACACGGAGACGAGCATCACATTCATGATGCCGATCCCCGCGACCGCGAGCGAGACGGCCGCGATTCCGGCGAGCGACATCGTCAGCGTGTTCAGGATCGAGCGGAACGTCGTGAGCACCGCGCCCTGCGTCACGGTCGTGATGTCCTCGTCGTCGTGGCGGTCGGCGAGGAGATCGAGGATCTGACGCTCGGCCTTCTCGATCTCCACCTCGCTCCGCGCCTGCGCGAGGATGCGGAAGAGGCTCGTCTGGTTGAAGAGATTGAGCGCGCTCGCCGCGGGGATGATCACGACGTCGTCCATGTTCATCGCGAGCGAGCTTCCCTTCGGCGCGAGCACGCCGATGACGCGGAACCGCCGCTCGCCGACGCGCACGGCCTTCCCGAGCGGATTGTCGCCGCGAAAGAGCTCGCGCTGCACGGTGCGCCCGATGACGACGACTGCTTCGCCGCGGCGCGGATCGCCGGACGGGAGGAACCGTCCGGTCGAGATCGCGAGGTTCCGGATCGTGTAGAACGCGGGCGTGGTCCCGAGGACCGGCACCGTGCGCGAGCGCCCGCCGTACTCGGTCACGGCCGAGCCGATCGCGACCGGCGCGGCGCGGAGCACGGAGGGACACTGCCGCTCGATCGCCTCCGCGTCGGCGATCGTCAAGTCCCGCGTGCCGCCGCCCATGGGCGGGACGCCTCCCTGCGTCTCGATCTTCCCGGGGACGATGACGACGATGTTCGCTCCCATCCCAGTGAACTCGCGCACGACGTAGTCGCGCGCGCCCTGACCGAGCGAGGTGAGGAGGAGGACCGCGATGACGCCGACCGAGGTCGCGACCAGCGTGAGGATCGTGCGCAGTCGGTGGAGGCGGAGCGCCTCGGCGGTGAGCGCGAGGATGTCGGCTGCGGTCACGGCGGTCCGTCGCGTTCGGCGTGAGGCGCGGCAGTAGAGCCCCCGCCGGGGGATGCGGCCGTCTCGGGTCCGGCGCCGGCAGTCTCCGGGCCGCCGTCGGCGAAGAGCCGCCCGTCGCGCATGCGGATGACGCGGCGCGCCGAGGACGCGATCCCCGGATCGTGCGTGACGAGAACGACCGTGAGACCCTTCGCGTTCATCGCGAGGAGCAGGTTCACGATCTCGCGGCCGGACACCGAGTCGAGGTTCCCCGTCGGTTCGTCCGCGAGGAGGATCCCCGGTTGCATCACCATCGCGCGCGCGATCGCCACGCGCTGGCGCTCGCCTCCCGAGAGCTGGTCGGGGCGGTGGGTGGCGCGGTGTAGGAGCCCGACGCTGCCGAGCGACTCGCGGACGCGCTCGCGCCGCTGCTTCGGCGGAACGCCCGCGAAGATCATCGGCAGCTCGACGTTTCGCGCGGCGGTCATGCGGGGGACGAGGTGGAACGACTGGAAGATGAAGCCGATCTTCTGCTGGCGGATGTCGGCGAGACGGTTGTCGTCGAGGCGGGCGACCTCCTCGCCGTCCAGCTCGTACGTGCCGCCGGTCGGGGAGTCGAGGAGCCCGATCACGTTCAGCAGCGTCGATTTTCCCGACCCCGACGGCCCCATGAGCGCGACGAAGTCCCCGCGCTCGATCACGAGCGTGACGTGATCGAGCGCGCGGACCGTCGCGTCTCCCACCCGGAATTCGCGGGAGACGTCCCGCATACGAATCATGCGGGCATTCTAGCGCACCGAGCCATCCTCGGGAGCCAGGACCTCCGAGTGCGCTTCCTTCGCACGCGCGTAGTCGCCGGCGCGGACCATGGCCATCTTCTCCAGCGAGATGTGCTTCCGCATCGCCGCGAGGATCTCCTCGCCGGTCAGGGCGCCGATCTTCTTCTCGAGCTCGGCGTCCCAGGCGAGCGTGCGCTCCTGGAACTCCCGCGTCGAGAGAGCGCCGACGAGTTCGCGGTCGCTGCTTCGCGAGACCTGGCGCTGCTGCAAGTACCCGGACTTCGCGTCGGCGATCTCGTCGCCGGTGAACCCATCTTTCAGGATCTTCTCGATCTCCTCGCGGAACGCGGCCTCGAGCTTCTCCCCGTTCTGGGGCGCGTGGATCGCGAACGCGTTGAACCACGCGATGCGGTCCCAGCGCCCTGCGTAGAAGTTCGACCGCGCACCGTAGCTAAACCCTTCCTTCTGGCGAAGCCGCGTGGCGAGCCGCGAGTTGAGGAAGCCGCCGCCCGTCATGAAGTTTCCGAGGACGAGCGCCGGATACTCGGGGTCGTCGTCGCGCACCGGCATGATGATCCCCGCGCGGAAGACGGCGTTCTCCTTGTCGGGCGTCTCGACGACCTGGTCGAGCGGACCGTGTTCGCGATATGCGTACGGCAGGCGTACGTACGGCTTCGCGCTCTTCCAGTCGCCGAAGAGTTCCGAGAGGAGCGACTTCATCGCCGCCGGATCGAAGTCGCCGACGATCGCGATCTCGCCCGCGGAGGCGCCGTAGAACTCGGCGTGGAAGCGCTTCGCGTACTCGACGGTCGCCTTCTGGATCTCCGCGACCATCTCGTCCGGCGTGTGCGTGTAGCGCACGTCCTCGCGCGGCCACGGCTCGAGATGGCGGTCGAGCACCGTCGAGACGACCTGGAACGGCTCGTTCTTGTACTTCTCGATCTCCGCGAGCCTTTCTTGCTTCAGGAGCTCGAACTCGTTCCCCGGGAACGACGGTTCCCGGAGCATCTCCGACATGAGCCGAAGCGCCGGTTCGAGGTTCTCGCGCGTCCCCTCGATCGTCGCGGACGCCCCCATCGCCGAGCCCGACACGCCGATCCGCGCCTGGAGCTTCGCGATCTCGTCGTCGATCTGCTGGCGCGTGCGGTTCTTCGTGCCGAGCATGAGCATCTCGCCCGCCGCGCGTCCGGGGATCGCCTGGTTCTTGAGGCTCGTCTCGTCTCCGAAGTGGAGCTGCATCGAGACGCTGACCGTCGAGCCGCGTGTCTTCTTCGGGAGGAGCACGACCTTCAAGCCGCTCGGGAGCGTGAACCGCGCCAGGTTCGCCTCGATGTTCTCCGGCGTTCCCGCGAAATCCTCGCCCGCGGCGAGTCCCTCGCCGCCCTTGTAGCCGCGCACGGCCGCCGCGACGTCGGGCGTCGCGGGGATGACGGCGCGATCGGGCTCCTTCGTCGGGACGAAGACGCCCTGCGTGCGGTTCGACGGCTTGAGATACGCCGCCGTCACGCGCGAGACATCCTCTGACGTCACGGCGCGGAGCCGGTCGCGGTGCAGGAAGACGAGGCGCCAGTCGCCCATGGCGGACCACTCGCTCAGCCTGATCGCGGCGCGCTCGGACTGGTTCATCGTCTGCTCCCAGTTGCGGAGCAGGTTGTTCTTGGCGCGGTCCACCTCGTCCGCCGTGGGCGGCTTCGCGCGGAGCCCTTCGATGACGTCGATCATCGTCGCGAGCGCGTCGTCGGCCGACTGGTCCATCCGGAGCCGCGCGCCGGCCAGGAGGATGCTCGGCTCGGCGAACTGGTACGCGTGCGACGTGGCGGAGGC
>Ga0326597_10014965_pt1 | contig 10155 bp, 8 predicted proteins | sample RVTome_12_FD_203789 | JGI IMG/M metagenome (GOLD analysis project Ga0326597, IMG submission 203789) | Soil microbial communities from uranium-contaminated site in the Upper Colorado River Basin, Wyoming, United States - RVT100D185 | ecosystem: Environmental > Terrestrial > Soil > Contaminated >...
TGAAAAGGTGCCAGCTCGGGCCGTTCGTCGTGCTCCACTCGCCAAAGTCCGCCGCTACGCGCACGCGCGCCTCGAGGACCGGGTCGGCCGCTTCCTGGCCCAGGACGGGCCCGGTCGCGGTCGCGAGGAAGGCGAGGACCGAAAGGCCTCGGATGATGCGGGAATCCATGGGTTGCTCTCGCTCGAAGGTGCGCCGGAGGGCCCGGCGGGGGAGGGGACCGCGGCCGTCGCGCAGCGGCTGACCGCCACGATCCAGGCTAAGCGCGGGGACGGGAATCCGCGCCAGGGAAGTTGGCCGGGAGGGGGTCAATCATGAGTAAGCTCTGGGGCACCGACGGGTGGTACGCCCCGCGCCCGCGCGACGGCCGGCCTGGCGGTCGCCGGCGGGCCGCGTCACCCCCCGGACCTTACTCAGGCGTCACGACGGAGGCCCCGCGCGCGATGAAGGCGACGATCCGGTTCTGCACCCAGTGAAGCTACCACCCGCAGGCGGCCGGTCTGGCCGCCGAGCTGCAGCGAGCCTTCCCCGAGGTCGAGGTCGAGCTGATCGAGTCGGGCGGCGGCGCCTTCGAGGTCGAGGTCGACGGCCGGCTCGTGTTCTCGAAGCTGGCGCTCGAGCGCTTCCCCGCCTACCGGGAGATCCCGAAGCTGATCGGGGAGTGACCCGCGACGCCGCGAAGCTCGCGCCGGTCACCGGGCGCGCCCGTGCCGGTGTCCGCTGGAGACGCGCACCCCACCCGCGTGGCGATCGGACCCGCTCGAATCCTCGACGCGAGGGTTCGACCGGGCCCGATTGCGGCTTTCGACTCTCGGCGTTCCGGCCTTCTAGCGCAGGACGACGAAGACGACCAGAGCGAGCACGAGCGAGAACAGGACGACGGAGGTCGCGGCCGGTACGCCGCGATTCTCGACCGAAGGGTTGGTCTGCATGGTGCTCTTCGAGGATGAAGCCGGTGGGGGGGCCGGGTCGGTGACCACTGAAAGGGATACCACGGAATCCAGATCCGTGGGGTGAAACCGCCCGGGAATCGGGTCTTTCTTGCTGTCCCCGCGACCCGCGCGGGGAAGGGCCGCAGCCAAACCGCGGAAACCCGTGAGCGCGACTCGGGCCCGGGACGGCGGGTAAGGGTCCGTCCGCGAATTAGTGCTCAGTTTCGGCGAGCAATCGTCGTCCCTGGCAAGGCGCGACGACGACCGCGTATCCAGGGGATACGCCGAGGAGGAGCAACGCAGCCAGGGGCGGCGAGGGCCGGCGAAACGGAGCACTAATTCGCGGACGGGCCCTATGCTCTGGCCGAGCATGACGCCGCGCCCCAGTGCACCGGACGTCCAGCCGGCGGAGGGGACCTGGACCAAGATCGTGGCCACGATCGGCCCCGCTTGCGAGGACCGCATCGGGGAGCTGATCGACGCCGGCATGAGCGTGGCGCGCATCAACTTCAGCCACGGCGAGGCCGCCGGGCACCGGGCACGGGTCGCGTCCGTGCGCCGCGCGGCGCGCGAGCGCGCGGTGGCGATCGGCGTGCTGGCCGACCTGCCCGGTCCCAAGCTGCGCCTGGGTCGCTTCCCGGGCGGCCAGCGCACGCTGCTCGAGGGCGAGGTCGTACGCGTACGTCAGGGCCACGGCGTGGCCGGCCCTGGCGAGGTGTTCTTCGACTTCGGCGGCTTCCTGCAGGCCGTCCGCCCCGACCAGCGCATGGTGCTGGCCGACGGCCTGGCGGTGCTGCGGGTGACCGAGGTCGAGGACGACGCGGTCGTCGCGCGCGTCGTTCGCCCCGGCGTCCTGGGCGACCGCAAGGGCGTGCACATGCCCGACTCGGCGCTCGACTACGACCTTCCGACCGCGCGCGACCGCGAGTGCATCGAGCTGGCGCGCGAGCTGGGCGTCGACATGCTCGGCATCAGCTTCGTCGGCCGCGCGAGCGAGATCGAGGCCGTCCGGGCCCTGGCGCCGGAGCCGCTCTTGGTGGCCAAGATCGAGCGCCGGGCCGCGCTGGAGGGGCTGGACGCGATCATGGCGACGTGCGACGGGGTCATGGTCGCGCGCGGCGACCTGGGCGTTGAGCTCGAGCTCGAGCAGGTGCCGATGGTGCAGAAGACCTTGCTGCAGGCTGCCCCGCGCGCCGGGCGCTTCACCATCACGGCGACCGAGATGCTCGAGTCGATGATCGGCTCCAGCCGCCCCACGCGGGCCGAGGTAGCCGACGTCGCCAACGCCGTGCTGGACGGCTCGGACGCCCTGATGCTCTCGGCCGAGACCGCCGTGGGCCGCTTCCCGGTCGAGGCCGTGAGCACCATGCGCCGCGTCGTCGCGGCGGTCGAGCACAGCCGGCGCTACCTCGAGCTGCCGAAGGTCGCCTGGCGCGAGCTGGAGCCCGACACCGCCAACGCCGTCGCCATGGCCGCGGTGCGGGTGGTTGAGGCGCTCGGCCTGCGCCGCATCGTGTGCTTCACCGAGAGCGGCCGCACGGTGCGGCTCCTGTCGCGCTACCGGCCGCAGGCCGAGATCGTGGCGCTCTCGCCCAACGAGAGCACCGTGCAGCAGTCGGCCGTCCTGGCGCACGTGCGCCCGGTGCTCTTCCAGCGCGCGCCCAGCCTGGAGGACATGCTCTCCTCCGCCTCGGAGATGCTGGTCGCGCGCGGTCTGGCGGAGCGCGACGAGGAGGTCGTGTTCGTGGCCGGCGTGCCGTCCGGAGTCCCGCGCAGCACCAACGTCGTGAAGGTGCAGCGCGTCGGCGAGCGGGTCCGACTGCACTGATCCGCGTCGATCCGCATCGAGCCGCGTCGATCCGCGCCGAGCCGCGCACCGACCGGGAGGGCGGCCGGGGTGGCTTCGACCCGCAACCGCCGCTCCTGCTCCCTTGATCTGCGCGCGCCGGGAGGTACGTTGCCGCGCGTGCTGAACGTCTCCAGGTTCGACATCACGCGCATCCGCGCCCTGCGGCGCTTCAAGCAGGCCGACCGGCGCATCCAGGAAGGGGACCGCCTCGCCGCGCGCGTCGTCAACGTCGCCAGCGGGAAGGGCGGGACCGGCAAGAGCATCATCGCCTCCAACCTGGCCGTGCTGCGGGCGCGCGCGGGCGAGAAGGTGCTGCTGATCGACTTCGACGCCGGGATGGCGAACGCGCACCTGCTCCTGGGCCTGGCGCCGCGCCACGACCTGGGCGACGTCCAGCAAGGGCTCGTCTCCGCCCGCGAGGCGCTGGTCGAGGGACCGGAGGGCATGCGGCTGCTCTCGGGCGGCGTCGGGCGGCCGGCCCTGGCGAACCCCACGCGCCGCGAGCTCGACCGCCTGTACCGCGCCCTGCGCCCGCTGGAGAACGAGTTCGACCTGATCGTCGTCGATCACGGCGCCGGCATGAGCTACGCCACGATCACCCAGCTCGCCGCCACCAGCACGCTGATCCTGGTCACCAATCCCGAGGTGACCGCGCTCTCGGACTCGTACGCCCTCTACAAGCGCACGCGCGCCGTCAATCCCGGGATCACCGCCGGGCTGGTGGTCAACCGCGCGCCCGGCCAGGGGGCGGCCGACGCGGCGCGAGCGCGCTTCGAGTCGGTCTCGCGCCGCTTCCTCTTCGACGCGCCGCGCTTCGTGGCCTGGGTCCCCCACGACGAGGCCGTTATCGCCAGCGTGCACCGCCGCAGCCCCGTCTGCCTGTCCGACCCGGCCTCGCCGGCCGCGGCGGCGCTCGAGCGGGTCTCGCGTTGGGAGCCGATCGACCGCGCCCGCACCCCGCGTTCCTTCTACGACCTGGCGCGGCGCGCCCTGCGCTGAAGGTCGGCCGCGGCGGCCGACCTTCAGCCGTCATTTTAACACCTGCGGTGCACGGGCGCCTGCGGCGCCCGCCCATGCGGGCGGCTCGCGAGCCGCGGGGGTCCTGGACCGCCGGGCTGTGACTCCAGTGGGATCCGTCGCGACGGGGGGCGGTAACTTCAACACCTGCGGTGCTCGGGCGGCGGTAACTTCAACACCTGCGGTGCACGGGCGCCTGCGGCGCCCGCCCATCCGGGCAGCTCGCGAGCCGCGGGCGTCCTGGACATCCGGGCTGTGAGCGGCAACTTCGACACGTGCGGTGCTCCCGGGCCCTTCGGCCCGGGGTCGGACCGCGTCAGACCTGGAGGCCTTCCGAGCGCCCCTCGGTGCTTCCATCCCCCTCGGTGCTTCCATTCCCCGCGGTGCTCCCGGGCCCCTCGGCCCGGCGGCGGGCTGCGTCCGACCTGGAGGGGCGGGGCTCCAGGCCAGCCTCGAGGGGCCTGGAGTTCGCGCCCGCGATTCGTTAGACCGGTCGCCGGACGCACGACCCCAGGGAAGCCCACGGAAAGAGAGGAGGGGGAGCGATGGACGCGATGGCCCTGCTCTGCAACCTGCACGCCGACGGACCGACGACGGTCGACTGCCTGCGCCGGGCCGGCTGCGCCACGCTGGAGGACGTGCGCTCCCTCTCACCCGAGCGCCTGGCCGAGATCCTCGACGCCTCGCCCGCCGCGGCGCGGCGCTTCCTGCGCGAGGTCGAGATCCTGAGCGAGCGCATCGGCATGGAGCCGCTCGAGCGCGAGGAGCCGGACCGTCCCGCCACCACGCTCTTCCACCCGGCCACGATGCGCGTCCAAGCCCCGACCGGACCTGTCCAGGGCCCGACCGCGCCGATCAGGGCGGCGACCGTGCCGATCGGTGCCACGACCGGGCCGACCCACCCCGCGCAAGGCGAGGGCGTCACACGCCCCGCTCCGGAGCGGCGCGAGCCCGGCCCGACGCCCACCTCGCGGCTGGACGCGAAGGACCGCGACCTGGTCCAGCGCGTGCTCCAGAGCTGGCGCAAGGCCGACGAGCTGGAGATACGCATGGAGCCGCCGCCGGAGCGGACCGCGCCGGCGCCGATCGCCTTCGGAGCCGGCCTCGGCTTCGGCGCCGACGCCGACGCCGACGCCGTTGTCGATGACGATGACGATGACGAGCCCGCGCCCGCGCCCGAGCCCGCGCGCCCCCCCGCGCGCTCCGGAGCGCTGAGCCCAGGGCTCGTCGACGGGCTCGACCAGGCCACCTGCGCCCGATTGGGCGCGATCGGCGTGCGCACGCTGGCGCAACTGATCGCTGCGCCGGCGGAGGAGCTGGCCGTCGCCGCCGGCACGGGCTACTCCGGCGCGCGCCGCTTGCAGTACCTGGCGCGCCGCGCGCAGGAATCGCCCGCGCCCGCGCCCGCTCCCGCTCCCGCCGGTGAGGAGGCGCGGCCCGGGTCGCGGCACCCGCGGGTGGACGAAGCAGCGCGCGACGAGCTCGTGCCCGCGCCGCGCCGCGCCGCGCCGCCGCGACCGGCGCAGGAGAGGATCTCGCTCGCTTTCCCCGCGCCCCTCGAAGCGGAGGCCGAGAGCGCCGGCGGGCCCTTCGCCTGAGAGGCCGAGCAGAAACCGATGACACGGCCTCCCGGATGCTCCAGCACCGGCGCCCGGCGGCGACGCCCGGCGGCCTTGACGCCCGTTCGCGAGCAGACCTCGCTCGCTCCCTGAGGCGCACGGGCGGTCGATCCCGAGCGCGCCTGGTCCCGCCCCGCGCAGGGTGGGGCTCTCCCCCGCGGTGGCATGAGAACGCTCCAGTCCCTTCCGTTCCTCTTCTCCCTCATCGTCCCGCTCTGCGCGGCGGCCGCCGCTGACGACCGGGACGAGCACCTTGCGCCCGACGGCCGGCCGGGGCTGGGAACCCGCAGCGCGCGCGAGCTGGGCGCGCTCCTGCGCTCCCCGGACGAGCGCCAGCGCGAGCTCCTGGCGGGGATCGTCGGGCTGGAGAGCGACCTGATCCTCCTGCGCGCGGAGGCCGCGCGCGGCTACCGCGAGCGCGGCTACTTCGAGCTGTGCGTCGGCGCGGCCGATCCCGACCTGGACGACCTCCAGTGGCGCTTGCTCGAGGACGAGCCGCGCGTGCTCGAGATCGTGGGCGCGGGCGGCACGCGCGGAGAGGTCTTCGCGCGCGCCTTCCTCGACCTGCGCCTGCGCCTGCGCCTGCGCGTGACGGACGGCTTCGAGCGCGAGTCGCGCGACGTGCGCGCCGGACTCGCGCTCCTGCGCGCCACCCAGGACGGCTACGTGAACCTGAAGGACCCGGAGGCGCGCGCGATCGCGGCCCGCGTAGACCTCTCGTGCGCCGTTCTGCGCGCCATGCGCCTCGACCTCGAGGCGTTGCGCGAGGGGGTCGACGAGCGCGGGCCGGGAGCGCCCGACCCGGCCTGGGTGGCCGAGCTGTCCGGCATCGCGGACATGGACGCGCCGGCCGGGCGTCGCGCGGCCCTGGCGCGGCTCGAGCGCAAGCTCTCGCGACGCGAGTCGCAGATGAGCGCGGCGCTCTTCACGCCGCGCCAGCGCGAGCACCTGGCGGTCGAGCTGGCGAGGCGCGAGGCGGCGCTGGAACGGACTGCCGCGGCGCTGCCCGACGTGCTGCTGCTGGTGCCCGAGAGCAAGGAGGGTCGCGCCGCGCCCGAGGAGATCGCCGCGCTCGCCCGGCACCGCCGCTACGGGCACGCCCTGCGGCGCGCGGTCGAGGGCCTGGGCGACGATCCGTTGAGCGCGGACCTCTCGTACTGGGCCGGTGTCGCCAGCGACTTCCTCTACGGCGCGCTCGAGTCGCGCGGTTGGTTCGACCGCTACCTGGCGCTGCGCGGCATCCGCTCGAGCGACCACCGCACCTACCAGGGCCGCCGGCTCTCGGCCGCCGAGGAGCGCGCGCTCGAGGTCGTCCAGCGGCCCCTCCGTTGAAGAAGCGAATCGGCGGGAGAATCCACCCGCTAGATTCTCCCACCGATTCGGCCATCAGCGCGCGGCCTCGAACTCCGCCAGGCGCGCGCGAACCTGCTCGTCGCCCGGATCGAGCTCCAGGCTGGCGCGCGCCTGCTCGATCGCGCGCTCGATCCGGCCCGCGGCGAACAGGGCACAGGCGTAGGCGTCGCGGTAACGCGCCTCGCGCGGCGCGATGGCCACGATGCGTTCCGCGACGGACAGCGCGAACTTGCGCTCCTCGTCGCTGAGCTGCGCGCGCGCCGCGTAGTGGTTGCGCACCAGGTCGTCACCGAACTCGCCCCGGAACTCGTCCGGGGCGCTGGCCCAGGCCTTGCGCGAGGCTTCGCGTGCCGCGCGCTCGTGCTCGACGCGCTCGGCCTCGGCCGCGGCGGCCTGCTCCTCCTCGCCCTCGCCGGCGTGGAATTCGCGCCGCTCGGCGGCCTTCTGGGCCAGGTAGTGCCTGCGCAACCCGCGCACCCAGGCCCAGCCCTGGTAGCACAGCTCGGGGTCGCGCTCCTCCTCCAGCAGCGCGCGCAGCGGGCCCTCGTCGAGCGACTCGCGCAGGTGGGCGATCGCGCGCTCGATGGCGACGGCGCGCCCCGCGCGGGTCTTCCGCTCGGGGTCGCTCCTCTCGATCGCGGCCATCTGCTCTTCGTACAGATCGGGTGCGCGCGCGTCGCGCAGCTTCTGCGCCAGCACCCAGCGCGCGTCGAGGTCGCGCGGCTCGCCGCCGCCGCCGCGCTCGAGGCGCTCGCGCACCGAGTCGACCAGGAGCCCCGGCTCCTCGTGCTGGCCGAACGCGCGCAGGGCGATCGCCAGCTCGAGGGGCGCGATCAGGTCGTCCCCGTCGCGCTCGATGGCCGCGCGCAGCGCCGGCAGCGTGCCCTGGCCACGCCCGATGCGCTCCAGCTCCTGCAGGAAGCGGTAGGTCGGCAAGTAGGTCGGAAGCTTGTCGCGCGGCGATCCGTCCGGCTCGAGGAAGACGAAACACGGCACGGCGGTCACGCCGTAGCGCCCCGTGCTGGGGACCAGCTCGTGCACGTCCGTGTCGATCGAGAAGCACAGGTAGTCGTCCAGTCGGCCCAGCACCTCCGCGTCGCGCAGGACGGTCCGCTCCACGCGCGCGCTGCGCTCGCTCCAATGGGCCCAGAAGTGCACCAGGATCGGCCGCTCGGATTCGCGCCCGGCCGCCAGGAGCTCGTCGAAGGTGCCCTCGAACCAGTCGACGCGCCGCTCCGGCCCGCCCCGCACCTCCCGCGCGTCCTGCCGCGGGCCGCCGCCCGCGAGCGCGAGCGCGGCCACGGCCGCCAGGGTGAGCGCGTGGAGCGACATGGGGGGAGAGCGCAGCGGAATCCGCGCGCGGGCGCCTATACTGTCATTTCGTCCCCGGCCTCCTGCAACCCGTCGCCCTACGTGAATCCGACCGTCAGCATTCCATTCGGAACCCACCTGATCCCCGGCGTCACGGACCGTCCCGGAGACGACCCCATCTTCAGCCTCAACGCCGAGGCGGTGCGCAGGGCGCAGGCCGGCGAGTCGATCCTCAACGCGACCCTCGGGGCGCTGATGGACGACCGCGGCCGCCTGGCCGTGATGCCGTCGGTGCGCAGGGCGATCGAGGGCGTGCCCCCGGCGGCGGCCGCCGCCTACGCGCCGATCTCCGGGCCGCCGGCCTTCCTCGAGGCCGTGACGCGCGACACGTTCGGCGACAGCCCGCTGGCGGAGCGCTGCGTGGCCGTGGCGACGGCCGGGGCGACCGGCGGCATCCTGCACGCCATCACGGCCTACCTCGAGCCGGGGCAGTCGCTGCTGACGACGAGCTTCTACTGGTCGCCCTACGAGATCATCGCCACCCACACCGGCCGCGGCGTCGTGTTGTTCGAGATGTTCGACGGGGCCGGGCGCTTCGACCTGGCCGCCTTCGAGCGCGCACTGGCCGCGCTGCTCGCGCGGCAAGGGCGGGCGCTGGTGGTGCTCAACTTCCCGTGCCACAACCCGACGGGGTACTCGCTCGACGACGGCGAGTGGGGCGCGATCACGAATGTCGTCCTGCGCCACGGCGCCGACGCGCCGGTGGCGCTCCTGATCGACCTGGCCTACGCGCACTTCGGCGCGCCGGGCTGCGAGGGCTGGGTGCGGCACGCCGAGCGCACGTTTGAGGCGGCCCAGGTGCTGGTCGCGTGGTCGGCGTCGAAGGCCTTCGCCCAGTACGGCGCGCGCATCGGCGCGCTGCTCGCGCCCAACGTGGACCCCGACGAGCGCAAGCGGGTCAAGAACGCGCTCGGCTTCGCCTGCCGCGGAACCTGGTCCAATTGCAACCACCTCGGCATGCTCGCCATCACCGAGCTCCTGACCGACCCCGAGCTGCGCGCCGCCTGCAGCGCGGAGCGCGAACGGCTGCGCCTGCTGCTGGCCGAGCGCGTGTCGGCCTTCAACGCGGCCGCTTCGCGCGCCGGACTCTCCTACCCGCGCTACGAGGGCGGCTTCTTCGTGACCGTCTTCACGCGCGACTCGCGCCGCGCCGCCGAGCGCATGCGCGAGCTGGGCGTGTTCGTCGTGCCGATCGCCGGCGCCCTGCGCGTCGCGCTGTGCTCGACGCCACGCGCCGACGTGCCGCGCCTGGTGGACGCGCTGGTGGAGGGGATGCGCGCCGTGGGGGATGCGTGAGCGGCGCCGCCGGGCGGGGGGGTGACGCCGCGCCGCGGGCGCACGGCGGGGTCTGGGAGGTCGAGCACGGCTACGGCCCGCGCGTGCACGTCCTGGACAACCTGTTCCTGCAGAGCGCGCTGGCGCGGCTGGGGTCTCCCGAGCCGCGCTTGCACGAGGTCATCCAGCTCCTGCGCGCCGTGTACCAGACGTTGCTGGTCGCGGCCACGCGCGAGTTCCCCAGCGTCGTCTGCGAGGTGCCGACGCGCATGGCGGTCGAGCACCCGGCCGAGGGCGTTGTCCGCGGCCCGGTCTTCGACCCGTGCGTGGAGGTCGTCGTGTGCGACATCGTGCGCGCCGGCCTGATACCGTCGCAGGTGTGCTTCGAGCAGTTGCTCGCGGTCCTGCCCGACGAGCGCGTGCGTCTCGACCACTTGAGCATGTCGCGCGTCTCGGACGAATCCGGACGCGTCACCCGCGCGGACCTCTCGGGCAGCAAGATCGGCGGCTCTGTCGAGGGCGCGATCCTGCTCCTGCCTGATCCGATGGGCGCGACCGGCTCGACGACGGTGCGCGCGGTGCGGCACTACCTCGAGAACCACGGCACGCCCGCCAAGGTCGTCGCGCTGCCGATGATCGCCACGCCCGAGTACCTGCGCAACGTGCTCGACCGGTTCGCGGACCTGGTCGTCTACACGGCGCGCATCGACCGCGGCCTCTCGCCGCCCGACGTGCTGGCCC
>Ga0326597_10014967_pt1 | contig 10154 bp, 8 predicted proteins | sample RVTome_12_FD_203789 | JGI IMG/M metagenome (GOLD analysis project Ga0326597, IMG submission 203789) | Soil microbial communities from uranium-contaminated site in the Upper Colorado River Basin, Wyoming, United States - RVT100D185 | ecosystem: Environmental > Terrestrial > Soil > Contaminated >...
GAAAGTGGGACCTAGGTCTTGAAACGATTTAACCCAGATATTTCACCGCAAATCCCGCCAGCGGCGGGACAAAGACCGCAAAGGGCCACCGTATTTCAGAAAGCCCTGGAGACTCGGCTGTTCTGAACTTTCCAGGTCCACTCTCGTACTCTCACCTGTGAGGGCCGGAACTACGGGGCTCTCTGCGTGCTCTGCGTCCTTTGCGGTTCAATTGCATTTTCTGGGTTTAATGATCCGAGGGGTGATAAAGAAACAAGGCGCCTGGGCCGTCACGCGAGACCGAGGCAAAAGTTCTAGGGACCTTACAGGGGCAGGGTGCGGGGTCAGCGGAGGAGGTTCCAGCTGCGGTCCCGCGCGTCCCACACCTCGATCTGGGTGACCGGGTGGATGCTCCAGGCGGAGGCCCGGGAGCGACCGACCCGGGTGCGGCTCAGGTAGTCATACAGCAGCCAGCCGGATAGACGGACCCGGGCTTGCTCCCGGCAGAGGTCATAGAGGGCTTCGAGATCCCAGCCGGTCTGGGGCGGCTGGAAGGGGGGCGTCACGACCGCAACCAGGTTGCGCGCGTCGTCCTGATACTCGCAGCGCCGGGCCGGCCCGACGCGCAGGTGGAGGTAGAACTCCCAGTCAGTGGCCCGCCGCCCTGCCAGGTGGATCGGCACCGGAATGACGCGCACGATGTAGCCGGTCAGGGCGACCGCGTTGTGCTCCACCTCCTCCACAGCGGCCAGATCGGAGACCGTCCGGATCTCGGGAGTAGGTAGCTGGGCAAAGAATCCGTAATCAATCGGCGCGTAGGCAGCAGGGATCTCGGTCCGCTGCTGCTGAACAGCAAGGTGGTCGGTCACGCGGCCCGTGAGCGGACTCTCGCCACTGACACGGGTCCCCACTGCGACGAGCAAGACCCCCAATGCCGCCCCGAGTACGCACCCCAGACGGGTCTGGTGTTGGCCGCCTGGCCGAATGGGACGTCGAAATCCGAAAGCCACCCGCAGCACCTCCCTGCCCGAACTTGCCGGAGTATGCCTGCCCATCCCTGCATGTCAAGCCGGTTCTTGGGTGAGCGGGTCTCGGTCGGCGGCGAAGGGCACCGGACACTTGTTGGGGGCTCGCTGCTCGATTTTCCGGGGTGGGGGGTATTGATTCTGCTCGGGGGAGTGACCGCACACTAGGATCCGGATCGGGTTTCGGCGTCGCGCTTGCGCTCCTGGTACTCGTCCACGGTACTGCCGATCCATTCGGCGCCGTCGGTCCAGACCTCTTTCTTCCAGATCGGCACGATCTCTTTCAGCCGCTCGATGGCGTAGGCGCAGGCCTCCAGCGCCTCGCGCCGGTGGGGCGAAGCGATGGCGATGGCCACGCTCGCCTCGCCGATCGTGAGCCGGCCGATGCGGTGAACGATGGCGATCCTGTCCACCGGCCACCGTTTCCGGATCTCGTCCCCGATCCGGCGCATGCTGGCGGTCGCCATCTCGGGGTAGGCATCGTATTCCAGGTACTTGACCTGCCGGCCGCGGGCGAACTCGCGCACGATCCCCAGAAAGCTGGCCACCGCCCCCGACGTATTCTGCCCCACCGCCGTCACCAGGGCATCCAGCAAGAGCGGCCTCTCGGTGATCTCGTACAGGTCCACGCCGCCGCTCACCGGCGGGATCAGCGCGACCTCGTCCCCCTCAGCCAGCACTGTGGTCCCCTCGGCGTATTCCCGATTCACGGCGAGCCGGAGCGAGGGGATCAATTCCCGGAGACGCGGGTAGTCCCCGGCAAACCGATCCAGCATCCCCGCCGCGGTGGTCCCCTCAGGCAGATCCAGCGCGAGCTCGCGCTGGCCCACGATGTCCCTCACCGAGGCGAAGAGCCGCACCCGGATCTTCACCGCCCCTCCCCACCGTAACACACGATCGGCAACGACAGGGGCCCTGGCATCGGGTACTGCCGGTCCACGTCCTCGTGTCGCCACAGCCCCACCGCCTCGCGCTGGATGATCAGCGTGTGGCGCAACCGTTTGGCCTCCTCACAAAGGCGAGCATGCTCCGCCAATTTCTCCGCCATCTCGAGCCTGAGCGGCTCCCTGTCCCTCAAGGATGGATCAAGGGATTTCCCGGCCAGGCAAAGGATGCCCCGGCGCATTCCCTCGAGCTTCTGGTGCGCTTGCTCCAGACGCTCCCCTGCCCGCCCCAAGGTCTCGGCTTTCTCTTTTCGGATTTCCGACTCAACCTGCTCGAAGGCGGGCTTTTTCATGTCAGACAAACCCAGTAACTCAGCGAAGATGGCCCCAGCCGAGGATGGCCGGAAACGAGAGCCCTCAGCAGAGGATTTGAGGACCGCTCAGTGGTTAACCCTGTAAATGCAATGAGTTACGAATGAATTGGACGTGAAGCTACCACGGATGAGACATCTTGTCAACAGCCGTCAGTGGCTGCAACCTCACGTTTTTCTGTGACTTTTCGCCCCGACTGGGCGATTGGACCTTGACGTCCCCATGCCTTTCGTGTTACTAAATGCATGAAGGAAGACGGCTATCTCCTCGTCTTTCAAGGTAAAGTGAGGATGGAGCCTTCTAGACCGCCTGGAATCATTCCTAATCGCCCACCTTGGCCATGTTCGATAACATGGCATGGGAAATTTCCCGCGCAATGATTCATCCCTTCCCTGTCGAGTTGCAGGTCGCGCCGCGTTGTCCCTCGAACTCCGTTCCTCGGCACCGCATCGTCCTGACGTCGAGTGACATGACGCCGCGCATGCGTGCCTGGAATTGAATGAGCGTTGATGCGACGGCGCACGGGTCGTGCCCCGGTCACGCCCGTGGTGTGACTCGGGGCGGTCCCCCTTGTGCGTAAATCGGTCGGAGGCTCGATGACGATCAAGGTTCTCGGCGCATCCGCCAAGGACAAGGGTCGGCTGCTGGACGAGCTTGTCAGGCGCCTCCTGGATGAGCTGGCGTACGACGATTTCCGTGTCCGCATCACCGGGGCGGGAACCGACAGTGAGGTGAAGGCCAGGCACCGTGCCACGCAGGCGCCTATCCTGTGTCGGGCCCGCGCCCTGCCGCGGGAGATCGGCCCGGACGAGCTCAAGCGCTTCTTCGTCGCCTATTCCCGAGCCAAGAAGAAGGATCGGCGCCTGGTAGGCCTGTTCCTGGCCTTTCCGGGGTTGAGCCGGCCCGCGCGCGACTGGTACGCCCGCATGGAAGAAAAGGGGAAAGGGGAGTTCCACGTCTTTCCCCCCGAGAAGATCCTGGCCCTCCTCCGCCGGGCGCGCATCATCGGGCCCCTGGAGGTGGTGGAACCGGCCATCAAGTCCCGCATCCGGACCGATGTGGGCCCGCGCTTCCTCGTCTATCACGAAGGCCACATGTACTGGATCCAGATGACCCTCACGGGGCGGAAGCCGACGGGATACGCGGTCCTGGCATCGCATGGCGACTTGGTGTCGCGCGTGATCGCCCGGGAACTGAAGCGACTCGACCCTGCCCTGCAGGGAAAGCGGCTGGTGGACGTCTATCTCCGCGACAAGGTGTTCCTGACCCTCCTCGACTTGATTCCCCGCAACCTGGAGGCCATCACCAAAGAGGCGCGAGAGCCCCTGACGGACGTGCGAGGGGTGATGCAGGACCTGGTGCGGGAGAACGTGGTGGTCATAGAACCCGGCAGGCAGCCCCGATGGAAGAACGACCGGTACAGCCTTCGGGCCGATCTGGCCCTGTTCCTCTCCCTGGCCCGCCAGCACCTGGAGAGCCCGAACAAGTTCCGCTTCCTGGGTTCGGCCTTCGCCACTCGCCTCTTCGCGACGGACGTTCCCGGCTACCTGGAGGCCCGTTGGAAGTTCCGCGGACCCGAACAGGAGCGGGCCGGGCTGTACCGCTATTTGTCCGTCTCCCCCAGCGCATTGAACCACGCCCTGTTTACCCAGACCGATCGCTATGCCGCCACGGAGGGCGAGACCCGGGCGAGCTTCGCGGAGCGTGAGCGGGGGCGCGGACCCCAGATGTCCCGCCTCCTGGCGGACCTCCTGGTGCGCTCCTCCAACGACGTGGATCACTCGCAGTTCCAGGAACTGCTGGCGGCGAAGGGGATCAAGGCGCACCTGTTCCGCGCCTCGGCCAAGGGGGCCACCGTCCAGGACCTGGGCTTCAGTCTCCAGGCCGATACCCTGCTCTCGCTGGGCCGCCCCTCGGGGGCGGCGAGGGCGGGTCAGCCAGCCCGGGGCGAGCCGGAGCACTACATCGAGCTGGGGGCGGCCCTCCTGTACATGGAGGAGTACGAGCAGGCCGTGGGCCAGCTCGACCGGGGGATCAAGGACCTGCGGGACCCGAGCCGCCTGCTCACCGCCTGGAACCATCGCGGCATCTGCTTGCTGCACCTGAGGAAGTTCAGCGACGCCACGACCTGCTTCAACGAGGCCCTGCGCTACAACGGCAACTCCAAGGTGTCCTGGTACCACAAGGCGGTCTGCCTGAAGGAACTGGGAGACGTGAACGGCGCCCAGCGCTGCTGCAAGCGTGCCCTGGAGATCGACCCGAACTACGCCGAGGCCAAGGAGTTGATGCAGGTCCTCTGACCCCCCATGCCCCCCGAGCTGATCTGCGCCACCTGTCACGGGGTGGCCCCCGCCGATACCCTCCGTTGGCGCTGTACCTGCGGCGGCCTGTTTGACCTTCGGCTCAAGGCGACATTCCCCCGCGAGGCCATCCGCAATCGTCCCCCGAGCCTCTGGCGTTACCGCGAGGCGCTGCCGCTTTCCCCCGAGTGTGAGATGGTGACCTTGGGGGAGCCGGTCACGCCCCTGCTGCCCTGGCCGGCCATTCCGGGATCCCACCTGAAGCTGGAGTTTCTCCTTCCCACCGGCTCGTTCAAGGACCGGGGGGCCTGCGTGATGCTCAGCCACATGAAACGGCTGGGCATCCGGGCGGGCGTGGAAGACTCCTCGGGCAATGCGGCCGCAGCCGTCGCGGCCTACGCCGCGCAGGCCGGGATCGCCTGCCGGATCTTCGTCCCGGCGTCGGCCTCGAGCGGCAAGCTCGCCCAGATCGCCGCCTACGGCGCCGAGGTCGTTCCGGTCCCCGGCACGCGGGAGGATGTGGCCGCCGCCGCGAGGCAGGCGGCGGCGCACAGCTACTATGCCAGCCACGTCTTCAACCCGTACTTTTTCCAGGGGACCAAGACCTTCGCCTACGAGGCCTGGGAGCAGCTGGGGTTCCGCGCACCGGATCTGGTGATCCTCCCGGTGGGGCATGGGACCCTCTACCTGGGCGCGTATCTCGGCTTTCGGGATTTGCTGGAGGCGGGAGAGATCCCGCGTCTCCCCCGGCTGATCGGCATCCAGGCGGAGCCCTGCGCGCCCCTCGCCGCCGCATGGAGCGGTCGGCCGGCCGCCCTGCCGGGGACCACCATCGCCGAGGGGATCCGGATCGCCGCGCCCGATCGCGCCGAGGCCATCCTGGAGGCGTGCCGCCAGAGCGACGGCGATCTCCTCACCGTCTCCGAGACGGAGATCGTGTCGGCGCTCTTCACCCTGGGCCGCGCCGGCCTGTACGTCGAGCCGACGGCGGCCGTGGCGCCGGCGGGCGCGTTGAAGCTGGCCGCGGCCGGGCGCCTTCCCGCCGGGGGCACCACCGTCATCCCCCTGACCGGTTCCGGTCTCAAGGCGGGCTCCACCATCGCCGAACTACTCAAGGGCCGGCCGGCGTAACTCCCTCTAGTCTCCCCCCTCAGAAGTTCGAACTATATTTCACGCCCCCGGGCCCACCCCTCGGGCGGGGTCCATGGGGCGCCGTTCCCCGCGGCGATTCCCGCCTGCGGGAGTCTTGACAGGGGGGGATGGGAAAGAGTATATTCAGGAAAAATTATCGTTTAGGAAAAAATGAGATCTAAGAAGACCCCACAAGAGTCCTTCGTCGGGATACCGCCCGGGAGGGAGCTGGCCGAGCCGCTCCGCGCCCATCGCTTCCGGCTGACCCCCCAGCGCGCCGCAGTCTACCGGGCCGTGTGCGCGCTGGGGCATGCCAGCCCGCGACAGATCCACGAGATGGTCCGTCAGACCCATCCCATGGTGTCGCTGAACACCGTGTACGCCACCCTGGAGACCCTGGAGCGGGTCGGCCAAATCCTCCGGCTGAAGGGACCGGAGGGGAGCCTCTTGTACGAGGCGACCCTTCCCAGCCACCACCACTTCCATTGCTTCTCCTGCGGCCGCGTCCTGGACATCCAGGACTCGGCGCTGGACGAGATCCCGCTGCCGCCAACCACCCCGGGCCAGTTCACTGTGACGAGACGCCGTGTCGAGTTCTACGGCTACTGCGCCACCTGTCGCCGGCACCTCCATCCCGGCTCTCCGGGGAGGCAGGGACCCGCGGACCGAGGCCGGCGGCGGAGGGCGTCCGGTCCGGGCACCAGCCCGCCGCGGCGGCGCGCGCGCCGTCCTGGAACGCGCCGAAGATGAGGCTCGTCCTGAAGGAGCGCATCCGTCTTCGCCTCTGGCCGACCCCCTCCGGCCCCCCCGCAACGGCGGAGATTCACCTTCGCCGGGAGGCCTGCGGGTGGGTCGCCCGGCTGACGCTCGCTGGCCCGGGCGCGTCCCGGGCCGTGCTCCTGGGACGCCGGTCCCGGGGGAGAGATCATGCCGTCGCCACGGGAAAGATGGTGCAATTGGTTCGCCAACGATTCGCCGGCTGCCAGACCATCTCCGAGCTTTGCCACCGGCGGCCATGCCACGTTAGCTGTACAAACCCGAACCTGAAAGGAAAGGAGAGCAGAGATGAATGAAGATGGAAAGTGCCCGGTAACGGGCGGAGCAAACAAACAAGCAACCGGCAGAGGCACGTCGAACCGAGGCTGGTGGCCTAATCAGCTGAACCTCAAGATCCTGCACCAGCACTCGCCGCTGGCCGACCCCATGGGTAAGGGCTTCAACTACGCCGAAGAGTTCAAGAGCCTCGACCTGGCGGCCGTGAAGAAGGATCTGCAGGCGCTGATGACCGACTCGCAGGACTGGTGGCCGGCGGACTTCGGCCACTACGGGCCCTTGTTCATTCGCATGGCATGGCACAGCGCCGGCACGTACCGCACCGGTGACGGTCGCGGCGGCGGCGGAGCCGGCCAGCAGCGCTTCGCTCCCCTCAACAGTTGGCCCGACAACGTCAGCCTCGACAAGGCGCGCAGGCTGCTTTGGCCGATCAAGCAGAAGTATGGCCGGACAATTTCCTGGGCCGACCTGATGATCCTCGCCGGCAACGTCGCCCTGGAGTCGATGGGCTTCAAGACCTTCGGCTTCGGCGGCGGTCGAGAGGACGTCTGGGAGCCGGATGAGGACGTCTACTGGGGTTCTGAGAACAAGTGGCTGGATGACAAACGCTACTCCGGCGACCGGAATCTCGAGAATCCGCTCGCTGCCGTGCAGATGGGCCTGATCTACGTCAATCCGGAGGGCCCGAACGGCAACCCGGATCCGATCGCGGCGGTCAAGGATATCCGCGAGACTTTTGCTCGCATGGCGATGAATGACGAGGAAACCGTCGCGCTGATCGCGGGCGGCCACACCTTCGGCAAGGCCCACGGCGCCGGCCCTACGTCCCATGTGGGGCCTGAGCCCGAAGCCGCCAGCATCGAGGAGCAAGGCCTCGGCTGGAAGAGCACCTTTGGCACGGGCAAGGGCGGTGACGCGATCACCAGCGGGCTGGAAGTCACCTGGACCACCACGCCGACGAAGTGGAGCAACAACTTCTTCTGGAACCTGTACGGCTACGAATGGGAGCTGACGAAGAGTCCGGCCGGCGCGCATCAGTGGCGACCGAAGCATGGCGCGGGCACGGTGCCGGATGCTCACGACAAGTCGAAGCGTCACGCGCCGGCCATGCTGACCACCGACCTCTCCCTGCGGTTCGACCCCGTCTACGAGAAGATCTCGCGGCGCTTCATGGAGAACCCGGATCAATTCGCGGACGCCTTCGCCCGTGCATGGTTCAAGCTGACGCACCGCGACATGGGCCCTCGCGCACGCTATCTCGGCCCGGAGGTGCCTGCCGAAGATCTCATCTGGCAAGACCCCATCCCCGCGGTCAATCACAAATTGATCGATGAGCAGGACATCGCCTCCCTCAAGGGCAAGATCCTTGCCTCGGGCCTGTCCATCTCCGAACTGGTCTCGACCGCCTGGGCGTCGGCTTCCACCTTCCGTGGTTCCGACAAGCGCGGCGGTGCGAACGGCGCGCGGATTCGCCTCGCGCCGCAGAAGGATTGGGAAGTCAACCAGCCGGATCAACTGGCGAAAGTGCTGAAGACTCTGGTGGGCATCCAGAGGGAATTCAACAGCGCGCAATCCGGCGGCAAGAAGGTCTCGCTTGCCGACCTGATCGTCCTGGCGGGTTGCGCAGGCGTCGAGCAAGCCGCGAAGAAGGCCGGCCACGACGTGAAGGTTCCCTTCACGCCGGGACGCATGGATGCGTCGCAGGAGCAAACCGACGTGGAGTCATTCGCCGTACTCGAACCGGCTGCAGACGGGTTCCGTAACTACCTCAAAACCAAATACGCCGTATCGGCAGAGGAACTGCTGGTTGATCGGGCGCAACTGCTGACGCTGACCGCTCCTGAGGTGACGGTTCTCGTTGGCGGTATGCGCGTCTTGAATGCCAACTTCGGACAGCGCCAGCACGGCGTCTTCACCAAGCGGCTAGAGACGCTCACCAATGACTTCTTCGTGAATCTGCTCGACATAAGCACGACCTGGAAGGCAACCTCGGAAGACAAAGACGTGTTCGAGGGTCGTGATCGCGCAACGGGCGAACTCAAGTGGACCGGCACGCGTGTCGACCTCATCTTCGGTTCGAACTCCCAACTCCGGGCCCTAGCGGAAGTCTACGGATGTGAGGACTCCCAGGAGAAGTTCGTCCACGACTTTGTGGTGGTGTGGAACAAGGTAATGAACCTTGACCGCTTTGACCACGCCTGATCGAAGCATGAACGACTTCGAGGGGTTCTGACGGGGCGGCAAGAAATCGGTCAGCTAACAACCGGTTCAGCGGACGGCGTACCGCCGCCGCTGAACCGGAACGATAAGACTATGGGAGATCCACCGTCGCCCGCCCCCCTCCCCCCGCCAACATGACCATCGCGGGCCAAGCCCATCCCACGGATGACGCAGGGGGCGGACCACATGCAAGGCGGCGTCACCCATCAGATGGGTACCCGGTACCCATCCGCAGGATGGGTGCAGGTGCGAGGCGTACTTGGTCCGTACGTCGCAGCGTCGCGCGAGCGCCGGGTACCCATCCGGAGGATGGGTGTCCGCAGATGGGCCTTTTTCAGCAGCCTGTTAAGAGATTCCCGATGGTAGGACCGCTGAGGGAGGATTGGCCGCCTTGCGGACCTTGAGGTACATGGCAGGCACCTCGGTCTTGTCGAGGTCCGAGACCAGAAGCCAGGCCAGGTCTCGGTGCTTCCACAGGATGAGGCTGCGGCCCGAGGCCGTCCGGTAGTGCGGCTTGAAGGTCTCGATGGGCATCCGATCCCCCTCCGGAACGACGATGCCCGCGCCCGGCATGAGGAACAGCGTCGTGTACCGCCCCGCCGTGTCCTTGTAGATGAATGTCGCTGCCCGCCTGCCTGAAAGCTCGCTCACCACTCCGGCGACCAACTGCACCTGCGGATCGCCCTGAAAGACAGGCCCAAAGGGGAAATCCACCTGGGATCGAAGCGCCTCCATGACAGCCCCAGGATCGGCGGCCGGTCGGGTTTTCGCTTCCTTGACATATTCCGCGTGCTCGGCTACCGCCTGGGCGGTCATCTGGGAGACGGGATCCCCCGGCAGCCGGACCCACCACGCCCAGACCACGAGGAGGACACACACCGCCGCCAGCGCGGCCGCCGGCCAGGGATGCAGACGCAGCCAGCGCCACCATCCTGCCCATCCGCCCCCCGCGGGCTGGGCGACCAACGCCTCGATCCGGGCGCGCAGGGCGGGCGGCGCCGTATGCCGCGGGGTCTGGGCGCGGATCAGGCTGCGGAGCTCGGCGTCCGTCTCCAGAGCGGCACGACACGAGGCGCACTGCCCCACGTGACCGCGGACCGCCTCGGTGAGGTCGGCACCGAGCTGCCCCCGGTTCAGATCGGCGAGATGTTCGCGAGCCTCAGTACAGTCCATTCAAAAAACCCGGGCCG
>Ga0326597_10014968_pt1 | contig 10154 bp, 16 predicted proteins | sample RVTome_12_FD_203789 | JGI IMG/M metagenome (GOLD analysis project Ga0326597, IMG submission 203789) | Soil microbial communities from uranium-contaminated site in the Upper Colorado River Basin, Wyoming, United States - RVT100D185 | ecosystem: Environmental > Terrestrial > Soil > Contaminated >...
GCATGGTCGCCGCCGTCCTCGCAGGCACCGGCAAATCACAAGGCTGGTGGTAAAGTGTCGGACTGGCAAACGGGTTACGCGAAAGCAATCGCTGAACGCCCGAACCCACCATTCGCAGCCCGCGAACTCCTCGAACAAGGCCGACTTGATTTTGTCGCTGAACTCCCATCCGAGGAAGCGCAGTGGGATTATCTGGTCGGCATGTCACTTTGCAAGGATTATGAGATCGTCGATGGAGAATCCTTGCTGACCCGGTGGTTCCAGACTACCCCCTCTGTCAAAGGAACGCGCGCCGCTGCATTTGTCGACGCCATCAAGTCCGGCCGCGAACTGAAAGAACGCGTGACTGTGCAGCGAGGCGGACGCATGGAACGGAGCGATTCGGATTGATAGCGCCGCACATCATGGCCATCTTCCCGAAGCTCACACTCGCCACCCTGATGGCCCTTTGGCTACTCGGCTCGGTCGGACTATTTGCGTGGATCGGATACCTGTATTGGGAGCGGCACCGTGGACGGTCCGACAAATGAGCGAGACCCGCCAACCCCGAACCGAACGCTGGATCGCATCAAGGCACGTCGACCGCGTCCTATCCCTGACCGCGTCGCCCGCGTTCAACCCGGACCTCCCTAGTGAGCAATACAACGCAGCACTCGCCCAGGCCGTCCGTGGGCTAATCGGCATCGCCGGCCCACATGCCATCCCCGCTCGGTACGGCCGCTGGATGAAAGAAGCGCAGCGTATCGAGCACGCCGACGACTGGCTAGGGCTCTTCAACGACATTTACGCATGCCTCCACGCAAGCGGCCTGTTGAGGCCAGCCCCGTTGGAGGAAGACGAACTTTGAGGCCCGGCGGACCCCTGGAGACCTGGTGTGCCGAGGTACGCGACCGCATCGCCAACGACTGGGACGCTTGCATTGCAGACGTTGGTTATACCGGGGTCGGCAAATCGACCCTCGCATGGCGCCTAGGGGAAGAACTTGACCCCGGGTTCCACCAGGGCCGCATGTGTCTGTCGCAGCAGGAGGTGGAAGCCGCGCTCAAAATCGCGCAGCGCGGGGACGTTGTCGTGGTCGATGAAGGAGTCGAGGTGGTCTACTCACTCGATTTTGCGACCCGCGAGTCGAAAGACTTTGTACGTTGGCTTGACGTGTGCCGCCGCCGAGGCATAATCCTTATCGTGAACATGGCACGACTCCGCCAGATGTCGGGCCGCGTGCGCGACGACCGCGCCCTCTATGCCGTATCGGTACGACGACGCGGCCGCGCCATCCTGTACCGCCGCGTCGGCGCTGACCCGATGGGGCTCGATGAAGAAGACCCCGGCGGCCAATGGAAAAAAGTATGCCGCTTCAGCTTCCGCAGAGTCGACGGCCCGGGATGGGATGCGTATATGGCACGCAAGGACGACCGCGTCATGAACTACGACCCGAAAAAAGAACGGGAAGAAAAGCGCGCGCGCGGGCGACGAACGCGCCGCGCGGAACCCTAGCCCCCGAGATAACGCAATACCTCAACGGCCCAGACGACCCAGAGACCCATCACCAACACAGCGAACATTATCAACGGCCACCATTCCCACGGAATTAGCATGACCGCGCCTCCTTACTGAACTCAACGAGCGCCGCCCTGATCTGTTCCCAAGCCTCCGAATCACAGCCATAACATAGACCCGACGGCATCAACCACGAACGCTCCCCACACCACCGACACGTACCGTCCACAAGGGCACCCTTATGCGACTCAGTCACCGGCAAGACCCCCTGGCCCACCCCGCACATACCAATACGACCAGAGAAAAAGCGCAATCGCCAGGACGCGCGTCCCCACGAAGGGCATCGCGTGGAGCGGAGGGCAATCCCCCGGCGCCGCACACTCGACGAGTGGCACCGTTGCCATCATCCAGTACGCGAGTAGGATGAACATAATGAAGACGAACACCGCTGTTATGACGCATCGCCCCTAGATTCGTTGCCGACGAGCAACGTCGATTGAACACCAGTGCCCAGCAACAGCCCACGGAACGCAAGCTGACCCCCCCACCAGGATTCCTCCTGATGCGGGGCCACCTCGCGCCACTCAGCGCGCGTCATCGGCTCGAAACAGTGAGACGCATGGAGATCATTGCAAGACCCATCCACCACCACACACACCAGAGGCGGGGCCCCCAGATACCAGAGAACACCGCACCGACGACCCGTCAAGGTGCATCCCCCCCAGGTTCGTTGTCAGTGTCGGGGTCGGGTTTGTCGTTGTTCGGTCGACTGGTGCTGATCCGTTTGACCGAATCCACCACCCTTCCCATACCAACTATGACTAGCGCGCCGAGAAGCCATACAATACGTCCCGCGACGAGGATTGGGTTTACGATGAACCACATGCAGACTTTGTCGTTCCACTTCTCTAGTCGCTCCCAGTAGGCTGCTGATTCGCTTCTCAACGTGTCGATAAAGCCGGCACCGCTCATGGTGCATCCCTCCCGGGCTCGTTGACGGGAGCGGGCGCCCTCGTTCGTCGCGCCCATAGTCGCTTAGGCATTCGTAGGTCGTCCCGCTTCGCACACGAACACGGACACCTCAGACGCCCCGGCCAATCGGCGCATTGAGAGTGGAAACCATCGCGGCAAGCATTACAATCGTCCCGAGCCATAGGGTCCGAAGCAGCATCGGACGGCCCATCACTCATGGTCGCCACCTCCGTTGACGGGAACGGCCGGTGGCACGGGTCGGATGTTTGTCCACCCGTGCCTCGTTTCCCCGACCAGGTTGGGCTGCTGGTGGCCGTGCCAAATCTCGCCGGTCTCCTCGTCCGCTTCGTGGCGGCCGTCACAGCCCCGGCCGCATAGACGACACCTGGGGCACTTACCCTGTTCCTGGCGCTCAAGTGCTTCCGTGATTTGTTCATCGGTGAGCGGCGTCACGCATCCCTCCCGGGTTCGTTGTCAGGGGCGGCGTTCTTGACGCGCTCCGGCGCCAATGCCGCGAACATGAAGATCATGGTGACAATGCCCAGGATAACGCCCCAGCCGATCAGAATGTCGCCCCACGATGCGCCATCGTACTTGATGGCCACTCCGGACGCGGCGAGGACGGTAGCAAGCCCTCCCGCCAGCCAAGCCAAGTACTGATACCTCACCTGGCCTCGCCTCCTTCGTTGTCGGCTTGGGGGGCCGGGGGTTGCCCGCAGATCGGGCAGAATAGGCGTGTGACGGTCGCGCCCACGCGCTCCCGGACGGAGGCGTGTAACGGGCACACGACGATCACGTCGCCAAGCGGCGCCGACGTGGTCTGGAACAGAGCGTCGTTCTCGCAGTGGCCCTCGTGGCCCGTGCCAGGGTACGTCACCGCCTCACACCTCATCGGGCCCACCTCCGTTGTCAGGGACGGGCGGGTTCCGGCAAATCATGATGCGGTCACACGGTCCGCACAGGACGACCGCCGGTTCGCGTCGGTCCTTGGCCGTGATGATGTACCCGCAGCCCCCGCAGCTTAGCACGAAGTCAGGCATCGAGACCACCCCCGTTTTCGACCACGGCAGACCCCGCGCCATCCTGACGGATTACGGATTCATTGACGGAGGGTTCCGAAAGACGGAGGGTCGCCGGGGCACCAATAGGCCCGTCCACAAGGGGGCCCTTGCGTTCTTTCGCCACGCGCTCCGAGCCGCCCAGACTTTTGTAACGCTTTGGGTTTTGTGACGCCATGCCGAGCGCCGCGAGCCGACGTTGAACCGATGCGTGGCTGACCGCGCGCCGCCGACGGGCTTTCGGGTCCGCGATCCGATGGACACCACGTAGCTGGTTGACCTCAACCGCGATTCGCCGGTAGCCCATGCCCCCAGATTTCAGCTTGACCATCAGCACGTCTTCCGCGTCCGTGAAGGCCTTGCGGGGCCGGCCCATGTGCTGGCCCTCTCCACTCTTTTTCTGCATCGCCGCGCGCGTCGCGGCCGAATGCGTCTTGACCCAGGCCGCCGCCGCCTCCGCCTGGACCGCTTGGACGACCCGGCCGCCGATCTCATCCTGACCAGCCAGCGCCGCGTCCGCGAAGACAATCCGGACCGCGAGATTCTTCGCTTCGACCATGGCCCAGCCCATTTCATGCGAGCCCTGGCGCGTCAGGCGCCCGGGTTCCGCAACGACCAGGCCAGCCCCGCCATCAGCAGCGGCCCGCAGCGCCTCCAGGAAGACGGGCCGCTCGAACGGATTCGTCTTAGATGCGGACGTGCCTTCGTCCACAAAGTGCCGAGCGACCAGGACGCGCTCCCGTTCCTCCCAGGCCAGGATACGCGCGCGTTGCGACGCGACATCCTGCCCTTTGTCATCTGTCGAGACACGCAGATACGCCACGTAGATCGTTGGGAGCATCAAAATACGCCCCCGCGCGTGCGGTCGTGCGCGCGACGCCGGGCCGCCCGCATGACCTCAAGGGCGCGCTCATCCGCCCGTTTCAGGCGCCGACGTTCCGCGCGCGCATCGCCCAGCCGCTTGGCCCGCTCGGCCGCGCGACCCACTAGGTCGGCCGGCCATTGGTCGATTTCCCGGTCCACATCGTCGTCATTCGTCATCGGTAGGATCTCCTGTTTGGGCCCGGACAGTAGGCGGCAGACCCCTCCGCCAGCTTGTGATTCGGAAAAGTCCCCCATTTAGTCAACCGGAATCGGCGACCGCAGCCGCCCGGACATGCCCGGCGGCCTTCGAGCCGGAGGCGGCCGAGGGCAGCGCGGCGCCGTTCGTCGGGCGACGGTTCCCGCACCCGGTGCTGACGGTTCGACGACCAGGCTTCTACCGCGACCTGGTCGCGTACCTCGGCCCGCGCGGCGCCTACATCGCGCAGCCCGAGGAGGCCCGCGCAGTTCGCGCAGATTTGCCCGACCCCCTCCCCGCGCACGAACAGGACGAAGCATGTCCGGCACTCAACCCGGCCCATATCAGCCAAGCGGCAACCTCCTTTGGCCGACCGGCACGTCGCGGCCACCGCGGCACCCGCAGCGCAACCGACACCGAACCCCCATCTTTTCATGGCCCCGGAACAGCAGGCAGACCGAGGATTGTTTACAGCCCTGACAGAGACCGAAGCCACGCGCGCCGCACGCATCCACCCCAGCGCCATGCAGGAAGCGCCCCCACGATTCGCTCATGGCCGGGCCCCCGGACCCTGGAGCGCACGCAGGAGCGCCACGGCCTCCGAGAGCGATATTTCTTGCGACCCTTCGTTCCAGCGCAACTCCGCCCGCAACAGACCCTCTTCCTTCTGATAGACCTGCGCCCACGCGTTGCGCCACAACTGCAAGGTCATACCCTGGACCGATGCGTGCATGCGGAATCGTTGGAAATGCCGGTGCATCTCAACGCTGACCAGGCGCGCGTCCCGTTGCGACCACTCCAGCCCCTCACCTAACAGGAGTCCGTCCAGCCAGGACAAACAGCGTTCGAGATCGGAGGGCGTCAGGTTCTCTTCGGGCTGGGACGCGCAGACCTGGACCAGGACGGTCCCGGACTCGGAGACCTGGACCGTTACGTCGCGGCCGAGCCAGGACGACCGCTTGATGTTTTGCCGATTTTCGGGCGACCAGTCCCAGCCAGACGGTGCGCGCAAATCTCCTATTTCGAGAGAGCGGCGCTGGCGGCCTCCTGGGGGGGACCACCCCCTATTCCGTGACGCCGTGCACCGGAAACCGAGAGCGTGCAAGAGGATTGGGCCGGGTTCGGCGCCGAAGATCGCTCCGGCGGTTTGGAAGAGACGGTATTTTCCAGGTTCCACCCGCAATAAGGGGGGGTGGGTGCCGTTTTGGTTTTGAAGTAATCGGCGGAACGCTTGACGAGCGGTCGGTTTTGCTATGTCGAGTCGGTCCGCGATGGCCGCGCCGCGCCAGACACGGCCGGGGTTTTCGTGCATGAAGGCGAGGATTCGAGTTGAAGCAGAAACCGAGTCACCCCTCTTACTCATGGAGCTTGGCCTCCGAGTTGGTCACAAAAGGCTGTCACAAGCGTGACGGCGAATGATTTTTTTGTTGGTTGCCCAGCGGCGAGCGACTTTCTTGAGTTGTTCATGCGACCACGACCCACGGCCACCGACCACGCAGACCCCGGGGCCCGGGGCCCCCGTCCAGTCAGGATTATCGGGTGGCCCCGGTGCGGCGCGTCCTGCCGGATCGCGTCGCCCCCGGTCCGTTAGGTGTGGTATCGAGCCGGAGCAACCCGGACCCGTGTGGTGGCGAGCCCGCCGAAGCGGGACAAGACATCAGGACAGCGCCAGCACATAAGGGCTGCGCCCCATGCGCGCGCCCGCGCCGCGACCCGAGGCGGAGAGCCAGACAGCCCCCCCTTCCTAGGGTGGGGGGTACTAGGGGGGAGGGGGCACATAACCCCAGCGCATGAACCACGACCGGCCCAGCCAAGCCCATATAAACCCCGAGGCTTTCCGCGCATGCGGTGCCTCCATGGACCACAAACAACCCACACCCCACCGTGCCCGTCTGGGCATCCGCCACCTGCACCGCGACACGCGCGCGAACATCAACTTCAGCGCGCCCCTGGGAATCGTCTTCACCGTCGTGGGAGCCATTCTGGCTTTCATCGTGATCGGCGCCCTGGTGAGCCCGTTCCTCGGAGCGACCGCGGACGTGACCGAGAACTTCACCACCGGCAGTACCGGCGATGCCGGAGCCGACGGCCTCCTGGCCGCCCTCGGCCCCGTCATCCCACTGGTCGCAGTCATCGTCCTGTTCTCCATGATCATCGGCGCATTCGTCATCAACCGGAATTGACGCCCTTGCGACGGAGCCAGGGATTCCAACGAGCGCCACAGCACCGACGGAATCGTCGGCTCCTAGCCCTCACCCTACTCTTCACCCTCCTTCTTCTGGCACCCATCGTCGGCGCCGCACTCAACCTAGTACGCACATCCACCCCCAGCATCGCCCAAGACCACAGTATCCGCATGCCAGAAACGGCATACCACGCCCTCAACGGCGACGGCGACGCCATCTTCTACGCCATCAAACTCGAACAAGCCCACGTCGGCATCGCCAAACCCAACGGCGACATATCCCAAAAGCTCATCTGTTTCATCGGCGGCACGACCACGAACTGCCACTTCACGGCCGCCGCATGGACCACCGACGGCTTCATGGCCGTCATCACCCGCCAAAGCGACGCCTACGCCCTCCTGATTTACGATCCCGACAACTTCACAACATCCGACCCGGTCGCCTCTTGCGCGTTCGCGCAAACAAGCCACGCCGTCGAAAACTCCTGGAGCCTCACCGGGAACACCCCATTTTGGCGATACCCCCGCTCCGGAACAACCGACGGATTCGCCATCATCACAGGCGACGGCTATCGAAGCCTCGCCATGCCAGCCGTCGGCGACCATGAAGGGACATGCACAAACCTATGGACCACGAACCTCGGTACTGAAGGCCTGAATCCGGCTCAAGTCGCAGTCGCCTCCGACACGACCTGGTGGTTGACGGCCGAAGCCCTTCAAAACGCAGTACGCAAGCGTAGCGTCAGCGACGGAACAAACATCGCCTCCCTTACCCTAGATTTTCGCCCACGCCTTGCCCCGGCATGGGGAACGAATGGTCAACTCCTAGACGCCGTCCACATCGTAACCTGCGTTGCCATAGACGCGAACACATGCACTGGAACAGACGGCCACTCCACGCTGAAGAAATACTTCTGGTCAAGCGGTTCCGCATCCCTGAACGTGACCATGCACCAGAACGGAACCTTCAACCGCCATGGCGTCAGCACCGACAGCGTCCACGACCGCGTATTTTCATGGATTGACGACAGCACCCTTGGCGATGAAGAGTTCGGGCGCGTCATCGACGGAGCCGTCGCCACAACGCTTACCGGGTCATGCGTTATCGACCTAGGCGCCAACATCCGCATCACAGCCCCCCCATTCTATGGAGGAAATGTATGGTCAACGACACTGGACCAGCAATCGCTCCGACTGTGCGAAACAACGGCCGGGGAAGCCGGTGGCGGAGCTGGGGGCGGAGCAGGTAGCGGCGGCGAAGGCGGCGGCGAAACCGGCGGCGGCGGAGTCATCCCACCAGGCGAACCCGGCGGCGGCGAAGGCGGCGAAGGCGGCGGCGAAGGAGAACCACCACCCGCCGGAGAAACCCCCACAAGCGGCGGCATCATCGCGTTCTTAGTCAATGCCACTTCCGATTTCTTCGCCGTTGGCGCCGAAGCGGCCGGCTTCATCCTCGGCGCCGCCATCCTCGGCTTCATGATGTGGGCAGGCGCACGACGCGGGCAACTACCATTCGCGGCACTCTCACTCATCGGCGGCGGAGTCACCTGGATAACCGGCCTACTACCCCTATGGATCGTTCTAGTCATCGTCTTGCTAGGCCTAGCGGCGGCCGGTCGGAGGGTCGGGTGACGTGCGATTCGTTACCCTGGTCTTCATCTTCCTGATCTACGCATTCGTGCGCGCGGAAATCATCAGCACCGCGACCGGCGGCGACTTTGACATCCCCGCAATCGAGCCCCGCCAGATCGGAGACTGCGGAGACAGCCCCGAGAACAACACCGCCATCAATAACGCCACCCAGTGCATACGCACCTATGACCTAGGCAACTGCAACTCTATCACAGGCTGCACCAAGTTCCTAGGCCTAGCCATCTACAACATCGGCGCTTTCATCGTCTGGATAGTCCTCTTCATCATCGACCTGGTCATCTTCGTTATCCTCCTAGGCGTTACGCTGGCCGTCCTCCTGTTCGAGCCCATCCCAGACGCCCCCCTCATCGTGAACGTCGTTCTTTCAGCCATCCTCCCGACCCTCCTGGCCATCAAGATTTTCCGGCTCATCCGTTCGGGGGCCGACGATTGAAACCCGCCCTCATCGCCGCCTTGTGCATCCTACTCTTTGTCCCGAGTGCCAGCGGATTCGCATGGGTGCAAGAGCGAAGCGCTGGCGGCCAACATGCGCTCCTAGACGGCACGCCCAATATGGCCTTGACCGTGAACGCGACGGCACCCGGCACAGTGAACGAATCTGCCAGCACAAGCCATATCAGCTTTGATATCACGTTACACCTTACGCCCGCAGCGTTCCAGACCGCACAAGGCACATGGGAGATACGCTGGAAAACCGGCAATACCCTCCTATGCAACGACCAGGCCGACGCACCCGCAGGCACGGCCGCGCGGAACTGGCCCACATGGCAAGGGGACTGTTACCTACCAGACTACGTCAGCGGCCAACAAACCGTATACCTCAACTTCACCAGCTTTACCAACGCCCGCGCATTTGTATCCATGCGCCTAGTCCAAAATGAGGTAATGGAAATGGACTCCCTAAATATCGAAACGGCACTAGACCCATGGCTTACCTTTCTCATCCTGGCCGGCCTCCTAGTAATCGGCTTCAGCATTCGCAACCCACTCCTCATCTTCATCGCCATACTTGCGACGCTGACCGCCGCCGTCGGGGCGCCCCTCGGCCCTGGCGCCCTTGCCGTCTACGCAATTGCCGCGATCCTCTTCACACTCGCCCGCGAACGCCTCTTCCCCGGACGCAAGAAAGCCAAGAAAGGTGATTCCACATCCTAAACACAACCGAACAAGTGAGCGCCATCTTCCTCGGCCTCATGGCCGTTTTCTACTTCCTCTTTGGAAGCCACATCGCCGCATACCTCGCCAGCCGGGCCACCATATTCCTCATACCTCCCGCCGGTGACGCCGTGGAAATCAAGGGCCGCGTCCGCGACACCGTACTTTCATACCGATTTGCGGGCGAGGACTGCAAGGCCGATATCGGTCCCATGACCCTCCGCCGGCTACGCCGCAAGCTCAAGGTAAGCACCGTTGTTTTCCTGGACATGACCAGCGGCCAAGCCTTTGCATTCGAGAACACCGAGCCCCTTGCACCGAAGCTTCACGCGGGCCGAATCGGGAGCATGGCGAAAACCCTCGGCGGCATCGCCCTCCGCCGCACCGCCTCCGGACCATTCTCCGAACTTGCCCCCTACATCCCCCTTATGATGATCCTTATGTTATGCATGGTCGCCGCCGTCCTCGCAGGCACCGGCAAATCACAAGGCTGGTGGTAAAGTGTCGGACTGGCAAACGGGTTACGCGAAAGCAATCGCTGAACGCCCGAACCCACCATTCGCAGCCCGCGAAC
>Ga0326597_10014969_pt1 | contig 10154 bp, 9 predicted proteins | sample RVTome_12_FD_203789 | JGI IMG/M metagenome (GOLD analysis project Ga0326597, IMG submission 203789) | Soil microbial communities from uranium-contaminated site in the Upper Colorado River Basin, Wyoming, United States - RVT100D185 | ecosystem: Environmental > Terrestrial > Soil > Contaminated >...
AGATAGATCCCGAGTCCAACGCAGAGCGAAATCCAGTGGTCTGTAACGAGTGCGAGCGCAAGAGTTGCAAACAGGAGCACGACAAACGTTGCCGGCACCGTATGCCGCCACGAAGCAAGCCCCCCTCGCTTTCGCATCACGAGGACTTTGTAGAGACCGTACTGGTAGTACTGACGCCAAAGACCCGGCAAGCTCGCGCGACTGTAATAGATCGCGTGAACTCCCGGGTCGAGCCAGATCTTGCCGCCAGACTGGATGAGCCGGAAGTTGAACTCGTCGTCCTGGTTGCGAATCAAGGATTCGTCGAATTCACCGATCCGTCCAAACACCACGCGCCGGTACGCTCCGAAAGCGACCGTATCGACGAACCTTCCCTGCGCCTGCTTCAGTCGGAATGGGGCTCCGCCCACTCCGAACCACGAGCTTTGCGCGGCCGCAATCGCTCGAGCCATCCAAGTTTCGCCCACGGTCTGAAGCGTCCCCCCTACGCAGTCCGCTCCCGAACGAGCGAGAGCGTCCACACAGGCCCGAAGGTAGTTGGGCGCAATCTCACAGTGTCCGTCCACACGAACGATCACGTCGCCTCTCGCACGCTTCAACCCGAGATTGAGTCCAGGCGGCACGTATCGGGCGGGATTTTCCAGAAGCGAGACGTCGGAGCATTTCTTTCCGCGTTCTCCCGCTCGCGCACGATTCGGATTCGTGAACCGGCGAATGACGTCACCGGTACCGTCGTCGGATGAGCCATCCACGACGATCACTTCATATCGCGAAGGCGGATAGTCTTGTTCGAGAACGGAACGTAGTGCGCGTTCGATATAGGCGACTTCGTTTCGAACCGGCATGACGACGGAAACGAAGGGAAAAGAAGAAGCGTGAGGTCGATCCGGAGTTCCGTCGACGCCCGAGCCGTCGAGTCGCGTCATGGCCATGGCTCCGGACCCTCGAGAAGGGCCTCGAAGCTCTCCTGGCGGCGTGAAATCGTGAACTCTCGGAGGACACGGGTTCTCGCGTTCAGGCGTGCTTCATCCGGGAATTCGAGTGCTTCGGACACGGATTTTGCTATCGCCTGCGGATCGATTGTGTCGAGATAGATCCCGCAATCTCCCACGACCTCCGGTAGCGCACCGCACTTCGAGACCACGGGAATACACCCGGCTAGCATCGCTTCGGCCACGCTCAATCCAAATCCTTCGTGACGGGAGGCCTGCACGTACACCGACGCTTTCCCGTAGTAGTAGAGTAACTCGGAGTCACTCACCCGGCCGGTGAAGATCACGTTCGGTGTGGCGATCGCGCGGAGGTGGTGGATGGCTTCATCCTTGTGGTTGCCCACGAGCACGAACTCGACGTCGGGTAGCTCCGCCGCCGCGCGGACGAAGGGTTCGTGGCCTTTTCTTAACAGGTTGGCTCTGTCGACGTTTCCCACGGATAGGACCATGCGGTTCCGCGGAGCAGGTTGCAGCGACCCAAACGTGTCGGGAACTCCATGGTAAATGACGTGGATCCGATCGATGGGAATCCCAGCGTTGCGTTCCGCTTCTTCACGACTGAACTCCGCATTCGTGACCAAGCACCTCGCCAGATCCATCGTCCACCGGCTGAGCCATTTTCTGATTCCCCCACGTTGATGGCCATAGCCGATGTCGCGCAAGTTCGCGAGGTCGTATCCTCCGATGATGAGTATCGATCCTCGGTGGAGGACCCGGGCCAGCAGCATCGGGAAAAACGTATGCCAAGACGCGAACCATCCCAAGACTGCGTCGTGCGAACGGACCTTTCGCGCAACCGTGAGTGGGTTGAGCCGTCGAGATTCCATGTGCAGTTCGGTTACCTGGTGACGTTGGCGCAGGATTTCGATGTCCAGTTCGACGAAGCGCGTTCGGCCGTTGTGTATCAACAAAATAGTCGGCCGGGGCGGCGTGTTCCCATTCGTATCTGACACGGTTCCTTCCGATCGACATCTCGTCATCGGTTCTTGTTGCGCGAACCCGCAGTTTGGTCTATCCAGTGGTCTGACCAAGCTGCCAAGGACGGAAGCTTAGGTCAAACAAGTATTGGCGCGCCAGGTCCGGCCTCGACCCCGGCGCAGAGGGCAACAAGCTTCCGGCGCCGATGTTCTCAGCGTCAGCGCTTACTGGGGTGGGGTGGAGCGACGCGAGTCGTCCTACGATACCTCGAAGCAGAGTGAGCCCGAAACTCGAGGAATAGAAATGCAAGAGGAACACCCTCAAGAGGAAATTGGTCAACCGTTGAAGGGATTGACCGTCATAATTCCAACCTACAACGTGGCGCCCTTCTTGACGCGGCAAATCGAGCACCTGCAGGAGCTCGCGGATGAGATTTTGGTTTGCGACTCGTTCAGCACGGACGAGACGGTAAATATTGCGCGCTCGTTCGGGGTTCGGCTCATCCAGAAGACTTACGTCAACTCGGCGACTCAGAAGAATTGGGCGATACCGCAGGCAAAACACGAGTGGGTTTTGATCCTCGACTCCGATGAACTCCTGGAACCGGAGCTGAAGAACGAGATCCAGGAGTTCATCGCCAGCGCGACCGAGGACGTGCATCTTGCGAATATCCCCCGCGTCAACTTGTTCTGGGGGACTCCTATGCCGCGCCCCCTGGGTTATCCCGACTATCAGTCTCGATTATTTCGACGAGATCGGGGTCGTTACGACGGCCGCGAAGTGCATTCCCACGTCAGGGTTCCGGGCAGGTCCGTGTACCTCAAGAATCATCTCGTTCATCGGGACTTCACCGATATTTCTAGTTGGTGGCTGAAATTGAATCGGTATTTTCGATACGAGCTCAAGGAATCGTTGAAACAAGGACGGCGGTGGACGTTGCGGCGTCAATTCGTTTATCCAGTCGTCATCTTTGTCAGGGTCTATTTCTTGAGGGGAGGATTCTTCTATGCCTTCCCAGGTTTCTTCGTCGCCTTTCAGCAGGCCCTGTACTACTTCATGATTCAGGCAACGCTCTATGAGCACGAATTGGAACGGAAGAATCCGCTCGTCAAGAAGGCGGCGAATCCGTTCTAGCGGAGCTCCGCCTCGAACCGACGAGGCTGTGCCTCGCGTCGCCAGTCGCCAGTCGACAGTAGAGAGTGAGGATAGCTCGCTTCTCGAGGCCCTGGTCGAGCTCAGTGCGCAGAGCTTGTAGCATCGGTGAGATCAACTGGCCATATATATTTGTGAAATGTCGGACGAGATTACGCGGCTGCGACGGGTCTATCGGGACTATCAAAAGGACGCGGCTCGACGAGCGGAGTGGAGTCCCCGCAACCCTGGCAATGCGTTTATCCTAGACGAGAAGAAAGTTGTTTTGAGAAGCTACCTCAGGAAGTTTGACCTCATTCCGCTGGTTGGCAGGCGAGTCCTGGACGTGGGATGCGGGTCGGGACATTCGTTCGCCAGCTTACTCGAGTTCGGGGCTGCACCGAGAGACCTATTCGGGGTCGACTTACTCGAAAGCCGGGTGAGCGACGCAAGGGCACACTATCCGCGCTCGAATTTTGCTTGCGGAAACGCCGAGCACCTGGATTTTGGGAGCGGGCACTTTGATCTGGTGATCGCCTTCACGCTATTCAGCTCCATTCTGGACGATCGGATGTCATGTAGGCTTGCCGAAGAAATACGGCGGGTATTGAAGGTGGGAGGAGCGGTGATCTGGTACGACCTTCGATATGACAACCCCTGGAATCCCAACGTGCGCGGCGTGCCACGTCGCGAGATCGCGAACCTTTTTCCTGATTTGACTCGTCATCTTCGACCGGTCACGCTCATGCCTCAGATTGCGCGTCGCCTCGGCCCGGCAACAAAAATACTGTATCCAATCCTCAGTGGGGTCCCGTTTCTGAGAACCCACTACGTCGGATTGCTCAGATCGAAGGATAGATGAAGGCGGCGTGGATTGATTTCAACAACGTAGCATTCCAGGTTGCGTCGTGCGCGGACTGTAGCCCTTCCCTAGCAGGGCCTTCGGTCACAACCCAAACGGCCAATCTTCCCGCCGCCAAGATTTGCACCAACGGCCCAAATCTCGCGAAGCCGGTAGCCTCGCCTTCAGTAACATCGATGGTCTGGCCGGACCTCGAAACTAGACGCCATAGACTTCCTCGTAGCCTGTGACGACTATGCCCCAATCGAACGATGAGAGAATGTGTTTGCGGCGACTCTCGTCGAGAGGTGCAGGAGGGTGTGCGTACCAGTTGGCGAGGCCTCTGCCGATCGCGTCAACGGTCGGTTCCACTATCTGAATCGAGGCGTCCTCCGAGGGCTCTTCATCCGGACTAGCCCTGTCGTCACGGGACGTTGCATCTACGAGCTCCGGCAGGCCTCCAACCGATGTGACGAGAACCGGTGTCCCGGCGGCTAGCGCCTCCAGGGCGACGATCCCGAACGGCTCCTCGCGGGACGGAACGACGAGGAACTGCGCCCCTCGTAGCAAGCTCACCACCTCGGTCGCCGAAGCTCGCCCGAAGAACCGTACCCGGTCGGCGATCTGGAGTAGTCGGGCTTGCTCTCTGAGTGTAGGCTCCTCTTCTCCCTCTCCGGCGACGACGAGGTCCAGATCGCTCCGGTCGGCAAGCCGGGCGAATGCGTCGAGAAGCAGATCGATCCCTTTTTTTCTCGTAAGTCTTCCGAGAAGGAGGATATAGCGACGCTCCGAATTGCAGGAATCCGAAGTTGCGAAACGACGTGCGTCGATTCCATTGTGGATAACGCGGCCCTTGGACGGAACCGAAGGCTCGAGATCGGTAGCTCTATCGAGTAGATACCGGGAGCAAGCCGTCACGGCGTCGCATTCCTGAAGTATTCTCCGAAAGCGAGTGCGCGCCCGGGACACACCCGGCTCGGCGCGGCGCCAACGTTCGACCTCGTCTCCGTGAAGCGAGACGACGAGTCGAAACGTCCTCGATTCGCCCAACTTCAGGACATAGGGAACTAGAGTGTCGGGAAATTGTAGGTTCACCACGTCTGGTCCGAAATGACTGATCAGCGCGCGAAGACGATTTAGCGTTCGCGGAAAGTACCAACAGGATGCCAGCAACAAATCCAGACGTTTCGAAGAGACGTAGTCGGCAGGGGGGTGAAGAAAGAGCCACCGTCGCAACTCCACGCCCTCCCGTTTTTCGTACCGAGCCAACGCACGGGGATAATGATTGGTGACGACCAAGACCGAATGGCCTCTCGCTTGGAGCCGGCTGGCCAGAACATGAGTGACGGTCTGCAATCCCCCGAGGACCGGCGGATAGGACTGTGTCAGTATCAGGATGCGCACGATCTCGAGGTCATGAAGGTGGGTGGTGTGCCAGGCAATCGTTCCCCACCTCCGCTTGCGACGATGGGTCTTTCGCTCTCGGCCGCCCCTCGACCGCTTTACCACTCTAACACGCCCCCCGCTCGGAGCGACAAGCGAGAAATCGTGTGGGAGCATCCGGAGTCCGGCGTGTACCTCCACAGGCGGAGCCTCGACACCATGGACGGACCTGGCTACGCATGAAAAAGCAGCTCTCGCTCCCCCACCCTTTGTCGTGTGCTAGCATGGCGAATGGCGCGGTACAAGCGAACCACACCAAGAAAAAAAGCCGCTGCAATCAACGATTGCTACGTACTTCCCAAGGGGATGTCGTTCACTGCGACTCTCCATCCTTCCAGTGGAGTTATCAGCTTCGTTAAGTGATGGATGAATCTGGAATCGACACGATCGAACGAATTCACGCGGGCACCGCCTACTGGAACGCGTTCTTTTTCGAGCACAAGGAGCGCTACGAATTCGCCGCTCCATACTGTCGAGGTAAGACCGTACTCGATGCTGCCTGTGGTACGGGGTTCGGAGCGGACATCCTCTCCCGTCACGGTGCGAAGAAAGTCGTCGGGGTCGACGCGAACGAAGATGCGATCTCGGAGGCGCGTCGTCTGTACCGCCACGGCAATCTCGAATTCGCGTTGCATGACGTCTGCAATCTGAACGCCTTGGACCAGAGGTTCGACCTCGTGGTCAGCTTCGAGACCATCGAGCATCTAGGGGACCCGGCGCGGTTCTTGAGTCAAGTCCGCTCCGTTCTCTCCGCGGACGGCTTGTTTATATGTAGCTCACCGAATCGAAACTACCGAGGAAGGAACCATAGCGGAAATCCTTTTCACATCAGTGAGATGAGCTATGAGGAGTTTCAGCGGCTGTTCGATGTCTCGTTCACCGCAGTCGGCCGATTCCATCAGTCGCCGACTCCCGACTTCGCTCGTATCAGTGAGCTTGCGCATGCGGTGGAGCTCACTGGCAAGTTGCTGCAGCGAAGTCTCGCACTGCGACTGGAGAACGCCGTGCGAAGGTTGCTCGGAAAGGACCAGCTCAGTGCGGGTACGCTCTCGAAGGAGCTCACGCACGCCCGCCCGCATGACTATCCCGTTCTTCCCCTGAATGACCCGCCGGGTCTCGAGCATCTCGCCTTTGTTTTCCTGGGCAGACCGCGCGTCGAGAAGAGCAGTGGCCAATGAGTAGGCCCGATATCTCCGCTGTAATCTGTACGTTCAATCGTGCAGGCTATCTGGAGCGATCACTAGGTAGCCTCTTGCGTCAACGATTACCTCGGGAGCGCTTCGAAGTCCTGCTGATGGACAACAACTCTACGGATCAGACGCGAACCGTTGCTGAGCAGTTTCTCGAGCGTTTCCCTCATTCGCGCTACCTGTTCGTCGAGAAGCAAGGTTTGGCGCACGCTCGTAACGTGGCTCTCCGAGAGGCCTGCGCACCGGTAATCGCCTACCTTGACGACGAAGCTGCCGCCTCGGCGGACTGGTTGTCGGATCTCGTTCATCGGTTCGAGAGCATCGACCCCCGTCCCGCCTGCGTCGGAGGACCAGTCTATCTGGATTGGGAAGGGGGGAGGCCACCTTGGTTACCGAACCGATATCTCAACCTGTATACCCATCTCGATCTCGGCCCGGCGTTGATTCGTTTGAACGACCGTAGCGACGGCATCGTTCAAGGTGCCAATATGGCTTTCGACAGAGAACTCGCGCTTCGTTTAGGCGGCTTCTCCGAATCGACTGGAAGGAAGGGCTCGAGTCTCATTTCGGGAGAGGATACCGAGTTCCTGTCGAGGCTGAAGTCGCGAGGATATTCCGTCTATTACAGCCCGAACGCGTCGGTCCATCATCTCGTGCTACCGCAACGCAGGAACAAACGCTACTTCAAGCGAAGACTATTATTCGACGGCAAATCTCAGATCCTGATCGACATTCTCGAGGGGCGACTCGATCGTGCCGAACTCCTCCGACGGCTGCCTTACGATACGAGAGTGATGCTGAGACTCTACCTGCGGGCCCTGTGGCAGAGGGTGGGTAGAAGACCCGTGGGTTCCGAGTATCCTTGGTACGAGGCCATCCGCCGGAGGGGCCGTGTTTTGCAGATCATCGAGTTGATGGTCCGCCGTCCAGCCGCGTGACTTTCGAGGGAAAGAATGGAGGCCGCTGTCTCCCATCGCGAAGAGCGCCCTTTCAAACGAATCGCGCCCTCGAGGGGATTGTCGCTAGGGCTCGCGGAACTCTGGCGCTTTCGAGAACTAGTCTGGTTCTTGACCCTTCGGGACGTCCAGGTACGTTACAAACAGACACTCTTCGGGGCCGGCTGGGCCATTCTCCAGCCGCTTCTTCAGACTATTATTTTTACTTTCTTCTTTGGGAGACTGGCGAACATTCCGTCGGATGGAATTCCGTACCCTATCTTCAGCTTCGCCGCGCTACTGCCCTGGTCTTATTTCTCGCAGACGGTAGTGCTCGCTTCCCAGAGTCTGGTCGGCAACGCACAGCTCTTACGGAAGGTCTATTTCCCTCGGTTGGCGATTCCCTTGGCGGGGGTCTTGGCCGGTCTGGTCGATCTCTCGATCGCATCGGTCGTGCTCGTATTGTTCATGGCCTACTACGACGTCGGCTTGACTTCTCGAGTAATTTTGGCTCCGTTATTCGTCCTTGTCGTCGTCATCACGGCGCTGGGCGCGAGTCTTTGGCTGTCCGCCCTCAACGTACGCTACCGCGACGTGAAGCATGTCGTTCCGTTCCTGGTTCAGTTCTGGCTCTTCGCGACGCCGGTTATCTATCCCAGCAGCATGCTCCCAGAGAGGTTTCATATCGTATACGCAATCAACCCCATGGTCGGCGCGATCGAGGGGCTGCGGTGGTCCTTGCTCGGTACCGCCCCTCCGAACTCAATCTTCATAGCTTCCAGTGCCGTTGCGATCGCTTTGATGTGGTCGGGAGCCGTTTTCTTTCGCGTTTCGGAAAGAGCCTTCGCGGACATCGTGTGAGCTCGATCTGGCTTCGTCAAGTCTCATGAGCGAAATCGCACTCAGAGTCGATGGCGTCAGCAAGCGCTACAAATTGGGAGAGTCCCGGCCGGCCTACGGCACTCTCCGCGACAGTCTGGCGAGGCTCGTTACCGGGTCGTTGCGCAAATTTCGGAGAGCGACGTCAGCGGTCCCGGGGACAGACTCTTGTCGAGACGGCGACCTATGGGCACTGAAGGATGTTTCCTTTGCCGTGGAGCGCGGTGAAGTGCTCGGTGTAATCGGTCACAACGGAGCGGGAAAGAGCACGTTGCTGAAAATCCTCGCCGGAATCACGGAGCCTACGGCTGGCACTGCGGACCTGCATGGTCGAGTAGGTTCGCTGTTGGAGGTCGGAACCGGCTTTCATCCCGAGCTGACCGGGCGTGAGAACATTTTCTTGAACGGCGCCATCCTGGGAATGAGCCGTCGTGAGATTCAGAGCAAATTCGACGACATCGTTGCTTTCGCGGAGAACGAGGGCTTCTTGGATACGCCCGTCAAGTTCTACTCCAGTGGCATGGCGGTTCGCTTGGCGTTCGCGGTGGCTGCCCATCTGGAGCCCGAGATTCTTCTCGTGGACGAAGTCCTCGCGGTCGGAGATGCCGCATTCCAGAAGAAGTGCTTGGACAAAATGGGAGAGGTCGTTCGAGGGGAGCGCGCGATTCTCTTCGTCAGCCACAACATGACCAACGTCGCGCAATTGTGTGATCGGGTGTTGCTTCTGGATTCAGGTAGAGTCAGCTCGATCGGCACCGCCCACGAGGTGGTCGAGTCCTACCTGAGAAGGGTCAGCGGCGGAGTGCCTGCCCGGTGGTGGCTGGCCGACGATGCGCCAGGTGACGACTTGATTCGGCTCCGCGGTGTGTATCTCGCGGACGACGACCTGAGACCAGAGGGCTCGTTCGCTCTGACGTCCGAAATTCGTCTCGTCATGGAGTATTCGGTCGCGCAACCGTCGGCGAGGCTCAACCCGGTTTTTCTCGTCAGGACTCTGACAGGTCTGGACGTTTTTTCGACCTCCAACTACGAAGACAGAGATTGGGGAGACCGCCTTCATCCGGCAGGATACTTTCGAGCGATCTGCCGCGTGCCACAGCACATTCTGAACGATGGTAGCTATGCCGTAGACGTGCTCGTGGTGCAGGATGCACGATTCATCCGCGCCGAACAGCGGCACGCCGTCATGTTCACCGTCCACGATAGAGGCGAGACAAGGGGCGGCTACACCGGAGAGTGGCGGGGAGTGGTCCGTCCGCGCTGCGGGTGGAGCACCGAAGGCATCGACGCGCCGAGCAAGTGAGGCTCGAATCCCGTGGAGGTCTGCTTCGTCACCATTGACTTCCACTCGCACGAGGGCGGTGGTGGGCTCGGCTCGTATATCCATACCATTGGCATGGAGCTCGTTCGGCAGGGGCATGGTGTCACCGTCGTTTGCGGCAGGCGAGCAGGGGAGCCGGAACATGAAAGAAGTGGTGGGCTGAGAATCCACCGGGTTCCACTCGGCAATTCTCACTACTACCTCTCGAAGCTGCCCCTATTGAGAAGAAGCTTCGTGCTCCCCCTTCGCGAAATGGAATGGTCATTTGCGCTATGGAATGCGGTACGGCGGCTCTCGACTCAAGGACGGATCGATATTGTAGAAGCTGGTGAAACCGGGAACCTTTTTTCGGCCCTGTTTCGACCGAATTGTCCCGTCGTCATCAGAGCTCACGGCTCGACCTACAGTTTCAAGAAATTCAGTGGGCAAAGACTGCGAATGAGCGAAAGGATTGACCGCAGGCTAGAACTGCTCTCCATGAGGCGAGCCGAGGGCTTGAGCGCG
>Ga0326597_10014970_pt1 | contig 10153 bp, 10 predicted proteins | sample RVTome_12_FD_203789 | JGI IMG/M metagenome (GOLD analysis project Ga0326597, IMG submission 203789) | Soil microbial communities from uranium-contaminated site in the Upper Colorado River Basin, Wyoming, United States - RVT100D185 | ecosystem: Environmental > Terrestrial > Soil > Contaminated >...
GCCCTAAATGAATGGCATGAATACTTACCCCAATGGAACGACGCCACTTCTCTTCTTAGCGCCCCCTATTTCCCTTCTCTTCTTAATTTTGCCAGCGTATCTCACGTCATTGTCCCTTCCGACCCCGATCACGAAATATTCAAATCCGACGCTATCCCTCCCCGCTCCACTTTTACCCAACTCATCTCCAACCTGCCCAACCTAATTCCCCTCCCTCTGACTGAAATTGCTGATCGCCCCTCCACCCTCGTTTGGAAAAATCCCACCGCCAAACCCCGTCTCTACTTTTCTACTGATACTATCCTCTTGGCTGGCAATCTCCGTGACTTCTCTGAAGACGATTCCTCACTCACCTCCGCCTTTCTCTTCCAAGATGATCTCGCCCCCGAGCAACACCCCGTCGCCCTGGCCGCCACCAACACCGCCGAAATTACCCCCTACACTCCTCCCTATCTCCAAACCCAACCCGAGCGCATAGACAGCATCATTCCCCTCTCACCCAACACACCTTATCTTCTCAACCTCACCGACACTTCAACCGTCACCTACCAACTCAATGCCCAACGTCGCGGCGACCAAATTATCATTTCCGCTCACCCCATTCTGCCTCAAGCCTTATCCACCGCCACTTCTTCTACAGAAATATTCTCCTTTCCCATTTCTCTGACCACCAACGCTCTAACTATTAACCAAACCTTCTACCTCCTTCCTCAATCAGTTTATGAATCTGACCATCTTACCCCTCTCGGTCTTTGGCAACCCAAGGGCGCGCAATTAAACTACACTCTTTTCTCCCACCTCCCAGACAACCTAATTGACAACGGTTCATTCGAAACCCACACCTGGGGCCCCGCCCAAGACTGCAACAATTCCGACAACTCCGAACCCATCACCAACGGCATTACCGCCACCATCGTACCCCAAGCCACTGCTGGCAATAATTCTCTCCGCCTCACCGCCGGCAACCACCTGGCCTGCTCTCGTCAACGCCTAACCCTAACCGACACCACCGCTCTCTACCAGCTCGATCTCGACTACTGGACTGAATCCGGCCCTGCGCCCTTTGCCCGACTTCACTACCAATCCGCCGATACCCCCCAACAACAATTCCATCTTGCCCGAGACAACCGCTGGCGATCCTTTCAAGACCGCTTTAGTATCACCGACGGTGGCGACTATCAACTTATCTTAAACCAACCCTCCGATCCCTCCTCATCAACTCAAGGATCTACGCTCTTTGACAATCTTAAACTAACCAAATATCAACCATTGCAAACCGGCCAAGCTACCTGGACCAACCCTTCCTTTGCCACCAGCACCCCCATCAGCTCCTCCTCTGACCTAAATCTTGTCCCTCTTCACCAGCCAACCATAGTTCTTGACCACGCCTTTACCGACACTCACGAATCTCTCGTCCAGGATTGCAACAATAGCGACGGCTCTTCCTTGGCCGACAATGGCATTAAACTCACCCAACACAAAAACCAGCCCACTTCTCCTGCCAATTTTATCTCCCTTGAAGCCCAGCAGCACATCGCCTGTCTCCGTCTCAATCTTGAACCCACCCCTCCTTTCAGTACTCTTCTTGTTACCACTGAATATAATTTCGAAACCGGTGCTATTCCTCTTCTGGCTATCTCCAGCGAAGACCAGCAATACCAACAAATACTCCGTCTCCCCACGGACACCCCCGGCCAATGGCGCCGCCTGCAAAACCTAATCTCCCTCCCCCCTAACATTTCCAACATCCGCGTCCACCTCTACGTGCCCAACAACAACGGCTCCATCAGTCGCGCCAATTTCAGCCACATCAACGTCTCCGCCATCGCCACCCCACCCGAAATATCACTCACCCATAGTCAACAATCCCAGCCAGTTCCTATCATTCAAAACCCCACTCACTCTTTAATCAAACACTCGCTCACTGCCACCGGCCTCTCCCAACCCCAACTACTTGTCCTATCTGACACTTATCACACCGGCTGGCGAGCCTTTATTAGACCAAATCAAGCTGCCCCGCCTGCCTGGTGGCAAAAATTCACCTTGCAAAAACCTGGCTGGGAACTACCACCCACTAACCACCTAAAAGTCAACAGCCTCACCAACGGCTGGTATATCGACCCCCAACTTTTCCCCCTCGACACTTCCAATCAAACTGGCGACTATCAAATAGTGCTAGAATTCTGGCCCCAGCGTCTCATGAACATCGGTTTCATCATCTCTTGCCTGTCCGCTATCTTATTGACCATAGCTGGCTGCCGATTCTTTCTTATCAACATCCGACCCGGCCGGTAACCAATACGCCGCTATCAAAGTTGTAATCGGCACCGCCACCATTAAGGCTATACTACCTACCAATGTTCGCACCACTTCCTCTACTATTGCTTCCGTGTTAACCACCACCCACCACGGCCGTTCATAAACCGTAAAGAGCAACAACGCCGGAAAAGAAGCCCCCACATACGCTAGCGCCAACGTATTTACCAACGAAGTTATATGCTCTCTACCTACTGATATTCCTCGCTTGTATAAGTCACGTCCTATCAATTTGGGATTAGCCTTCCATATTTCATCCACTGCCCCCGCCTGCGCCGTTGTTATATCATCCAGTACCCCTAAAGCCCCTATAATAATTCCACCCAACAGCAAGCCCTTAAGATTAACAAAACTGGCCTGTGAAGTTTGCAAATAAAATGCCTCTTCACTTCCCATACCCAGCAACCCCGTCCACGCGACAAACAACTGCGCTATCCCCACCGCTATCCCTATCGTCAAAAACGTGCTTACCACAGCCACTGTTGTTCTTCGACTAAAACCATGAGCCAGATAAATCGATACCAAGGCAATAAAACTAGCCGCCCCCAAACTAGTCAACAACGGATTTCTCCCCTCCATAATCTGTGGCACCACATACCAAACCAATACCACTACGCTCACCATCAACCCAACTAAAGACATCAACCCTCGCCAACCAGCAAAAAATACCGCCAGCGCCACAAACACAGCTAACATACCAACTACCGCCGGCAACCGATACCGATCAAAAATATAAGTATTCGTATTTTCTGACAACAGCGCGATCACCGCTTCTCCCTCTACCAATTTCTGGTCTTCTGTTAAACTGCCGTACTCCACCACTTCCTCTTCCCCTTCCCGCGGCCCTTCTTCAAAAACCACCTTAACTTCTTGAAAGTACGGGCGAGTACCCTGCAACCCAAAATCATCTCGCCTCTCTCCCAAAATCTCCACCACTCTACTCCGGTAAAACTCTTCCTCTGGCACGACCACCTGCGCCATCGCCCCTATCGGCCACGCTAAAAGCAACAATCCCAACCAGAACCATTTACTATACGCAATCATTACAAATTCCAGAATACTCCAAATTATGATTCGTTACTTGACTGAACGAAGCGACTAATGGCCGCTGATTATCACAACACACCATCACATCCTCCACTAGCCCACATTTCTCGCATATCAAATGATGATGGTGCGGCAAAGCGGCAAACTCATAATGCGCCGCCCCCGCCTGCATCTGCACTCGCCGCACTAAACCCGCTTGCGCCAACAATCGCAGCGCTCGATAAACCGTTGCCTGATCCGCTTCAACCTTAATCTGTCCCATAATCACTGACACCTCCAAGGGCTTGGCTCTCTCCTCCAATAAAGCCAACAGCGCCACTCGCGCCGGCGTCGCTTTAAAACCAGCCTGACGCAACTGCTTTTTAATTCTTTCCTTTTTATCCACACCTACATACTTGCAAACAATTCGCGTTTATGCAACAGTACCTAAACGCGAATAACTTGCACTATCCATGTCCAAACCAACTACACTTCTCTTCATCTTCTCCCTCGCCCTCATTATTACCGCCTTATTAATCGGCAGTTTTTGGCGTCAACCACCCACCCCTCAATCCCCAGACAAACTACACATCCTAACCACCTTCTTTCCCCTCTATGACTTCACTCGCCAAATCGGTGGCCAACATATAGTCGTCGACCTACTCTTCACCCAAACCCCCGAAGTTTCCTCCTTTACACCCGAAGATATTCAGAAAATCAACCAAGCTGAAATTTTAATCAAAAACGGCGCTGGCCTCGAACCAGTCCTCGACGAACTCATAGCCAGCGGCGATAATTCTAATCTCACTATCATAGATACCAGTCAAGGCGTGCCTTTGCGCCAAGCCGATCCTCACATCTGGCTCGATCCCAACCACGCTATTATTCAAGTCCAAAACATCGCCAACGCCTTAGCCGCCGCCGATCCAGACCATGCCGCCGACTTTCAAAGAAACGCCCAAACCTATATTGCTGAACTAGCTCAACTCGACACTGATATAAAACAACAAGTCGCCAGCTTCAAACATCGGGATTTCGTTGCTTTCCATCCTGCCTTTAGCTACTTTGCCACCCGTTACCACCTCAACCAGGCCGCCGTCATCGAAGAGTTTCCCGGCCAAGAACCCTCCCCTCAATACCTAGCCCAAATCATCAACACCATCCGCGATCTAAAAATCAGCGCCATTTTCTCCGAACCCCAGTTCTCCCCTCGCGTTATACAAAGCATCGCGCGCGACACCGGCCTAACTGTCTATACCCTAGATCCCATCGAAACCGGTGATCCCGCTCGTGACTCCTATCTTTCCCTAATGCGACAAAACCTGACTTCTATAACCAAAGCGCTACAATAAAAAGGCATGGCTCCTATTATCTCTGTCCAAAATTTAAGTGTCACCCTCGGTGGCCACCTAATACTCAACAATCTTTCCTTTACTATCAACCCCGGCGACATCGTCGCTATTATCGGACCCAACGGTTCCGGTAAAACCACTCTTCTTAAAAGCCTACTCGGCCTTATCCCCTATCACGGCCATATTCAACTTGGCTCCACCAACCTTGGCTATGTCCCCCAACGCCTTGATTTTGACCGTACCATACCCATCACCGTTACCGAGCTATTATCCATTCATCTCCAACAAAAACCTTACTCTAAAATTGACCAAGTCCTAACCGCCATTGACGCTAAAAACCTGTCTCACCGGCCTCTCGGCGTTCTATCTGGTGGTGAATTTCAACGCGTTTTAGTCGCCTTGGCCCTACTCAACGACCCCGACATCCTCTTCCTAGATGAACCCACCGCCAGCGTTGACGCCGAGGGCGCCAGCGAACTATACACCATCATCAAAAATCTCCAGCGCTCCCGCCAACTAACAATCATTCTCGTTTCTCACGATATCGATGTCGTCTTCAAATACGCTACCAACGTTCTATGCGTCAATCGCCGACTAGTCTGCAGTGGCAGCCCTAAACAAGCTCTCACCCAAACCACCCTAGAACAACTCTATGGCGAACACCAAACTCTTTATCCCCATCAAGAAAAACACTGATGCTTGAATTTATTACTCTCGCCTTTATGCAGCGCGCCCTCTTGGCTGGCCTGCTGACCGCCGTTACTCTCTCCCTGCTTGGTGTCTTTGTTGTTCTACGCCGCTCCGCCTTCTTCGGCGACGCCGTCGCCCATTTCGCCTTTGCCGGCATAGCCGTCGGCTTTCTCTTAGGGCTAAATCCCGTCTTAACCGCCGTTGTTGTCTCGCTTTTACTAGCTCTTGGTATGGGCGTCATCCAACGCCATGCCCCTGGTCAATCCCTCGACACCATCATCGGCATCTTCTTCTCCGGCGCCGCCGCCCTCGGCATATTCATTATCGGCCTTTTACGCGGATTCCGCGTCGATCTTTTTCAGTTTCTTTTCGGCGACATCGTCGCCATCACCCCCACCGACGTTGTTTATTCCCTACTCCTCCTAATTTTAGTCGGCAGTCTCCTTGCTTTCACTTGGCGCCCCTTATTCAAGATCACTTTCAACCAAGAAATCGCTGCTGTCAGCGGTGTTAATGTTGGACTTTATGAATATCTCTTCCTGGCCCTCCTGGCTATTGCCACCGCGCTATCCATTAAAATCGTCGGCATCATTTTAGTACCCGCTTTACTCGTCATACCCGCCGCCACTGCCAAAAACCTAAGTCAAAGTTTCCGCGCTCTTGTCTTGCTCTCGGCCGCCATCAGCCTCGTCAGCGTCTTAGCCGGACTAGTTGGCTCTTTTTATCTAAACACCGCCTCGGGCGCCACCATCGTCCTCGTCAGTATTGTCTTTTTCCTGACCAGCCTGCTTTTGCCAAACTCCAGAAAACTAAACCTGTCCAAATTGAAATCAAGCCAAATAAAATAACTAGGCCTGAAAACAAGTAAGTTATAATCCCCAAATTAAGCGCTGCCGTTAGCGTTGTTGCCGTGATCCAAATATCCCGCCCCTCGTCCTCGCGCGACATTTCCGCGTAAGTTTTCCCACCTGTCGATTTCAGCGCGTGCTCCCGAATCACATCCGCCTGCGCTTTTAACGTCAATGGTCCGCGCACCGGCACGTTTGGAATCGCCGCGTCCTCCGGCGTCACAATATTCTCGGCAGCCACGTTTTGATACGTAAACATTACCGCCCAGCCTCCTCCCAACACCATCACCAAACCCACCCCTATCGCCAACACTGCTGAAACAATAAGTAATTTCTTCATACTTATATATATTACCACATAGCCAATTACTTCTTATTCGAATAGTCAAACAATCCCCTCGCTCGCTTTGATCTCATTCAATAATTTCCTTACCTCCAGCAAACTACTATCATCAATAATTGATACCGTCTGAACACGAGGATTCACTACTTCCAATTGTTTAAGCTTCTCCCGCAAGACTTTAGCGTCAACCGCGTCGGAGTGAGACAAAAAAACATACTCAAGCTTCTTAAGAAGCTCTGGATTGTATTTAGCCAGTTCACCCCGCACTATTTCATAATCATGGGCCACATCCGCTGATTCCGCTGACACTAAATGAAATAAAGTTTTTGTCCGTTCAATGTGTTTTAAAAATTTAACCCCTAAACCCTTACCCAACGCCGCTCCCTCAATCAACCCCGGTATGTCAGCGATGATCAGCCCGTAATACGAACCCAGACTCGGTTCCAAAGTGGTAAATGGATAATCACCCACCTTCGAATGCGCCGCCGTTAACTCGTTCAGCAAGCTCGACTTACCGGCGTTCGGCAAACCTATTAACCCCACACTGGCGATCAAACGCAGCTCCAGACGCAGCGTCACTTCCTGCCCCGCCTTTCCTTCCTCAAACTCCATTGGTGACGTGTTGGTTGACGACCGAAAGTGATAGTTACCTCGCCCACCCCGACCCCCTCTCGCCACCAGCAATCGCTCACCCACCCGCGTGACCTCCTGCGCTTTCCCGTCCGTCCCCATCACCGCCCGCGTCCCCGTCGGCACCCGCAATACTAAATCCTCCCCATCCCGCCCATCAACAAATTGCCCCCGGCCGCGCTGGCCATCTTGGGCTCGAATCTTTTTCCGCCGCGCCAGCCAAGCCAGAGCGTTAACATCAGCCACTCCCTCCAAATAAATAGACGCTCCCTGCCCGCCAGACCCCCCCACCGGCCCCAACGCCATTTTCACTTTATTAAACTCCACCGCCCCCCGGCCGCCCGAGCCCGCCGTCAATTGTACTATTGCCTCATCTACCAACATAAGCGGATACTAACACACACCCCTAATTCCACCAGCCGCGATGTTAAAGAGGCCGAAGACCATACCTCCAACGAAGGCGCCGATGATACCAATTACGATGTCACCAAAGAAACCGAATAATATTAGGCATACGTACTCACCATGCCGTGATCACAGAAAGCCTAGCAACCGCGCGGTGTCATACCCCATGACAACTGTTCAATTACTCGCCCAAACCATGCTCAACATTTCTCGCACCAGAGCAGCAACCACGTCGCTGCTTATCACTACGCCATTGACCTCATGACTATTGCGAAACACTTCGACAACCACGCGATCCCGACAGGCCGTGACACTGGCTCCGCTACGATACACAGTGCCATCCAGCGCTTTGCGCTGATGGTGCCGTGTCTGTGACGCGAGAAGCTGTACCCGCAGCGCGGGGGAAGCAGTGGTAAACAACAGGCGCGACTGCATTCCCTTGGCCTTTTGCTCTGTTTCCCAAAAAAAATCTTTCTCGCCAAAGACGGCCACTAGGTTATCAACCGGCATCAACCGATACCAAATATCGCCGGGCTTGGCATGCCGCACCAGATCGGCGTGGACATTTTTTAGTTCCTTGATGCCTGAATACAACTGCGTCCGCTCCTGATTTTCTTTCCAAGCTGATTGCAGCTGCGGAATAAGGTCGGCCAAGACATCACGTTCCTGCTGTGTGATACGTTTTTGTTCTGCTTCCCTCATGTCAACCATGGTTGTCAGTAGGTTTGGTGATCCGGCCGAAAACAGCGTTGTGTTACGTTTGTGGTGCACAGTGATCAGCCCAATTTTCTCTAACGAGCCTAGGATTAAATAGGTTGTGGCCCGGGGTATTTTAGCCGCTCGCGAAATACGCAAGGCGGAAGCGGTGCCAAGCGTCAGCGTCGCTTCATACACAGCCGCTTCCCCCTGTGATAATCCAGCTGCTTCAAGTTGTGCGTGTATAGACAATTGGAGATCTCACGGCGACGTCTTTAGCTGTTCCTATTAAGTGTCTTGGTCCGCTCTATTATTATCTCTACCCTTGCTCAACTGCGCGACTGCCGAGAGCAACAAACTGGCGGCCATGCCAAGTAAGAAGGTTAAAAAGAGAATCAGCGACAAGGAAGCTTCAAGTTGAATCGTAATAAACCGCACCGTCACTGACGCGATATTTTGCACGGTAAACACAATAAACAGCAAAAACGACAGCAACCCAACGATTAATTTAAAGCGAATAATCACGAAACATCACATTACTTATATATTTTCATCATACCGCGGTTGGTCTCTGGTGGCCAGAACGCCGAGCCTGCCGTCAATTGCACCGTTACTTCATCTATCAACATAAGCGGATACTAGCACACTCACGATTATTCCTGCTTGTAGCTAGGTTTGCAAGAACATCCCTAGCAAGTTTGAATCTAAGAGCTTCCATTTTTCCATATCTGTCGTATTTCAATAGCTGCTAGTATTTTCATGTTCAAACAGCTTCAGGTAATCACGATACACAAAACTACGCCCATATTTTTTCTCATCACGGAGAGAAAGAATGCCAGCTTCGGTAAATCTGTCGGTGAGGTTATACACTCCTTGGCGCGAAAAACCAGTCACTTCTTGAATACGCCGCGCATTTACAATAGGTGATTTATACAGTTCCTTTAGGAGCTCTAATGCGCCAACGCTCGTCTTCTTACTGAATGTTGCGATTGTCTGCGTGTCTCGCTCGTGCAACGCGACAATCTTATCCGAAACAGCAATTGCTTCCTGTGCAACCTCCTTTACACCCTTCAGAAAAAACTCTAACCATGCCTCAATTTTACCCTCGCGATAATCCTCAAGTCGATCAAAATATGTCTTTCGATGTCTCTTGAAAAATTCAGAGAAATACAAAACCGGGTGCTCGAGAGAACTTCACCCCGCTTGTGCAAAAACGCTTCTAAATCGCCCATGAAATCAGCAACAAGATGAGCGGGCGGGGGAACGAATCTTGCGTCAAATGGACTTGTGCCATCAACCCAGTTTTGATCTTGCCGGAATTCACCTGGCCTAGCTTCTTGAGTACTGCGCGCACTCGTCATCAAAACAGCGTGAACTTCCTTAATCAGACGGGTAGAAAGCGGAATGTCCTGTAAACGTTTCAACCCGCTATTCATTGCTCGAATGTAATGAAGAATATCATCAACATCTGGCGGCAAATCAGGGATCTTTTCTACCTCAGCCTGCAAAGCGTATCCTTGAGACTGTTTAATGTATTTTCCTAGACTAGCCATATTGACATTCACTATACCAATGTCAACGAGTTTTTTTGATTATTATCTCTACGTAGTTTATTATCGCCCAATCATCCATAAGTTCCAATATCGTGCTAAAGATAGGGAAGCTGAGAACGTAATCCGACATTTAGAATTTATGCTCAAAATCCCCACCCCAAAGATCAAGCGAGGCAGACCTTCGGAGAAATCACGGTTTTCCACTCCATAGAGGTATCATAATATGGTATAATACAGCAGTCGTATGGATTCCTCGCAGAACTTCAAAGCTGTTTACTTCAGGGACTATAAGAA